>Ga0265797_10012913_pt1 | contig 10142 bp, 10 predicted proteins | sample P2T30metagenome_FD_192433 | JGI IMG/M metagenome (GOLD analysis project Ga0265797, IMG submission 192433) | Plant litter microbial communities from East Loma Ridge, Irvine, California - P2 T30 | ecosystem: Environmental > Terrestrial > Plant litter > Unclassified | place: USA: California... | reverse complement strand
TGACCGAAGACGAGCTAGACAGCATCGCGCACCACTACCACCAATCGACGCCGGGCCCGTGGACGCAGCACTACCCGGCCCTGATGAACTGGGACAAAGAATTCCTGGCCAAGCGGCCCAAAGAGAAGAAATCCGCCAGCGCGGCAGAAGTCGACGCCGCGCTCGAGGCGGACGTGTCCGAGAAGGAATTCCTCGAAACGCTGATGGAGACTGTGCAGGACTTGAGGAGCGCGACGCCGCCTGTGCTCGGGTCTTCGGACGAATCATCATCACCAATCGCGTCCTCGGAGGACAACTTTGGGTCTGTGACTACTACAAGCCCGACCTCTCGGACGTCGAACCCGTTCGCGGGTTTGAGCGATAAGGATCGGATCCGGATTAAGAGGCGGAAGGTGGGCAAGTTCATTGGGTTGGTTGGGATGGAGACGCCGGTAGAGGAGATTGCGGGGAGGATTCAGGCGAGTCTTGATCGGGCTGTTGAGAGGAGTCGGGAGGAGTTGAGGCGAAATGAGGAGGTCATGTTGCGGAGGAAGAAGATGGCCTGAACGACGAGCGTTGAATGTATTGTCTCGGTGTGTTGAATTACCATCTTCTTCTTTGTTAGCAGCAGCAGTAGAGGGCAGGACTCTCTCTTCTCGGGCGGTGTTTGATGTTGTGATACAGCACTTCTTCTTTTTTTGTGGTAATCTCGTTTCTTCGGATCTCAAGAGTGGAAATAGAGATTTTCATCTAATATTACAAAGTAAGCAAAGAGTGGTATCGTGGTTTTCCCAAACGCCAGAGTCCAAAAGCCCACACATGAGTGAGAAACGAAACCGTCCAAGTAGCTAATACCGCAGTCATTCCCCATATTTCGTGATCATGCCTCTCACTCCTCTTCATCGATCTTCTCCCATGTCAAACTCGCCTGGCTGCCAGCCAAGTCCTCCCTAACCTCCGACTCGACAGGCGCCTGCGATTTCTTGCCAAGGCCAAGCATCCAGCCAACGACTGAGCGAGGCGCAATGGCGCCAACCATGTCGTACGCAAGGCTGCCTCTGCCCACACGGATGTGAGCAGCTGGCCTGCGAGATACCAGTGTATCAAAGACGGTATTGTTGAGCTCCCGCAGTGGTGTTGCCCTGATCTTGGGCTGCCCTTCACGCCTGTTTTTCGCTGTCACCGAAGGAATATCGAAGTTGCCCAGCTTGAGTTGCGAAATGGTGACACCGGTATCTTGCTGCTTCATCTCGGCGGCAAGAGTCGACGTGAACGCTTTCAAAGCGGCATATATAGTGTTTTCGGCAGCGTTTCCAGGTGGCTGTAATGCAGGCGTAATTGAGGGTGTGAGCAACAGGATCTTTGACTTGTATGTGACCAATGTAGGCAGGAATAGTTGGGTCGTTGCAATCGTGTTCAGCACTTTAGCATTAAGCATGTCGCTCCACTCCTCGCTCGCAAATTCGCCAATATTGCCGACCGGAGCAGCGCCAGTGTCTGGCACTAGCACCAAGCCTTTGAATTCCAGGTGATGAGGCTCAGCCCCCTCAAAAGCGACATGAGGGCGACCAAGCAAGTTCTCGAATCGACCAATCTGCGCCTGCGCAGAGAAGGGATCTGCAGGCGAGATAGGTAGAGGTAACAGGTCGGCCCGTGATAAGCTGCGGACGTATGTCTCCTCTTCCGCGGATGATGTCGCGACATAGACCACAAAGCCTCTCCTCTCCAAATCGAGCGCCACGGCGGAAGCAAGAGGACTCGAAGTTGCGCCGGCCACGACAACCACTTCTAACCGCGCGCCACTTGGGCTCTTCCTAGCTCTTCTCTTCTTATTGGCTTTGCGATTCTGCACGTAGATGCCGGTGCTGACAGCTCCAGTCACGGCGAAAGCGACGATCGCAGCGCTGAGGGCGCGGTTCTTATCCACCCATCGTGTAATAACCTCGTAGTAAGTGGGCGGTGGGAGACGGCGTGGCGGCGACTTGACAAGAGCGGAAGGGTCCGAGGGCATCCATTCGCGGAGATGTGATGCGACGAGGTCGAAATGCCGCTCTACGTCGGCAGCGACCGAGTTGACCTGGGCGCGAGCGACATCGAAGAGGTGCTGGGCGTCGGTCATTATATGTGTGTGTGATGAGGATGTGTCGTTGAGATGCTTCGGAGGTGAGATGGTTGTAGGTTAAAGAGAGAGAGAGACTGGCTGATGCTCATGCTCATGCTCACAAAGCGGGGAAGGTCGGCGAAGTCAGCAGCAACCAAGCAACTTGCACGGCTGCCTTCCAAGGTTCCTCGAGGCACATTAGCGCTCAGGGGACAAATAGATGGGAACAGATTTTGGCGATGCTGGTTCTAGCCTTTACCTGTGGAATCGTCCCATGAGAGTTAATTTTGGCAAGTCATCAAACACTGGCGTTCATCAAAACAAAAACATATTGTGAGTACGTGCGTGCAATGTAGTCGAGACTTCTGTGATGAAGATATAAAGTACGCTTTCGAGCTGGTATACGTGCGGTGCTCAACAATCATGCCTATCCTAGAGACTCGGGCTGTCTCATCCACCAAGTTTCGCTCGTTTGCTCGCCCAGACCAAACATCTCCTTGCCTGGACTTCCGTAGATACATCCCGCCTCACCCATGAACTCCGTCAATGCCTTTTAAATAAAAGTCTTGTTCGTTATGTTGCAGCGTTAACACATTACTCCTCGTCACCGATCTATGTATCGTGTCAGTATTAAACTTATAGCATCGCGGTGGGTGTTCCAAGAATGGCATACCTTCGGGGCCAGGTAGAACCTGAGATAACTGTTGTTGGCCAGGCCGTACTCGACAAGCAGAGGAACCTCATTGCTGAGGCAGAGCTTCACTTGTCCGCTGAGACCGGCGGCTTTGCAAAAGTTGACGAGATACTTGAGCGAGAAGGTCAGGGCGACGGGCTCGGTAAGGCTAATCTCGACATTCTTTTCGGCATTCTCGACGTCAGTGTGCTGGCGGAGGGTGACAGAGCCGTTGCCAATGTCACCGGTGCAAGCAAACTTTACGCCCTCCTTTGTGCACTCGATGGAGACTGTTGTGTGTCAGCGACTGATTAGACTAGTGGTGCAGTGCTTGCGCATCTTACCAGACTCTGACAGGGCAGACAAATCCCTGGTGATCTTCGAGAACTCGGTACTGGGCATGGCAATTGTCGCAGCGTATTCGGTGTCCGGAATTCCCAAGTGCTCTTGGTCAATGTCCATGAGCTTGATGTCATATTCGCTCAGCCTGTCGCTCTCCGCGCTCTCAAACACCAGGTTGACGACGTCAGGCGCATCCTCGGCCTTGAGGGTGAGGATGTCGTCGTTTTGTGCGCAGCGCAAGACCTTGGTGAGAGAGGTGAGGTTGATGCCGAGCGCGAGGTTGCGATCGCAGCGGAAGGGCGAGAAGGACTCAGACTTGAGCATCATGGAGACGAGAGCGACGTGGGAGTTGTCCATGGCCTGGAGCGCGATGCCGGAGTCATTGCAGTCGAAGTTGCAGTCCTGGACGAGATCTTTGATGGCGTCGACAACCTGCGTGGCATGTCAGCGTGCGTCGCACGCTCGAGTGGTTGAGTATGCATACCTTCTTCAACAAGTTTGCTTGCTCGAGACGTGCTTCCAACACTGTGATGTTGTTAGTTGTGTTTTCGCAAGTTGGCCGGTAGTGATACGTACTCTTGAGGAATTATGTGGTGGGGTGTAGTGAGGTGGTGAGTGATAATTTCGTGAGGCGGGGCTGGTAGTCGTGAGTGGGTATATTGGGAGGAGTTGTGGTGGTGTTGTTGGTGAAAGGTATGGAGGTATTGCTGGGTTTACCGACGTTTCGTTTGGACGAATTACACTTTAGCGCGTTTAAACGCGTAAACGCGTCGAGAAAGCAGGCGGCGGGCAAGGTGGGGTGGTCTAAGTGTTTCTCGCATGTTTTGAGACAGTCTCGGAGAGCTGGAAGGTCACTGAATTGAGTTGAGTTGAGATGAGGAAGGAAGGTTGCAAGGCCACGAGCAACATCACCTCTCGAAAATGCTTGTCTGAGGAGTTCCCAATCGGCCACCATGAATCAATTACCATCACATACATATCTCAAACATGGCACATCGTATAGATGACCGCTGGCTCTGGCTAGGCACAGGAGCTCTCCTCTTCGTCGCCTTCAAAAGCATAAGCTATGCAATCCACGACACCGTACGCCTGACCGAGGTCGAGCCCTTGACAACCAAAGAACAAGACGAAGACCAGCAGAGACAGCCAGAAGACTGTAAGTGACATTCAATCGCATTACGCAAAAACAGCTGTCAAGATCTAACACTCCAAACCCCAGCCCTAACCCTCGAAGTCCTACACTCTCTCGCCACCTCTCCCAATCCAAACATAAGCAAATCCGCCATCGACCTCATCGCCGCCCGCTGCGCCAAATCCAAACCCCTCCTCTCCTCCGTGCAAGCAGACGCCATATCCGCGGACCCAGACCTGCGGCGCAAAGCCCACATCGCCCTGCGCTTCCTCGGTTCATGGACTCTGCGCAACGAAGTCGGCACTCAGCTGCCTCCCTCTTCCGGCGGAGGCGTGAGATCCATAGGCCAAGTCGACGTTCCGAGCGTGACCTCGCCTGGCGGCAGCAGTATTGACAGCAGCTCGTACGAGTTTGATGATCATCGCGTGCCGAACAATGCGTGGCGGGTTGCTCATCGCGCGGACGGTGAAGGTGGAGACTTGTCTGAAACCGAGCGACGACAGCGGCGTAGGGAGGCTATGGTTTTGCAGGATGGGGTTGAGGTGTTTGACGAGGACGATACTGACTACATCCCACCCCGGACGGCGCCATAGTGGTTCGCCGACTGGGATGCTGCGGTTGTGGTTCTCGCATCGTTGCTGGAGAGAAGAGTAGTGGTGTAAAAGAGACATACAGAAAGGTGTCAACGCTTTCTTCCAGTAGCGTAAGGGTCGTCACTTGTATTAATCATTACATACACATACACATCACATCATCGAACAGAGTCCCTTCCAAGTACAGTCAATCCCACCTCACGACGGCGCCGTCCTCATCCTTTCCATCTCCTCCGCCTTAGGCTTGACATCACAAACCTCACCACACCCACCACATGTCCTAGCTTTCACATCTTTCTCAAAGTCCTGCACCGCCTGTTTAATCTGCGTCCCCAAATCCGTACAATGGAAACTTTCCTGATGCACCTTCGCCCCACACCCCTGACAAAACCACATCAAACTATCCAGACTCCCCTCGGGCCTAGGCTGCTCGATAACAACGCCGACCGTATCCGCAAAGCGCACGGGATTATGCGGGACGTTCCCGGGCAGCAAGAAAAGCTCGCCCTCGTTGATGTAGATGTCTTTGAACTCGTTCGTGGTCGGCTCAATTGTTTTGAGCAGCATTCGGCCTTTGTATTGGTAGAAGAATTCTGGAGTCGAGTTGAGGTGGTAGTCTGTGCGGGCGTTGGGGCCGCCTACGATCATTACTGTCATGGGGTCGTTGTAGATTAGGTAGTTGTTGACGGGAGGTTTGAGGAGGTGAGAGTTTGCTTCTAGCCTGGATCGGGTTGATTAGCCAACACTATGGGCTGGAGAGCCGAAGAAGGTAGGCGGGCAACAAACCATTTGGGGATGTTTAGAGGGTTGGTCAACGGGGGTCCTGCTGAGCGGTCCATGGCTGAGGAATACGTTGCGTGCTGGACGCGATTCCAAATGCTGTGAGATGGTGACGATAGCGTTGTTCTTCGGAGAATCTGGCGCAAGGTAGTGGAAGCTGGCGATCGTAATTTGTACATCAGACTGTGAGGTGTGAGAGGAATGGCGACGATGCTTTGATCGAAGCTAGTTGATGTTGTGTAATCAACGAATGGGAAGTGGAGAGTTGGAAAGCTTTATGATCCCTCGGAGTGGGATTTTGTATGACGACGATAAGTCCGATAAAGCCGCGATAACGATACGACGATGATCATCACCTCACTTCTACAATACCGACATGATAGAAGCAATATTTGTGGGATGGGGCGAGAAGCGACCCCCAACGTCAGCATAGAACTGATAGGCCATTGTAAGGAAGAGGTTTTCTCAATTACCTCTGACGCGAGCATTTCACCTTTCACCAGTGGAGTATGATCTACCGACAAACCAGCAAAAACAAAATGATTACAGTCACCTCGCCACCTCCCATTCTAACCTCAACCCTCATTCCAACGCCGCCGACACAAGAGCAAAGGCGAAGCCGCGTGCGCTGTCGTCTCCGCCGGCAGTGCAGTCGACTGGTCTCGTCTCGTGGTGACAATCGCGTGCTTCGGGCGTTTGCGAAGCTTGCGGTTTGTCGTTGCGGTCGGACGGTAGACGAGGCTGGCTGTGCATCCAGCGCTGGATGGGAAAAACATTGAAACACAGACTCGAGGCCGGTGATGATTTGAAGCGATGCAAGAAACCAAAACTGTCGGTTGATTGCTGCTTTGGTGGAAGCCGCACTTTCTGAGGCCGAATATCGAAAACTGAGGGCTCTCAGTGGGCGTTGGGGTTGCCAAACATCTTCGGACTTGATCTGAGATGACTGGTGACCGGAGCAAAGCCTTGGTCAAGTGTCAGTTCAACGATCTTTAAACTGACTCGACTCGCATATTTGCTCTCATTGTCAACGATCAGAGAAGATGTGGGTGTTTGTTGAAAGATTAAGAATGATAGAGCCCCCAGGCCCGGCGCTTGTGCGTGTTGAACGCTTCATTCAAAAGTTTTCGCATCATTTGGTCCGAAGACCCAGAAGGATAGCAACGAAGGGTACTCAGACCACTAATCAATAATAATCATGTTATGTCGGTGCGAAATATTGCAGAGGATTTGCCTTATCTTTGTGTGGATGCCGCAGCGGTATCACCTTGGCTGATCGTCATCCGAGAACCGCTGATGACAAGCAAAGACGATCAATGGTTGTAGCGACCGAGAGGTTGCTACCTCTGCGAATGTCGAAAAGTCTGAGGTGTCTCGGAGGGATTGGGCTGTAAGGGCACAGAGGATGTAGGTCGGTGGCATGCAGGCCTCTCAGCAGGGTGGATAGTCGAGAGGCGAAGACGAAGGCGAAGGCAAGGCTGGGATGAGGCAGAAATGGTGGGTGGGATGTAGAGAAGAGGACGAGAAGGGTCCTTTTGGCCGCAGGTGATTGAGAAAGTACAAGTACACTTACCCATGTAGCAAGCAGGCGCTGTGCCAGCTCTGGGCAGGAAGCAGTGCTCATTTCGACTTTCAAGCAGGAAAGGACTGCCCATAGGTACAAATGCATGGTGGAACTCTTATGCAGGCGAGAAGGCTGTTGATCAATGAGCACGCCCTCGCAACGGGAACAAATACCATGGTGGGATCTCTCGAGAAATCTTCGGGACAAAATACGTATTGGTTCGACCTATAGTACATACTACAGGTACCGTGATATTATTCTTGCTTTACCCTAAGAACATCGTGTATCGACTCAGGCGTTGTGTACTAGTAGTGTCATGACTGTTCTCATACATGTACGTGTACCCATGTCACGTAGGCCAGTTGGATGATATAATGGGAAAATGTTGAATCAGTCTGTCCTGCAGGGCACTGTCCTTTTTCCACTACATCGATTCTCTAGGCCCACCCTTTCATCACTCGTGAAAATTACCAAAGGCAGCAAAACATCATCAAAGGCCGCATGAGCTGCGACCACCACCACCATCCTAGTCCGCAATTGACATACTCGTGCCTTGAAAGTAACGTGTGGAAAACATACTGTACACTAGTCCGGGCATTGTTGTGGAAAGGAAATGCTTCGTAGGGAAATTGGTCAACCTTACGTCCAACGTCTGACCCCGTAGAGCTCCACGAGGCTGCGAGAGATATGTACATACAAGATGCAAGCTGCATGCTCGTGCCTTCGATATGCTCCCAGTCTGGCGATCAAAGGATGCGACAATGTCATGCTCGTACCAGCAACTTTGCTGTGCTCGCCCTAATGTTTTGCCGTCAAGAACTCACTTGAGCATCCAGGGGTTGCAACTGCATGCATGTCAACGCCCTGCAACACTGGCCATATGAAACACGTGCAGTCAGCTCAGTGACAAAGGAATAACATTGGGCAAAGCAAAAAGGAACACGGTGCGTTTATGTACAAATGATACTATGGCACAGAAGCAATAGTTGCATTTGCAACTACCTCTACTTTCACTCCCTCTAGATCGCCGAAAGGTCGCCGAACTTCTCCTTGTAGCCGGGAACGCTCCAGCGGCCCTTGGACACGAGCTGCTCGACACGCTGGTCAATCTCGGGGTGGGCGGCGACAACCTCGTCCTGTGTGTATTGTCAGATATCCATATCACGTGATTTTCCCCTCTTTGAATAAGTTCCCAAGGATCCCAATCCCGGCATATACGCACCACAGTGAGGTCCTCAAAGGGCCTAGCAGTCTCGATGTTCTTGAGGGTCTTGTCGAGGTCCTTCAGCTCAGCATCGACCTTGGCCTTGGTCTCCTCAGCGCTCTTGAGGGCCTGGGCCTCGTATGCTTCGATGGCCTTGATCTGGCGGCCGACGTCGTACTTCTTGACCTGGAAGCCGTTGAACTGCTTCTCGATGTCGTCGACGATGGCGGTGTTCTTCAGGATGGAGCGGTAGTGGGCGAAGTCGACCTGCTGGGGCTGCTCGGAGAGGATCTGGACCTTGCGGCGCGCATCGTCGTTGCGCTTCTTGAAGGTCTGCAGGGCCTGGGCGGTGGTACCACGGAGGCCGAGTTTGGTGCCCAGGTTGGCCCAGTCGATCTTGGAGGCGGCGCTGCGCTGCAGGGGAGGTGTTAGTAGGCGCAGCTAGTTTCTCGGAAAAAGTAGGACGGAGGTCGGTTGCGCGGTGTCGCGGTCCAGGAATATCGCAAGGTGCGCATTTCGCAAGACTAGGATATCGGAAGGAGCTGTACGTACAGAAACGGCCATTGTGAGTGTTGTGTGGTTGGTAGTGAGCGAGTGTGTTTGCTTGCTACGGTGGATCGAGGGATTGATGAGGTCGGAACCAGTCGCGCTTTCCCGATGGAAGCTCCTACCCTTGGCGTCCCATCACACGTGATCATCAATCGCGTTCGATGAACATATAATCCAATCGGACTGAAATGTTAGACGTAATTTAGAGAGAGTTTTGTAATGATTGAAACAGCTGGTTCGTACATGTGTTGCAGGTCAATTACTTCGCCATGTCTTCCTACGTATTTTGATATCACTCTCTCAAGTGACAGATATACCGGGACATACTCAGTCGACGTTGGCACCAGCCTGTCCCGATTAATTTGCCCCCCGAGAGTCTTTGTTACGCACTAAACATGGAGGCGGCGGATCGGACGGTTGACAAAAGACCATGATGATCTCTGAGGGATAAGTCGTCAATCATGAACCCGTGATTTTGGAAGATTGATATCGCATTTTACACAACGAAGCATCAAGTTTTGATTTACACCGCAACGCGGTAGCTCATTTCCGAGCCAATCTCCAAAGTAGACGTAGCGATTTCACGTGTCACCACGGTTCGCATCGTCTATATGCTCAGGGCCATAATACTGTTGACAATGTCGTTGTCGTTCTCCTTGAGGGCCTTGACGGCCTTCTTCCTGCTCACGCTGGCCTGGGCCATGACGAGCTCGATGTCCTTGGACTCAAGACCGGTGTCATCGACCTCCTCGCCATCGTCCTCCTCCTCCTCCTTGGTCTCGGTACCAGCGACGGCCTTGCCCTTGTCGCCCTCGGCGGAGTGGTCGTGGCCGGCGTGCTCGTTGGCGGACTGGCTGGCGAGCTGCTGAGCGGCCTGGGCCTGGGCCTGGGAGTTGAGGTCCTCGATCTTGGCCTCACCGAAAATGCTGTCCGGCTAGTCAGTATTATCCATCCACCTAGCCATTGGCCTCGATCTTCAAACGTACATCCAGGTGTTGCTGTTGGGGCTCTTGTAGACGTCGGGCTGCGAGATGACGAAAAGGATGTTCTTGGGGCGACGGAGGGTGACGCGGGTGATGCCCTCGACGTGCTTCAGGCCGAGCTTAGCGATGGCCTTGCGGGCCTTCTTCTCGTTCCTGTTGTGAATGGCGACGGAAGCGCCTGCGGGGATGTTGGCCTCGCCGGCCTCGCCCTCGGACTCGGAGCTCTCCTCCTCGAGGTTGAC
>Ga0265797_10012912_pt1 | contig 10142 bp, 3 predicted proteins | sample P2T30metagenome_FD_192433 | JGI IMG/M metagenome (GOLD analysis project Ga0265797, IMG submission 192433) | Plant litter microbial communities from East Loma Ridge, Irvine, California - P2 T30 | ecosystem: Environmental > Terrestrial > Plant litter > Unclassified | place: USA: California... | reverse complement strand
CCACTGCCGTGATACCCGAGATAGATATCCTAATTGGGTTCGGGAAGGGAGCAAGAAGCATGATGGGTGCACTCATCGCCGCAAGCAACTGTCTCGCCTGCAGGTACGTACTTGCAGGTGTCGTTGCGGTCACAGTCGCTCATGCACTTATACCATCCAAAGAATTTGTGCCCGCGGTCGTCAAGTTTGTCCTTGCAGACGTCCTATTGAAGTTAGTTTCTGGGCTGAGCACCAAAGAATACGGGCTCGGGGCTGCGACAACTTACCTTCTCGCAGTGTTCAAGGCTGTAGATGTAGCACTTCTTGCACAGAACGGAGTCTTCCTTCTTCTCGGGGCCGGCGAGGACGAGGGCGGAGGCAGCTGCCAGAATGAGGATGGAGAGCTTCATGCTTGCGAGTGGGTAGATGTTGATGGAGTTGTTGTGGTTGATGGAGTTTGTTTTGTGGTGAGGTAGACGTTGAGTGTTTTGAGTGTTTGATCGTTGGTGGAGGAGAGAAGAGGAGAGAGGGAGGATGGGCGGGATTATATACCCGTGGGGAGAGCAGGGAGAAGCGGAGCTCTAGGTATGATAGATGGGCAGCTGCGTAACTCGCGGTGAGGGAGCGGCGACCCGCGGTGAGTGAGAGATACCTAGATAACGCGCGGTGAGGGAGCGGCAGCTACTTCGCAGCTGCTGGAGTTGCTGCAAAACCGAGAGTCAAAGGTCTGTGCCCAGCCAATATCTCTCGCCTGAGATAGGTCATGGGTATTGGCAAATGCGTTGTCAGTAACGGAATCTCTGAGTTCCCGAATAGTGGCGGTCTCGTGCGTGGACAGCAAGAGCTTCTTGGTTGGAGAAAAGCAGTATCATTGCCCTACAAGCCGATGGAGAGAGTAAGACTGAAATATCTCCTTAGTCAGGAATGCCATTTGCTCGGTGCAACGCAACCAAAGTCTCATCTCTTCTGCGTGACTAGCCATCTAAGCGCATCGTCGTCACAACCAGTCTAGCACGCCCACATACCATGAGACTGTCAACGCAAAGCACTTCGAAAATACTTCGCCCCATTCCGGTTTCCGCCTCCCCCCGCCGACATGGTCTCAATCTCCCGTAATGGTTGGACGATCATGGCCCATCAATGCGCAGGTCGGGTGGTGGGAACTTGGGTTTCTCACTCCATCCATGACAGTTCAAGAAGTAGTAGTTGCCACACCAGATTTCACACCATTCGCCAATTGTGCCTGAATTGCACAGCCAAGTTTGGCACTGGAGCGAGCACTCCTCGTTGAGTTCGAACGAAGGGCATTTGTCCTATAAGACATGTCAGCAACTGGGTAAGTTTGTGTTGGAACTGGAGGACTTACGGCCATGCATTCATTCCACATCTGAAAGCAGGTGTTACACGAGTGCGAGAATTCGAATTGGCTTTCTGAGGCGAGGGCTGCGGTGCCGAGTGCTGCGATGATGATGGTGGTGATCTTCATGTTGGCGCAGATGTGGTAGATGGGTCTTGTGGAGGGATTGAAGATGGACCGGGTGGTAGTGTTGGTGTCGGGTTGAAGGAAGGGAAGACGACAAGTAGATTTTGAGTATATACGCATTATATGTGCTTTGTCTTTAGGCGAACATGTTGAAGTATCCGTATTGGCACTCACACGTAGTGGTAGCGTCATTGGTTCTCAACAAGAACTCGCCGTGGAGCATACATCATTGGTGTGGAGCGAAACTAGGAGTCTAATCTCAACAATTATGAATGCTGGTCGTTGTTCACCTCACTTGCTGGTTACCATTGGTGCCAGAGTTTCGCGGTCGAGGACCCCATCCGTATCACAGGGACGCTGCTCTTGTGACAACAACGAAGTGGATCGGCATGTAGTACCACTGTAGATTGCAACCTAATGGAGATTTATTGACGATTGATGATGACACGATGCGTCTCATCACCGAGATCTAATCGCGGGAGAGATGGTCCCTTGAGGCTATGGCGCATCCTATCAAACCCAATCATTCCACATCTGCAGTGCCCCCTAAGACGTCCAGAACAATTCGCGAATAGATGCCCGACAGCCTCTCCTTCTCCGACCAGCCATATTCCACGCCCCTACGCATGATGATGCCAATGCGGCTCCCCGAACTTTCCAAAAGTCACCTTACACTGACGCCGAACACACGGACCATAGTGATTCTCCATCAAATCCACGCATTTCCACTGACTCTCGTAGAACTGAGTGATATTGGTTGGCCTGTCCAAGTAGTAGTTGTAGCTGTCCACGTATTTCTGTCGGGGGTTGGGTTAGCGATCTACAAGTGTGTGGAGAAGTTGATGGGGAGAGGAGAAGGTACGTACGTCCATGCATTCCATGTATCTGACACCGCACCAGAAGCAAGTGCTGGGTGGTGGAAGACCTTTTAGGGAGCCTCTGGGCATGGCACCGCTTGAGGTAGGGACGTCGTATAGGGGAGGGGCGGCGAGGGTTGCGGTGGTGAAGAGAGCGATGAGGGAGAAGGTGAACTTCATCTTGGTGGCTTGTGGTGTGGATTTTGGGGTGTTCTCTTCAGATGTAGATGGATCTGCGGTGAGAGCTTTATATTCTTTTGCCAGTTAGTCCACATTGGTGTGCATTACCATCCTTTAACTACTATCCAGGTCATCCACCCGTACTGCGATAACGCAGAGTGAGCAGCGGGCCATTCCCAATTTCTGCATCACATGACATCCCATATACCAAGGCCTTCCGCAGAGGAGACACCGCAGTTATCAAAGGCCCGGGCAGATGTAGTTGATCGTAGAGGGCATCGTGGTGAAGAATGGTAGATGAGGCGGGTCTCTCCATCTCAACAGCAATTTTCCTCCGCATCAGTTGATTACTTGAAGCAGAACAACGGTAAAATACCATCGGCACGAATATGAGTAGCGGCGTGTGATGCGCAAAGCGGTGGTCGGTTGAGAAGATCCGACGAATGACAAGGATGGCGTGGTGGATACGTGGGCCTGAGCCATGATTTCACAACCAGCCAACACATTACCGGCACAGGCAGCTGAGACGCGAATATAGCCGCCTTACAGTAGCCCACGATTTCGAAAGATAATAGCTATACGAATAGAAATTGATAAGCTAAGTAAAGCGACACGTTTGAATGGTTTCGAGTTGATGAGAACATGGTCACACACCTCTCTTCCCTACTGACTCTCACTGCCCACCCCTTTGTCGTCCGAAACACGACTATATGATCCTCAACGTTATCGAATAACATTTGGGAAGACTCCACAGCCTCTGGTATAACGTGTGTTAGCTGGCGCGTCTTAATAGGCACTACCATACACCCTCTCTAGTCTAGACACTGAGACCCCACCGGCGGTTCTACCTGAAACTAGACTTTGTAGTATACCCGCTCAACCCCATTGCTAATTGCCCTACCCAATAGTCGGCCCAGAGACCCCACGATGCAGAAGCGGAGATGGTGAAAATCTGGCCTATGCTTCACATTTTGGTTTAGGACCAGGCGTGGGTCGCTCGAGTGGATCCATTTAGTCATCGGGTACGACGCGGATATGACTAGATCACCCACTCTTCCAATGGGGGTTTCACGACGGGCTATCCTTGTCCATAGGCGGGCTACAACCACCCATGCTGGCATCTCCATCGTCGACGACAGGCTCGTTGTTCACAACTGCAGCAGCAGCTTCAGGAGCTGGGTCACTCGTTTGCGCAGCATTGCCCGATTATTGTTGCTGATAGGCTTGCTGAGGTTTCTCCATATCGTGACCGTAAATGCTGTCAACATCGCTGCTGTAGTCGTTGTTGTCATCGCCTCCCGGAGCTTGCGGGGCCTGGTCTACAGCCGCATCTTCATCTTGCGCTGCGGGCCTGCCTGGATATGTTGTTGCATTGAGCTGTGCTAATGGCTTCTGCGGTACACTCAATCCAGAAAGAGGTAGTAACTGGGCCCGAAAGTTTGACGCTGTCTTCGGAGTGTATCCCGCCGCAGGCTGTGTCGGGTCGTAAGCTGGTGGAGTAGTCGATGAATTACTTGATTTCATGCCTGCCGAAGGCCGCATGGGCATGTACGCGGGCGAGGTGACCGGGGAGTTTGTAGTCGTTGTGCCTGCTGTAGGCTGTGCACGATGGCGGGCGGATGCCGGTTTGAGCAAGCTTCTTGCGTTCGATAGTGTAGCGTCGGGCAGCTTCATGGCTGGGTAGCTTGGACTCCGAGGAGGCGGTGTTGCATTACTACTTTGACTGCGTGGTGTACTAAGGCTGCCGAGAGTCGGTATACCTCCATAAGGGGACGTGCTGTTCATCTTTTGCAAAGTGACTGGGTTATACGAGCGTGCGTAACCTCCCGGTGCGAAACCACCTGCTAGTGGTGAAGGCGGTGGCGGCCTGTCATATGAAAATAGGGAAGTAGGATTCGAGCTTGGCATCGACGGCGCGTTGAGTGTACCTTTTGTACTCGGGCGAGTCGGAAGACCAGATATAGCGATTGGAGATGGTTGCGCCGGCGATGGGGTTGTCGATGTGGTGTTGGTCTCCTTCAGTTTCTGGAATACCGGAAGGTCCAAGACCTTTTCCACATCGTTCTTCTCAAAACGAGCTTCTTCCTCAGTATCAAATGAGACTGGACCTCTAAAGCGGCCCTTCTTCGGAGTATTAGGTCGTACACCTGAGCTCTCCTTCTGGGGGGTTGCTGGGCCATTTTGAGTTCCTTCCTGTGCTTCTGAATCCGAGTCATCAGATACGTCCCGAGCTCTTCTCTTGGACGCTTTGTTCAGTTCTAACTGATCCTGTTCCACTTCCTTGGCAAGCCTGTCCAGTTCGTCGTCGTCGATTTCGCCCGACAACGCACTACCATCATCAGAACCAGCCGGAGAAGGATCACCTCGAGGTTCGGCCCCTTCAGCATCTGGATCAAACCATGCCATCAGCTCTTGTGCATCTTTGTAGTCGTCGTGACTTTCTCCTCGCATTTCGTACGTGTCCATGGGAACCTCCCGGAAGATCTGGCCTTGTCGCCCGGTCAGTTCGTCTAGCGATTTCAGGCCGCCTGACCGGTTATCCGCATGTTCGGGGTTCTCCACAATCTTGTGGTCCTCCCGAAGTTGTACTAAGCGTGTTCTCGGTCTGATACTTGTGAACTCATCTGGGTGTTTGTATTCGTGTTCAACGTTGTCCGGAGCTTTGTTGAAGTCACTGTCCCATACTCGCTGAGTTCCTAAACCTGGCGAAACTTGTGCTTTGTCGTTTTTTTCGGTCTGGTCAACGTTAAGATCGACATTCGAAAGCCCGGCGATGAGTTCCTCATTGTCTTCAGCAACTTCGTTGTTTTCAAGGTTGAAGTCGTCTCCGTAGGTCGGTGGCGGTGGAGCTAGATCATCTCGTGCCGGCTCCTGATCTTCTCCTGATGCATTCTCAACAGCGGCACCAATGATTTCTTGATGTGACACATCATCACCTTCTTCGGCTTGCGTAGCATTCCCAAATGCGGCACCCCAGTTCACGTTTGAGAATGAGAATGGGTCAAACGCATTTGGCGCATCCCCAGGGGGCCCAGGAACAATGATCGATGGCTGCTGGGTCGGCAAAGAATACTCATCGCCGGCATTCCCGAGGAGATCATCGAAACTCTCCCCGTCTGTCGGGTACTGTTGAGGTTCAGACGTGGGAGGTGAAGTCTTGATAGGCCCGTTCTGCGCCTCATACGCATCAATATCAGCGAATATGTTTTGCTCTGCCATTTCACCGTATTGCTCATCCTCAGGAGACAAATACAGACTTGTTGGCATTCCGCTGTGTTGTTCTGTTCCCTCGAGAGTAACCAGTTGTCTCCTCATGTCATCAGCGGTGGTGGTTGGCATCTGCTCGTTATCGAAACCAGAGTTAGCGATCTTGTCGAAATCGATGTCGACTAAGTTGATGTTATCTAGATTGATGTTGTCCAAGTTGATATTGTCCATATTGATGTTGTCCATATTGATGTTGTCCATGTTGATGTTCTCCAAAGTGGTATCGTCCAAATCGGCATTAGATAGATCGGACATATCAACGTCTCCATCGCCGTCGGCCGTGATAGCAGTAGCAACGGCTGCGGGCGTAGTCATAGGAACGTCAGCGAAATTGGAAGCTCCAGGCTGTGCGGACGAATCGCCATCGTTGTCGTCGCGACCCTCGTTATCGTCGTTGTTATCATCCATCTGAACGTTGGTGTCAGCTTGATTGTCCAAAGTCTGACCGTCATCATTGTTATGACTATGAGGATCGCTCTCACCGTGATGGTCTGAATCGCTCGAAGAAGACTCGTCGATCCCCTCCATAGGTCCTGAGCCAGCTGAACCCGACGGCGATGGAGGGTCCGTGCCCCGACTACCGCTCGGTGGATCGAAAGGAGAGGGTGCATCGTCACCGCCACCTCCCCCATCGCCACCAGCCCTTCGAGCCGCAGCTTCACGTTCTCGTCTCATGATGGTCAACATACTAGGACCTCCTAGCAGTCTGTTGCGCCACTGTTCTGCGGAGTCTGGATGTTTTGGGTCTGTGGGTCGAGCGGCAGGCCGTTTGTAGATGGCAGGAAGGGCGAATTGCGTCTTGAGTTCCTCTTCTGTGAACATAGGTGGCTCGGTCTTGCTGGAAGGAAGAGAGCTGAAAGGGGCCCAAGGACGACTATTCGCCGTGCCGAGAGCTGGTTGCGAGGATGCACCGGGGACAGTTTCATTGACACTGGTCGTGGACGTAGCTGCTGGAGCGTCATCGTTCATACCTTCCATTGGCACATCTGTTGGTGGAGAAAGTTCCTTGTCGGGTTCAGGAGTGGCATGCTTCGTGGCGCCAGATATTGGAGTATCGCGTGAATGATCGTGACCTTCTCCATCACCGTTGCCCTCATCATCGTCATCGCCGTCGCCAGGCGCGGGTGCTCCGCCAGAAGCAACTTCCATGGGCGTCGAGGCCTTCTTCTGCTCAGCCTCTCTTCGCACCTCATCGCGGTACGTCTCAAGTGCTGCAGCAATCTCTGCATCTATAGGAATCGCCGGCTGTAGCGGAGCTGATGTGCCTATTGTGGGACTCCCACCGAAATCGAATTCTTCTTCGCCTTCCTCTTCCTCTTCCTCTTCGTCACTTTCCTGCTCACCATCATGCTCACCATCATGCTCATCGTCTTGCGTATCTTCCTCTTGTTGATCTTGCACTGGACCAGCGGCTGGAGCTTGGTGTTCTGGTGCATTGGCGGGCTCTGAGGCAGGGTCCTTGGGAGGCGTGCGCTTGGCGGGTATAGCGAGTTCCGTCTGCTCAATGGGAACATATGTCATGGGCGTATATTCTCCTTGCGTCTCAGATTCCGGTGTGTTGACTACGATGGTAGGAAGATCAAACGAGATGTCAAGCAATGTCGAAGGCTCAGTAGTGTCTGTGGCAGTCTTCGGTACATCAGTAGGCGTAGTGACGGGAGTGGGTACAATCAGAGAACCGGAAGAAATGGCTGGTATCGCAGGAGTAGCGATAGTTGAGGGAGTAGTCGTGGCTGGCGGAGTAGACTCAGCAGGAACTACTGGTAGGAGAGGCGCTGTGGTCGTAGGTGTGGTCGTTTTTGGGGGAGTAGGCTCGAACAGAGGAGTACGTTTGAACGCGGCAGCTGGCGTGAGGGTACGCACAGATGTTGATGTACCAGCAACTTTCGGCATCGCTGGTACCTGAGCCGCAGGGGCTGGGATAGCTTCAGTTGCAGTCTCTGACGTGTTAGCTGGAATTGCTTCCTCGGGTTTCTCAGCTTCAACAGTAGCCCGGGGTTCTTGCTCAGTCTCTGTAGGCTGAGATATTCTCGAAGAATCAGCAGCTGGACTTTCGCTGGCGTCGATTGACGATGGTGGCTCCTCGTGTTCTGCACCGCTCCCCAGGCCAGATTGCTCGAGGAAGTCCTTGTGCTCCTGCTCAGCAGCAGCCCTGGCGGCCTCGATAGCATTTTCTCTTGCTGTGCGCGCCGCTTCACTGTCGAAGAGCCAAGTCATCCAGCGCTGCGGCCAAGCAAGAGGTGCGTCTGTTTGTGTCCATGCATCTTCGGTGGGCGTCTGGTCATGATGAGCCGGAGCCGGAGCCTGAATTGATTGCTTCCGTGCTGGCAATTCCACTGGAGATTGCACAGGCGAAGCCTGTTGTTGAGCGGGCAACGCGTCTACTTCATCTGGCAGCCCTGATAAGTCCTCATCCAAAAGATCATCTGCCTGACTGCTGCTGGGTGACTGAGGTGCCTGCGCCGGCGGTGCGTCTGGAGGCTGATTCGGAGTATCAGGTTCTCCAATCAAGAGCTCTGACTCTTCGACGTCATTGGTAGGGATGGGAATCTGTGCTGCGGGAGGGCTTGGTGACGCAGAGCCAGGAGCCACAACCTCACCACGCAGGTTAGAGAGCGGTTCATTGAGAGGATCTCGGGCCACAATCGGATCCGGCCGCGAGTAGGCGAGAAGTAGAAGTATGACAAGAACAGTCGCAAAGATAATGCCATTGTCCTGAGTGCAAGCAAGGACCCCGTTTGTGCCTAGGACGTACATTATCATGAAACTAGCTGCGAATGTAAACGACGACCGGACCTTATGTGCGGGATATGCTTGAGCGTCCATGATCCAGCCTACGGTGCAGATACTGGTGACTGCGATGATGGTCGCCGCGCGCCATACCCAATGGTAAGCTAGGCCTTGGCACCAGTTGCTGAGGCAGCGTGTACCAACGGAAGATACAACCGGCTTGATTTGTGCCCTGTACAACAAGCTCAGGTTCATCGAGATCTTTTCGAATGCTGAAGAAGTCGTTTTCTGGGTGGCTGTAATGAAACTGGAGGTGGCGTTCCTAACGGACTTGGTCGTCCATGCCGGCGAGAGGGTATTGTGTATACGAGAGCTCGTAGCCCTCTTCGTAGAAGTAGCATTGTACACATAAGAACTCGTTGCGCGTTCCCGCGAAGTTGTAGTGAGTTTGTGAGCAGGCGTAACCCAATTCCGTAAAGCTGTCGTGGTTACAGCTGTCCATGAAGTCGACCCCTTAACTGGGGCTGGAATAGACGCAGTGCTAGTAGTAAACTCCTTCACTGTATGAGCAGCTGCATCCGACGTCCTTTCAGTCCAAGGCTGTATGGTGTGCCAGATCGCCGTGAAAAGAGACTGGAACAATGGTATGAATGCATACGTCAATGCCCAGAGCGCGAGCAACCCAACGACTGGGCCAACCCATACTGGTAGCAACCCATATACCGTCCGGGGACCGAGTAATATTGTCGCAAGCACCCAGCGAAGACATTCGCCGACAGTCTGTGGGTGCCACGGGAAGACAGCGCGACCTCTGACGATGAGCCAGAATTTGTACCGAGCCCAAGCTTTTACAACCCGGAGTTTCGCCATGCAGATTCGGGAGACTTCGATGATGCCGTGCACGAGGGAGTCGACATAGGAGAGACCCACAAGCTTGAGCACGACAGAGAAATGACTGAAGGGTGGGGCAACGCCGCCTCTGAAAAGCCTATCAGCGCACAAAGATGGCTGGTCTATATGGATGAGGACGTATACCCCTACTGCAACCGCAGCGTAGTATCGTATCCAGGTTCGCGCGGCGATGATGGATCGGTATGAGCCGCCTACCACGAGGTTCAACATGGTGAAGATGGTTTTGCGCGCCTCTTCGTCATGGATGGAAAGAACGTGTGTCGCTGGCACACTTGTCAAGATAACAGCCAAGTCCTGGACGTAGACAGTAAGCCAGATGACAGTTATCGCAATAATGAAGCCGATGCAACAACGAATTAATGTCTCTTTCCGGTGTGGCATGACAGCAGGTGTGCTGGGCGAAAGATCCTGGGTCTCAGACATGTCTTCATTCCCGCTTAACTCGCTGTCATCTTCTTCGTGGTGAACAGCTTCGGGGGTCCTTCGCCCGGCGAAAAGGAGGAAATAAATCGCAATTCCGATGAGGGTGGAGTACAACGCTCGGCCTATGAAGAAGTGGTCGGTTTGCTGCTTTCCCAGGAAGTCGGCCACCGCTTTCTGCCACACATTGTAGGATACGGATCCGATGCTGCGTGCGTATGCTACAGGTTTGGAGTATGGCAATGTTGGCAAGCGGAATTCCGCGTAGGCGAGATATCCAACGACAAACATATACGCATTGCGCACCATAAATG
>Ga0265797_10012910_pt1 | contig 10144 bp, 6 predicted proteins | sample P2T30metagenome_FD_192433 | JGI IMG/M metagenome (GOLD analysis project Ga0265797, IMG submission 192433) | Plant litter microbial communities from East Loma Ridge, Irvine, California - P2 T30 | ecosystem: Environmental > Terrestrial > Plant litter > Unclassified | place: USA: California... | reverse complement strand
CCTGGGCGTCACGGGCGCGGTGCTGCCGCTGCTCGTGCTCCTCGCCTGGGCGGCCTTCGCGAGCTCCTTCTAGGGGCGACAGCACCGCCGCCAGCCGCCCACGACCCCCCTCACCCCTTCCGCTGCCCCCGGTACGCGGTCGGCGTGACCCCGTGGATCGCCCTGAACTGCCGCGCGAAGTAGAACGGGTCGAGGTACCCGACCTGCTCCGACACGGTGCCGACGGGCAGGTCGGTGGTGTCGAGCAGCTCCCGGGCTCGTGCCATGCGCAGCTGGGTCTGGTACTTGAGCGGCGTCGACCCGGTCTCGCGTCGGAAGCGCGTCGCGAAGTGCGACGGGCTGAGTCGCGCCATGGCGGCGAGCTCGTCGATCGACACCCGTTCGGTGACGTGCTGGCGCAGGTAGTCCTGCGCCTGCCCGACGATCGACACGCGGGGTGCACCGGCGATGCGTTCCGACGAGAGCAGGGCCATGAGATGCCAGGCGGCACCGGAGGCGGCGAGGGCGCTCGCGAAGGTCTGGTCGCGTTCCATGGCGCGGACGACCTCCTCGACGAGGGCCACCACCCGGTAGACGTCGGACAGCTCCCGGACGGGCGCCGACGCCCTGACGCCCGCGACGCGGAGGAACTCGGAGAGGTCCTGGCCGGCGACGTGCAGCCACCAGAGCGTCCAGGGGGTGTCGTCGTCGGCCCCGTAGGCGTGGGGCGTGCCCGGCGGCACGATGACCACCTGCCCGGACCTGACCTCCTGCCGGACGCCCGCGACGTCGCACCAGCCGGAGCCCCTGGTGCAGACGAGGACGACGCTCTGGTCGACGCCGTCGGGCCGGGTCATGCTGTGGGCCCGGGCCTCGGGGAAGTAGCCCGCGTCGGTCACCACGAGGTGCGACGTGCCCGGCCGGGACAGGGCGTCAAGTACCCGTGGTCGCGGCATGACCAGCAGTCGTTGGCCGGGGAAGCCGTCTTCGAGGAGCATGCCCCGAGTCTGGTGCCCGACAGTCGTTCCGTCCAGGCAGACGGCAGGATCGGTCGTTCTCACAGGCCGGCCCGCTCCCTAGGCTCGCTGCATGCTCAACGTCGAGTCGAAGCTGACTCTCCCCCCTGTGCCCGCCCACCAGGCCGCCGCAGGCGTCGCCGCTTGGTCGGAGCCGATCGTGGTCGACACCTACCTCCCGGGCGAGCCCGACCGGTACCCGGCGTTCCTCGACGCCCGCGTGTACCAAGGATCGTCCGGCCGGGTCTTCCCGCTGCCCTTCCACGAGCGGATCGCCGCCGAGAAGCAGCCGCACACCTGGCAGGCCGTGCACCTCGAGAACCGGTGGCTCCGCCTCGTCGTCCTGCCCGAGCTCGGGGGCCGCCTGCACGTCGCCTACGACAAGACCGCCGACTACGACGTGTTCTACCGCAACAACGTCATCAAGCCTGCCCTCGTCGGCCTCGCCGGTCCCTGGATCTCCGGCGGCGTCGAGTTCAACTGGCCGCAGCACCACCGGCCCGCGACGTTCCTGCCCACCGACGTCTCGATCGAGCGCGAGGCCGACGGCTCGGTGACGGTCTGGTGCTCCGACCACGACCCCTTCGCCCGCATGAAGGGCATGCACGGGATCCGGCTGCGCCCCGACTCGTCCCTCATCGAGGCGCGGGTGCGGCTGTTCAACCGCAGCGACGAGACCCAGACGTTCCTCTGGTGGGCCAACGTCGCTGCAGCGGTGAACGACGACTACCAGTCGTTCTTCCCCACCGACGTCCGCCACGTCGCCGACCACGCCAAGCGTGCGGTCGTGACGTTCCCGCAGGTCGAGGGCGAGTACTACGGCGTCGACTACCCCGCCCGGGTCGACGCCGAGCACCCCGACGCCGACCGCCTCGACTGGTACCGCAACATCCCCGTGCCCACCTCGTACATGGTCACGAGCACCCGCGACGACTTCTTCGGCGGCTACGACCACGGCCGCCGCGCGGGCTTCGTGCACTGGGCCGACCGGGCCATCTCGCCCGGCAAGAAGCAGTGGACGTGGGGCAACGCGCCCTTCGGCTGGGCCTGGGACGCCAACCTCACCGACGGCGACGGCCCCTACGTCGAGCTCATGGCCGGCGTCTACACCGACAACCAGCCCGACTTCTCGTTCCTCGCCCCGGGCGAGACCAAGACCTTCAGCCAGTACTGGTACCCCATCACCGAGATCGGCCCTGCCCATCAGGCCACGCGCGAGGCGGCCCTCCGCCTCGACGTCGTCGACCGGACGGTCCTCCGCATCGGCCTCGCCGTGACGGCGGTCCACCGCCGTGCCGAGGTCGTCGTCCGCTCCGTCGACGGCTCGACCCTGGACACGTACGCGGTCGACGTCGAGCCCGGCCTGCCCGCGGTCATCGACCGACCGCTGCCCGCGGGGACGGGCCTCGCCGACCTCGTCGTCGAGGCCCGCGACGGCGACCTGGTCCTGGTCGCGGTCGACGGCTCCGCCGTGCAGGCGCAGGAGGACGCGACCGCCTCGTCGACGGACGCCGCCCCCGCAGCCGCCGTGGCGCCTCCTGCACCGTCCGACGTCGGCACGGTGGAGGAGCTCTTCCTCGTCGGCCAGTACCTGCAGCAGTACCGCCACGCGACGCGCTCGCCGGAGCCGTACTGGCGTGAGGCCCTGCGCCGCGACCCCGGTGACGTCCGCAGCAATGTCGCGCTCGCCACCCTCCTGCACGGTGCCGCCCGCTACGCCGAGGCGCTGGCCCTGCTCCGCACCGCCGTGGGCAGGCAGCTCGGGTGGGCCCCGAACCCGGCCGACGGCGAGGCGCTGTACCGGCTCGGCCTGACCCTCCTGCGACTGGGGCGGGTCGACGAGGCGCAGGAGGCCCTCGAGAAGTCCGCCTGGAACGCGGCCTGGGTGGCGCCCGCGTCCCTCGCCCTCGCCCGTCTCGCCGGGCCGGCCGATCCGGCGCGTGCCGAGGCGCTCCTCCGGCGCGCCCTCTCGCACGGCACCGACAACTTGCAGGTCCGTGACCTGCTCACCCTGACGCTGCGTCGGCAGGGACGGCAGGTCGACGCGGACCGCCTCCTCGCCGAGACGCTCGCACTCGACCCGCTCGACCAGTGGGCACGGCACCTCGCCGGCGAGCCCCTCACCGACGACGCCCCGACCCTCCTCGACGTGGCGCTGGAGTACGGCAGCGCGGGCTGGGTGGAGGAGGCCCTGCGGGTGCTGGACATCGCCCAGGCGGCCGTGCCCTCGACGGCGCTCGGACAGGTGGGCGTCGGGCCCCTCGTCGCCTATCACCGGGCCTCCCTCCTCGTACGGTCCGGACGCGCGGCGGAGGCCCGGAGGGCGCTGGCGAGCGTGAAGGTGCTCGACGCCACGAACTGCCTGCCCTCGCGGCTCGACGACGTCGCCGCCCTGCTCGACGCTGTGGCCCTCGACCCGACGGACGGCCTGGCGTGGTCCCTCCTCGGCAGCTGGTGGTACGACAAGGGCCGGGGCGACGACGCCGTCGAGGCGTGGCGCCGAGCGGCCGCCACCGACCTCGACGACGCCCAGGCGGCCGTCGTCGAGCGGAACCTCGGCATCGCGGCCTACAACGTGCTGCACGACCCCGAGCTCGCCGCCGGCCACTACGGCGAGGCCCTGCGCCGTCGTCCCGACGACTCACGGCTGCTCTTCGAGTCCGACGAGCTCGCGGGTCGTCGCGGTGCCTCCGCTCCCGACCGCCTGGCCGCGCTCGAGGCCCGGCCGGACCTGGTCGCCCAGCGCGACGACCTCTGCGTGGTCCGCGCGCGCCTCCTGACCACCGTCGGCCGCGCCGGCGACGCCCTCGCGGCGCTGTCGTCACGGACCTTCCAGCCCTGGGAGGGCGGCGAGGGCCAGGTGCTCGGCGCGTGGGACGACGCCAGTCTCGTCGTCGCACGGCAGGCCCTCGCGGACGAGGACCCCGAGAGGGCGCGGCGTACCGTGGAGGCCGCACTCACGCCCCCGGCGAACCTCGGCGAGGCCCGCCACCCGCTGGCCACGACGGCGGAGCTGCACCTCGTGCTCGGCGACGCCCTCGACGCCTCCGGCGACCGGGGTGCCGCCCGGGAGGCGTGGACCGAGGCGGCGCGGGCGACCGGCGACTTCGCCGGCATGGCCACGCAGGCCTTCACCGAGCGCAGCGCCGCCGCCGTCCAGGCCCTGGCGCGGCTCGGCGACGACGCGGCCGCACGCCGTCTGCTCGGCGAGTTCTCCGCCTACGTCGACGAGCTGTCGCGCACCCCGGGCGCGGTCGACTACTTCGCCACCTCCCTGCCCAGCATGCTGCTCTTCCACGACGACCCCCAGGATGTCCGCGACGCCGAGGTGGGAGCGTTGCGGCGCACCCTCGCCCGCCTCACCACGGCTCTCGGCGCGGGGCTCGCGCCGGGTGCGAGCCCCCTCGACCCGACCGCTCCTGCTGTCACGTCCGGCGACGACGCCGGACGACCCTAGAAAGGAACCCGACCATGTCACGCATCACCAGGACCCGACGGCGCGTCCTCGCCGTGGCCGCGACCCTCGCGGCCTCGGTCGCGCTCGCGGGCTGCTCCATCCCGAGCGCCGACGGAGGGGACGGCGGCACCCAGCGCATCGGCGCCCTCTACCTCGACTCGCAGGGCTTCTACGGCGGCGTCAAGAAGGGCGTCCAGGACGCCGCCGCCGCCGACTCGACCAACGTGGACTTCCTCGAGTCGACCTCGGCGGGCGACGTCTCTCGGGAGAGCTCGTTCATGAACACGCTCACGTCGTCGGGGGTCAGCGCGATCGTCATGGCGGCGGTGTCGACCGAGGGCAGCGTGCCCGCGGTGCGCCAGGCGAGCCAGGCGGGCATCCCCGTGATCTGTTACAACACCTGCGTCAACGACGACGCCGTCGACGAGTACGTCACGGCCTACGTCCTCGGCGACCCGATCGAGTTCGGGGGCCAGCTCGGCCGCCAGGCCGCCGAGTACTTCACGGAGGCCGGGATCACCGCTCCCCGCATGGGCGTCATCAACTGCGAGCAGTACGAGGTCTGCCAGCAGCGCTACCAGGGCTTCTCGGAGGCCCTGACCGCCGCCCTGCCCGGCACCGAGTTCGTGGCGAACCAGGAGGGCGCCGAGGTCGACACGGCCGTGTCGACCGCAGAGCAGATGCTGAGCGCGAACCCCGACCTCGACGGGCTCTACGGCGAGGCAGGAGGCGCGACGGTCGGTGCGTACCGGGCCGTCCAGACACGAGGCCTGGCCGGACAGGTGGCCGTCTTCGGCTCGGACATGACCTCGGACATCGCCGCGGAGCTCGCTGACGGCTCGGTGCTCAAGGCGGTCGTCGACATCAGCGGCATCGAGGCGGGCAAGCTGGCCTATTCCGCCGCCCAGGACGCCATCGCCGGCGACGAGCCGGACGAGAAGGTCGTCGAGGCCCCCATCGAGCTCTACCTGCCGGCCGATGCCGCGGGCTGGTCCGAGGCCCACCCGGACGGCCTGCCCTGATCGGCGCGGGGCGCCGACCCGTCGCCGCCCCGCACTCCGCTCCCACCCCCTCGATCCCCTTGGAGGATCCCGTGTCAGAGTCGACAGATCCCGTTCCGCCCCCGTCGCTCGACCCCGAGCTCGAGCGCGACGCCCCCATCGCCGAGGCTCGCGGCGTCAGCCAGGTCTACCCCGGCGTCACTGCGCTCGACGACGTCGACTTCTCGGTCCGTGCCGGAGAGGTCCGGGCCCTGCTCGGCCAGAACGGCGCCGGCAAGTCCACGCTGATCCGCCTCCTGAGCGGCGTCGAGACGCCCTCCGGCGGGGAGGTCCTGCTCGGCGGGGTGCCCCTCGGCAGCGGGGGCGTCGCGGCGGCCGCCGCGGCGGGCGTCGCCACCTGCTACCAGGAGCTCAGCCTCGTCCCCGGCGTCACCGTCGCCGAGAACCTCGCCCTCGGCCGTTGGCCCCGTGGCCGCTTCGGCATCGACGGCCGGGCGATGGTCGAGCGGGCCCGTGCGACGTTCGAGCGCCTCGGTGCCGACATCGACGTGCACGCCGAGGTGGCCGGGCTGACGCTCGCGCAGCAGCAGATCGTCGAGATCGGGCGTGCCCTGCAGGACGACCCGCGCCTGCTGATCCTCGACGAGCCGACGAGCGCCCTCGCGGCCGCCGAGGTGGACCTCGTGCTCGACACCGTCAAGCGCCTCGCCGCGCAGGGCGTCGCGGTGCTCTACGTCAGCCACCGCATGGACGAGATCCGACAGATCGCGGACACGGCGACGGTGATGCGCAACGGGAAGATCGTCGAGACCGTGTCGATCGCCGGCAGCGACACCGCGCACATCATCGAGCTGATGATCGGCGCCGACCCCGAGGAGCGGGGCGTCGCCACGCGTCCCGTCACCTCGGGCGAGGTGCTGCTGAGCGTCACCGACCTCGACGTCGGCCCCAAGCTGCGCGGCGTGAGCTTCGAGGGCCGGGCGGGCGAGGTGCTCGGCATCGCCGGCCTCCTCGGGTCGGGCCGCACCGAGCTGCTGCAGGCGATCGCGGGTTTCCGTCCGCTCACGGCGGGGACCCTGGCGATCGCGGGCTCCGTCGTCGAGCGTCCCACCGCCTCCCGCATGCTCTCGCTCGGGGTCGGCATGACCCCCGAGGACCGCAAGGGCCGCGGGGTGATCCCCGGCCTCGGCATCGACGAGAACATCGTGATGAGCGACTTCGGGCGCGTGACCCGAGGCGGCGCGCTGTCGTCGGGTGCGATCGGCACGGCCACGAGGGCGCTCGCCGAGCGCCTGAGCATCAAGGCGCACGACCTCTCGCGGCCGATCAGCACCCTCAGCGGCGGCAACCAGCAGAAGGCGGTCATCGCCCGGTGGCTGCACGCCGACAGCCGGGTGCTGCTGCTCGACGAGCCCACGCGCGGCGTCGACGTCGAGGCGAAGGCGCAGATCTACGAGATCATGCGCGCCGTCGCCGACACCGGCAAGCTCGTCGTCTTCGTCTCGAGCGAGATCGAGGAGCTGCCCCTCGCCTGCGACCGCGTGCTCGTGCTCCGTGACGGCGGCCTCCGCGAGGAGTTCCGCGCCCCCGACATCTCCCTGCCCGTGCTGCTCCAGGCCTCCATGGTCTCGAGCTGAAGAAGGACGACCCGATGACCACCACACTCGACACCACGACCACCCCGACCGGTGGGCCAGGAGGCGCGCCCCGCGGCTCCGTGGTCGGCCGCGTCCGCGACGCCTTCCGTCGCAACACCACCCTCGTCAACATCGTCGGCCTGCTCGTCGCCATCGTGCTGCTGTACCTCTACCTGATGTTCAACGCGGTCGGCTTCTTCACGGTCGCCAACCAGAGCGGCCTGCTGCGGGACGCGGCCCTGATCGGGGTCGCCGCGACCGGCATGACCCTCGTCATCATCGCGGGCGAGATCGACGTCAGCACCGGGCCCGCGGTCGCCCTCTCGTCCGTGATCGTCGCGGTCGCGATGACGCAGTGGGGGCTTCCCGCCCTGGTGGCGATCCTCATCACGCTCGTGGTCGGGGCCGGCTGGGGTGCGCTCGCGGGCCTGCTGCGGGCGAGGTTCCTCGTGCCGTCGTTCATCGCGACGCTGGGCCTCTGGAGCGTGCTGCGCGGCCTCGGCCAGTTCAGCACCGACGCCCTGCCCGTCCCGCTGCCGCTCGACGAACCGATCATGCCGTTCCTGGCCGGCTCGGTCCTCGGCATCCCGACGCCGGCGGTCGTGATGATCGTGGCGTTCCTCGTCTTCGCGTACGTCGCCCGCAAGACGGCCTTCGGGCGCTCGGTCTTCGCCGTCGGTGGCAACGCGGCCGCGGCCCGGCTCGCAGGCATCAAGGTGAAGCGCGTCCGCGTCGTGCTGTTCGCGATCACGGGACTGCTCGGCGCCCTCAGCGGCGTGCTGCTCGCCGCTCGCCTCGGCTCGGGCAACGCCGGCGCCGCGAACGGCCTCGAGTTCGACGTCATCGCGGCCGTCGTCATCGGCGGCACAGCCATGTCGGGTGGCCGCGGCAGCCTCATCGGCACGTTCCTCGGCGTCATCTTCATCACCCTGATCGGCAACGGACTCGTGCTGCTGGGCGTGGACTCGTTCCTGCAGAGCGTCGTGCGAGGAGTCATCATCGTGCTCGCCGTCCTCCTGAACGTCACCCTGTCCCGCAAGCGCGGGTCGATGGAAGAGAGCTAGGCCATGACCACCACCGTCCCCTCCACCTCGGACGCGACCCGCGCCTCCTGGACGCCCTCGGGCACCATGCAGGGCGTGTTCCTGCCCGGCGACGGCACCGCCGAGCTGCGCACGCACGACGTGCCGACGCCGGGCCCCGGACAGGTGCTCGTCCAGGTCGGCGCCTCCGGCATCTGCGGCAGCGACATCGGGTTCATCTATCACGGCTACAAGACGCACAAGGGCCTCGACGGTGCCCCCGCCTACAAAGGGGTCGTCGCCGGGCACGAGCCCTGCGGGCGGATCGTGGCGTCGGGCCCGGACGTCACCCGGTTCGGCGTCGGCGACGACGTGATCGTCTACCACATCCAGGGTTGCGGGCGGTGCCGCAACTGCCGTGCGGGCTACTTCATCAGCTGCACCGACCAGCCCCACAAGGCGTCGTACGGGTGGCAGCGCGACGGCGGCCACGCCGAGTACGTGCTCGTCGACGAGTCGACCTGCGTGCCCCTGCCCGACGGGCTCTCGTACGTCGACGGCGCCCTCATCGCCTGCGGCTTCGGCACCGCCTACGAGGGCCTCCGGCGCACGGGCGTGCACGGCGGGGAGGACCTCCTCGTCGTCGGCCTCGGCCCCGTGGGCCTCGCCGCGGCCATGCTCGGCCGGATGCTCGGCGCACGCCGCGTCATCGGCGTCGAGCGTTCCCCCGAGCGCATCGAGTTCGTGCGCGCCACCGGCCTCGTCGACGACGTCGTGCTCGCCGACGCCGACGCGGTCGAGAACGTGCTGGCCCTCACCGGTGGCGTCGGCTGCCAGGTCGCCGTCGACTGCTCGGGCAGCACGCCGGGTCGTTCGACGGCCGTCGAGGCAGCAGCCGAGTGGGGCCGCGTCGGCCTGCTCGGCGAGGGCGGCCGACTCGAGACCGAGGTGTCCGACACCCTCCTGCACAAGCAGCTCACGCTCACGGCGTCCTGGGTGACGTCGCTGCAGGGCATGGAGGACGTCGCGCGCATGATCGCCGAGGGCGGGCTCAGCCCCGAGATCGTGGTGTCGCACCGTCTGCCGCTCACCGACGCCGACGAGGCGTACCGGATCGCCGCGGACGGTGCCAGGGCTACCGGCAAGGTCGTGCTGGTCCCCGCGGGCGCCCCCGTGCGCGAGGAGCCCGCGGACCGCCACACGGTCGACGCGTGACGCCCACCGTCGTCGCCGCCGGCACGCCCGAGCTGCCGCTGCTGCGGGTCGTCTCGCGCGACCTCGTGCTCACGTTCGCACCGACCCGGGGCGGCCGCCTGCTCTCGCTCGTCGCGGGCGGACGCGAGCACCTGTGGCGGAACCCCGAGCTGATCGGCGACGACCTCGCCCCCGTCGTGCCCGTCGACCGCTGGCCGGCGAGCGACGGCGACATGTCCACCTGGGCCAACGTCGGCGGGTCGAAGACCTGGCCGGCGCCGCAGGGCTGGACGGGACCCGACGAGTGGGCCGGTCCGCCCGACCCGGTCCTCGACTCCGGCGCCTGGACCGTCGGCTGGACGGCCGACGAGGCCTCGGCCGTCGTCACCCTGACCAGCGCCGACGACCCGCGGTCCGGCCTGCGCGTCGATCGACGGTTCAGGGTGCCCGCGACGGGCACGCGCTTCGAGCAGACGGCCACCTTCACCAACATCTCGGCCACGCCTCGCACCTGGTCGATCTGGGAGGTCTGCCAGGTCGGCACGGCAGGAGGTGCCGGTCGCCCCACCGAGGACGCCGCGGTGGTCGTGCCCCACTCCACGCCACCCGTCGAGCTCGACCTGGGCAGCTGGGAGGGCCACGTCGCCTCGACGCGCTGCGGCCACGACGTGCTGCTGCCCGTCGGCGCGGGCGTCGCCAAGCGCGGCTACCCCGCCGCCGACGGCTCCGTCGCGTACCGTGACGTCGACGGCACGACGCTCGCGCTCACCGTGGCCCCGGCGCCCGCCGGCACGTGGCCCGACGGTGGATCGAAGGTGGAGGTCTGGCTGCAACGCCC
>Ga0265797_10012909_pt1 | contig 10144 bp, 8 predicted proteins | sample P2T30metagenome_FD_192433 | JGI IMG/M metagenome (GOLD analysis project Ga0265797, IMG submission 192433) | Plant litter microbial communities from East Loma Ridge, Irvine, California - P2 T30 | ecosystem: Environmental > Terrestrial > Plant litter > Unclassified | place: USA: California... | reverse complement strand
GGGCGCGCAGTTGGCTCCGCAACGCCGGAGGCACGGTGCCACCCGGCTCGACGCCCAGGGAGCGCAGGGCGCTCGCCCGTTCTTCGGCGTCACGCTCTTCCGTGATCGCCTTGGCGTCGTCGCCGGCCACCGCGAGCAGGGTCGCCGCCGCGATGACGGCGTCCGAGACGCTGCGGATGCCCAGGGCGGTCTCGAGGGTCTGGCGACGTCGCGACCTCGCCGAGGCGTCGAGCGCCAGGCGCCGCGCCATGCCGATGTGGCTCTGGGCCTCCCGGGCCGCCACGAGGGCGATCTCGGGCTCCACCCCGTCGCGGTCCTCGAGGAGCGCGGCGACGTCGGCCACGGCGGGCATGCGGAGGCGCACGCTGCGGACGCGGGAGCGGATCGTCGGGATGAGGTCGGCCTCACTCGGGGCGCACAGCAGCCAGACCGTCCGGGGTGGCGGCTCCTCGAGCGCCTTGAGCAGGAGGTTCGAGGTGCGCTCGGTCATGCGGTCGGCGTCCTCGATGACGACCACCCGGTAGCGACCCACCGACGGCGAGAACTGGCTCGCCGCGACCAGGGACCGGACCTCGTCGATCGTGATGATGATGCGTTCCGTGCTGAGGACCGCGAGGTCGGGGTGCGACCTGGCGGCGACCTGCCGGAGGGTCGCCTCTTCGTCGGCCGGCTCTCGTGAGAGCAACGCGGCCGCGAAGGCGTAGGCGAGGTTGGAGCGACCCGAGCCGGGCGGGCCGGTGATGAGCCACGAATGGGTCATCGAGGCGTTGCCGGGCTGGGTGGAGGCCGCCGCGGTCAACGCCTCGATGGCGTCGGGCTGACCCGTGAGGTGTTCCCAGAGGGGCATGGTCAGCGTGCGCCCTCGACTCGAGGGCCTACCCCGCCGGTCACTCGGCCGCCGGGGCCTTCGGGGCCGACGTCTTCGCGGCCGGCGCCTTCTTCGCCGCGGTGGTCGTCTTGGCGGTGGCCGTCTTCGCGGTGGTGGCCTTCTTGGCCGGTGCCTTGGCCGTGGCGGCCTTCTTGGCGGGTGCCTTCTTGGCCGGAGCCTTCTTGGCGGCCGCCTTGGGTTTGGCCGGACCCTTGGCCCGCTTGTCGGCGAGCAGCTGGACGGCGCGGTCGAAGTCGACCTCTTCCACCGTCTCGCCCCGCGGGATGGTCGCGTTCGTCTCGCCGTCGGTGACGTACGGGCCGAACCGGCCGTCCTTCACCTTGATGGGCTTGCCGCTCACCGGATCGGCCTCGAACTCCTTCAGGGAGCTGCTGGCCTTGCGGGCACCGTACTTCGGCTGGGCGTAGAGCTCGAGCGCCCCGGGCAGGTCGATCTCGAAGATCTGGTCCTCGCTCGTCAACGACCGGGTGTCGGTGCCCTTCTTGAGGTAGGGGCCGTAGCGCCCGTTCTGCGCCTGGATCTCGTCGCCGCTCTCGGGGTCGGTGCCGACGGTCCGGGGCAGGTCGAGCAGCCGCAGCGCCGTGTCGAGGTCGACCGTGTCGACGCCCATGCTCTTGAAGAGCGACGCCGTGCGTTCTTTCGGAGCGGCGGTCTTCTTGGCGGGGGCCTTCTTCGCCGGAGCCTTCTTGGCCCCGGTCGTGGTCGCGGCGGCGGCGGCGGACGACGGCTCGGTCACCTCTCCCGTCGCCGGGTCGGCCGTGATCTCGTCGGTCACCGACTCGGGGGTCCGTTCGGTCACGTACGGGCCGAAGCGGCCGTCCTTCGCGATGACCTCCTTGCCCGTCTCGGGGTTCAGACCCAGTACGCGGTCGCCGACGACGGGGGCGTCGATGAGCTCGCGTGCCTTCTCGGCCGTCAACTCGTCGGGAGCGAGGTCCTCGGGCACGTTGACCCGACGGGGCGTCTCGGGGTCGTCGCCCGGCGCCTCGAGGTAGGGGCCGTAGCGACCGATGCGCAGGGTCACGCCGTCGGCGAGCACGATGGAGTTGATGTCGCGCGCGTCGATCTCGCCCAGGTTGTCGATGACCTTGCGGAGACCACGGTGCGACTCGTTGCCGAAGTAGAAACCGTTCAACCAGTCCACGCGGTCGGCGTCGCCGCCGGCGATGAGGTCGAGGTCGTCCTCCATGCTGGCCGTGAAGTCGTACTCGACCAGGTCGGCGAAGTAGTCCTCGAGCAGACGGACCACCGAGAAGGCGATCCAGTTCGGGACGAGGGCCGTGCCGCGCGGCGTCACGTAGCCGCGGTCGACGATGGTCGACATGATGGCGGCGTAGGTCGAGGGCCGTCCGATGCCGAGCTCTTCGAGGGTCTTGACCAGGCTCGCCTCGGTGTAGCGCGGCGGGGCCGACGTGTCGTGCCCCTTCGCCTCGACCTCGTCGAGGCCGAGTGCCTGACCGGCGGTCAGCGGGGGCAGCTTGGCCTCGGCGGGTTCGGCCGCGCCGTGGCGGTCCTCGTCGCGACCCTCTTCGTAGGCGTTGAGGAACCCGCGGAACGTGATCACCGTGCCGGACGCGGCGAACTCGGCGAGCGTCCCGGTGGCGGCACGCGGGGCGATGCCCTCGACCGTCCCCGAGGTGGTCGCCGCCACGACGACCGAGGCGGTCGATCCCTTGGCGTCCGCCATCTGCGAGGCGACCGTGCGCTTCCAGATGAGGTCGTAGAGCTTCCAGTCGTTGCCCCGCAGGACGTTCTGCATCTCGGAGGGGGTCTTGAAGGTGTCACCCGACGGGCGGATGGCCTCGTGGGCCTCTTGGGCGTTCTTGCTCTTGCCCGTGTACAGCCGCGGCTTGTCGGGAACCGTGTCGGACCCGTAGAGCTTGGCCGCCTGGCTGCGTGCCGCACCGATCGCCTGCTGGGACAGCGCCGGCGAGTCGGTGCGCATGTAGGTGATGTGGCCGTTCTCGTAGAGCGACTGCGCGACGCTCATGGTCTGCCGCGCGGAGAACCGCAGCTTGCGCGCCGCCTCTTGTTGGAGGGTCGACGTCGTGAAGGGGGCAGCCGGACGACGGGTGTAGGGCTTCGAGTCGACCGACCCGACGACGATCTCGACGTCGGACGAGCTCAACGCCTCGGCGAGTGCCCGCGACGCCGCCTCGTCGAGCGCGACGGCCTCGCCCTTCAGCCGACCCCGGTCGTCGAAGTCGCGACCGGCGGCGACTCGTCCCCCGTTGACGCGGACGAGGCGCGACCCGAAGGCGACCCTCGCCTCGCCCTCGGCCGCGACGGGCTCGAAGGTCGCGGTGAGGTCCCAGTAGGACGCGGAGACGAACGCGAGGCGTTCGCGTTCGCGGTCCACGACGAGACGCGTCGCGGCCGACTGGACGCGCCCGGCGGACAGCCCCGGTCCGACCTTGCGCCACAGCACGGGCGAGACCTCGTAGCCGTAGAGGCGGTCGAGGATGCGGCGGGTCTCTTGCGCGTCGACGAGGGCGGTGTCGAGGTCACGCGTGTTCTCTTGCGCCTTCTGGATGGCGTCCTTGGTGATCTCGTGGAACACCATGCGCTTGACCGGCACCTTGGGCTTGAGCTCTTGCAGGAGGTGCCACGCGATGGCCTCGCCCTCGCGGTCCTCGTCTGTCGCGAGGTAGAGCTCGTCGGCGTTCTTCAGCGCGCGCTTGAGGTCGGAGACCGTCTTCTTCTTGGCGTCCGAGACGACGTAGTAGGGCTCGAAGCCGTTCTCGACGTCGACGGAGAACTTGCCCATCGACCCCTTCTTCAGCTCGGCCGGGAGGTTCTTGGGCTCGACGAGGTCGCGGATGTGACCGACGGAGGCCAGCACCTCGTATCCGTCGCCGAGGTACTGCCCGATCGTCTTGGCCTTGGCGGGCGACTCGACGATGACCAGTTTCTTCGTGCCTGGCACGGGACTCCTTGGGTGGTGGTGCGGCGACCCGGTCCGACGGACCGGGCGAGGGGCTGCAGGGCGAGGACGGGGTGCTCGATCGCTCCCACCGACCCCGAGGAACGTCGGGAGCCGTGCAGCCGACAGCCACACCATACACACCCGACGCTCGGGCTCTCTTCACGGACCACCGCCCCGGGGCGGGGCCGTCGCGGGCGGTGGACCGGCCGTCGCCCGGGCCCTCACGACGAGGGGACCGAGGGCCGTGGAGACCTCGACCGTGACCTCCGCGCCTGCGACGACGCAGGCCGAGAGCGCGACGTCGTTCGCCTTCGCGGTCGCGGCGGCCCGGTCGCAGACCGCGCCGGTGGCGAGCCCCGACAGGGCGTCGGCCGCGGCGAGCGCCGAGGCGTCGGCTGCCCCGGCCGTGCGTGACCGGACGGCGAGGGCCGAGTGCGATCCGACGAGCGCGACGGCGAGGACCGTGATCGTCACGAGGCCGGCGGCCGACAGGACGCTCGAGCTGCCGCGGTCGCTCGCCAGGACGTGGCGGACGGTCATCGCCCGGCCGTCGGCGCACAGCTGCGGGAGGTCAACGTGACCTCGCCGAGTGGGCCGACCCGCACCTCCTGGCGGAGGTCGACGCAGACGAGGTCGGCGCCGACGGACTCGGACACCGAGGCGCCCGGCGCGAGCCGCGCCAGGGTCGCGCCGACCGAACCGCGATCGCCCCGGGCGGTCTGCCGTGCTGCCACGGCCGCGGCGTCGGCGAGGCGGACCGACTTCGAGGTGACGCCCAGGCTCGCGACGACGATCGCGACGACCAGGATCACGGCGGGCATCGTCATCGCGAACTCGACCGTTGCGCTACCCCCCTCGCCGTCCACCAGACGGACGAGACGGACGAGGCGCCCCTGGACCCTGGTCGTCACGACGGCGATCACCCGACCGACAAGGCCGACCGGACCAGGTCGGACAGGATGCCCCGGACCTCGTCCGACCTCATGATCGTGACGAGGAGGCCGGCGAAGCCCACCGCGGCCATGATCACGATGGCGTACTCGGCCGTGGCCGCACCGTCGTCGGCCCGGACGAGGCGACGGGCGGCGGAGGCGAGGCGGCCGGCCGTCGAGGTACGGCAGGTGGAGGACGGAGGGCTCGCCGTGGGGACGGCGGGCGAGGGGTTCGCGGCAACGGTCATGATGTTCCTCTCGTGGGTGTCGGCACCTCTCCGGTGACGAATCGAGCCTGGCGGCAGTCCGCGGGTGGCCAGCGGCCGTCGTCCCGCGCTGGGGACGGCCCGTCACCACGAGCCCGCTGTGGACGACACGAGTGACACCACCAACGGGACGACGCCGATGACCAGGAACGCCGGCAGGATGCACACGCCGAGCGGCAGCATCAAGGTGACCCCGAGCCGACCCGCCGCGGTCTGGGCGGCCGTGCGGGCCTCCAGGCGCAGCTCGCGAGCCTCGGAGCGCAGGAGCAACCCCGCCGGCGCCCCGGCACGACGGGACAGGTCGAGGACCGCCTCGCACCGACGCCGCTCGATCCGGTCGGCGGTCTCGTCGACCGAGCCCGCGCCTCCTCGTGGGTCGGGCGCGACGGCCTCGACCCCGCACGAGGCGACCGCCTCGTCGACGGCGGCGAGGCCGGACGACCACGAGGCTCCCCCGGACAGCGCCACGGCGAGGAGCTCGGGGCGCAACCCGGGCACCCTCGACGACGGCAGGGCGCCACGGACGAGTCGCGCGTTCCACCGACGCGCCACGAGCACGAGGCCGCTCGCGACACCGACGCACGCCCATCCGATCGGGGTGCCGGCGAGCACCGCGCCGGTGTCGAAGCCCAGCCCCAAGGAGAAGAGGAGACCCACGGGCGGGAGGGCGAGGACCACGTTCGCCGTCGCCCGTGGTCCGCTCAGGGCCACCTCGACGTCGCGGCGGGCCTCACCGGCCGCCCGGAGGGCCGACACGAGGGAGTGGAGGCAGTCGGCCATCGGTGCACCGCTCGTCTCGGCCACGCGCCAGGCGCAGGCCACCTGCCTCCACGTGCGGTCGTGCCCGTCGGAGTCCACGGCACCCTCGAAGGGCCGGGTGTCGAGCCACGACACGAGGCTGGTGGAGACCGCGACGCCGTCCTCGCCGTCGAGCGCGACGGCCTCGGCCAGCCGTCGGACGGCCCCCGGGGGTTCGACCGCGGCGACGTGGCCCCAGGCCCGGGCGGGTGCGACACCGGCGCCGACGAGGACGGCGAGGCGTTCGACCAGGACGGCGGCCGGCGTGGGTCGGGTCCGCCTCGTCCTCGGGCGCCCGGGCCCGAGGCGCCCGGTACTCAGGCGTCCAGGACCCGGGCCGCCGCTCACCCCCGTGATCCCGACCGCGCGACCAACCGCCCGTCGGGCGTCACGGCGAGGTGGCCGATCTCGGCGAGCCTCCGGTGGCCGCCTCGTCTCTCGAGGTGGAACACGGCGTCGATCGCGCTGACGGCCTGTCGGGCCAGTGCGTCCACCCCGAGTCCCGCGAGCGCCCCGAGCGCCTCGAGCCGTGCGGGGACGTCCTGGAGACCGTTGGCGTGGACGGTGCCCGCGCCTCCGTCGTGCCCGGTGTTCAGGGCCGAGAGCAGGTCGCGGATCTCGCGTCCGCGGACCTCGCCGACCACGAGACGGTCGGGTCGCATCCGCAACGCCTCACGGACGAGACGGGACAGGTCGACCCCGCCCGCCCCCTCGAGGTTGGGCTGACGGGTCTCGAGGGCCACCACGTGAGGATGACGAGGTCGCAACTCGGCGACGTCCTCGATGGTGACGATGCGGTCGGAGCCGGGAGCCTCGGACAACAGCGCGGCGAGGAAGGTCGTCTTGCCGGCCCCACCCGATCCGCTGACCAGGACGTTGGCCCGTCGCTCGACGCAGCCGATCACCGTCTGGAGCGCTCCCGCCGGGAAGAATCCCCGCCGATCGAGGTCGACGAGCGTCATCGACTCGGCACGCGGCACACGGATCGAGAGAGCCGTCCCCGAGACCGCCAACGGAGGCAGGACGACGTGCACCCGGAGACCGTCGCCCAGGCGCACGTCGACGCAGGGGCTCGACTCGTCGACGTGTCGTCCCCCGAGCGCGACCAGTCGCACGGCCACCTGCCGCGCCGAGGCCTCCGAGAGATGGAGGCTCGTCTCGGGCTCGGCCCCGTCACCCCGATCGACCCAGACGCCCACTCCGCCGGTCACGAACACGTCGGTGACGGCCGGATCGTCGAGGAGGCGTCCCAGGGGGCCGAACGCGGAACGCTCGTGTCGGCTGAGCCGTGCCTGTACCCCGAAACGGGCTTCTGTACCCCGGATGGTACCGAGCGCCGCCGCAGGAGGCAGGGCGAAGCGAGAAGGGGGGTGATCGAGGGTGAGGGAGGGGTGACGGGCGGTGCCGACCGGAGGCGCGTAGGACATGGTCCCGACCGTAGGGAGGGCCCGACCGGAACAGACAGATCGGTAGAGCAGCGTGGGGACGAATCGTCCGTCGCCGCCGTTGGGGACGAGCCGACCGACCACCCGGGCGAGCACCGGGTTAAAAGAGAGGGGCGGCACCGGTTGGGGGGAACCGGTGCCGCCACGTGCGTCGGGCGATTGGGGGGAATCAGCGCGACGCACGTCGGAATTGAATCCGACTCGGTCACTGTACCCCAGAACCCTCCGGGAACACCACGCCGTGCGCTCCTGCCAGGCGTGTCGTCCACCCCTGCCCGGCGTCGCCTGCGGAGTAAGGTCGTCGGCGCGGCTCCGTGCCGCGGTTCACGCAACGACGCGAGAGGACTTCCGATGCTCGACGGCACCGACGACCAGCCCACCGAAGGACGCACCTTCGCCCCGCCCGCCGACTTCGTCCGGACGGCCGTCGCCGGCTCCGACCTCGCCGGACGAGCCGCTGCCGACCGCCTCGCCTTCTGGGGCGACCAGGCCCGCGAACGGCTCACCTGGTCCCGGGTCCCGACCGAGACGCTCGACTGGTCGGACGCGCCCTTCGCCCGATGGTTCGCCGACGGCACGCTCAACGTCGCCTACAACTGCCTGGACCGGCATGTCGAGGCCGGACACGGTGATCGCGTCGCGCTGCACTGGGAGGGCGAGCCCGGCGACGCCCGCTCGCTGACCTACGCCGAACTGACCCACGAGGTCAAGCGCGCGGCGAACCTGCTGCTGTCGCTCGGCGTGCGGGCCGGGGACCGCGTCGTCGTCTACCTGCCGCAGATCCCCGAGGCCGTGGTCACCATGCTGGCCGTGGCCCGGATCGGAGCCGTCCACTCCGTCGTCTTCGGCGGCTTCAGCGCCGAGAGCCTGCGGGCGCGCATCGACGACGCCGGAGCCCGCCTGGTCGTCACGGCGGACGGCGGCTGGCGCAAGGGGGCGGTCTCCCCCCTCAAGGCCGCCGTCGACGAGGCCCTGGCGGTGGACGGCGACTCCACGGTCGAGCACGTCCTCGTCGTCCGGCGGGGCGGCAACGACGTCGAGTGGACCGACGGCCGCGACGTCTGGTGGCACGACGCGATCGAGACCGTCGCCGACGAGCACGTCGCCGAACCCTTCGAGGCCGAGCACCCGCTCTTCATCCTCTACACGAGCGGTACGACCGGAAAACCCAAGGGCATCCTGCACACCTCGGGCGGCTACCTCACCCAGGTCGCCTACACGCACTCCGTCGTCTTCGATCTGCGTCCCGAGACCGACGTCTACTGGTGCACGGCGGACGTCGGGTGGATCACCGGGCACAGCTACGTCGTCTACGGCCCGCTGGCCAACGGCGCGACGCAGGTGCTCTACGAGGGCACCCCCGACTTCCCTGCGCCGGGCCGCTGGTGGGACCTCGTCGAGAAGTACGGCGTGACGATCTTCTACACCGCCCCGACGGCCATCCGGGGCTTCATGAAGTCCGGGAGGGAGATCCCGGGGGCCCGCGACCTCACGTCGTTGCGCCTCCTCGGGTCGGTCGGCGAGCCGATCAACCCGGAGGCCTGGCTGTGGTTCCGCGAGGTGATCGGCTCCGGCCGCACGCCCATCGTCGACACGTGGTGGCAGACCGAGACGGGAGCGCAGATGATCTCGCCGCTGCCCGGCGTCACGACCACCAAACCCGGGTCGGCCCAGACCCCCCTGCCGGGCATCTCGGTGGACGTGGTCGACGACCACGGCACTCCCGTGGCGAACGGCGAGAGCGGCCTGCTGGTCGTCTCCGAGCCCTGGCCGTCGATGTTGCGGGGCATCTGGGGCGATCCCGACCGCTACGTCGAGACGTACTGGAGCCGGTTCGGGGACCGCTACTTCGCCGGAGACGGCGCCCGCCGCGACGAGGACGGCGACATCTGGCTGCTGGGCCGCGTCGACGACGTGATGAACGTCTCGGGTCACCGCCTGTCGACCGCCGAGATCGAGTCGGCCCTGGTGTCCCATCCGATCGTCGCCGAGTCCGCGGTCGTCGGTGCGGCCGACGAGACCACCGGTCAGGCGGTGGTGGCGTTCGTCATCCTGAGGAACAAGGCGAAGACCACGCAGACACCCGAGGAGGCGGTGGCCGCGTTGCGCGCGCACGTCGCCCACCAGATCGGCGCCATCGCGCGTCCGCGCACCGTCGTGCTCGTCGACGAGCTGCCGAAGACGCGCTCGGGCAAGATCATGCGCCGCCTGCTGAGGGACGTGGCGGAGGGCCGCGAGGTCGGCGACACGACCACGCTGGCGGACACGTCGGTCATGTCGGTGATCACCGCCGAGATGCGCTGACCCCGGCACGACGACGGCCCCTCCTCGTCGAGAGGAGGGGCCGTCGTCGTGACCGGACGAGGAGGCGCGTCAGCGGACCTCGAGGACGAGCTCGACCTCGACGGGCGAGTCGAGCGGCAGCACCGCGACCCCCACGGCGCTCCGGGCGTGACGCCCGGCCTCGCCGAAGATCTGCCCGAGGAGGTCGGAGGCACCGTTGATCACTCCGGGCTGGCCGGAGAAGTCGGGATCGGAGGCGACGAATCCGGTCAGCTTCACGACGCGGACGACGTCGTCGAGCGAATCGAGCACCGTCGCCGCGGCGGCCAGGGCGTTCAGCACGCAGGTCGCGGCCATCGTCTGCGCGTCGGCGGGCTCGACCAGCCCGTGCCCCTCACCCACCTTGCCCGTGGTCGGCAGCCGCCCGTCGACGAACGGCAGCTGACCCGCCGTGTAGACGAGCGACCCCGTGCGGAGCGCCGGGACGTACGAGCCCGCGGGTGCCGCGACGGGAGGGAGGACGAGACCGAGCTCGGCCAGGCGCTCGTCGACCGTCGTCATCAGGCGTCCTGCCGAGGGCGCTTGAGCCACGCGACGGGACCGCC
>Ga0265797_10012907_pt1 | contig 10145 bp, 8 predicted proteins | sample P2T30metagenome_FD_192433 | JGI IMG/M metagenome (GOLD analysis project Ga0265797, IMG submission 192433) | Plant litter microbial communities from East Loma Ridge, Irvine, California - P2 T30 | ecosystem: Environmental > Terrestrial > Plant litter > Unclassified | place: USA: California... | reverse complement strand
GGTGCGCCGGAAGCGACCATCGCCAAGGCCGGCAATTAAGTAAGAAAATTGGGCCCCTGCGCAGGCAGGGGCCCAAGGTCATTGAACATCGTCAGGGCCAGCAAGGCCAACCGAACGGTGTAATATCGGCAACCACCACAACCAAGCCGATTTCGCCACCATGTCCCTGCGCCCCGTCCTCATCGCAGCACTCCTCACCACCGGCACCGCCCACGCCCAATCCTGGCAAGCCCAAACCAGCAACACCAGCGCCGAACTGCGCGGCCTCTCGGTTGTCAGCAGCACAATCGCCTGGGCCAGCGGCACCAAAGGCACCGTCCTGCGCACCGTGGACGGCAACCACTGGCAGGCGATGCAGGTGCCGGACGCCGACAAGATCGACTTCCGCGACATCCAGGCCTTCGACGCCGACACCGCCATCGCCATGGGTGCCGGTCCGGGCGCCGCCTCGCGCCTGTTCCGCACCAATGACGGCGGCGCCCACTGGACCCCGATCGCCACCAACGGCTACGCCGACGGCTTCTGGGACGGCATGGCGTTCTGGGACAAGGACAACGGCATCCTGTTCGGCGATCCGGTCAAGGCGCGCTTCCAGATCTACACCACGAGCGACGGCGGCGCGAGCTGGCGCGAAGTCGAGGCAAAAGGGCTCGATGCGCTGCCCTCGGAAGGCGCCTTTGCCGCCAGCGGCACCAGCATCGCGGTAGCCGGCACCCGGGATACCTGGATCGGCACCGGCGGCGCGGCCGATGCGCGCGTGTTCCACTCGGACGACCGCGGACGCACATGGCGCGCCCAGGCCACGCCGATTCCGGCCGGGGCCGCGGCCAAGGGCGTGTTCTCGGTCGCCTTTGCCAACCCGAAGGAGGGCGTGGCGGTGGGCGGCGATTACAAGGCGGCCAAGCTGGCCGGCATCAACGGCGCGGTAACGGCTGACGGTGGCGCCACCTGGACGCCGGTGCAGGTCGAACCGGCCGGCTATATGTCGGTGGTGGTGCCGGTGCCGGGAACAAAGGCCAGCCTGGTGGCCGGCGGGCTCGCGGGTTCGGGCGTATCGCGCGACGGCGGCAAGAGCTGGACGGCGCTCGACAGCACGCCGGTCAATACGGTCGGCTTTGCCACGCCTTCGAGCGGCTGGGCGGTCGGACCCAAGGGACTGGTGATGAAATACGCCGGCCCGGGACTCTGAAAAGACAGATAAGGCGGCGCTCTCCAAGCGCAGCAGACGCAGCAGACGCAGCAGACGCAGCAGACGCAGCAAGCACAGCAGGCGCAAACGCAGCAAACCAAGGCGGGGCAACCATTACTGGCTGCCCCGCCTTCGTCGTTTACGGTCCGGGCGTGGGTTTTCGATAGAAGTTGATTATTGTTCACAAAGTAATATGAACAACAATTTTCATTGTATCTATATTAAATATTATGTAATAATTGCAACTGTTCTTATCCTTCCTCAAAATAAGTCCACCCAATTACTAGGCCATCATGAACAACACTCTCCGTAACGTTTTCGCAAGCGCAGCATTGGCACTCGTCGCAGCAGGTTCGGCATCCGCAGGCGTCTTCACCACCGACAACAACGTGACTTACACCGCCACCGTGTCGGACAACATCCTCAACCTGACGATCGATGCCGCCGAAAACGACTGGAATGCCAAGGAACTGGACATCCTGGCCTTCACCATGGTCGGCCTGGACAAGGTCACGCTGGTCTCGGCACCGACCAGCGGCTGGGACTACTCCTTCGAGTCCGGCGCAAAGGCCAAAGACAAGGACACGGCGACCTTCACGGCAAACGCGGCGAACCAGACCTTCCTGACCGAGCCCTTGCAGTTCAGCTTCGCCTTCACCGGCACGGACCTGAATTTCGACAAGCTCGGCCTGAAAGCGTCCTACCTCGCCAACGGCAAACAGAGCGATTCGATCAGCGCGCTGCAGGTGACCGCGGTCGACGCCGGCGCCGACGTTCCGGAACCGGCATCGGCAGCGCTGCTGCTGGGCGGCCTGGGCCTGATGGGCGCGCTGCGCCGCAAAGCCCGCCGCGGCTGACCTCCTGCGTCCCTGAAGGGATACAATCTTCGGGTTGCTATCCACTTTAGGGACGTCATGAAAGCCATTCTTCGCCCGCTGCTGCCATTGATCCTGATGGCCGCAGCCGCGGCAGCAGTCAATACCGCCGGCGCTGCCGACAGCGCCACCCCGGCCAGCGCCGCCGACCTGAACGCGATGGCCAGGCGCTTCGCCCCGGTCGACCTGACCGCCGACACCGACAAGCTCACCAAAGGCGACCACGTCGCCATCGCCAGACTGATCGACGCCGCCAAGATCGTCGACACCTTGCAGCTGCGCCAGCGCTGGTCCGGCAACGAGGCCCTGTGGGCCGCACTGCAAAAGGACAGCACGCCGCTGGGCAAGGCGCGCCGCGATTACTTCTGGCTGAACAAGGGACCGTGGTCGATCATCGACGGCAACCGCTCCTTCATGCCGGCCGAGTATGACGGCATCAGGATCCCGGCCGAGAAGCCGGCCGCCGCGAATTTCTATCCCGAGGGTGCGACCAAGGCCCAGCTGGAATCGTGGATCGACGGCCTGCCTGCGCAGCAGAAGGAGCAGGCGCAGTGGTTCTTCACCACCATCCGCACCGGGAAAGACGGCAAATTCACCGTCGTAAAATACGCGGACGAATACCGCCCCGAACTCGAACGGCTGTCGAAGCTCCTGAAAGAAGCGGCCAACGCCACCGACAACGCCTCGCTCAAGAAATTCCTGAACCTGCGCGCCGACGCCTTCCTGTCCAACGATTACCTGGCGTCCGATTTCGCCTGGATGGACCTGGACTCTCCGGTCGACGTCACCATCGGCCCTTACGAAACCTATAACGACGAACTGTTCGGCTACAAGGCCGCCTTCGAAGCCTACGTCAACGTGCGCGATTCGAAAGAAACCGCCAAGCTGAACTTCTTCGGCCAGCACATGCAGGAGCTGGAAAACAACCTGCCGCTCGACGCCAGGTACCGCAATCCGAAAGTCGGAGCGATCGCGCCGATGGTGGTGGTGAACCAGGTATATGGCGCCGGCGACGGCAACATGGGCGTCCAGACCGCCGCCTACAACCTGCCCAACGACGAGCGCATCATCCGCCAGCGCGGCTCCAAGCGCGTGATGCTGAAGAACGTGCAGGAAGCCAAGTTCGACGCCACGCTGCTGCCGATCTCGAAGCTGGTGCTGCGGCCGGCCGACCAGAAGGACCTCGATTTCGATTCCTTCTTCACCCACATCCTGGCGCACGAGATCATGCACGGCCTCGGCCCGCACGCTACCACGACAAAAGACGGCAAGCCCTCGACCCCGCGCCAGGACCTGAAGGATGCCTATTCGACCATCGAGGAAGCCAAGGCCGACGTCACCGGTTTGTGGGCGCTTGCTTACATGATGGATAAGGGCCAGCTGAAGAATTCGCTGGGGCAGGGTGCAGCGGCCGAGCGTAAGCTGTACAACACTTTCCTGGCATCCGCCTTCCGCACGCTGCACTTCGGTTTGACCGATTCGCACGCGCGCGGCATGGCGATCCAGATGAACTACCTGCTCGACAAGGGCGGCTTCGTCTCGCATGGCGACGGCACCTTCTCGGTCGACCTGGCCAAGATCAAGGGCGCCGTGGCCGATCTCGACCGCGAATTCCTGACCATCGAAGCCACCGGCGATTACGCCCGTGCCCAGGCGCTGATGAAGCGCTACGTCGTGATCCGACCGGATGTGCAGAAGGCGCTGGACAAGATGAAGGCGGTGCCGAACGACATCCGTCCGTCCTTCGTTACCGCGGCCAAGCTGGCGCCGGCCAAGAAGCCGCTGAAATGGATCGTGCGCTAATGGCGCAAACCGGGACCGCGCCGGCTTGAACCGTCATTGCGCGGTCATCGAGTTGGCCGGCTTGCGCTGGCCCGATTCAGCGTTCATTATGTATTGTTAATAAATAGAGATATTTGTTTCTTTAAGTTAATTGCCGTACAGAACTTATTCATAGGTATGTGCTATAGTTTTTAAAGTTCCTATTAGGAATATCTAAAACTATCACGCATCGTCATCGCACATATCATGAACTCCTCCGGACTTACCATCGGCAAGCGCCTGGCGCTCGGTTTTGGCTGCGTACTGGCCCTGCTGGCATTGCTGGCAGGCCTGGCCATCCACCGGGTCGGCCAGATCGACGACATCCTTACCCAAATCAATGACGTCAACAGCGTCAAGCAGCGTTACGCCATCAACTTCCGCGGCAGCGTGCATGACCGCGCGATCGCCGTGCGCGACCTGGTGCTGGCGGCCAATCCCGCCGCGGCCGACACCACCATCGCCCTGATCGGGAAGCTGGACGCCAAGTACCAGGCATCGGCCGGCCCGCTGGATGCGCTGTTCACGAACGGCCACGTCTTCCTGCCGGAAGAACAGCAGGACCTGGTCCGTATCAAGGACGTCGAGCAGCGCGCCCAGCCGCTGATCGCGCAACTGATCGCGCTGCGCCAGGCCGGCCAGATTGCCGAAGCCACCACGCTGCTGGACAAGCAGGCCGCACCGGTATTCGTCGAGTGGCTGGCCAGCGTGAATGCCTTGATCGACCTCGAGGAAAGCCTGAATAACACCGCCGCCAAGGAAGCACGCCAGCTGTCCGGCAGCTTCTTCGCCTGGATGCTGGCGCTGCTGGCGGTGGCCGTCGCCGCCGGCGCCGCGGCCGCCTGGCTGATCAGCCGCAAGCTGCTGGGCCAGCTCGGCGGCCAGCCCGACGATGCCGTGCGCATCGCCGGCGCCATCGCCGCCGGCGATTTGTCGGTGCCGATCGCCGTCCGCGCCGGCGACCGCGCCAGCCTGATGTATGCGATGGCCAACATGCGCGACAGCCTGGTCGCCATCGTCAGCCAGGTGCGTGCCGGCACGCTCACCATCGCCAACGCCTCGGCCGAGATCACGGCCGGCAACCAGGATTTGTCGGCGCGCAGCGAGCGCCAGGCCGGCACGCTGGAAGAAACCGCGTCCTCGATGGAAGAGCTGACCGGCACCGTGCGCCAGAATGCCGAGAACGCGCGCTGGGCCAACGAGCTGGCGGAGTCGGCCTCGAACGTGGCCCAGCGCGGCGGCGCCGTGGTGGCGCAGGTGGTGCAGACCATGGCCTCGATCAACAGCTCGTCGCATCAGATCGCCGATATCATCGGCGTCATCGACGGCATCGCCTTCCAGACCAATATCCTGGCGCTGAACGCCTCGGTCGAGGCGGCGCGTGCCGGCGAGCAGGGCAGGGGCTTTGCGGTGGTGGCGGCCGAGGTGCGCAACCTGGCCCAGCGCTCGGCCTCGGCGGCCCGCGAGATCAAGGGCTTGATCGGCGACTCGGTGGCCAAGGTCGATGCCGGCACCAGGCTGGTCGATCAGGCCGGCAGCACCATGGACGAAATCCTGACCAGCGTCAAGCAAGTCACCGACATCATGGCGCAGATCAGCCTGGCGAGCCGCGAACAGAGCGCCGGCATCGAGCAGGTCAACGATGCCGTCACCCAGATGGACGAGGCCACCCAGCAGAATGCCACGCTGGTCGAACAGGCCGGCGCCGCGGCGGTGAGCCTGCATGAGCAGGCCGAGCATCTTGCCGATGTGGTCAGCGTGTTCAAGCTGGAGACGGCGCCACGGCCGCAAGCGGCGGCAGTGGCGGCAAACTTGCAAGGGCGCGCGATGGCCGTGCCGCGTCATACAGCTATCGCATTCGAAGCCGCTTGATATTGTTGAGATGACATACTTACTGTTTTAAACAGGCAGTAAATTATTGTTCCACATAAGGCTTGCCCCGGGGATAGAATTGCCGATAGGCATTTCATCGATCCCCGGATAAGCCTTCCATGTCCAAAGCCCTTTTTGCCGCCACGCTCCTGTGCGCGCTGCCGTGTGCGCTACCGCAGGCGGCCGCCGCCGCCGACCTGACCGCGCTGGAAACGCGCTGGCTGGGTGCCGCTTTCCCCGTGTTGCACTATGCCCGCAGCCTGGCGCTGCCGATCGACATCATCGTCCAGCCGCAGGCGCGCCCGAACGACGTGCCGCTGGCGATGGGTTTCGACAAGGGCCGCTGCAAGCTGGTGCTGTCGCTGCGCGGCAACGCCGGCGCCGAAGCGCAGCTGGCCGGTGTGCCGCAGGCAGCGCAGGGCGAACTGATCGAAGCGATGGCGGCCCACGAGATCGGCCATTGCTGGCGCTATGCGCAGGGCGCCTGGCATGCGCTGCCGGCCGGCTTCGTCGAAGTGGGCGAGGAAAAGGCGCTCGACCCGGCCCTGCTGGCGGCCTCGAAGGCGATGCGCGAGACCCGGCGCGAGGAAGGCTATGCCGACCTGGTGGCATTGGCCTGGACCCGCCGCAGCCACCCGGACGATTACGCGCGCGTGTACGCCTGGCTGGCGCGGCTGCGCCACGACCAGCCGGTGGCGCGCAACGGCCACGACACCCGCACCTGGGTGGCGCTGGCGCAGGATGGCAAGCGCTTCGGGGATGCTGCCCGGCCCTTCGACGATGCCATGCCGTTATGGCGTGAAGGCTTGGTAAACGACGAGTAGTAACGAAGAGAAAAATGGTTTTTTAGGCAACCGTACGGTGCCGCACAGAAGTTGGGCGGCCTCGGGCGTCTAATCCTTGTATCACAACAACCGATCCAAGGGACATCGACCATGAAACTCCTGATTGCGACCCTTCTTGCAACGGCCGCGGGCGCCAGCATCGCCGCGCCGACGTTTGCCCTGAACCACGACCCGGCGACCTACCGCAATGCCACCCAGCAGGCGGCTGCCGACTACCGGGCCGCAATCGCCAAATGCGACGCCATGAACGGCAACGGCAAGGACGTCTGCGTCGCCGAAGCCAAGCTGGCGCGCACCGAGACCGAAGCCAAGGCCCTGTCCAAATACAGCAACTCCCCGGCCAGCCGCGAAAAGACACGCACCAACCTGGCCGAAGCCGAGTTCTCGCTGGCCAAGGCGCGCTGCGACGGCAAGAGCGGTGCCGACAAGGACGACTGCATGAACAACGCCAAGTCGGTGCACACCGCCGCCCTGGCCGACGCCAAGGCCGACCGCAGCAGCAGCGCCACCGGCAAGAGCACCGGCGCCGCTACCGCCACCGGCGGCCTGGTGGCGGGCACCGATACGCGCGACCCGGCCAAGGCCGCCGCCGTCGACAAGTGCGCGCAAACCGCCGGCGATGCCAAGACCGCCTGCGTGATCGAAACCAAACCGTCGGCCGTGCGCGAGGGCGCCGCCGCTGCCGCCAGCCGCACCGCGAACGCCGCCGACAACGCCGGCGACAAGGCGCGCGACGCCACCGCCGACGCCGCCGCAAAGACGCGCGACGCTGCCGCCGTCGCGGCCGACAAAACCAGGGCCGTGGCCGCGACGGCTGCCGACAAGACCAAGGAAGTGGCCCAGGTTGCGGTCGACAAGACCAAGGCCGTGGCCTCGACCGTGGCCGAGAAGACCGAAGGCGCCACCGCCGTTGCCGCCGACAAGACCAAGGGCGCCACCGCCAACACCCGCGTGGTCCTGGCCGATACCGCCATCACCACCAAGGTCAAGGCCGGCCTGGTCAAGGAGCCGGACCTGGAATCGCTGGGCATCCACGTCGAGACCGAGAAGGGCGTGGTCATGCTGAGCGGCTTCGTCAACTCGAAATCCGAAGCCGACAAGGCGGTCAAGGTCGCCAAGGGCGTGGATGGCGTGAGCAATGTGAAGAGCGCCATCCAGGTGAAATAAGAGGTCAGACAAGCGATACGCAATACGGTTCGATTGCCCATTCCGGCCGGTCATATGACCGGCCCTTTTTACGCGCGTATAATCGCCGCCGTGAACAAGATCGAAACCTTCGGGATCATCGCCGCCCAGGCTGCGCGCGGCGAGATTTCCTTTCCCACCAGCGTGAATGCCGTCCTGCGCCTGCAGCAGGCCCTGAACGACCCGGATTGCCACCTCGAGGACGCGATCCGCCTGGTGCTGGGCGAGCCGCAGCTGGCGGCGCGCACCGTGGCGCTGGCCAATACCTCGGCCTTCAGCGCCGGCGGCACCCCCATCACCAACGTGCGCGCGGCGCTGGCGCGCATCGGCTACCGCAACCTGCAGATGCTGGTGGCGACGCTGGTGGTGCGCCAGTTCGGCAGCCGCATTGCCGACCCCGCCCTGCGCGCCAAGTGCACCCAGCTGTGGGAACACACGGTGCAGGTGGCGGCGCTGGCGCAGGTGTTCGCGCGCCGCGTCACCTGCGCCAACCCGGACACCGCGATGTTCGCCGGCATCGTGCACGAGGTCGGCGGCTTTTATCTGCTGTCGCGCGCCGACGAGTTCCCCGGCCTGCTCGACCAGGACCCGGAACGCTGGGCCGAGCTGTGCGAAGACGTACTGACGCGCGAAGTGGCGCGCCGCCTGGCGCTGCCGGAACCGGTAGCCGAGGCCATCTTCGAACTGCGCGACGCCTGGCTGCACATGCCGCCGGCCTCGCTGCTCGACACTCTGCTGCTGGCCAATTTGTACGCCACGGTGCCGTCGCCGCTGGGCCGCCCGCCGGCGCCGCTGCCCGAGCACAGCGACAGCGCGCTCGATTACCTGATGGATGAGGAAACGCTGCGCGACATCATCGCAGACGCGGCGGAGATCAGCGGCGCGATGGGGCAGGCGCTGCTGGCCTAGCGCCGCCGCGGCTTCAATCCGTCGTCCCCGCGAAAGCGGGGATCCATGCTGAGCTTCTGAAGTTCCGGCGTATCGAATCCGGCTGTTCAGTATAGGTTGCCGCCTGCGCGGGAACGGCGGGCTTGCGTTAAGCTTGCGGCTTTCCATCTCCGCAAGGATTCGACATGACCACGAAGTACAGCGCCCTGGTCGTGGGTGCCAGCGGCATCATCGGCAACGCCGTGGTGCGCGAACTCAAGAACAATCCCGACTGGACAGTGCGCGCGCTGCCGCGCACCTTCATCGACGGCGTCGAGACCATCCAGGCCGACCTCACCGATGCAGCCGCCACCGTCAAGGCCCTCGAAGCCGCGCGCGACACCACCCACGTGTTCTACGCGGCGCTAAAAGGCGGCAAGGACCTGGCCGACGAGGAAGCGATCAACGGCGCCATGCTGCGCAACCTGCTGGACGGCTTGCGGGCGGTCGGCGCGCCGCTGCAGCGCGTGGTGCATTACCAGGGCGCCAAGGTCTACGGCGTGCACCTGGGCCCATCGCTGGCGCCGTTCTACGAGGACGACCCACGCCACCTCGGCCCGAATTTCTACTACGCCCAGGAAGACCTGCTGCGCGAGCGCGCCGCCGCCGGCGAATTCGAATGGAGCATCCTGCGTCCGGACGTGGTGGTCGGCGACATCGTCGGCAACCCGATGAATATCGTGATGGTGATGGGCGTGTTTGCCGCGCTGAGCCGCGAAGCCGGCGTGCCGCTGCGCTTTCCGGGCTCGCACAAGACCTACAACGGCGCGCTGGCGCAGATCACCGACGCCGGCTGGATGGCGCGCGCCAGCGTCTGGGCGGCGCTCGATCCGAAGGCGAAAAACGAAGCCTTCAATCTGGTCGGGGAACCGTTCCGCTGGGAGCGCATCTGGAAAGCGGTGGCGCAGGACTTCGGCATGGAGGTCGCGCCGCCGCAGCCGTTCTCGCTGGCACGCCAGATGCCGTCGCAGGCGGGCGCCTGGCAGCGCCTGGCGGACAAGCGCGGATTGAAGACAGTGCCTTATGAAAAACTGGTCGCCTGGCCTTTCGGCGACTTCATCTTCAATACCGAGTTCGACATGATCTCGGACATGGGCAAGATCCGCCGCGCCGGCTTTACGGAAGCGGTGGAGACCGAAGCGGTCATCCTGGCCGCGCTGGACAGTCTGCGCGGCCAGGGTTATTTGCCCTGATCGTTACTGGTTCTGGGTCGAGGGTACCAGTGCGGTACCCTGGCGGCCGTGCATCAGCATCGCCGCCGCCAGCAGCACGCCGCACAGCGCCAGGCTGGCCGCGACCCACTGCGGCGACACGAACGAGAAGCCCAGCGTCAGCGGGATGCCGCCCAAAAAGGCACCGGTCGCGTTGCCGATATTGAAGCCCGACTGGCCGAGCGAGGAACCCAGCATCTCGGCCTCGCGCGAATGCTCG
>Ga0265797_10012906_pt1 | contig 10145 bp, 6 predicted proteins | sample P2T30metagenome_FD_192433 | JGI IMG/M metagenome (GOLD analysis project Ga0265797, IMG submission 192433) | Plant litter microbial communities from East Loma Ridge, Irvine, California - P2 T30 | ecosystem: Environmental > Terrestrial > Plant litter > Unclassified | place: USA: California... | reverse complement strand
CCTGCCTCGGCTTCCTTCAGGATGCCGATGATCTGCTCTTCCGAAAACTGCTTCCGCTTCATTTGTCCGTCCCTTTCCGGGGTCGGACTCTAGCTCCAACTGGAGGAAAAAACGGGGGTCACGTCACTCTCATATCAATGGGTCCTGACTCTAGGGCGGGAGGCGAGAGCCCGCTCGCTCGCTGGTCTATTACGTTCGAACTCGAGGGGTTCGCTCGCGCGGCTTTGGTGCTAATTCGACCCTGTGTAGACCGCCCGCCTGTGGAGGATCGCCGCGGACAAGCCTGTCTATATTTTTCAGGCGCCGATGTCCTTCTTCTAACCTGCCAGCCGGCGGAGGGGCCCGTCACTCAACAAAAGCGGCGAGGCGAATCGGTCGGGGGCTGTTGGACGCTTCAGAGTCTCGCGAAGACCCGATGTCGGCGCCCAGTTAGTCGAGGTGGCGTGGAGCTTCCGATCGGCTCCTTGAGGCACGCTTAAACCCGCTTGTCGGGGGGGGGGGGGCAATGTCGTGGTCCCTTGTAGACTCCACCGACGCCCTCTTGCAGACATTCGACGCGCATGTGAAAGTAGGGGCGATGGAGAGCGTCTGTGAATATATTGGCCAATCCTCGAGCAGCTCACCGCGAACACTGGCGTCCGGCCATGTGGACGTTCTTTGGAGTCTTACTCCTCCTTCCAGCCATCGCTATATTATTCACTGACGAGATGCGTTGGACCGGTACCGATTTCATTGCGGGTGCCGCCATTTTTGCAGTTGTCGGATGTGCAATTGAGCTAATTGTTCGGTTCGTTGCTCAGTTCGTCTTACGGATGGCTCTCGTATGCGGAATGATATTAGCCGCCTTGGCAATCTGGGCCGATGGTGCAGTCGGCATCCTCTAGCTTGTATAACGGAACGGCGACTTTTCTCTCATAGCGGACATTGCAAATGGCGGAGGTATCCTCCGCTGCAGTCGCGGAGTTCTGCCCTCCACGGGCCCGGCGTACCCTTTGGTGTGTGAGAGATACCCCGTCTGGTCTCGCCCACTTGTCGCCATTCTTATCGCGGAGCGCTTGCCGAATAGCCGTCGTTGGTTCAGCTTACTTACTATGTGGTTCACGCGTCTTGCGATGACCCCAGCGAGTAGCGAAACATGCAAAGTGGAGTTCGGGTCTTGCTAATCTGGCTTGCGCCATGCTTGCCGGTAGCGTTGTTCGGCTGGAGGCGAGCTAGCTCAATGCGAACTCTCGCCGCAGAAGCGTGGACCGTCATTGCCTCGGCCATCATGCTAGTGCTCGTCGGCTTCAGCGTCCTGGGCGACTGTGCTGAAGACCTAATCGGTCCTGTGCCGGGCAACCCGTGTCACGTGGCTAAAAGTCAGGCGATGCTGGTTAGCCTGACGTTCGGATTTGCAATCTTATTTGCTGGAAATTGGCTGATATTCCGTGGCTCCCGCAAGTAGGTGCCGGCTTTCTATCGTAAAAAGACCATCCCCTTACCAGGCATTTCCGCTCAAAGCAGTCGGACCGCTCACCACCAAAAACCGGACACTCCGCAGTTGAGGTAGGTTGGGCAAGCATGAGAGCAGCTACCAATTCGCTGAAGCCACTCGAGCGTTATCGCAGCAAACTGGACTCGGTTTTTTCTGATAGGGCGCGATTTTGCTGCTTTTTTGTCTCGAGGGCTAACCAGTGGCTGCCCGTGCGCGCCCATCGACGCAAAAATTAAACGACGTGATTAGATGATCATGCCGTCCGAGGCATGTCGGTGATCGAGGCCGTCACTGCCGTGACGTTTCGGATGTCCGATGCCTTCGTCGCTACCGCCATCAGATCGACGTCCGTCAGATCGCGGTAATCGATCCACCATTTGGCGTCGGTGACCTGGAGGCAAGCGTAACAGTCGTCGTCGCTGTTGGAATTTGTCAGCGCTGCGAGCCGCTTGGTCCTGATCGTCGACCCCCAGTTAATTTGTCGATCGGTCCCAGTCAGCGGCGGAAGAACAAGGTGTGAGACAGCAGTGCTGCTTAACGCTGCCGCAGCGACCTCCTCAGCCCGCTTCTCCGCAACGAAGCAGTCACGACAGGTAGTCGTCTTCAGCCACTTGGCCTTACGTTCCTGCTGGCTTTCAAAGCCGGTGAGATGATGAGCCTGCTCATGACTGCAGGCATGAATGATCCGCTGTTCCATGGCATGGATGATGCCTGCTCGTGGTTTGTGCGCAACGCTAATGAGTCAGGTTGAATCAGGATTGCGGCCAGTGGCTGACGACTGAACGGGACAAATGTCCAGCCAACGAAGCTGGCGCAACGTCGTCAGCGTTCACCAGATCCGGGCCAACCAATGTGCCGATGAGCCGGACGCGCTTATCTACCAGATCTACGGGGGTTCGATGCAATTCCAGCTCGTAGCGGCCACCGACATCGCGGCGAAGATAATAGGCTCCGCGATCGCGGACCAAGGTGCCTATCTCATTGATCCGGGTACCAATCGCTACCATCGCTATGTCGTCGCTCCGTTGATGATCACGCAAAACTGCTGGAGATCCTTGGGGCAGCCGATGCTCCTTGGTAGCCCCATGATCCTGCTAATTCGTTCCCGACCGGTCTCTAAAGACTGATATTCCGCCGCGCCATTTCAACGAATGCCATATCCCCGATTGGTGAGCGGGGCTTGGCTTTAAAGATGTCAGCCAAATCGAGCAGATCCTCGTTAAAAAGGTCCGCGATCGAGGCCTCGATCTCGGCAAGCCGCCGAACCGCGTGATCGCCGCGATCGGCGAGCCGCTTTATTCTTGTCTTCAGCATGCGCACTTCTACCACATTGGTCGCGGGGGCGGCAGGGGCATTCGCGGCCGGACGGCTGAGACCATCCGAAAAAGACGTTTGCCAACCTGTACGAACGAAGGTTCTCCGGAGGGACAGCACCGCGCTCCGACAGATGTCGAAGGGCAGGACCGTGCCGCTTGTCCGGTGAAAACGGCGAGTTCCTGATGCATGCGGACCGTCCGCATTTACGGTAAAACTGGTGGAAAGTGGTTTGTCCGGTTTCGGGCGGCGATCGGCGTAAGCGGACATTCGCTCAGACTGTGAGCAAGGGGGGGCAACCAGCCGTTTTTGGTGGAAAGCCCCCGTCCGCTTTCAGACAGCGTTCAGAGACAAATAGAGTTTTGTTCACGCGGCGGTCGGGGCGCTAAACGCTTACCCGGCTGGATGATGAAGCGGTCGCTTTGGAGCGGGGTGAAGGATAGAAGGCGTTCGATCGCAGGGCAGCCGAAGCGTCTCAGATACTATTCGTTACGAAATAGAAGCGGCATTTCATCTACCAGGTACGCGTTACCGGATTTGCGATCTGCGGCTGCTAACGAGATATCAGATGCCGAGGTGGTCCATCTCAATTCTCATTTTCAAAAGGCGGATTAGCTGGCAATTCGCAATATCTTAAGTCTCACTCGTTTTTCTCCGGTGCAGACATTAAAGGCAAAGACCCTAGCGGCGCGTTAAAAGGGGTTGCGCGATTTCAAATGCTGGCGGAATGAATATTAGTAGTATCGCACATTAGAATCGACACTTTACTGTCTATTGTTACACGATGCAATGCTGAAGATCTGGTTTGCCGATACAGGCATGCTTCAGTTCAGACACTCTCTAAACTATACTTTATGTGGCCAACCCCGAATAACGTCTGCGAGGGCGGCATGTGCGATACGGTCGCTCACGACCGGTGAGCAGGCGAGCAGGCCGTTTGGGCAGTAGCGATCGTCGTCCCAGCCGGGATGGTCGAGAATCGGATAGAGACATACACCCTGGATAGGTACGCCGAGCGATCGGGCGATCTTTACTTCGCGCAAGATCATGCGGAGCCACGCGGGGCGGGCGTTGCCTTCTATGCCGGTCTCGGCGATGAAGATTGGGCGGCCATAGCGAGCATAGGCGTCTGCGAGGATCGCGTGGAGTGGGCGGCTTAGGGGGTGGTCGTAGGCTAGCGGTGGTCCACCGTGGATCCACTGGTTGTTGTGGTAGAAATTGACCCCGACGATATCGAGCAGCGCCGGGCGGCCGCCGATCTGCGGCCAGGCTTTCCCCGCGATCATGTCCCAGGCCTGGTATTGTGCGAGGCGGGGCCCTTCGGCGGCTGGGGCGTCGTGGGGGCGGGCGGGGTCGGTGATAACGTTGATGACCGGATCGGCGTGCACGAACCTTGCTACGGGATCGATCGCGAGGATCGCCTCCATCGCGGCGATCGACGCGCGCGCAAGCTGCACCTTCAGTTCGTAGCCGCGGCCATGCGCGAACGGGTTAAGATAGGCTGCGTCGCCGCCGCCCCAGGCAAAGAAAGAAATCTCGTTTACGGGGGCGTAGAAGCGGGTCTCGCCCGCAGAGGCCGGGCCGATGTGTTGCGCGGCGGCCGCGGCGAAAGCGGCGAACCGGGTGACGAAGGTGGGCGTCCAGATGTCAATGTCGTCGGGCAAGCCGTAATGGAGCAGATCCCAGATGACTTCGGTGCCGGTCGTCTTGGCGGCTTCGAGCTGTCGGTTGAGGCTGGACCAGTCGTAGCGGCCGGGTTCGCGTTCGATCAAATGCCAGCGCAGCCCGTCGCGGATCGTCAGGACGCCAAGCTTGGCGAGTTCACCGTAGTCGTGCGCGGCAAGGGCGTCGTGGTGGCTTGCGGCGATTACGTCGACGCGCTTTCGATCGTGGGCCCGGCGGTGGGTGGAGGATTCGAAGCCGCCGTGGAGGAAGCTGCGGAAAAGGCGGGGCGGAGGTAACACAGCCGGTCCGCCGCCGAGCACTTCTGCAAACAAGTTCTCCCAACGGGGCACGACGGCGGCGACGGCGTACTCGGTGTCGACCTTGGCGCGGAGGGCGGTACCGAGGTGGGTTCGGAGTGCCACGTTTTCGAGCAGTTTTGTAATTGCGGCGGCGACTGCAGGTGGGCTTTCGTGGGGCACGAACAGGCCGCTCACGCCGTCAACGATCTGTTGTTCAGAGCCGTTGTCGCGGGTCGCGATGACGGGAAGGCGCGCGGCGCCGGCTTCGGCGATGACGTGCGGCATGCCTTCGCCGCAGGAGAGCCAGACGAAGACATCAAGCGCAGCGAGCAGGTCGGGGACGTCGTTGCGATCGCCGAGGAAGGTCAGCGCGGTGTCTAGGCCGAGCGCGTGCGCGCGGTTGCGGAGTGCGACGGCGTATTCGGGGATGAAGGCGTCCGGGCCGCCGATCACGACGAAGCGGGCGCGGGGGTGGCGGGCGTGGACCAGCGCGGCGGCGTCGAGGAAATCCTCGACGCGTTTCTTCGGGTCGAGCCGGCCTAGCCAGCCGATCAGCGGTACGTCGTCGGCGATGCCGAGCGCTGCTCGCACGGGCGCGCGTCGGGCGGAGTCGAAGGCGCGCGTGTCGACCATCGACGGGATCTCGATCGCGTGGTGTTCGCGGCCGGGCATGCGGCCGGCGGCGGCGTCGCGGATCGAGGCGCAGACGCCGACATAGCGGGTGGTGAAGTGCTTGGGGCCGGCGAGCGCTTCGGAGACGAGACCGCCATGCTCGATCAGCGGCGGGCGAAGGTGCATGCGTTCGAGCGCGGGATAAATGTCCGCGACGTTCTGGCACGAGACGACGACGTCATACGCGGGCAGCTTGCTAGCGAGGTAGGCGACGGTCTCGTCGAAGCCGAGCGCATAGGGGGTGCGGTCGACGGGGACGCCGATCGCTTCCAATTGCGCATGCGTCTGCTCGGGCATGCCATGCTTGCGGAAACAGGCGACGACCTCGATCCGGTAGCGGGTGGGATCCAGAGCCTGGGCGAGCAGCCGCACCTCCGTCTCCTCGCCGCCGACGACGAGCCAGGCGAAGACGAACAGGATGCGGATCGGTCGGGCGTCGGCGGTAAGTGCGGTGCTCAATCGCCGACCTTGAAGACGATCTGGAGGAATTCGGGCCGCTCGCCGACCAGCCGCGCAATGAAGGCGGGCGCGTCGTCATAAGGCACGACATGCGTGATGAGCTGCGCGCGGATTTCGGGGCCGCGGACGAGGAGGAGCTTCACCGTCTCGTTGGCGAGGCGGCGGCGGTCCCACTGGAAGCCGAGCGCGCGGGGGACGCGGTTGATCTGGGCGCAGCGGAGGTTGAGGCCGTTGTGGTGGAACTCCTCGCCGAGCCGGAGCCGGTCCGCGCCGCCCTGGTAGAAGGCGAGGTCGATCACCGTGCCTTGCGGCCTCAGCGCGCGCATCGCGGCGTGCAGGCTGGCGGCGTCAGCGCGGGTCTGGAACACGACGTCCGCGCCGCGATCGTCGCCGCCGTGGAGCCAGCGCGCCTTGGCATAGGCCCAGGCCTGGTCCTCGTTCATCGCGGTGATGCCGAGGCATTCGGCGCGCAGGCGGCGGAAGGGCGAGGGGTCGGCGATCACGACTTCGCTCGCGCCGGCGGCCTGTGCGAACAGGGCCGTCAGCATGCCGACGATGCCGGCGCCGATCACCAGCGCGGGGCGGCCGCGGATCCCATCGCCGAGGTTGACGACATTGGGTCCGAGCAGTTCGACATCCGCGTGGAGGATGCCGTTGGCGGCGATCGGCCCCATCTGGCCGATATAGATGCCGAGGATCGGGTCGAGCTCGGGCGGAAGCTTGGTGAGCAGGTCGTTGAACGGGTCGGCGGTGTGGCCGGTCTTGTGCCCGAACACCGCGCCGACGACGTCGCCGTTCGCGAAATCGCCGACTCGGCTGTCGCTGACTCGCGCGCATTCCATGTAGCCGAGGAACGGCACCGGATAGTGCGCGCTTGCCTCGCCAGGGACGAACACGCCGCGGCCTGCGTCCCAGCGCGAATGGAGATACGGGTTGCTGTTCTTGACGAAGGTGAGTTCGGTGCCTGCGGAAAACCCGGTGTAGAGCAGGTCGAGCCGGACCTGGCCGTCGCCGGGGGGGGCTTCGTCATAGCCGAAGAAATAGGCCTGGCCGGGACGTTCGACGCCGAGCGAGCGGACGTGGCGCCACTCAGACATGCCCCATCTCCTTGGTTGCCTCCCGCTCGCGGACCTCGATCGCGCGGCCTTCGGTGGCGGAGCGTTCGATTGCCAGCGCGAGGCGGAGCGTTTCGAGCGCGGCGGGATAGGGGCAGCGGATCCGGTTCTCGCCCCCGCGGACCGCGTCGATGAAGTCGCGATCTTCCAGCACGACGGGATCGCTGCCGGTGCCGCGGACCGGGCGGCCGCGGCCGATGTCGATCATGACGTCGCGGTCGGTCAGTTCGATTGCGAGCCCTTCGCCGAACAGGTGGAGGCCGACGCGGTGGTTCCAGTTGAGCAGGCAGGTGGACGCGAAGTTAGCGATCGCGCCGCTGGCGAAGGTGAGCATCGCGGTGCTGGTGGTGGCGACATCGAGGCCGGGGAAGGCAGCGCGGTCGACATGGCCCGACTGGCCGTAGACGCGGACGACGTCGCCGACGAGATAGCGCGCGAGATCGACGAGATGCGTTGTCTGTTCGAGCATCTGGCCGCCCGATGCATCCTTCTTCCACCACCAGCGCGGCGGCGGCGTGGAATCGAGCCAATAGCCGGACAGGAGGCGGGCGGGCGTCGCGGAGAGCAACGCCTTCACCTCATCCACCGTGTCGAGATAGCGCCAGTGATAGCCAACCGCGGTGACGAGGCCGAGCCGGTCGACGGCTGCCGCGACGTCCTCCGCGGTGCCGAGATCGAGCGCGACGGGCTTCTCGACGAAGAACGGGAGCTTATGCTCGATCGCGAGGCGTTCGGGTTCGCCGTGCGCGAAGGGGGGCACGCAGATGTAGAGCGCGTCGAGATCGACGGCAGACAGCATTGCAGCCGCATCGTCGAACGCGCGGGCACCGAAGCGGGCTGCGGCCGCGGTCGCGCGCGCCATGTCGACGTCGGCGACCGCGACGATCGCGACGTCGTCGAACTGCTCCAACACGCCGAAATGGCGATTGGCGATGCCGCCCGCGCCGATGAACCCGATCCGTGTCCGCTTCACGCCGTCTCCCTTTGTGTTTTGGTCTTGTACAGCGGCGTAGACCGCGCGCGTGTCGGCGATCATGCGATCGGCCGAGAAAAGGTCTTGCTGGCGTTCGATCGCAGCGCTGGCCATCGATTGCAGGCTCTCGCGGTCGGCCAGCAGCGTGGCGACGGCGTCGGCGAGGCTGGCCGGTTCGGCGGCGGTCAGGCGACCGGTGACGCCGTCCTCGATCGCTTCGGCATTGCCCGGTGCGACGGTGGCCACCACGGGGAGGCCGGCGGCCATGGCTTCGAGCGCGACCAGCGGCAGGCCCTCGAATGCCGAGGGTAGGACGAGCAGGTCGGCCAGCGTCATCAGGTCGGCGATGTCGCTGCGGGTGCCGAGCATGCGGACGGTGCCGGCCAGGCCTTTTGCCGCGATCGCGCCTGCGGTCCGGGTGAGCAGCGGGCCTTCGCCGGCGAGCAGGACGATCACGTCCGGGTGCGCGGCGCGGATCGCGGGCAGTGCGTCGAGCAGGAGCGCGTGGCCCTTCTGCTCGGCGAACCGCGCGACCATCAGCAGGACGGGGGCATCGTCGGCGCCCCATTCGCCGCGAAGTGCTTCGCGTGACCGCGAGGGTCTGTGCGCACCGACGCCGTTGTGGATTGTCGCGACCAGTGCGGGATCAACGCCGGCCGCGCGGTGGCTGTCGCCAACCGCGTCCGACACGCAGATCAGGCGTGCGAGCGCGGCCGAGGTCTCGCGGTGCTCGTCGCGCTGCGCGGCGTCGGTGAGGAGATAGGGGAGGTGTTCAGTGCGGATCACCGGCACGCCCGCCGCATGTGCGGCGCGGACCGCGGCATGGCCTTCCCAGCCGATGCCGGCATGGACGTGGACGATGTCGGGCGCCGCGCGATCGAGCCAGCGCGCGAGGTCCGCATCGTCGTCGAGCGCCTTGACCGCATAGCCCTTCGCGGCGGCGTGCTCGAGCAAACCGGTGCCGGCGCGCGCCGCGACGACGATCTCGTCAGCTTCAAGTCCCTCGGCGAGCGTCATCATGTGCGCGCCGACGCCGGACGGGGCGCGGCTGTCGGTTAACAGGCAGATGCGGGTCATTCGGCGGCCAATACGGAGGTTTTGAGAACGGCGGCCTTCGCGACCATGCGGCGATAGGTGGCGAGCGCCTGCCCCACGACCTGGTCCATATTGTAATAGCGATAGGTCGCGAGGCGGCCGACGAAGGTCACGCCTTCCTCGGCATCGGCGAGTGCCTCGTAGCGTTTGAACAGCGCCTGGTTCTCGGGGCGGGGGATCGGGTAATAGGGATCGCCCTCCGCGCTCGGGAATTCGTAGCTAATGCTGGTCTTGGCGCGCAGTTGCCCGGTCAGATGCTTGTATTCGGTGATGCGCGTCTGCGGCACGGTCTCGTCGGGATAATTGACGACCGCGACGGGCTGGAACTCAGCGACATCGTACGTCTCGTGGCGGAACTGGAGGCTGCGATACGGCAGCTTGCCGAAGCGGAAATCGAAATACTCGTCGATCGGGCCGGTGAAGACGATGTGGTCGACATCGACGCGGTCGATCACGTCGCGATATTCGACGCCGAGGTCGAGCGTGATGCCGGGATGATCGAGCATCGCCTCGAACATCCGGGTGTAGCCGTTGGCCGGCATCGCCTGGAATGTATCAGTGAAATAGCGGTCGTCGGTGGACGTACGGGTCGGCACGCGTGCGGTGACGGCGCGGTCGAGTTCGGACGGGTCGAGGCCCCATTGTTTCCGCGTGTAGCCGCGGAAGAACGTCTCGTAGAGATCGCGGCCGACCGCAGCGACGACGACGTCCTCGGACGTGCGGATGTCCTCGACCAGTTCCGCGCGGCTCGCGAGGAAGGCGGCGGCTTCCGCATCGTTCTCGAGCGACAGGCCGTAAAGGGCGTTGAGCGTGGTGCGGTTGATCGGCATCGGCACGAGCTTGTCGTCGACGCTTGCAAGCACGCGGTGTTCGTACGGGCGCCATTCGGTGAAGCGCGAGAGATAGTCGAACACGTCGGCGGAGTTGGTGTGGAAGATGTGCGGGCCGTAGCGGTGGATCAGCACGCCGGCCGCGTCATGCTCGTCATACGCGTTGCCGCCGATGTGCGGGCGGCGGTCGACGACCAGGACGCGCTGGCCGCTGTCGTTCGCGAGCCGTTCGGCGAGGACCGCGCCGGC
>Ga0265797_10012905_pt1 | contig 10146 bp, 8 predicted proteins | sample P2T30metagenome_FD_192433 | JGI IMG/M metagenome (GOLD analysis project Ga0265797, IMG submission 192433) | Plant litter microbial communities from East Loma Ridge, Irvine, California - P2 T30 | ecosystem: Environmental > Terrestrial > Plant litter > Unclassified | place: USA: California... | reverse complement strand
GCTTGCCCACCGCTTCGAGCTTCTGGGCCCGGGCCAGGGCCTGGCGCGCCTCAACCAGGCGCTCCTGGCGCTGCAGCTCGCGCGCCTCGGCGTCGCGCCGCGCCGTGATGTCGCGCACGAATACGGTGGCGCCCGAGCCGTCGCTTGGCGGCAGCAGGGCCACCGCCAGCTCCACCGGCACCCGCCGGCCGCTGGCGTGCAGCACCTCGGTTTCAGTCGGCTGGCCGCCCACGGGTCCGGCGCCGCCGCGCGCGAAGGCGTCGAAGGTGCTGCGGAAGGCGGCGCGCCGTTCTTCCGGCAGCAGCTGCTCGGCCGGGCTGCCGATCGCCTGCGCGGCTTCAATGCCGAAGATGCGCGTGGCCTGCGCGTTCCAGTCGGTGATGCGGCCCTGGCGGTCGATGGCGACGAAGCCGTCGTGGGCGGTCTCGAGGATCACCCTGGTGCGTCGCCCGTCGGCCGCGATGCGGTCGTGCGATTCGCGCAGCTCGAGCGTCATCGCCTGCGCCAGCTGCAGTGCGCGCCGGCGCGAGCCAGCCAGCAGCCACACTACCAGGCTGACCAGGAAGCCCAGCACGACGCCGGTGGCGGCCACCATCTGCGGGCGGTCGTGGTCGAGCGTGGCCTCGAGGCTGGCGCTGGAGGCCATCCGCACTGTCCATGTGCGGCCGGCCATCTCCATGCGGGTGGCGGTGGAGAAGCGCGGCGCTTCGCCGCGCCCGGCGCCGGGCGAGCGGTACAACAGTGCCGCGGCAGTCGCCTGGTCGCCATCGTAGATCTCGACGTCGAGGTGCGGCGCTGCGATGCCGCCCACACCGCGCATCAGGTCGTTCATGCGAAACGGCGAATAGATCCAGCCCAGCAGCGCCGCGCGGCGCCCCTCGACGGTCTCGACGTCGCGGCCGGTGCGGTACACGGGCAGGTACATCAGCACACCGGAATCGTTGCTGGCGCCGCCTTCCTGCACCAGCACCACCTTGCCGCTGAGCGCAGCCTGGCCGCTGTCGCGCGCCGCGGCCATCGCCGCGCGCCGTATCGGTTCGCTGTACATGTCGTAGCCAAAAGCGCGCAGGTTGCGCGCATTGAACGGCTCGATGTGCGAGATCGCCGTGCGCGGTTCCCCGTCCTGGGCCGGATGGACGCGGTAATCGGGGAAGCCGTCGTTGCGTACCTGTTCCTCATGCGCGGCGACAGCGCCTGGCCGCAGGGCCGTGGCAATCGCCAGCGCCTCCAGCCCGGGGAAGGACTGGTCCAGTTGCAAGACCTGGTAATACTCGGCAAACTCCGCCCGGCTCAGGTCGACCGAGCCGCGCAGGAAACCGCGGGCGCCGCGCAGCACCTGTTCGTACACGAGCACGCGCCGCACGATGCTGTTGCCCATGTCGCGGGCGCGGTAGTCGAAGGCTTCATGCAGCTGGGTCTCGGCACTGCGCTGGGCGCTGGACCAGGCGGCGAAAGTCACCAGCAGGGTCAGCACGAACACCAGCAGCGCCATCAGCAATGGCGCATGGCCGGCGGCGAAGGCCGGCGTTGGGGCTGGGGGGCGGTTGGCGGTCTGCTGCATGTCCTTGTGCGTGGCAGCCGGGGCGGCGGGGTTGATCGGAGAGACCGGACTACGTAGCATACGCATCCTTGGATTGACGGGGCGCACGCGACTTTGCGCCTTTGTCAATGAAGTTTGTCAATCGGGCACGATGGATGCTCTACTAAATGAAACATTCTAATCTGAAATACTGGCCTTGCAAGATTGCGAACGCGGTATGAGTGCCGCCCTCTCTTCGTCGCTGCAACGCCATTGGCCGCTGACGACACTGTCCGCCTTGTGCAGCCTGACGCTGCTGCTGGGCATGCTGGCGCCATTGCGGGGCGGCAGCCATGAACTGCTGCTGGCCTTTCCGTCCACGACCGGGGGACAGCTGACGCTGCCGAGCGAGATCCGGCTGACGCGCGGCGTGCGCGACGTGCTGCTGCTGCGCAATGACGGCCGGGCGCCGGTGGTGTTCGGCCCGCTCAAGATCGGTCCCGGGCGCGAGCTGCGCCTGCCGTTCGGCGAGGCAGGGCTGTATACCTACGCCTGCCCGCCGGTCGCTGGCAAGGTGGTGCGGGTGCGGGTGGTGGACGCGCCCGGTCCTGGCTGGGGTCGTCTTCGCTGGCGCCTGGACGACCTGCGCCAGTGGGTGCGCTACCTGCCGCTGAGATCCCCTGAAGAGCAGGAAGCTGTCCCCAGCGGCCGCAATCGTACACCCGCGATGGCCCCGATTCTGTCATCATGAGCCTCATGTCGACGATTTCCATGCCACTGTTCCCGCTCAGTACGGTGCTGTTTCCGGACGGGGTGCTGCCGCTGCAGGTGTTCGAGGTGCGCTATCTCGACATGATCAGCCGCTGCATCCTCGAAGGGACGCCGTTCGGCGTGGTGCTGCTGACACATGGCCACGAGGTGCGCAAGCCCGATGTCGAGCTGGAGCGGTTCGTGGCCGCCGGCACCATCGCTTCGGTCACCGAAACCACCACCGAGGCGCCCGGCCTGCTGCAGGTGCTGTGCCGCGGCGGCGCGCGCTTTTCCGTCGTCACCGCCGAGCAGCGCGTCAACGGCTTGTGGATGGCCGAGGCGCAACTGGTCGAGGACGATCACAATGTGAGCATCCCGTCCGAGCTGCAGGGCGCCTCCGATGCGCTCGACCGGGTATTGAATTCGTTGCACGACGTTCCCCAGCACCGCTGGCCGGTGCAGCCGCCGTTCCGGCTCGACGACTGCGGCTGGGTGGCCAACCGCTGGTGCGAGCTGCTGCCGCTGCCGAACCAGCAAAAGCATCATATGCTGATGCTCGACAACCCCGTGATCCGGCTCGAATTGCTGCATGACGTGCTGGATGAACATGGCTTGATCACGTCCTAGGGAATAGCGCAGGGGCCCGGCATGAAATTTTCTGACGATCTTCTCATCGGGTACATCAACGGCGAACTCGCCGAACCGGCGCGTGCGGCAGTGGAACGGGCCATGCGCGCCGATCCGGTGCTGGCGGCGCGCATCGCCCACCACCGGGCCGAACTCCAGGTCAAGGGCAATATCCGCAACAGCCGTATCGATGTCTCTGCCAATGGCCACGACGGCAACCATGCCCAGCGCAGCGTGCCGCCCTGCGGCGCCAAGGTGGTGCAGCTCAACAGCTTGCGTCCGGGCCGCACGGTGCCGCCGCCGCAGATTGGCTATAGCAACTGGTGCAAGCGTCATTGGGTGGCGGTGGGCACGGCGTTGCTGGCGGGGGCATCCTTGGGCGCCTTCGGCTGGCACAGCCTGGCGCAGACACCCGGCCTGGCCACCCTCGACCATGTCGATGGCGCCCTGGTGGCGCGCGGGCCGCTGGTGGCGGCGCTGGACGGCCAGCTGGCCAGTCCCGGGCCGTCCGACAACGGCGTGCGCATTGGCGTCACTTTCGTCGCGAAAGATGGCGGCTATTGCCGCAGCTTCGTGGTCGACACCACCGCCGGCCTGGCTTGCCTCAAGAACGGACGCTGGAGCATCCCGGTGCTGGCCCAGGATGGTGGGGGCGCGGCCTGGGTCGACGGCAGCCAGCCGCCGCCGGTCGTGCGCGAGGCGATCGACGCGCGCATTGCCGGCACCGTGCTCGATCCGGTGGCCGAACGCGCGGCCCAGCAGCGTGGCTGGACGCGGTGACGCTGTGCGCTGTCCACGCGCTTGCGCGGCAGGGAGTTGCTTTCTTTTGGTAAACTGTCTCAAAAACAGGCCGGCATATACATGGGTGGCGATTTCGGGTATCGTGTCACCCGCTAAAAGTGTCTCTACGTCTGCTTTTTTCGGCTTGCCGGCAGGATTGTCGCTGGCCTCCGCCGGGTTGTCTGCCTGTCGGCTTCTCCCCGGTCCCCTGCCTGCCATGCGCGCCGGAGCCCGGTTCCCGTTCCGCCCTGCGCTGCGCGTCCATCGACCCGCGACGGGGAGAACATGCCCGATCGTAGAGCTGAACGAATGAATGCAACCAAATAATATGTCTGATTCTCCGAGCAATAACGCGAACAACAACGACGACCTCGCCGCCGCCGCAGGTACTACGCCTGTCACGCCTCCTGTGCCTGCCCTAGCCGCCGCCCCGGTCGCGGCGCCGGCCGCCGCTGAGGCCCCCACGGTGCGCTTCGCCGATTTCGGCCTGGCGCCGGAAATTCTGCGTGCGCTCACGGACCAGGGCTACGTCCATCCGACCCCGATCCAGGCCCAGGCGATTCCCGTGGTGCTCGAAGGCCGCGACGTGATGGGCGCCGCCCAGACCGGCACCGGCAAGACCGCCGGCTTCTCGCTGCCGATCCTGCAATTGCTGATGCCGCACGCGAACGCCAGCATGTCGCCGGCGCGCCATCCGGTGCGCGCCCTGGTGCTGGTGCCGACCCGCGAACTGGCGGTGCAGGTGGCCGACAACGTCAAGGCCTACGCCCGCCACACGCCGCTGCGCGCCACCGTGGTGTTCGGCGGCATGGACATGAAGCCGCAGACCGAGATCCTGCGCCGCGGCGTCGAGATCGTGATCGCCACCCCGGGCCGCCTGCTGGACCACATCGAACAGAAGAACGTCAGCCTGGGCCAGGTGCAGATGCTGGTGATGGACGAAGCCGACCGCATGCTCGACATGGGCTTCCTGCCCGACCTGCAGCGCATCATCAACCTGCTGCCAAAAGCACGCCAGAACCTGATGTTCTCGGCCACCTTCTCGCCCGAGATCAAGAAGCTGGCCAACACCTTCCTCAACAATCCGCTGACCATCGAAGTCGCGCGCAGCAATGCGACCGCCGAGAAAGTCACGCAGATCGTCTACAAGGTCGACGAAGAGGCCAAGCGCGACGTGGTCGAGCACCTGATCCGCTCGCGTGACTTGAAGCAGGTGATCATCTTCTCGAACACCAAGATCGGCGCCTCGCGCCTGTCGACCCACCTCGAGAAGCGCGGCGTGAAAGCCTCGGCGATCCACGGCGACAAGACCCAGCAGGAGCGCATGGCGGCGCTGGACGCCTTCAAGAACGGCACGGTGGAAGTGCTGGTGGCGACCGACGTCGCCGCGCGCGGCCTCGACATCTCCGACCTGCCGGCCGTGATCAACTACGACCTGCCGTACAACGCCGAAGACTACGTGCACCGCATCGGCCGCACCGGCCGCGCCGGCGCCTCGGGCGACGCCCTGTCGGTGTACTCGGACAAGGACGAGCGCCTGCTGGCCGACATCGAGAAGCTGATCAAGCAGACCATCACGCGCGGCACGCTGGAAGGCTTCGTGGCGCCGAGTGCGCGCGGTCGCGAAAGTGGCCGTGAGTTCGGCGCGCGCGAAGGTGGACGTGAAGGTGGTCGCGAGGGTGGACGTGACGCCGGCCGCGAAGCTGGCCGCGACTTCGGTTCGCGCGACGCCGAACGCGGCGCCCGCCGCAGCGACGAGCGCGGCGACCGTGGCAGCGCAGCGCGTCCGCCCCGCTCCGGCCTCGGTCCGGGCGCCCGCCGCGAGAAGGTCGATCCGTGGTTCCTCAAACCGTACGAACCAACCAGCAGCCCGCGCAAGGATCTCGATGCCGCGCCGAGCGGCCCATCCAAGCCGGCCAAGCAGAAACTGGCCTTCCTGCTGGGTGGCGGACCAAAAGCGCAAGCCTGATCGGCGGATTGCACGCGCAAGCCTGATCGGCGGACCGCACGCTCATTCGCAGTAGTTAGCTCAAGCCCGTCGTCCCCGCGAAGGCGGGGACCCAAGTTACACGCAAACCACTAAAGCAAATTTTAGTGGCTGCGCTGATTAACTTGGGTCCCCGCCTTCGCGGGGAGTCGTTCCTGCCAGTGGCAGGAACGACGCATTTAGGCTGACAATGTAAACCGCAGCCCAGGCTCGGCCCGCTCCGCGATCAACCGCCAGCCATGCGCCCGCGCCACCTCCTGGCAGATCGACAGCCCCAATCCCGCCCCAAGGTCGCGCCGATGCGGTCCACGCCAGAAACGTTCGAACAGCAGCGCCAGCTGCGCCGGCTCGACGCCCGGCCCGTGGTCGCGCACGCACAATCCGTCGGCCGCGATCTCCACGCTCACACGCGACCCAGCCGGCGCATGCTCGATCGCATTCTCCAGCAGGTTCTTCAACAGCGTAAACAGCGCGCCGTGGTCGGCCCGCCATTCCAGATCATCGTCCACCGTGGACACCGCCAGCTTCACGTCGCCCGCTTCGGCCATGCGCTGCAGATAAGCGATCGCCTCATCGGCGACCTCGCTCACCCTCACCGTGCCGAATTCGTAATTGGTCGCCTCGCTGGCCTCGGCCAGCAATAGCAGTTGCTGCACCTGCCGGGACATATAGGCGACGTCTTTCAGCAGGGCGGCGCGGTCCGCCTCGCCCTCGACTCCCAGCTCGACCTGGGCCCGGATCATCGCCAGCGGCGTCTTGAGTTCGTGCGCTGCATTGGCCAGGAACTCCTGCTGCGCGCGGTAGGCCTGCTCGAGGCGTTCAAGCACCCGGTTGAAGCTGTCGACCAGCGGCGCGATCTCGCCTGGCACGGCATCGGCGCGCAGGCGCGCATGCATCGAGTGCAGCGAGATGCCCGCCGCCGACGCCGACACGTCCTGCAGCGGCCGCAGGGTGTAGCGCAGGGTGATCCAGGTGCACAGGCCAAAGGCGACCAGCAGCACCAGCGTGAACAGGGCGATGCCGGCCCCTACCAGCGGCACGGCGACGCGGTGCAGCAGGTGCATCATGCGGTTGCTGACGGCGACCTGCAGAAACCAGGTGTCGCCGCTGGCGGCGATGGGTTCGGTGGCGGCGAAGAAGACCACCCCGTCGCGTTCGAAATCGAAGCGTTCGGGGCCGGCGCCGCGCGGCAGCAGGCCGTCCGGCCAGAAGCGCCGGCCGGCGTCGGACAGCAGCGCCACGTTGCCGGCGCCGTCGACGACCCGGTAGGCGACCTCGCGTCCCAGGCTGTCGAAGGCCCACTCGATGTCGGGATGGTCCTCGGACTCGAGGTAAGGCTTGCCGTCGCGGTCCAGGGCGATCTTGGACGAGAGCTCCTCGGCCATGTCGGACATGTCCATCCGCGCCAGCACATCGCTCTGCAGCGCCAGGGCCACGACCAGCACGATCAGCACCACGCTGAGCAGGGTGCCGGCGATGAAGGACATGACGACCTTGAGGCGGATGCTATTGAGCCGCATCGTCTTCGCGCAGGGTGTAGCCCACGCCCCTGAGGTTGACGATGCGCTGACGCGAGCCGATCGCCGCCAGCTTGCGGCGCAGGCGGTGCAGGGCCACGTCGAGGGCGTTCGGCGTGACCGCCTCGTTCAGGCCCCAGGCCGCGGCCTCCAGCGCGCCGCGGCGTACGGTGGTCTCGTGCTTGCGCAGCAGGAGCAGCATGATCTGCATCTCGGCCGGGGCCAAAGAAATGCGCTCGGCGCCGCAGCACAGCAGGTCGGCGTCCGGCTGCAGCGCCAGGTCGCCATGGGCGTGTTCGAGCGGCCGGAACTCCACCGGACGGCGCAGCAGCGCGCGCACCCGCGCCACCATCTCGTCCATCGCGAACGGCTTGGCGAGATAGTCGTCGGCGCCGGCCTCGAGGCCCTGCACGCGGTCGTGCAGCGCTTCGCGCGCCGTCAGCACCAGGCAGGGAATGCCCAGGCCAGCCGCGCGCATCTTGCGCAGCAGGGCCAGCCCATCGCCGTCGGGCAGGCCGCGGTCGAGGATCAGGGCCTGGTAGGACATCTGCTGAAGCGAGGCCCAGGCGCCGTCGATGCGCGTGGCCACGTCGACCGCGATGCCGGCCGCCGCCAGGCCCTTGGCGATCAGCCCTGCCAGGCGGTCGTGGTCTTCGATCAGGAGGACGCGGCTCACCACAGACTCATTTCAGGGATCATCACTTGAACCGATACAGGTAGCCGACGAACACCCGGTTCTCGGTCGAACGGTCGACCAGCGGGCTGTCCTTGATTTCTTTCGCCAGGCGCGTCACCTCGAGGTCGACGAACATCGAATGGCGCTGATCGAACAGATACATGCCGCGCACGCCCGCCTCGGCGTTCACCCCCGACTCGCCCTGGTAGAACGCACGCCCGGCGCGCACTTCGTCGGCGCGCACGCCGTAATAGTAATCGACGGTCTTCTTGTCTTGCCAGCTCGCAGCCACGCGCGGCGTGATCATCACGCGCTCGCCGATATGCCATGTCTTCTCCACGCCGAGGTTGAACCGCTTGCCCTTGCTGTTGCCGGAAGCGTCGCCCAGCGCTTCGGCGCTGATGTCGACCCAGTCGGTCTTCCATTCGATCTTAGCACCGGCCCAGATGCCGCTTTTCCGTTCGCGCATGTCGGCCAGGATCGGCGTGTCCTCGATGTCGTCGTCGTCGTAGCCGCTACCGTCGTAGCGGGCGACCAGGTCGACGCTCAGGCTCTGGGCCGGAGCCAGGTCCAGGCTCAGGAGCTTGAAGCCGACCTGCGGGCCGATGATCGAGACCCAGCGGTTCTCGTACTGGAAGAAGGGGATCGCCATATTGTCGCGGTCGATGCCGGTATAGGCCTTGTCGCGCGTGATGGCGCCCACGCCCAGCGCCCAGGAGGATTGCGGCGGGCCGTCGCCGGCGCCCGGCTGGGCCAGCGCGGGCAGCGTCCAGAGCATGGCCGCCGCGACGAGCGATACGTGCGCCAGGTGGCGCTGCAGGAAGAATGAAGTGGGCATGGAAAGTCTTTCGGGTTGTTGGAGACGCCATGCTCGGCCTTGTCGTCTTACGCAACACTTACCGTCACGACGTTTGAACGACATCGCTTCGGTAAGTATCTGGAAAGGCTGCTGGCCCGATAGTCCGCCCCATCGCATACCCAACGAGGAACCCACGATGAACACATCCCGCAAGCTGGCGCTGGTCGCCGCCACCACCGTCGCCGGCGCCGCCCTGGTGGCCGCATTGGCCGCGTTGGCCGGGGGCGCCGGCGCATCGGGCGCCGTGAGCGACGCCACCAGTGGCCCCGGCCAGCCGGCGCTGGCGGTGGCGGTGACCACGCTGAGCCAGCTCGTCATCCCGACCCGGATCGCCGCCAGCGGCGACATCCAGCCTTGGCAAGAGGCCAGCATCGGCGCCGAGGCCAATGGCCTGCGCCTGGTCGAGGTCAGGGTCAATGTCGGCGACCGGGTGCGCCGCGGCGAGCTGCTGGCGCGCTTCGCGGCCGAGACGGTCGAGGCCGACCTGGCGCAGGCGCGCGCCGCGCTGATCGAGGCCGAGGTCTTGCTGGACGAGGCGGCGGCCAAGGCGCGCCGCGCCAGGCGGCTGGCCGAGAGCGGCGCGATGGCGGCGCAGGAGATCGAGCAGCAGATCAGCGCCGAGCGCGCTGGCGCAGCGCGGGTGGAGGCGGCGCGCGCGGTGCTGGCGGCCCAGTCGCTGCGCCTGGCCCAGACCCGCATCGTGGCGCCGGACGACGGCATCGTGTCGCTGCGCGCGGCCACCGTCGGCGCGGTGGCGCCGGCCGGCCAGGAACTGTTTCGCATGATCCGCGGCGGACGGCTCGAATGGCGCGCCGAGGTGGCCAGCCGCGACCTCGACCACCTGCGGCCAGGGCAGCAGGTGACCATCGGCCTGGGCGCTGGCAAGAGCGTGCGCGGCGAGCTGCGCATGCTGGCGCCGGCGATCGATCCGCAGACCCGCAACGGCATGGCCTATGTCGACCTGGCGCCGCATCCGGCCGCGCGCGCCGGCATGTTCGCGCGCGGCGAGTTCGACCTGGGCGAAAGCGCCGCCGCGACCTTGCCGCAGAGCGCGACCCTGCTGCGCGAAGGCTTCAGCTACGTGATGCGGGTGGGCGAGGATTCGCGCGTGGCGCAGACCCGGGTGAGCCTGGGTCGGCGCAGCGGCGACCGGATCGAGATCCTCGATGGTCTCGCGGCGCACGACCGGGTGGTGGAAGAGGGCGTCGCCTTCCTCGGCGACGGCGACCTGGTGCACGTGACCGGCGGCGGTGCAGGTATCAAAGCGGATGCGCAGGCCAGCCGATGAACCTGAACGTCTCCACTTGGTCGATCCACAACCCGATTCCCGTCATCCTGCTGTTCATCCTCATGACCCTGGCCGGCCTGATGGCGTTTGCCGGCATGAAGGTGCAGAACTTTCCCGACCTCGACCTGCCCACGGTGACGGTG
>Ga0265797_10012904_pt1 | contig 10146 bp, 8 predicted proteins | sample P2T30metagenome_FD_192433 | JGI IMG/M metagenome (GOLD analysis project Ga0265797, IMG submission 192433) | Plant litter microbial communities from East Loma Ridge, Irvine, California - P2 T30 | ecosystem: Environmental > Terrestrial > Plant litter > Unclassified | place: USA: California... | reverse complement strand
TCGTCCTCGACGAGAAGGAGCGTGGCGGCGTCGACTACCGTCTTGACACCTACTCCGAGGTCTACAAGCGCCTGACCGGCAAGGGTGTCAACTTCGAGTTCCCCCAGCACACCGAGCACTAGATTCTGCAAGATCATCCAGCATTGCACGGGCTTCGGTAGATGACACAAAGTCACCGTCGGGGCATCTAGTTGGGTCATGAGGCAAAAGGGCGTTCAAAAAAGGGTTCTTTCTGGGACAAGCGTATGGCGTTAAGGTAGCTTTTGTCAAGTCAAATTTTCAATGCTACTGTTCCGAGGGCCCTGCCCAAACACTAATTCTTCTCACTGTATGTTTGCGCTCTCACCAGAAATCAATCACACAGTAAAGACGACAAGAATGTTTTCCAACGTTGAACTGAATTTATTCCTGGGTATCTCTCCATCGTCCGTCGTCCATCACATATGAATAAAAGAAAGAAGAAACCCACTCGAGCAGGACTCGCATGCCCCGCCACCATCGTCAAAACGACGGTTTATCATCCGCCGATCCCACACCATGATCTCCACCATGCCGCTCGCTTGTTAATAGAAGCAAGTGAAAGAAAAGAAACACAACCTCACCCCCAATGCCCACATCATGCATGCCGTTCTTGGTCTTCATGTAAGTCTTCGGCCGTAAGCCAATCCACACAGCTTCGCTCCCTTTACCGAGTCAAATCGAATCAGCTCGCTCTCTGCTCCTGCTGCGCCTTCTCATCCAACAGCGCAGCAACAACATCCCCAGCATCGTTCTCCTCATCGCTCTCGTCCTCAATCAGACACCACGGGTGCTCAACAACAGCCTGGATCCCAATCCTCCTCTCGACATCGCGATCGAGCATCTTGCGGATCAAATCGATGCACTCCTCGCTCGGCACCCACGGCACGCGCAAGTCGTGGTCCATGATCTCATCAATACTATAGAACGGGTTCTCCTTGTACACGATCGTGTACAGCAAGATGCCCAACGCCCAGACGTCCTGCTCTTTACCGCGGTAAGGGCGACCCTGCAGGACTTCCGGCGCGGCGTAGTCGATGGTGCCGACGAAGACGTCGAAGGGTCCGGACTTGATGTACGCCGCGGAGCCGAAGTCGACGAGCTTGACTTTGCCTTCGCCGTCGAGGATGACGTTTTCGTCTTTGATGTCGCGGTGCACGACTTTGGCGGCGAGGTGCAGGTGGCGCAGGGCTTCGGCGACTTGCTTGAAGATTTTGCGGCATTCGGCTTCGTCCATGGTGACGCGGAGCTCGATGTAGTCGAACAGGTCCATGCCTGGGAGACCGTGGGGGACCATCTCGATGTAGTAGTTGATGTCGTCTTCGAAGAAGTCGGCCATCTCGACGATGTTCGGGTGCTGGAGACCGTCCCGGCGAAGGTAGTCGAGGACGTGGATTTCAAGAGGGACGGTGCCGAGTCGACGATCGCGGTGCCAGGTGTCGACCAGAATGCGGCGCTTGGTGACATACTTGATGACCATCTTCTTCGCCCCGGATTTCTTGTAACGTGCGAGCTTGACCTGTCCGTAAGCACCCTGGCCCATCTCCTCGAGTATGTTGAAGTCCTCGATCTTCTTCCTCTTGACAACCTTGCAATCGTTCTTCATCAGCTCCGGTGAAGGATGCTCATATACTTCATTTTCACTGCCGACGGTGGACGATGCATCATCCGAGCTTGCGTTTGCTTCGTCCATCTGGCGAGTAAGAAGTGAGATGCGTGGATCCTCGAGATCAAGCTTAGATTCTTCGATTGCCAGTGGGGTTGGGATCGATTCGTCGATTCCAGATCCAGATCCAGGCCGAGGTTGTGAAGGTGGCGTTGTAGGGCGACTTTCCGGGACGGTGACAGAGCCAACGCCGTGGTGAACGGCGTGAAGCTGGCGGCTGTAAGTGATCCATAGCGCAAACACAATTTCACTTTCGGGCTTCGGGTCATTCACTTCCACGTCCTCCTCGATGACTGTTTCGCTGTAGATCGGATCACGACCGGAGTTGACCACGCGCATCTGCACGTCAATCATGATGTCGGCGCCGTCTCTGTGCTTTGCAGGCAGCCCACTAGGTCGCAAGAAGTACTGAGCCGCATCCGCGCTGCCCTCTCGCATAGCGAGCAGCGATCTTGCCCGTCTGAATGAATGTTCCGGAATAACAATACCATCAACAAGCTGGATTTTGTCTTCATCGGTCATAATGTGGAGGACCTTGTCAAAGCCGGGAATGAGATCAGTCACAGACATGCCATCCGGGTCCGCGTGACCGAACAAAGCTGCCGAGAAGACGCTGTTGCTGCTGCTGACTTTCATGGTCCGTGGGTTCAAGACCAGGATACCAGCAATGTGAGGGAAGCTGGACACTCTGAACGTGCTCTCGCCCGAGAGTTGGTCGATGGTTATAGGGATCGAGATGGAGTTGCTGGTCCTAGCAGTGAATCTCCTCAGTCTTGCGACTTCGTCATAGTCCAGTGCACCAGTGTAAGTGCCGGCCAGCTTAGGGAAGTTGGGGATCAGCTTTTGAACATCCATGCCCTTTCGTACTCTGTCCATGCCCCATATTGGCTCGATCGCGCCGCTGCCTTTCACAACGGAACCGATCTCATCGACAGTCAGGTAGGCAACATCCTCAGCGATTTCTTCCATCACCCAGATCAGACCACCGCTCTTCTCCTTGACCCAGAGCGAAGCACTGCCATATGTACCATTCAATTTTTTGATCGGGACCACATCTCCACACAACAGCACACCTCGGGATTTGTTGCTCGCATGGTTTGTCGGTTTCGGAGGAGTGCTCCTAACGCCGTTCTCGGTCTTACTGCGTCGCGACTGGTACGTCTCGCGTGCAGGAGGCTTCGAGAGGAGTTTAGCGGTAAGCCCCTTGCCCATGCCAGCAATACCATCATTACTCGATCCGGCTTTCGGGCTACTCACCGGCTGTTTAGTCTGACGCGGTGCTGTCCCAGACTCTGGATTTCTCAGCTTCTCCTCCAACCATTTCCGACGTTCCTCTTTGATGACCTCCATGATGCCAAGCTTGCGAACCTCAGCTCCAGTGACGCCAAATATCAAGCAAGCGAGGTCATTTGCTGCAGTAATTGTCCACGGAGCCTTGCAGTCGGTGGTGAAAATCGCTTGCGGGTGGTTGTTGCGGTGGCCGTGGGGTGCGCGTTCGTGCATCGTGTTGGCGCGAGTGGGACCTGGGTGCTGTACACTTGGTGCGTGCGCAGACGATTGATCCGAAGAATGATATGGCTGAGCCATGGCCTCTGTGAGCCTGTGTTGTAATGAAAGACCTGATGTATCGGTGTATGTTCGCTTGAGCGCTACACGCCTCTGCCCAGGGCGACTTCTGGGACTGAGACGATCTTCCTCAGAAGTTGTTCGCGTGATTGTGAGAGTCTTGGGGTCCAAGTTCTCGCTGCTGGGCGATACGAGTGCCTCACTTTGTGTCTCGGAACGGTCGCCTATGGTGTCTGACGATGTCTCCTCGCTTGGGCTCTCAACCAGTTCCTCACTAGGCCTGACAAAGCTCTTTTCGAATATGTTGTCGTTCACCAGATGGGCCGGACCGGTCAAAGGTCCACGATCAAGTCCTAGTCCTGCCGCATTCAAAGTCTCCGGGCTCATCATGTTGGCTTTTTGAAGGAGCTCCATCATACTGAGCAACTCCTCGTCACCGGCCAGCCGAGCCTGCGCACTCGCAATGCGAGGCGAGGAAGCAGCCCAGCCGAGCTTGTCTCGCATAAATTCTATGCTCCGCTTCAATACCTGCTGTCGGTTTTGAAGAGTGTCACTACTTTGGTGTGCGAAGGAGAATGAATGTAACGATTCAGAAGGGAACCGAGTCAGATCCTCGCCGAATGGGATTGCAGGAGATCCTGGTGCAGCCGCCAGAGAGAGTGAAGCCTTGCGAGAGTTTGCGGCGGAAGAAGAGGCCGATCGGAATTCGAAAGCCGGAAGGTTTGGTTCTGAGGGATCGCGTGCAGTCCTTATGCGGCGCAAACCAGTGTCCCGCTCTGCAGTTAGGATGGGTGATCTGTTTGTCGCGGATATGCACGTCAGCTATTGTCTCATGCAGGCCCGGTGCCGGCAGTCATGCGAAGTCCCGACGCTGGCTTGTTTGCCGTCTATAGCCCGTGCAAGCCGCCGCGTGACTGCCCTCCAATGCCTGGCTTTACACTTCATACGCACCGGGTCAAGTCATAGTCGATACTCGAGTCCACGCTCATCCGCCCTCGTTGCGACTGCGAATCCGCTCTGTTGTTGGAGCCGCTGCTGGCGTGGGCGACAAGGTTGCCAGACGATCTGTGTTTGGGAATCAGCAGGCCTGGGTTGGCTCTGCGGTCGGCTATTGTTCCAGTACCCGGGGTCTCGAGGTTCGGCACGCTGGGTGCGCGCGAGGCAGAAGCGGAGGTGGAGGCAGTCGTGGGGTCTACAGACGACACAGAAAAATGATCTGTTAGCGAGGGTCACGACAGGCAATGTTCTGGCTATGGACAGCACGTGGGCATGAGACGCTGACTGTGCGAGGCAGTGTGGTGCTCGTAGAGCGGGAACAGGCGGAGATACGAGCTGACATGGCTGGCGGGACGACTACTCACCATCTTGCCGCAGGTCTTGCGGATTCATGCTCTTGCACGCCGCAGTCGGACGTGATGTGATGGAGCGGCGGCAGGCGAGAGGGTGAGCCGGGCTTGGGTTGGGTGTGCTGATCAGGGGCGGCGGTATGGGGTTGGCGGAGAGTGAGACCAGACCAGACAGACCAGACCAGCGCTCGGCGGTACAGTGCAGCAGGCAAAAGCAAAGTCGCTTTTCCACGTGCGTCTTCGAGTCACAGGCTTGCAGGCAGACGGGCAGGCAGCAGCGCAGGCGGAGGGAAGGACGAGTATACAAGGAGGCGGTGAAGGATACAAGCGAAGAGAAGGGAAGTGTACAGGATGCTGGCAGAGGAATAGAATGGAGTGAGTAGTGCAGCAGCAGTGTTTCTGCGTGCTGTACGTGTACGGGCGAGAGAGAGGCTAAGGCTAAGGCTAAGGCAGTGTGGGATGGAGTGACGCTGGACGACTTGTGGGGGTCCGTCGACGACTAGAGCGAGCTTAATCAAGCGCCTCGCCACGAGCGAAGCCAGCATCGTCAACGCCAAACTCCACTACTGTCTCTGCCATGCCGTCACCAGATTGCGCTATCACGAGGCTGTATATATAGTTACTGTACTTGTACTTTGGAGATACAAGTCTACCATCACAAGCATACAACTTCTGTACTCCCACCATCTCACATGCTGCATCATCCTGCAACTTCCCGACAGCCTCTCCATCCTGCCCTCTCTGTTCCTGCTCTCGTGCTACCCAAAGATCACATGTGCATCTCCGGGTCCACCAATCGCCTACTCCCTGCAAGCCTTATGTAATACTGCCTTGTAAAATACCTCCCTAGCCTTCGTCGGAACGGCCTCCACATCGCCAAGCATCCCCCCCATCCAGCGCTGGCGTCCTGCCTCCTGCGTGTCTCACCGCGTACTGTAGTCCCCAGGAGTCTTCTAGCTAAGAGGTGACTACCACCCGCGACCCATCTCGTCCCATCTCAGCCGTCTGGGCGTGCTGCTGCGGGACTCGGCTTCCTGTCGTTCAGCTGCACCGTCGGTATAACAAAGCATGAGCCATGCGTATACCAGTGGTGTGTATCTGACGAATCGAGACTTTCGCTCTTCGCAATCAACACTACTACTACTGTCGCTGCCGGCTCATGCATGTCCAGAAGAAGGCAACGCAGGCCGGGCACGGTCAGAGCACTGTCGGGAAGCGGCATAGTACATACAGATACAGATGTCGTGCATGAGCATGTACTGCACGTGAGCCTGTGCGCGATTCCCTACCTTTGTTTACTTACAATGCATAAGGTATAGTGCTCGGTTCACGGAAAATGGGGCATCATGAAAGACTCTCTAGGAAAAACAAAAGTGTATTGATACTCGTTCCCAGTGTACTGTTCCTGTCCTACCTACCGCTCCCTGATGTATGTCATGCTATCCCAGCTAGCCCTTGCCCATGCAATAAAATCCCTCAAGTTCGTAAATGTCGAAAGCCCAAAAAAAAAAAAACACCTCAAACACCCCTACCAACCCAACCCAGAAACCAGCGTAGGAAAATGCAAAGCAAAACTCCATCCACATCCCGAACGACCAGCGCCCAAGATAAAAGATTCCTTCCCCCCAAAAAACAAAAAAAAAAGCCATATCCTCTCTCCTCCAACTTCAAGACCAACCTCACTCACATAACAGCACAACCCCCGCTCCTCGCCCTCCTCCTCCTTCCACCTCCAACCCCAGCACCCACACCCACCTCCCCGCCCTGCTCGTCCGCATGCATCATCTGCGCCTCCCTGGCCCTCCTTCTCCTCCGCCTGCTACCAGCTCCGTCCGCGCCCATCTCCTCCTGCGCGATCATGAACTCCGCCCACTTCCGCTCGAGTCTCCGCGCAGCAGCGAAATCGCCACGAAGGACCCGTTTCGTGTGCTCTTCGACCGTGGGCTGGTAGGTGTAGAAGCACTTGAGCTGGATGATCTGGGAAGGGTAGGCGTGTTCGCGCACGACGCAGATGCGTGGCGTTGCGGAGCGAGGGATGGCGATTTGTTCTGCTGAGGATGTCGGGGAGGAGGAGAGGTCTGTGTCTGACGCTGGGGAGGTGGTGTTCTTTTCTAGCGGAGGGAGTTCGGCGGCTTTGGTCGTTGTGATGACTTCGGCGTTGCGGGAGAGGATTTCGCGGACGCCGGTCCAGGTTACGTTTGAGCAGTCGTAGGCGATTAGGCGGAGGCCGGTGGTGGGCTCGAATGGTGTGTTTTCCGGGAGGATTGTACGAGGACTACGCTGTCGGACCATGGCGGCTGCTTCGATGAGTACTAGGTTGGAGATGCGGGTGTTGTCCATCTCGAGCGATTGCAAATTGGTACAGGCTTGCAGTAGAGCGAGCATGCCAGTGTCGCCCATGTTCTCACAATAAGAGACACTTAGATGACGCAAACGTTTAGCACATGGCGAAGTGGCCAGGCTTTGGAGGACCGCATTAGTCAATGCCTCCAGCTCTTCCAGATCGAGGTGGGTCAGCATTGGCGTTGTTGGGAGGAGCTGTGTGAGAGTGTCATCGAAGATGCCATTACACTTCGAGAGTTGCAATCCCTCAATATCAGGAATATTGTTGACGAATGTGCGTACACCACGGTCAGAAATTCCACGGCATCTGGTGAGGTCAAGATGCTTTAGCTTTCTCGGAGGCGCAACAGGTCGGCCAGTGATAAAATCGATCTCGCTGTCTTTGCCTTCGATTAGCACGGCTAGCGACTCATCAGTCAGGGTGTCGCAGTTCATCAAGACGAGGCGCTCGAGGTTGTTCTTCAGGAAAAGCTGCTGCATGAATTCGAGATCGTCCCAACCGCTGACTTCACCAGCACGGATATCCTTCAGATTCGAGCAAGCTTCAACAACTTTCGAAATGCCATGTGTGTTGATGTTGTTACACCACGAGACGTTCAGATGCTCCAATTTCGGGCAGTTGCTTGCGATGATGCGCATAGCCGAGTTGGTCGCACCAGCGAGTCCAGAGAGGTTGATATGTACAAGCCTGCTGTTGGCGTATAAGAAGCTGTGAATGGAAGTTCGATCGATCCTGCAACCCTCAAGTGAGAAGTTCTGTAGGTTCCGGCAGGCATCTGACAGACCTCTACTGTGCCAGCGTTCGCGTAGTTGGACACAACCACGCAGGTTCAAATCGCGTACGAAAGGTCCAGCCTTAGTAATGATAGTGACGAGTGCATCGGCAGGAATGTCTTGATAGAAGTTCGCGGTGTCCAAAATGCTCCAGAGCTGGCCATCGTAGCACATCTGATGCCAATCTTTCGACACCCGTGATGAGCGAACGATCTGTCGTGGTTCGAGGTATGTGAAAATCTGCATCTTGATCTCTGAAGGCATGTCGAGCCAGAAATTGAACTTCTTCCGGGGCTGGGGCTGTTTCGCGACTGTCCTCGAAAAGTAATCCTCGTCAACTTCTGCAATGCCAGGTGTTGCCGTTCCAGGTCTTGTTGACGCAGTGTACCCCGCAGGTAGTGCTGCCGAGTTCTTCTCGCTCAAGTTGGACAGAGAGCGGAATCTCGCACGCTCGTCCCATGATGGTATGTGGGCACCAGGTGTGGTGACCGTGGACGTCGGAGCGGTGGAGAAGCCATTCGAAGACTCAGAATTCAGAGATGTACCAAATGAGGCACCTTGACCCGAGCTTGTGGAGTTGAGCGATATGCACGATATTGAGCCCTTTCCAGTGCCGCTGTATGTCCTTGCCCTCGCGCGCCCAGCTTTTGCTAATGATTGCGATGATGCTATGCGATGCAGGCTTGCAGCCAGTCGAGCCCGCCCTTTCAGCTTGAGCGGCTGCTCAGCGGTGGGTTGTACGTTTGTCTGTATGTTCGCTGCCTCTGTGGTACCGGCCACTATCTGCATCGATTCTGCCGATGAACTCGCCATGATGCTGTGTGTGAGTTCTCAAAAGATGGCGCAATCTGCACAAGACGCCGCTCGTAGGTATGGATGTTGAGAGTGATTCTCAGGTCTATAGCAGCCTTCGCGAGCGTCGCGACACCGATTTATGAGCAAGCACGCATGCAAGACGGTCGTTAATGGTGTGCTCCGTGGGGATGTTTTGCCAGTGAGCGATAGGCAGAGCCGGCTGTGGTGGGGCAGTCTGATCAGCTGGACTGGTCAAAATGGTCGTGTGAATCAGCCTCGTGCAAGATTGACTGACCTGCTGCACCGCTCCTGGTAATCAAGTACTCTGTTATCTCTTCCTCGTGAGAGGATGGAGAAGTCGCAATCTCGGACGGTGTTCGCACCACTGCGATGGTCGTCTTCTGATACTCCAGCCTTGCAGCGCCTTATCGCCTTATCAAGCCCGCCTCGGCTTGCTCTGATATGCGGGTTGAAAGTCCGTGCTGCTGAAAGCCGTTCGATGGTGGAGTGATCTGCTGCGCCAACGAGGAAGCGAGAGGCGTGAGATGCTGGAGATGGTGAAGACAACAGTGAGGACGTGAGCTGCGAGGAAGAGAACCTGACGGACTCCGACCGTCGTGTCGTCTTGTCTCGTCACATCCACCTCCACTCCCACGGGCGGACGGTACCTCGTACTGTACCCAGTCCCATCCCGGCCTAGCACGACAGCACCGTGCCGCAGCAAGTCAGATCTCTCTCTGCAGGGTCCTCAGCCTGTTCGACTGTCACACACGACCTAGACCTTCTCCCGCCCTTCCAAACGCCTCTACGCGTGGCAGACAAGGCTCGCTTCTTCGCGAGGCGAGTGTTGCTGTACTTAGGTAACTGTACATCACTGCCGTATGCAGCTTTCCAGCAACCCAATGCCAGATCAGTGCCAATTGCTATCCATCGGCATTTTCTCGCTGTACCAAGCAGGGTACGCAAGGAAGGACTCCGGCGAACGCGAATGCAAGACAAGGAACCCTTTCTCTACGCAAAACAGTGTGGGGAAACCCGCAAAAACTAGGAGGCATCAAAATACCGCAGCTCGCGTGTCTTCCGAGCCCATGGCAAAGTCGGCACCAGCCGTGTGTGAGAACGCATGTACTGCATGAAGCGCTGTCGAACTGGCCAAGAATGGCATTGGGGCGCCTCATAAGCCTTCCTCTTCGGTGTATACAAAGTCCACGATCGATTTCCCCTCCAACCACAGCATTGAGACTCCGCTCGCGTTCCTGGCTGACCTGCTTGGTGGCGCGGCACCCTGGGCCGTGTCGGCGGATGGATGCGGGTAATTGTCTCTCCACAGAGGCATTTTCCGACCGGTCTGCCGTCTGGATCTTGGGGATTGTTGGCGATGTGATGAGTGACCGGAGACGCTTAGCAGTGCTCACCTCCATGTAATCCAAGAGGCAAGAATCCGGGCAATGTCAATACATGTATGATGTGTACATGTATGTAGTAATGTTGTAGGTCAGAACATTGAATTTGTGCCGCATCTATTAGGGTTAATGTTAGGTTTATCACGATTGAGCACAAACACAAAATATGCAGGTTGAGGTGCGTCGAGGCCATGTAGTAGCTGTGTCTCTGATAGTTTTAGTAGTTTGTTGTACA
>Ga0265797_10012903_pt1 | contig 10146 bp, 5 predicted proteins | sample P2T30metagenome_FD_192433 | JGI IMG/M metagenome (GOLD analysis project Ga0265797, IMG submission 192433) | Plant litter microbial communities from East Loma Ridge, Irvine, California - P2 T30 | ecosystem: Environmental > Terrestrial > Plant litter > Unclassified | place: USA: California... | reverse complement strand
TGTCTTCATGGTGCGTTGATGCGCCACCATTGCTGCGCCTTCCCCTCAAGCTTAGTAGATATCATGTTCTTTATCAATCTAGTAATACAGACGAGTTCCGTCACGTCACTTCAGAGGCACTTAGACCGGAGGATCCTCTAGGTGGTCTCCATTAGGACAGCGCAGTAGCCGGGCAAATGCATGCACGAGTAACACAATAAGCGTTTGGTGGATTGTATATACATAAACTAGGAGTTGGTTGTCAATTGTTTACGGATATGTTACCATTCAGAGTGAGGAACTATTGCAATATGCTGGGATAGATTCACCGAGGTTGAATACCATGGATATCCGCTAGCTCGTTCATTCGGCAAGTGCTTTCTAGTATGATTTGTATAGCTTCGTGCATACATAGCACTGCTTCCAGTGTTGACGCAGTGTGCGTGAATGTAGATGAAAGAGTTGACTCCGGACCAGTTGTTAGAACCGTTCCACCTTGTAGCTCAGCACCAGCAAGATATCGAAACATGTCAAGCTCTACGCCTCTGGTCGATGTGAAACACACGGACTGGAGGAATTTCTAGAATTCCACAACTGTGTTCTTCAAACGATGACCGGGCCATGCGCGTTCTGGGGCGATGTTTGTAGGACGGTCAAAGATAGACCATAGCTCCGGATATCAGGTGGGCGCCGCACTGGGCTCGGCTTTCTCCAAAGGCTTTGTGTCGAACACACTTCAGACAAAGACCCTGTACTGCGTTGTAGATCTTGTCGAGCTCATATACAAGGTTTCTCTTCGTACAACTAACAGCCCCGCAGATACAGAGATTTTGATAGCTTGCACATCGCTTGCTGTCGGCAGGAAAGGCAGCTTCGCCAACGTTTTCAAGCTTAGACTTGATAGCCGGCACCGAGTGATCGTGTGTAGGCCATATGCCGCATTTCTTGAGGCTGTGGAGAAACATGCAGGTGGACCGCTGGGATGCACTGCATCTCTCTTTTCCGGTGACAATCGAACCAAATGCCTTGTTGATTTCCTGCCGATATGCCATTTGACCAAGCAGTATACACTGGTACACAGTCCAGGGTAGAAACTCTTGGCCAGCCATAGCTTTAACGATACTGAACGTTGTTGATTGATCGCGTATTAAGCTCTGAGAAACTCTGGAGAACTCTCCCGACAGATCAAGCAGATGTGTAGCAAGAAACAATTTCTCGAAATCTTGAGCTGCAGGCATCTCGAGTAATGCAGCAACCCATATTATAGCCCACGCACGGACTACACCGACACAATCGTACTTGTTACACACGAGCGCAAGTTTGAACAAGTCCATGGCGGTGAGCGTGGTCGGAAGTTGCGACGTCTGCATGTGTCCGATCTTGCAGATCATGGTGATACACTCAGGATCGTCGTCCGAAAGCGGGACTGTACGTGGCGAAGCCGGAGAAAGACTCTGACCCTCGGAGAAGCGACCGTCGAACATGGTGGCAAAGACTGGCGAAGCAAGGCTGAGAACCACGGATGAGACAAGAACATTGCGTACTCCATCTCCGACTCCGACTTTGCCTAGTTGAAGTATGACATCGCCCTTCGTGGCGATAACTTCTGCATTGCCTCCGGCTGGCGACATTGCAATACAATCTGGCTTGATGTTAGGTCACGGCACAGTCGTTTTGACCGGCGGTTACTCACCTTCGTAATTGCGCTTCCTTGAAGTAGCCAGCGTGCTAACTTTTCTCCCTCTGGAGACGGTGATTGAGAAGATTACTAAAGTTGAAGGCTCAATTACGAGAATAAGAGTCGTGATGAAGAGTTCACTATAAAGATCATGACTGGTAGAAGAAGGTTGCAATCTGAGGTATAAACCGAAGCTTATACTTACCCCCGCTCATCCCGACTCACTTTCACCTTCACCTTCATCCAGTGGAATTCTGTATGGAAGTACAGTTTTAATTGCTGTGCATCAAGTGGCATCATCGGATGTGTTCAGAAATCTTTTCGGTCATCAACTTGTACGGTACGTCTATTAGAAAACTTTGGATCTTCGAGTTCAGTAACGCGAGATCAGTACCTAGGTACTTCTTCCGCCTACCTGCCGTCGTGCGAAATACAACTCTAAGACGAGTGTAAGATCCATCGCGCAATCGACGTCACCGTACGTTGCTCGAGGGATTGCGCAACTTTCAGGTGGTGTCGCAAAATCGCAAGTTGTTCGGCCCCCACCTTGCCGCCGTCAAAAGTCCCACCAGGAGTGTCGACGCGGTAGCACCGTGGTGTGTACCTAGGTATCGTACCGTCTCTTGAGCTACGATGGGCTTAGTCGACTGCAAAGATGGCCGTATGACAGATGGCAAAAGTTACTTCAGGCTTTGATTGTTATGAAGGTGACCGAGCAGAGACAAAGGGGAAAGCTGTGCGATAGACACGGTAATGAGAGATCGACTTGACAGCCGGGATATACCTCCTTGAAATGTCAGCCAGAGAGCACACTGACGCCATCGGAACTCCCAGCTACATCGGGAGAAGGGATGCGTAGTCCTGTGTGTCTGGTCTCTGTCGAAATGGTGGGGTCGTTGGAACCTTGAAAGGTGGGACTGCATAGATACCGAAACGCGAACTTCACGCGCGCTCAGCCGGCGAGTTTCGGCCGAGAGATAAGAACGATCTCCAGCCCATCACCGTTTATACCGAGACATATCCCCCTGCGCCGACCGTAGCCCTGCTTTCCAGCGAGTTTCGTCAGTAGCAACGGCGACATCTCGCATCCGCAGACTGCGAGGTTGAACCGCTACTGCTCCGCATCTCTTGCGATGCCGCGGACAAAGTACAAAGCGGCATCTAGATTGCTCGGATGCAAGCCCACTTGACCTTGAATTTGCCATCGCTAGCACTACTCCTGAGATGTGTTGTAGGTGTGTCGTGCGAGCCCACACTTCTGCCCCAATATGCTTTTTCCTATGTGTAGATCGGAAGCTGAGATCTAGCAACAGCCCTATGGATAGGTGTCCACGGGTAGAAGCAATCCTCCACCATCGTGAACATGCCTCAAACAGTCACATTGTCAGCCGTGTAGTTCATATCGATCCTTCCGCAATCCCGAATTGAAGCTATTCGGAGGCTCTCCAGATAGGGCTTTAGCGTACGCGCTGTTGGACCCCCAGCCCCAGGCCTCGATTTACGTACATTCTTGCTGGTTTGGGTCAAACAATCAGACGCTAGTGGAGACCCACGCCCAAAGACTACGCTACGGGCTTCTCGGCGAAGCTTCGTGAGTATCAAACGGGTAAGCAGCTGGCAGAGCTCCCCTGGCGCGTATTGAAGCTGGTTCGCGCCATTGGACGCGACCCCGCACTATCAGCGATGCGAAGTAATTCCAAACATGACCGTCACACCCGCAGACGGCCACGAACCACTTGTCTGTGTGGGAATGTGGCATCACCAAGTGGGGACGGCCGACATCGTCAGCCTGATGACCCAGGGACCAGAGTCTCAATAGAGTATGAGAGAAATCTGCGGGTACTCGGCGGTTTATAAAAGCCCCTCACGAACCCCTCAATTGCTCTCACATCAACATCCTCTTGTGCATCCGGTCTTACTACCGACTTCTCTACTATACATCGACGTCACTTCGGCCCGCAAAAGGTATACCGACCCACGCACCCCTCACTTCCCCCCTGCTGGGACGATAGGCTGACATCCTTGCGTCAGGAATACGTACCATTCGTTGTACCTTTGCCGGTTTCTACTATATATCTCTCCTTCGGAGCCTCAATTGTTCTCTTGACAGTTCAATAAGTCAAAATGGTATTTCTCCGCTCAGCTTCTCGCCTTGCGCGCCCTGCCTCCTCCCTCCTCAGCGCACGCGCCGGACCACGATTGACTTCGTCGCTCCGACAACCAAATGCATTCAGAACGCTGACCGCGACGGCTTCACAACAGGGAAAAGTTCTTCTCGTCCTCTATGATGTAAGTGACCATTGAGTTCCGATGGCGCATCCGACACATCTAATATACGCGTTAGGGTGGCATCCACGCCGAGCAGGAGCCTCAGCTTCTCGGAACCACCGAGAACGAGCTAGGTATCAGGAAGTGGATTGAGGAGCAAGGCCACGAGCTCGTCACCACCTCCAACAAGGAGGGTGAGAACTCCGAGTTCGACAAGCACCTTGTCGACGCAGAGGTCATCATCACGACACCGTACGTCAAGCCTACCCCGCAATGCCGCTAAGGGCCCCACAAGCACGCGTCAAGCCTCAAGCGGAAGCGCTAACGCTGCCAACACCATCCGAGCGAACATCAGCTAACAGATCGCGATCTACAGTTTCCACCCAGGTTACCTTACCGCCGAGCGTCTGGCCAAGGCTAAGAACCTGAAGCTTGCCGTTACTGCTGGTATTGGATCTGACCACGTCGACCTCAATGCCGCGAACAAGACCAACGGCGGTATCACCGTCGCCGAGGTTACTGGCTCCAACGTCGTCTCCGTCGCCGAGCACGTCGTCATGACCATCCTGACCCTCGTCCGCAACTTCGTCCCCGCCCACGAGCAGATCGCCAAGGGTGAGTGGAACGTCGCTGAGGTCGCCAAGAACGAGTACGATCTCGAGAACAAGGTTGTCGGTACCGTCGCTGTTGGCCGTATCGGTGAGCGTGTGCTCCGCCGTCTCAAGCCCTTCGACTGCAAGGAGCTCCTCTACTTCGACTACCAGCCTCTGTCCCCCGAGAAGGAGAAGGAGATTGGCTGCCGTCGTGTTGAGAACCTCGAGGAGATGTTGGCTCAGTGCGATGTTGTCACCATCAACTGCCCTCTCCACGAGAAGACCCGCGGTCTCTTCAACAAGGACCTCATCTCCAAGATGAAGAAGGGCTCATGGTTGGTTAACACCGCCCGTGGTGCCATTGTCGTCAAGGAGGACGTTGCCCAGGCTCTCAAGGACGGCCACCTCCGTGGATACGGTGGTGATGTCTGGTTCCCCCAGCCCGCACCCAAGGACCACCCGCTCCGCTACGCCCAGAACCCATGGGGCGGCGGCAACGCCATGGTTCCCCACATGTCCGGTACCTCGATCGATGCCCAGAAGGTGAGTTTTACAGCCAAGAACATGTATGTTTTGAGCAGCAGTACTAACATGAATTACAGCGCTACGCCGACGGCACCAAGGCTATCCTCGACGAGTACTTCTCCGGCCGCGAGAACTACAGGCCCGAGGACTTGATTGTAAGAGCTCTCCCTGTACAGACTGCATATGGGACATGCACTGACTTTGCACTTAGGTCCACAAGGGAGACTACGCCACCAAGGCGTACGGTCAGCGCAAGTAGAAGAAGCAGCCTTCTTTCTCAACTTGGTGTCCTTTTTGAGCGATTTCGCACGAATTTCCTTGGTACTTGTTGGGCGCTGGATGGGTATTCCCGCCTACCTATGTATATGAATATATCCCACTTGAACTCCAATTTCCAATGTCCTGAAGTCTAATTTACGCCGGTGATGTGATGCATACGCAAGTGATCAAATTGAAGGTAAACGATGTGAAGGGTATTATGCAGATCATCGATGTCGCGATAGGGACCGCCGCCTCTCATCTTCGTGCTCATCCTCGCTGTCATCCTTGAAGCCTTCCTCTAGTTCACGGCCCAAGCGCCTCTCTTCCTCCATTATGCTCCTGCGTTGCTCTAATGCTTCCCTCCTCCGCTCGTCGATGGGGTCAAAGCCGACCATGCCCTCTCCCTCCTCGTCATCAAACAAATCGTCGTCATGCTGCCCGCTCCCATCTACAAGACCTCTCTGTCTGACCCAGGTGGAGGGCGCGAAGAGGTTGTAGAGAGCATCGGAGAGGTTGGTCCGCCAAGATGTAGGGAAGTCGGTCACAGTCGCGGGCATGGGCAGGTACTGGCTATAACGGCTTCGATGGCGGCGTACAAAGGGCAGGATGATGAAGGCTAGGAGGACATAGAGAATGGCAGCGAGGAACAGCGGTACGAGGATGGTCTGTCGGGGCATCGTCAGCCTCCACATGGGGTATTGGGGGTGTGTGCTCTGGGGGTCGCATCAAGACCCACTGTTGCGCTCACCGCCCGCAAGCTTCATGTACGTGACAGCTGTCAATCACTCACCTTGAGGAAATGGGTAAAGCCGGCCATGGCTGTGGATGCATGTGCTAGTGAGGGTGCGTGAACTGGCGGAGCGCGTCGTTTTGATCGCCTAGGGCTGACGCGAGGCTGGGGGCTGGGGCTACGGGCAGCACAGGCAGCACAGGCAGTGTGGGTAGCAGGTGGTGGTGTTGAGACGCACTGCGCCAGACGTGTCGGGACTCTCGGTGTCGTGCCTGCTGCGCCACAGGACAAGAAGTTAGTCAGGAGGAGACGTGGTGAGGGCGCGGCTACGAGCGAGTTCATGGGCTGGCAGATGGCGCCACTACACGGACGTGCGCACGTCTCAGGAGAACGTCGGAGCCAATGCGGACGCGGCTGAGACGAGTTCGCATGCTGGGAAGCCCGCTCTGGTGGCCCTGTCTGGCTGTAACGTCGAGACCTCTCGGTGACGGCTCAAGTGCAGCATGGCCGTGTCCTGTCTCCTGCTATACCTCTCCCTGGGATACTGACCGGCGGCAGTCACACGGGCGGCGCTAGTTAATCAGCAACTTCCCGCAACTCACCTGCAGCCGCATTGTGCAGCACCACCGCGCTCTCCAGGAATTGCTTCTACTCCCTCCAGACTCACCACCCCCAGCCCCGCACGCCCGTTTCAAGAGTAGAGATAGCCGTTGGCAATTTCGCCCTCGCCCACGCCCGCCGTCACTGCGAAGCGAGACGGCGCTGCTTCAGGAAGGAGGGGAACGGGGGACACGTCGGGCGGCGCGCTCCCAGGGCGGCAGCATTGGGCATAGACTCTCGTTATAGGCATGGACAGCAAGGGTCGGCAATCTTCCGCCGGCAAGTTCTTCGGACGACGCCTGCACAAAGACAAGGACAAGCACGCCAGCGACGCGAAGCACACCACCACCTCCTCGACCGACAGCCCCCCGGGCAGCTCTCATGGCTCGCTCTCGTCACGCCATTCACACAGACACTCCATCGGCGGCGCTTCGATAGACCAGCGGCCCGTGTCCATGACCGCCGAGGGCATCTTCGCGCGAGCTGGCCCCGTATCATCCATCGACCCCCCGCGCGACGACGCCTCCAAGACCGGCGAACCGCTGCCACACCATCTCAACAAGGGCGGCGGCGACTTCCATCAGTACCCCGTCTTCAACGCCTCCCCAATGCCCCAGAACGGCTACTCCAACCCCGGGCCGCCGCGCCCACCGCCGCACTCGCTCGGCACCACCATCGCCTCGAGCAACCCCGGCGACCGCGGTGTGTCGATGCAGCAGTGGGGTGCCCGTGGCAGCAGCAGAGATGGCAACTACTCCTACTATGCCGGCACCGACTCGTCCAACAACACGCGCACCTCGTCGGACCAGGCGAGCATCTACAGCAACGACTCCAAGACGCGCGGCAGCAACATCTTCTACCCCCAGAACCCATCCCAGACAACCATCTCCTCCATAGGCCTCGATGCCGGCAGTCTCCTCCCCACCGCCGTATCTACGCCACGCGACTCGCACCGCCATCTGCTGCACATGAACTCCTCGTCGCCCTCCGCGTCGCAGACCTCGTTCAACCAAAATACACTTAGCATACAAAGACCGCCAGACCATGTCGTGGAAAAAGAGTTTATGAACCTCATGGTGAAGCGAGGATGGAAGAGCTTACCAGAGCAGGCGAGGCGGCAGATGGAGGCCTACAAGATCGACAAGAAGTGGACGCTCGTCTACCAGGACAAGCTTGCCGAGTTCAAGCACGAAGAAAAGAAGCGTCAGACGCAGCGGATAACCTACGGCGGCCCCGGTGGAGGTGGCCAGGACATCCTCATGCGCGCAGAAGAGGAGGGCTCGCCCGAGTGGTATGTCAAGAAGGTCATGGACAACTCGATATCTATAAAACAGATGTCGAGTCTGGAGATCAGTCTGAGAACGCAGCCTATTGCTTGGGTCAGGGGCTTCATCGAGGCGCAGGGTCAGATTGCCCTCACGAATGTATTGGCCAAGATCAACCGCAGAAAGGGAACGGGGCCTGCACCTCCGCCCAGCGTCATGGCGCAAAAGGCGGAAAATGATGTGGAACGCGAATACGAAATCATCAAGTGCTTAAAGGCATTGATGAACAACAAGTACGGTGCCGACAACGCTCTCAACCATCCGTCCATCATACAGGCGTTGTGTGGCTCTTTGATCTCTTCGCGCCTCAACACACGAAAACTTGTCTCAGATGTCTTGACCTTTTTGTGCCATTGGGGCAACGGAAGTGGACATGAGAAAGTACTGCAGGCACTTGACAACCTCAAATCACAATACGGTGAAAGCAGTCGATTCGATGCATGGATGCGCATCGTCGAAGTCACGGTCGATGGCCGTGGTAAGATGGGCTCCATGGTTGGCGCTTCAGACGAAGTGCGTAGTGGAGGTATCGGCGTAGAGAACCTCCTCATGGAATATGCCATTGCAACCCTCTTCCTGATCAATATGGTTGTGGATGCCCCTGAACGCGACCTGCAGCTCAGGATGCATGTACGAGCCCAGTTCACAGCATGTGGCATCAAGCGCATCTTCAACAAGATGGAAGGCTTCCAGTACGATGTCATCGACAAGCAGATTGAGCACTACCTGGACAACGAAGCTGTTGACTATGAGGATTTCCTTCAGAAGGAGAACAGCTCCATGATCGACAGCGTTGAAGGCGAGACCAAGGATCTCAACGACCCCGTTCAGATAGCAGATGCCATCATGAGCAAGATTAATGGCAGCCGCGCCCAAGACTACTTCACGTCGGCCATGCAACACTTGCTACTGATGCGCGACACTGAAAGCGAGGATCGATTGCGAATGTTCCAATTGGTCGACCAAATGCTGAGCTACGTGGCTATGGACCGCCGACTGCCAGACATGGACCTCAAGCAAAGTCTGAATTTCACTGTACAGTCTCTGCTTGACAAACTCTACACAGATTCCGAGGCTCGACAGGTACGCGATGAAGCAGTCGAAGCGCGACAGATTGCAGACTCGGCCATTGCGGAACGCGATGAGATGAAAGCGCAGCTAGAGCTGGGTGCAGATGGCTTAGTTTCTAAGCTGCAGAAACAGCTAGCAGAGCAAGAACGTATCATCGAGCTCCGTGGAAGGCAGGTAGAGCAGATGAAGTCAGAACTCGCAGAAATGCAGAGAATACGAGCTCAAGAGCTGCAACGTAACGAACTCGAGACGCGTGAACTATACTTGATGCTTAGAGATGCTCAAGATGTCGCAGCGTCAGCAGCGAAGAAGTCCGGCAAAGATGGACTCGGTGCCACGGATCCTGCTCAAATGCAGGGCATCATGGACCGCGAAAGGCTCATGAACAGACTGGAGATCCAACTGCAGCGAGCCAGGACACAGGCGACGCTCGAAGGCAAGACCCTACAGATGCAGCCCAGTGAGAAGCTCCGCGAACTGCGAGAGAAGATGGAGGGCGATATGCCTGGTATGACTGAACAAGGCTATGGCGGCCTCGAATCGAGCTCCTTCGGATCAGTCCGGGCCAAGAGTGGTGTCCCACGCAGAAAGCCCCTCCCTGGTCTTCCTGGTCAGATTGGTGAGGATACTGAGATGTCAGAGATGGATGATGATGATGTTGTCATCGAGAAGCCCCGTCTCGTACAGATGCACAAGCCAAAGCTCAGTTCTTCGACAGCCAATGCTCTCATGGCAGATATCACTTCGAACGTCAAGCGATACGACGACTCTGATGCGGAAGGTGATGGCGTTACTACAGGACCATCACATCCCAGCCTCGAATCCGACTCACCAAAGACACCCGCTGATGGTGAAGCACCCAAAGCCGCTGTACCTCCACCTCCACCTCCACCCCCGCCTCCAGGCGCTCTTGGATTTTCTGCCAACATACCACCTCCGCCACCTATGCCTGGAACTGCTGGTCCCCCGCCCCCGCCACCACCGCCGCCACCACCACCTGGCAAACTTGGTTTCAAGCCTGGAATTCCTGCTCCGCCCCCCATGCCTGGAGATGGCAGCATGCCACCTCCGCCACCGCCGCCACCAATGCCAGGTGCCAAACGTCCTGGATTCATG
>Ga0265797_10012902_pt1 | contig 10146 bp, 9 predicted proteins | sample P2T30metagenome_FD_192433 | JGI IMG/M metagenome (GOLD analysis project Ga0265797, IMG submission 192433) | Plant litter microbial communities from East Loma Ridge, Irvine, California - P2 T30 | ecosystem: Environmental > Terrestrial > Plant litter > Unclassified | place: USA: California... | reverse complement strand
GCCGAGCGTCGCCACCAGCCGGGTGGCGTCCCAGCACAGCTGACGCCCCTGCCTCTCGAGGAGCGTCAGCACCCGCCCCACCGGCACGACCGCGAGCTGTGCCGCGCACGAGACGGCGAGCAGCTGGACGTACGGCACCGCCGGGGCCCAGGCCGCCCCGAACACCGGCACGACGACCAGGGGGGAGGCGGCGGCCACCGCCCCGGCACCGGCGGCGCCCGCCGCTCCCGTCCGGAGGGCGCTCGTGACGACCAGCCGCGTGAGCCCCGGGCCACGGCTCCTGACGAGCACCCCGACGCGTCCGTCGACGTGCTGGCCGAGCACCTCGGCCAGCAGGCCGACGGGCGTCGCCACGACCCGGGAGCCGAGCGCCACGAAGCCGAGCGCGACGGGCCCGGCGGCGGCTGCGAGCACGGCCGTGGGCAGCTGGAGGCCCGCCGAGTTCAACAGGCCGGACCAGGTCGACACGAGGGGGAAGCGACGGTACCGCCGGGCCGCGGTCGCGACGGCGCGGCGGCTCGGCAGACGGCTGCGGGCCCCCCGCCGCGGGCTCGACGGTCGACGGGGCCGCCCGCTCGCGGAGCCGAGCAGGCCCGCCGCCCGCCCGGCCGCGAGCCCGAGCACGAGCCCGAGCGCGCCTCCCGCGGGTGCCAGCAGCACGCTCGTCGCCACCTGGCCGAGGCCCTGCGCCGCCGACCGGGCGGCCGCCGACCGCCAGGCCCGTCGGCGGGTGAGCACGGCGGCCACCGTGCGCTGCGCACCGATCAGCGCCACGACGAGGGGCAGCACCCACCAGAGCTCGACGAGGGCGGGGGCACGCAGCCACTCGGCCGCCCGGTGCCGGAGGGCACCGCTCAGCACCGCGACGACGACGGTCACGACGAGCGTCGACATCCCGGCGAGCCCTACCAGCGCCCGGGCGAGCGCGTCCGACCGCGCGCCCACCACGGCGCGGTCCCAGCCGGTCGTGGCGACGGCGCCGCCGATCGCGGCCAGGCTCGTCACGAGGGCGAGCACCCCGAGGTCGGCCGGGGAGTAGAGCCGGGTGAGCAGGGGCGAGGCGGCCAGGACCGCCCCCTGGCCCACCCCGGTGCCGAGCAGCAGGAGAGCGACCGGACGTCGCGCGAGGGAGCCGAGGCGGGCGACGGCACGACGGGCGGGCGCGCTCACCGGGGCCCCCTGGCCCGGCGGGGCGACCAGCCCGTGCGGGGCGCGACGGCCAGCAGCACGGCGGCCGCGAAGACGCCGTGCGTGAGCATCGACGTGAGCAGGGCGGTCTGCGACAGCACGATGCTCGGCATGACCACCAGCACCGCCGTGACGGGCACCGGCAGGCCCGCCGAGCACCGGTCGAGGAACCTCAGGTAGACCGCGAGGACGGCGACGGCCCCGACCACCCCGGCCCAGCCGAAGTTCGAGAAGCCGTCGGCGACGAGGTTGGCGTTCGCGGCGAGGCCCGAGCCGGGGAGGAGCTGGTCGCCCACCTCGAGCGACGGGGGCAGCCGACCGTGCCCGCCCGTCCACGGCCCGAGGACGGAGTGCGCGAGCAGGGCAGGGGGCGCGGTCGAGTAGTGCTCGACGAACGCGGCGGAGAGCGTGCCCGGCGTGACGAGGAACCTCCTCGACAGGACGCTCGTCCAGGTGTCGCCGCCCTGCGCGGCGTCGGCCGCCGTCGCGCCGACGAGCACGGCGACCGGGGCGACCGCGAACCCGGCGGCCCGGAGCCGGTCGAGGCGCAGCAGCACGAGGGCCCCGACGAGGATGAGGGGCGTGGAGAACAGCACCATCTTGAACCCGGTCGCCGAGAAGATCAGCACCTGCCCGAGCGCCCCCGCCGCCACGAGCCACGGGCTGCGCGTCGCCACCCCGCGCACGACGAGGTAGGGGTTGACGACGTACGACTGCGGGCTGAGGAGGTAGCCGAGCGGCCCCGCGTCCGCCATGGCGTCGCGGAACTCGTCGCGCACGTCGTAGATGGAGTCGAGGCTCGGCACCCGGAGGCGCAGCCCCGTCGTCACGGCCATCAGCCCGTACGTCGCGGCGGAGAACGCCCCGAGGACGACGCCCAGGGCGCCCGGTGACAGGGGAGGGACGAGGGGGGCGCTCGGCAGCGGGCGTCGCACCGTCCAGCCGAGGGCGGCCCACAACGCGCCCACGACGAGCGTGAGGGTGAGGGCCGTCCGTGTGTCGAGGTACCCGGAGTAGTGCGGGGTCAGCATCGTCGGGACGACCGCGACCCCGAAGACGATCCAGGCCACGGCGTGGGAGGCGCGCTCGACGCGACGGGGGAGGCTCGCCGCCACGGCGGCCGCGGCGGCGACCGCGAGCACGGAGACCGCGGGGGGACCCGGCACGTAGGAGTACCCGAGGTAGCCGAAGGTCGGCACGATCAGGTGCTCGAAGACGTGGCGGAGGGTGAGGGCGTAGACGACGAGGCAGCAGCCGACCGTGACGGCGTGGGCGGTCAGGCTCCGTGCCGCCGCGACCTCAGCGACGACGGGCACGGAGGGCACGGCCGCCTCGGTCGCCTCGGCCGCTCACCGGGCGGTGCCGGGGCGCGGGCCGCCCGGCCGGGCCCGTGCCGTGCCGTGGGTGCGGTCGTCGTCGTCGGCCGCCCGGTCGGGAGCGCCGAGCGCGGCCCAGACGCCGAGCAGGGCAGGCTCCTCCTTCGCCCAGTCGAAGACCTCGACGGCGGCCCGTCGGGCCGCGGCGCCCTGGCGGGCCAGCTCGTCGGGGTGCTCCGCGTACCAGGCCAGGGCCCGGGCGACGGCGTCCGGGTCGGTCGGGTCGACGAAGCGCACGCAGCCGTAGGGCTCGACGACCTCGCGCCAGACGGGGAAGTCGGAGCACACCACGGGGAGCCCCGCGGCGAGGTACTCGAAGAGCTTGGTCGAGAAGACCTTCTCGTAGGCCGTCCCGGGCTGCAGCACGACCACCCCGACGCGGGCGTCGAGCAGCAGGTCGCGGGCGTCCTCGGGCGAGAGCAGGCCGTGGACGGTCGCCCGCCCGGCGGCCACGGCGTCGTCGAACACCGAGAGGGCGTCGTCGGGGTAGGGCCCGCCGGCGACGTCGAGCTGCCACCCCGGGGGGAAGGCCGAGCTCGTGGCGGCGTCGGCCATCACGCGCGAGCCGCGGGCCTCGCTCACGACGCCGATGAAGGCGGCGCGCGGCGAGCGGTCGGCCAGCGGCCGGAGGGCCTCCTCCTGGGCGCGCAGCCGCGGGAAGTTGTGCACCACGGTGGTCTTGTGGGCCGGGTAGTCGCGGGCCGTGATGGCCGTCGCCACGACGACGTGGTCGCAGGCCCGGCCGGCGAACCAGACCAGGAGGCGTGACAGCAGGACGAAGGGCCGGCGGAGCGCCTCGGGCACGTAGTCCTTGTCGGCGGTCGCCTCGCTGATGACCTCGTGGGCGTCGAAGACGACCCGGCGGCCCGCGAGCTTCAGCACGGGGACGACGACGAGCAGCTCGGGGTCGTGCAGGTGGACCACCCCGGCGCCGGAGCGGAGGGCGAGGAGCGCGGCCTGCGACGTGGAGAGCGCGACCCTCGCCGCTCGGCGACGGCGGGGCAGCAGCACCACGTGGACGCCGGTCTCGGGGACGGTCGTGGGGCTGTCGACGGCGACCAGGAGCGTCCGGTGGTGCTTCGCGGCGGTGGCGGCCTCGCGCATGTGCACCCGGTTGTCCGTCCAGCGGTGGACGCTGCTCAGGTGGGCGACGTCGAAGGCGGGGCCGTCGGGGCCGCGGAGCAGGCGCTGCAGCGCTCGCCGGAGCCCCGGTCGACGGAGCCCTCGACGAGGGCGCACCGCTCGGGGGCGGTCAGGGACGGTGGGGGCGGGGCGGGGCGAGGTCATGCGGGCTCCTGGTGGGCGTCGGCGGGGGGCTTCGGGGGGAGGAACTCGGCGGAGGTCGCCTGGCCGTGCTGCGCGGTGCCGCGCCGCCCCAGGACGACGCCCGCCGTGCGCGCGAGGATCAGCAGGTCGAGGCGGGTGCTCCGGCCGTCGACGTACGCGACGTCGAGCGCGAGGCGCTCGGGCCAGTCGAGGGCGTTCCGCCCGCCGACCTGGGCCAGGCCGGTCACCCCGGGGCGCACGTCGTGGCGTCGCGCCTGCTCGGGGGAGTACCGGTCGAGGTAGCGGACGGGCAGGGGGCGCGGCCCGACGAGGCTCATGTCGCCCCGCAGGACGGCGACCAGCCCGGGCAGCTCGTCGATGCTGGTCGACCGGAGGAGGGCCCCGAGACGGGTGAGGCGCTCCGCGTCGGTCTCGTGCCCGCGTGACGGGTCGACCTCCCTCATCGTCCGCAGCTTGGCGAGGGTGAAGGGGGAACCGTGCAGCCCCGCGCGACGCTGCCGGAAGAGGACGGGCCGACCCAGGTCGACGGCGACCGCCGCCGCGGCCGCGGCCAGCAGGGGAGCGGTCGCCGCGAGCACCAGGGCCGCCACCGTGACGTCGAGGACGCGCTTGGCCCGGTCACGGCGGGCCGCGCGGGCGGGCCCGCCTCCCGTGCGGGACGCGTCACGCGGGGCCACGATCACCGGCTCCCGGTCGCGAGAGCGCCGTCGCGAGCGCGGTCAGCACGTGGTCGAGGTCGTCGTCGTCGAGCGACGACCCGCTGGGGAGCGTGAGGCCCGTGGCGAAGAGCTCGTCGGCGACGCCCGAGACGCGGCTCTCGGAGTCGCGGAAGGCGCCCTGCCGGTGCAGCGGCTTCCAGAGGCGTCGTGTCTCGATGCCCTGCTCCGCGAGCGACCGGGCGACCTCCGCCGGTGCGAGGCCCGACGCCGGGTCGAGCACGACCGAGGTCAGCCAGCAGTTGTCGTCGGCGTCGTCGTCGGCCGCGAACAGGTCGACGCCGGGCACGGCCCGGACGAGCTCACGGTACGCCTGCCGCACCGCCCGGCGTCGGGCGGCCATCTCGGGCAGCCGACTGAGCTGGGCCCGGCCCAGCGCGGCGAGCACGTTGCTCAGCCGGTGGTTCCAGCCCACCTCGGCGTGCTCGTAGTGGTCGACGGGCAGGCGGGCCTGCGCGGCGAGGCTGCGGGCCCGCCCGGCGATCTCGTCGTCGTCGCAGGTGAAGGCGCCGCCGCCCGAGGTGGTCACGATCTTGTTGCCGTTGAACGAGATCGCGGCGGCGAGGCCGTGGGCCGCGGCGGGGCGGCCGGCGTGGCGGGCCCCCAGCGACTCCGCGGCGTCGACGACCACCGGGAGGCCGTGGCGCGCGGCGACGGCGGCGACGTCGTGGTGGTCGGCGGCCCGGCCGTAGATGTCGACCGGCAGCACCGCCGAGACGGGCACCCCCCGACGGCGGAGCTCGTCGAGGGAGTCGGCCAGCAGGGCCGGCGAGAGGTTGCCCGTGTCGCGGTCGACGTCGACGAAGAAGGGGCGGGCGCCCGCGTGGTGGATCGCGTTGGCGGTCGCGGCGAAGGTGAAGGTGGAGGTCGGCACGACGGTGCCGGGGCCGACCCCCGCGACGACGAGCGCGAGGTGGAGGGCGGCCGTGCCCGACGACGTCGCGACGACGTGCGCCCGGTCGACGACCTCGGCGAGCTCGCGCTCGAACGCGTCGACCTCGGGGCCGAGCGGCGCGAACCAGCTGCCCTCGCCCACCCGACGGAGCGCCTCGCGCTCGAGCGGCCCGACGTCGGGCGGTGACAACAGCACGGTTCGGCGCATGGGGCTCCTGACGCTCGGTCGCCCGCTCGTCAGGCTCCTCGTGATGCGTCAGTGTACTACGTGACATTTCAGCTGTCGATCGGTCCGTCTGCCCGGGCCGGCCCGGCCCGCAGGAGGGGCGGTCAGCCCTCCGCGCGCCGGGTCAGAAGATCATCGGCCGGTCGTCGTCGAGCTCCGTCTCGAGCTCGAGGTCGACCACCACGGGCACGTGGTCGCTCGGTGCGTCGCCCTTGCGCTCCTCGCGGTGGATCGCCGCGGCGGTGACGAGGTCGGCGAACGCCGGCGAGCCCATCACGAAGTCGATCCGCATCCCCTCGTCGCGCGGGAACCTGAGCTGCTTGTAGTCCCAGTACGTGTACCCCTCCGGCACGAGGGGCCGCACGACGTCGCGGAGGCCGACCCGCTCGAACTCGGCGAACGCGGCCCGCTCGGGCTCGCTGACGTGCGTGTGCCCCTCGAAGACGGCGACGTCCCAGACGTCGCTGTCGAGCGGCGCCACGTTCCAGTCGCCCATCAGGGCGAGGGGCAGGTCGGGGCTCTCCGCGAGCCAGCCGCGGGTGCGGTCGGCGAGCTCGGCGAGCCAGTCGAGCTTGTAGGCGTAGTGCGGATCGCCGAGCTCCCGCCCGTTGGGGACGTACAACGACCACATCCGCACGCCCTCCACCGTGACGCCGATGGCGCGCGCCTCCTTCGGCTGGTCGGGCCCCTCCTGGCCCTTGAGGAACCCGGGCTGGCCGGGGAAGGTCACCTCGACGTCGTCCATGGGCAGCCGGCTCGCGAAGGCGACGCCGTTCCACTGGCTGAGGCCGTGCAGCTCGACCTCGTAGCCCGCCTCGCGGAAGGCCTCGTACGGGAACTGCTCCGGCTTGCACTTGATCTCCTGCAGGCCGACGACGTCGACGTCCTCGCGGACGAGCCAGTCGACCACCCGCCCTGCTCGGGCACGGACGGAGTTGACGTTCCAGGTGGCGACACGCATGCGCCCACGCTAGCGGCGGCCGTCCCGATCGGTGCGGGAGGCCCCGGGGAGGCGCGGTGGCGGTCCCTGGCCCAGACCGGTCCGACCACCGCTCTCAGCAGAACAAAAGATTTCACGTGACGGCGTGGCGAGCGCCCGCTACAACGGTGACATGACAGCACAGGAGCGACAGGTGTCGCCGGGCCCCGCCGGGACGGTCGACGAGAGGCTGGCCCGGGTCGCGCGGGGGGTCGTCCGGGTCCAGGACTTCTTCTGGCCGCCCCTCCCGCTGGAGGTGCTGGAGGCGTGCACCTCCCGGTGGCTCCGCTCACGTGGCGACGGCGAGGGTCCCGACGACGCCGACGGCGACGACGGCGTCCCCCACGACGGCGTCCTCGACGACGGCCAGGCCCCGGGGGGTGCACCGTGCCCGTCCCGGTGACGCCTCGGAGGATCCCCAAGCGCGACGACGCCGCCGGCCGGGCCTACGGCGAGCTGCGCGACGCCCTGCTGTCCGGCGTCCTCCGGCCCGGTGAGCGGATCGACCTGGGTGCCGTCGCTCACTGGCTCGACATGTCGCGGACCCCCGTCGACCACGCCATCACGCGGCTGTGCACGGACGGCCTGGTCACCGTCGAGCCCTACCGGGGCACCTTCGTCCGGCCCGGCGACCCGGAGCGGTTCGAGGCGACGGCGCAGGTGCTCGACATCGTCCACGACGCCGTGCTCGCGGTCGTGGGGTCCGTCCTGGCCCCGGCCGAGCGGGGGCGCCTCCTCGACGTGACCTCGGCCGCGGCCGCCGCCGCGGCCGACGAGGCGCCCGAGCGCCACGACCGGTGGCTCCTCCTCATGGCCGACCTCGCGGGCCGCGTCGGCAACGACGTCCTCGCCGGCGAGGAGGCGCGGCTCCGGACGCTCGTGCAGCACGCGCGGGTGGGGGCCCCGCCGGAGGTGCTGACGGCGCACGCCCGGCGACGTCTCGAGTCCCTGCGGGGGCCGGGGGACCGGCGGCTCGGTCCCGGGCTCTCGACGGCGGAGGCGAGACCACTGATCGACTGACACATCACATCCAGGATCCCGGGCTACCATCGACGGACCGATCCCGGAGGTCCGATGTCCCGCACGAGCCAGAGGCCCGCGTCGCCGACCCCGCCCGTCGCCCTGTCGCCGGGGTCGTCCGTGCGCGACCACGTCGTGGCGGCCCTCTGCTCGGCGGTGCTGCTGGTCGGCGGCGTCAAGGGCAGCCCGGCCCTCGCGGCCGTGCCGGTCGACCTCACGATCGCCCTCGCCGCCGCCGCGTGCGTCGGGGCCGGCCTCCACCTGGCGCCACGACTCGGGGTCGTGCGGGTGCCGCTCGGGGCCGTCGTCGTCGTCGCCTCGCTGCTCCCCGGAGCGCTCGTCGAGGTGCCGCACGGCTACCAGGGCGCGAAGCTGGCGGGGATGGCCCTGACGCTGGTCGTCGTGGCGACGAGCGTGGTGCTGCTCTCGACCCGTCGGCGGCGCAGGCTCTGGCTCGCCTGGACGGCGGGGTGGGGGCTCGCGACCGTGGCGGCCCTCCAGGTGCTCCCGCGCGACGAGTCGCAGTGGGGGCGTGCCGTGCTCGAGGGGTCGAACACCATCGCGGCGGGTCGGGCGACCGCCACCGCGGCGCTGATCCTCGGGGCCGTGCTCGTCCTGCCCGGCCGGAGGCCCCGGGGTCGACTGCTCGCCGGCACCGTCGTGGCCGCGCTCGCCGCCGTGGCGACCGGCTCCCGCGGCCCCGTGCTCGCCGCGGCCGTCGCCCTGGTCGTCGTCGCGCTCGTCGTGCGGGAGGGGCGTCGCCGTCGGGTCGCCGGGCTGGCCGCCGCGCTCGTCGCGGCCGGCGTCGGGGTCGTGGTCAGCGACTCCCCGGGCGCCGAGCGGCTGGGGCTCGTCCTGACGGGCCACGTGACCGGTGCCGAGGCGCGGCTCCCTCTCTGGCGGGCGGCGGTCCGGGCGCTCCGGGACGGCGGCCAGGGCGGCACCGGGTGGGGCGGCTTCGTCACGGTGCTCGAGGTGTCCGAGGCGGTCCCGAGCTCCGGTGACCGCCAGTACGCCCACAACGTCGTGCTCGAGGCCTTCGTCGAGGGCGGCTGGCCGGCCGGGGCGGCCCTGCTGACGGTCGTCGTCGCGTCCCTCGTGAGGCTGCTCCGCCGGGCGGGGCACGGCACGGGAGGGCTCGGCGGCGTCGACGGGGTGGCCGTCGTCCTGCTCGGGGTCGCCGTGTCGGCCGTGCTGAACGCCTCGGTCTCCGGCGACCTCACCGGCAACCGGCTCGCCTGGGTCGCCCTGGCCCTGGCGTGGTCGGGGCCCTCGGCTGCGCGGCCGGCCCCGCTCGCTCGCGGGGCGACGACCACCGGGCGCGCTCGGAGCCACCTGCTCTACGCTGGGCAACCGTGACCGACGCACGCACGCAGCTCATCCAGTTCATCGGCTCCGAGGCCGTCTTCCACGGCGACTTCACGCTCACGAGCGGCAAGAAGGCGTCGTACTACATCGACCTGCGGAAGGTCAGCCTCGACCACCGCGTCGCGCCCCTGATCGGCCAGGTCATGGTCGACCTGATCGACGACGTCCCCGACGTCTTCGCCGTCGGCGGCCTCACGATGGGCGCCGACCCGATCGCGGCGGCCGTGCTGCACCAGGGCGTGGCCCTCGGCAAGGACTACGACGCGTTCGTCGTCCGCAAGGAGCCCAAGGACCACGGCCGCGGCCGGCAGGTCGAGGGCCCCGACCTGGAGGGCAAGCGGGTCGTCGTGCTCGAGGACACCTCGACGACGGGCGGCTCGCCGCTCACCGCGGCCCGGGCCCTCGAGGCCGTCGGGGCCGAGATCGCGGCCGTCGCGGTCGTCGTCGACCGCAGCACCGGAGCCCGTGAGGTGATCGAGGCGGCCGGCTACCCCTACTACGCGGCCATCGGCCTGGCGGACCTGGGGCTGGAGCCGTGACCGACGACCGGCCCGGGCGCGACGAGGCGCCCGAGCCCGGCGACGCCAGCGACTGGCTGGCGGCCCAGTTCGACGGCGAGGCGGGCCCGGTCGACGAGCAGCCCGACCCCGAGCCGGAGGGCAGCGGCCCGACGTCGGCCGTCGAGGGCGTCGAGCCCGTCGTGAGCCCGGAGCCCGACGCGGCCACGACCGCTCTCTCCTTCTCCTCCCAGGCCGACGCCGTCCCGACGGAGGCGCCCCGCGCCCCGCTCGCCGTCCCGCCCCCGCCCGCCCCCGGCGACGAGGTGCCGCGGAGCGGCGGTCACCCCCTGGCGCTCGACCTCGGCGCCCTGGCAGGCGCCGTCCCGCCGACGATTCCGCCCGAGCCCGTCCCCGAGCGCGACGCCGCGGCGCCGCACGAGCCGGACCCCGACCCCGACCCCGACCGGCGACCCGAGCCCCCGAGCGGTCCCGACGAGGTCCCCGGGCCGTTCACGGCCCTGCTCGCGGCGGCCCCGACGGCGGGCTCCGCGCCTCCCGCGGCCTTCGACTGGGAGGCCCTGCCGCCCGCCTC
>Ga0265797_10012899_pt1 | contig 10147 bp, 9 predicted proteins | sample P2T30metagenome_FD_192433 | JGI IMG/M metagenome (GOLD analysis project Ga0265797, IMG submission 192433) | Plant litter microbial communities from East Loma Ridge, Irvine, California - P2 T30 | ecosystem: Environmental > Terrestrial > Plant litter > Unclassified | place: USA: California... | reverse complement strand
AACGGCGCCCGCAGGCGCCGTCCGATCAACCGGGTTCAAGCGAAATCAGAACTTCGCGTCGAACTCGGCGGCGTAGCCGGTGTTGACCAGTACCTTCTGCAGTGACTCGGCCACCTTCAGGTTGCCGGCCACCACTTGATGGTTTTCCGGGCCGCGGTTGTCCATCCGGCCCAGCGTGGCGCCCTTGTAATCGCAGACCTTGCCGCCGGCTTCGCGTACCAGCAGGATGCCAGCGGCGATGTCCCAGGACTTCACCCCGGCCTCGAAGTAGGCGTCGGCGCGGCCACAGGCCACGTAGGCCAGGTCCAGCGCCGCCGAGCCGGTGCGACGCACGTCTTCAGCCTGCACCAGCAGCGTATCCACCGCCTTCAGCTGGGCGCTGGCGCGGGCGCGCTCGCGCGGGGCGAAGCCGGTGTGGATCATCGTGCCTTCCAGATCCTTGCGGTCCGACACGCGGATGCGGCGGTCGTTGAACACTGCGCCAGCACCACGGCTGGCGGTGAACAGTTCATTGCGCAGCGGATCGAAGATCACCGCATCGGTCGGCTCGCCGTTCTCCACCAGCGCGATGGATACGCAGTAGTGCGGGAAACCGCGCAGGTAGTTGCTGGTGCCGTCCAGCGGATCGATCACCCACATGTAGCGGTTGGCACCCTGGGTGCCACCTTCTTCGCCGATCACCCCGTATTCCGGGTAGGCGCGCTTGAGTTCCTTGACGATGACCTTTTCCGCATCCGCATCGACCTCGCTCGCATAGTCCATGCGGCCCTTCTGCACCACGTTGAGCGCCTCGAGCTTGTTGATGTTGCGCAACAACACATTGCCGGCGAGGCGGGCGGCCTTGACCATGACGGTGACGGCGGGTTTCTGCATGGCGGTAGCTCCCGGGAGGGCAGAGGGGGGATCGGCGGGGGAAAAGAGCAGGTCCGGCGCAGTGGCCGGCCGCACAGTTTACCATTGCAGGCCGTCCAGCTCGACTACCGCGTTCATGTCCGATCCATCCATAGCTTCCCGTATCCGTTTCGTCCTGGTCGGAACCCAGCATCCCGGCAACATGGGCGCCGCCGCGCGTGCCATGAAAACCATGGGCCTGGCCCGGCTGGTGCTGGTTGCCCCGGAAAAGCCGCTGGACGAAGATGCCTTCCGGCGTTCGGCCGGCGCCGAAGACGTGCTGGGCGACGCGCCGGTAGTGGCGACCCTGGCCGATGCCGTGGCCGACTGCACCCTCGTGCTGGGCTGCACCGCGCGTGCGCGCCGGGTGCAGCTGGAAGAACTGCTGCCCACCGTGGCCGCCGCCCGGGTCGCGGCCAAGGCGGCCGAAGGCGCCGAAGTGGCGATCGTGTTCGGTCGTGAGCGCACCGGCCTGACCAACGAAGAGCTGCAGCTGTGCCATGCCGCGGTGCATATCCCGTCCGATCCGGCGTTCAGCTCGTTGAATCTGGCCGCAGCGGTGCAGGTGCTGGCTTACGAAGTGCGCATGCGCCTGCTGGGCGATGCCGCCACGCCGGTGGCCGAGCCGGGGCTGCGTGAACAGCCGGCCAGCCATGAGCAGATGGAAAGCTTCTTCGGCCAGCTGGGCGAGACCCTGGACGAAATCGAATTCCACAAGGGCCGGGCGCCGGAATCGGCGATGCGCAAACTGCGCCGGCTGTTCCTGCGCAGCGAACCCAGCGAGCAGGAAGTGCGGCTGCTGCGTGGGATCCTGGCCGACGCCCAGCGGATGGCCAGGATGGCGCACGGCGACAAAAAATAGCCTGACGCAGTTCTCACTTTTTCGGGTAGTCTTTCCCTTACATGACGGGGGAACATCGTGAACGCTTGGCTGGGACGCATGCAGTGGGGACTGCTGGGCCTGGCGTGCCTGCTGATGGCAGGTGCGTGCATGGCGGCGTCGCCGGCGTCCAGCAGTGGGCGCGCCGACCAGCGTCACGTGCTGGTGCTCGGCCGCATCAGCGATGACCCCAGGGCCCACTACGCGCAGCTGCAGCCGTTGCTCGACTATGTCGTGGCCCACATGCACGACCTGGGGATCACCGAAGGCCGCGTATTGATGGCGCGCGATGCGCAGCAGATGGCCAGCTACCTGCGTCGCGGGCGCGTTGACTGGGTCACCGAAACGGCCAGCACCGCAGTGGCGCTGGGCCAGCGCGCCGATGCGCGTCCGCTGCTGCTGACCGAGCGCAGCGGGGTACGCGAATACCACAGCGTGTTCTTCGTGCGCCGGCAGAGCCAGCTGCACCAGTTGGCCGACCTGCGCGGGCATACCCTGGCCCTGCAGAATTCGGCCTCCACCAGCGCCTATCTGGTGCCGGCCATGACCCTGCTGGAGAACGGCCTGGTGCCGCAGATCCTGCAGGAGCCCGATGACACGCCGACCGCCGATGCGGTCGGTTACGTGTTCGCGCGCACCGAACTGAACATCGCCACCTTCGTGCAGAAGGGCATGGTCGATGCGGGCGCGGTGAGCAGCGTGGACTGGGACGACGAACGCCGGGTGCCTCCTTCCTTCAAGCATGATCTGCGGGTCATCCATCGCACTGCGCCGTATCCGCGTGCAGTGGAGGTGGTGCGCGCGGACCTGGATCGGCGCGTGCGCGATCGCCTGCAGCAGGTGTTGCTGGACGCCGCGCAGGATCCGCAGGCGAAGGATGCGTTGGCACGCTTTTTTGGTACATCCGGCTTCCATCGCGTTGATGCGCGGATGCTGCAGCGGCTGGATGATTTGAAACGAGGACTGGTACGCGTGCGGATGGAAGTGGAATGAAGCGCCTGGGCTTGGGATCGGGAATGCAGGCGCGCTTCGTGCTGGCGATGGGCGGGGCGATGCTGGTGGTGGTGGCCATCTTGGCAGTGCTGCTGGGACGGCAGGCGGCGACGCAGCGGGAAGTGACCCGGCTCAGTGGCACGGTGATCCACGAACTGTTCGACCGCAGCATGCGCAGCCGCGGTGAAACGATGGCCCGTGAACTGGCCGATGCGCTGTCCAATCCGCTGTACTACAACGACCTGGAGCAGGTCGGGTCGCTGGTGCGCAACGTCTCGCGGCAACGTGCGGTGGGTTACGTGCTGGTGTTCGATGCCAAGGGCCGCCTGCTGCACGACGGGTCGGTCGGGGTGCCGGACTATGGGCGTGCGATGACCGATCCGCTCGCTGCCAGGGCGGTGGCCGCCAAGGCTGCGCTGGTGCAGGAATCGCCCAAGGTGCTTGAGAACAGCATGCCGATCCTGGTCGGCAACCAGCGCCTGGGCGGGGTGCGCGTGGGCATTTCGTTGAAGGACGTGCAGGTGCTGGAGGCGCAGGCCAGCCAGACCCTGGCGCAGCGGCTGGAACAGGTCGGCACCCGCCACCTTGGCTGGTTGCTGCTGATGCTGGCCTTGCTGGTGGCGATCGGGGTGGCGGTGGTGCTGTACGTGCAGCGCACCCTGGTCACGCCGATCCGTGGGCTGGCGATGGCGGCGCGGCAGATCGAGGCCGGTGACTACCAGGTGCCACTGCGCGAGAACCATCGCGATGACGAAGTCGGCGAGCTGGTGCGTGCCTTCGCGCGGATGCGCGATGCCATCGCCCGGCATGACCGCGAAGTGCGGCACATGGCCTATACCGATGCACTGACCGGCTTGACCAATCGGCTGGCGTTCCGCGAGGCGCTCGACCATCGGCTGATGGCGGCGCGCGCTTCGGGCCACCAGTTGGCGTTGCTGTTTGCCGACATGGATGATTTCAAGCGGGTCAACGACACGCTGGGCCACGAAGCCGGCGATGAGGCGCTGCTGCAGTTCGTGCAGCGCATCAGCGAGGCGGTGGCCACGGCGGGCGGCGACGAGGCCCTGCTGGCGCGTTTCGGCGGCGACGAATTCGTGATCCTGCTGGCTGAAGGCGATGTCGCCGCGCAGGCGCGCGAGCTGGCCGACCTGCTGGTGCGCGAGCTGGGCAAGCCGCTGCGCGTACAGGGCCGCGAGCTGTTCCTCGGGGCTTCGATCGGCGTCACCCTGTTCCCCGATGATGCCGCCGATGCGACCACCCTGTTGAAGAACGGCGACATCGCCATGTACCAGGCCAAGATGGCCGGCAAGAACTGCCATCGTTACTACAGCCGGGCCATGGACCACGCGGTGGAGCGCCGCGTGCACATGGAGCAGGAGCTGCGCGGTGCCTGGGAACGCGGCGAGCTGCGGCTGGCCTACCAGCCGATCTTCCGCACCCGCGACCGGCGCATGGTCGGGGTGGAAGTGCTGTTGCGCTGGCAGCACCCCACGCTGGGCACGATCCCGCCGTCGGTGTTCATCGAAGTGGCCGAGCAGAGTGGGTTGATCGAAGTGATAGGCCCCAAGGTGCTGCGCGCGGCCTGCATGGAGGCCGCGCAGTGGCCGCGCAATATCGACGGCGAGGGCCTGTTCGTGTCGGTCAACGTGTCATCCCGGCAGCTGCGCGGCGGCGAACTGCCGGACCTGGTGGCGCAGTGCCTGCACGAGTCCGGGCTACCGGCTTCGCGCCTGCACCTGGAGCTGACCGAAACCGCAGTGATCGGCGATGAGATGCTGGCCGCGCAGCTGCTGGACAAGCTGCACCGCACCGGCGTGAAGGTCTGGCTGGATGACTTCGGTACCGGGTTCTCCGGGCTCAGCCACCTGCGCCAGGTGCCGGTGGACGGGGTGAAGATCGACAAGAGTTTCGTCGCTGACATGCAACGCGACCCGGATGACCTGGCACTGACCACCGCGATCATCGCCATGGCCCACGCGCTGGGCATCACCGTGGTGGCTGAAGGCATCGAACAGGAAGTGCAGTTCGACCTGCTCAGCCAGCGCGGCTGTGACCTGGCCCAGGGCTACTGGCTGAGCCACCCGGTCACCGCCACCGCGGTGGTGCAGATGATCGAATCCGGCGCCTGATTTCCCGCTACACAGGGCGCTTGCTGGGGTCGCCGGGAAGTTCGCGGACCAGTTTGGGGACCAGGTAGCCGGACAGGCGCGCGGTCAGTGCGGCGATCAGGGCCTTGGCCGTTGCATCGTTCACTTCGAAGTGGGCCACGCCCTCCACGCGATCCAGCTGGTAGAGGTAGTAGGGCATCACGCCGGCGGCGAAGCTGCGTTCGCTCAGCGCCGCCAGGGCGTCTTCGCTGTCGTTGACCCCGCGCAGCAGCACGGCCTGGTTCAGCAGCTGCGCGCCGGCCGCGCGCAGCCGCGCCAATGCAGCATCCACGCTGGCATCGAACTCATTGGCATGGTTGGCGTGGATCACGAAGGCCAGCGGCCACGGCAGGCTGCCCAGCCAGGCCACGAGGTCTTCGTCAACGCGCTCGGGCAGCACCACCGGAAGGCGGCTGTGGATGCGCAGTCGGCGCAGGTGCGGGATGGCGCGCAGGGCATCGGTCAGCTCCACCAGCTTGTGCGTGGCCAGTGACAGCGGATCCCCACCGGACAGGATCACTTCGTCGATGCCCGGGTCTTCGGCGATGGCCCGCACCGCGTCCTGCCAGCCCCCCTTGGCGGCGTTTTCGGTGCCGTAGTCGAAGTGGCGGCGGAAGCAGTAACGGCAGTTGATCGCGCAGCTGCCGGTGGTCACCAGCAGCGCGCGGCCACGGTACTTCTGGATGACCCCGGTCGCCTTCTTTGCCGCGCCGTCGCCGACCGCATCCAGGCTGAAACCAGGCACCTGGCGCATTTCGGCGTCGATCGGGAGCACCTGGCGCAGCAGCGGATCGTGCGGGTCGCCATGCCGCATGCGGGCCACGAACCCTTCCGGGACGCGCTGTGCGAACTGCTGCAGGGCCGCCTCCGAAACGCCCAGCGCCGCAGGCTCCAGCCCGAGCCGTGACAGCAGTTCGGCCGGGTCGCGTATCGCCTGGCGCCAGAGCTGCTGCCAGCGGGCGGAAACGGGGCGGTGAGCGGCGGAGAGCTGCATGGACAGGGGGCCTGCGGTTATCATGGGGGCATAAATCAGTGCCCACCGTCCTGCGGTGGGCTTTCCATTCTATCCGGCTCGCCGCGCATGCGGCGGTTTCGCCATTTGAGGAGCTTGAGCATGGCCACTGCGGGCATGAACGATGTCAAGAACGGGATGAAGATCCTGGTCAACAATGAACCGGCCGTCATCTCGGAAACCGAGTTCATCAAGCCGGGCAAGGGCCAGGCCTTCACCCGCGTGCGCTACCGCTTCATCAAGTCCGGCCGTACCGTGGAAATGACCATGAAGGCCACCGATGACGTCGAAGTGGCCGACGTTGTCGATACCAACATGAACTACATGTACAGCGACGGCGAGTACTGGCACTTCATGGACCCCGAATCCTTCGAGCAGGTGCAGGCCGACAAGGCCGGCATGGGCGGCGCGGAGAAGTGGCTGAAGGGCGAAGAGTCCTGCATCGTGACCCTGTGGAACGGCTCGCCGATCTTCGTGCAGCCGCCGAACTTCGTTGAGCTGAAGATCACCGAGACCGATCCGGGCGTGCGCGGTGACACCTCCGGCGGCGGCGGCAAGCCGGCCACGCTGGAAACCGGCGCGGTGGTCCGCGTTCCGCTGTTCGTCAACCAGGACGAGATCATCAAGGTCGACACCCGCTCGGGCGAATACTCCGCGCGCGTAAAGTAATCCGGCGCAGCCGGATTACGGTAGGGACGGTCGCTGGCCGTCCGCTCCCGGCGTTACGTGGGGCCGGCCGATGGCCGTCTCCACGGCCGACCCGCCGCCCCCGCCAAGTGAGTCCGCATGACCGACACCGCACGCACCCCCGAAGCCTGTGACCTGCTGATCGAAGCCGGTTACGTGGTCCCGATCGAGCCGCATGCGGTGGTGCTGGAAGACCATGCCGTGGCCGTGCGCAATGGCGAGATCATCGCGGTCCTGCCGCGCAGCCAGGCGCGCGAGCGCTTCAATGCCGCCCAGGTGGTCAGCCGACCCGAGGCCGCGCTGATGCCGGGCCTGGTCAATGCCCACACCCACAACCCGATGACCCTGCTGCGCGGGGTGGCCGACGACCTGCCGCTGATGACGTGGCTGCAGCAGCATATCTGGCCGGTGGAAGCGGCGGTGATCGGGCCCGAATTCGTGGCCGACGGCACCACCCTGGCAATCGCCGAGATGCTGCGTGGCGGCACCACCTGCGCCAACGAAAACTACTTCTTCGGCGACGTGCAGGCAGCGGTCTACAAGAAGCACGGCTTCCGCGCGCTGGTCGGCGCGGTGATCATCGATTTCCCCACCGCCTGGGCGAAGAGTGATGACGAGTACTTCGCCAAGGCCGGCGAGCTGCACGACCAGTGGCGCAACGATCCGCTGATCGGCACCGCGTTCGCCCCGCATGCGCCGTATACGGTCAACGATGCGAACTTCGAGCGCGTGCGCATGCTGTCCGACCAGCTGGACATGCAGGTGCACCTGCACACGCACGAGACCGCGCAGGAAATCAGCGATTCGATCACCCTGCACGGGCAGCGTCCGCTGGCTCGGCTGGATCGCCTCGGCCTGGTCAACGACCGCCTGATCGCCGTGCACATGACCCAGCTGACCGAGGCGGAGATCCACCTGTGCGCCGAGCGCGGCGTCAGCGTGGTGCATTGCCCGGAATCCAACCTCAAGCTGGCGTCCGGCTTCTGCCCGGCCTGCGCGCTGCAGCGCGCCGGGGTGAACCTGGCCATCGGTACCGATGGCTGCGCCAGCAACAACGACCTGGACATGTTCAGCGAAAACCGCACTGCGGCGATCCTGGCCAAGGCCGTGGCCAATGATGCGACCGCACTGGATGCGGCCAGCACGCTGCGCGCGTCCACGCTGGGCGGCGCGCGCGCGCTCGGCTTCGGCGAGCGCATCGGTTCGATCGAAGTCGGCAAGCAGGCCGACCTGGTCTGCGTGGACCTGTCCGCGCTGGAGACCCAGCCGCTGCACAACGTGCTGTCGCAGCTGGTATATGCCACCGGTCGCCAGCAGGTGAGCGATGTGTGGATCGCCGGCCAGCCCAAGCTGGTGCAGCGCGAACTGGTCGGCATGGACCTGCCGGGCATCATCGCCAACGCGCGCCAGTGGCGCGAGCGCATCCGTCACGTGCGTGCCTGATCCATCCCATCCGCGCGCCCCCCGGCGCCGCAAGGACACCCCATGAACGCCCCGAATGTTTCTTCCAATTTCGACCAGGCCGAGCTGGACAAGTTCGCCGCCCTGGCCAACCGCTGGTGGGATGCCGACGGTCCGCAGAAGCCGCTGCATGCGCTCAACCCGGTACGCCTGAAGTATGTCGCCGACCGGGCACCACTGCGCGGGCTGCGCGTGCTGGACATCGGCTGCGGTGGCGGCCTGCTCAGCGAGGCGCTGGCCCAGGCCGGTGCCGAAGTAACCGCCATCGACCTGGCGCCGGAGCTGGTCAAGGTGGCGCGCCTGCACGCGCTGGAAAGCGGCGTGAGCGTGGACTACCGGGTACAGGCTGCCGAGGACCTGGCCGCTGAGCAGCCGGAAAGCTACGACGTGGTGACCTGCATGGAGATGCTGGAACACGTGCCGGACCCCGGTGCGATCATCGAGGCCTGCAAGCGGCTGCTCAAGCCCGGCGGCCAACTGTTCCTGTCCACCATCAACCGCACCGCCGCCGCCTTCGCGGTGGCGATCGTGGGCGCCGAGTACGTGGCGCGGCTGCTGCCCAAGGGCACCCACCACTACCAGGAATTCATCACCCCGGCCGAGCTGTCGCGCTGGCTGCGCGAGGCTGACCTGCAGCTGCAGGACGTCAGCGGCATGGCCTACGAGCCATGGCGCAACCGCGCCCGGTTGTCCAGCCGGACGGACATCAACTACCTCGCCCACGCGACCAGGCCGGCATGACCGCAGTGCGCTTCCCGCCCGCGGTGCTGTTCGACCTGGACGGTACCCTGCTGGACAGCGCGCCGGATTTCGTCGCCACCGCCGGCGACATGCTGGCCGCCCGCGGTCGGCCGCCGGTGTCTCTGGAAGTGCTTCGCCCGGTGGTGTCCAAGGGCTCGCGCGCGATGCTGGCCGCTGCCTTCCCGGACCTGCCCGGCGACCAGCGCGATGCGCTGGTGCCGGAGTTCCTGCAGCGCTACGAAGCGCTGATCGGCCGGCATGCAACGCTGTTCGACGGCGTGGCGGGCATGCTCGCCGCGCTGGATGCCGCCGACGTGCGCTGGGGCATCGTCACCAACAAGCCCGAATACCTGGCGCGGCTGATCCTGCCGCAGCATGGCTGGCAGGCACGCTGTGCGGTGCTGGTTGGCGGCGATTCGCTGCCCGAGCGCAAGCCGCACCCGCTGCCGCTGCTGCGTGCCGCGCAGGCGATCGGCATTGCACCTTGGCAGTGTGTGTACGTCGGCGATGACGAGCGTGACATCATCGCCGCGCGCGCTGCCGGAATGCCTTCGGTTGCCGCATTGTGGGGCTATCGCCTGGCCGAGGACGACCCGGCCAGCTGGAACGCCGATGTCGTGCTGGACGATGCGCACGCGCTGCAGCAGGCCAGTCGCTGGCCGACCCTCCCGGCACCGCCGGTCAAGAATTGAAGGATACGTAGTGAACAGCAGTGCGTTGGACAGCTTCCTGGACAAATGGCGTGCGCGTTGGCCGGAATGGTCGGTGGCCGAGCCGTTCGTGGCGCCGGAGCAGCGTGCGCGCGCGGTGGCGTGGTTTTCGCTGCTGCAGGAATTCGATGACATGCTCAACACCAGCGGCGATCCGCTGCCGGCCGATGCCAAGCTGGCCTGGTGGGGCGAAGAGCTGCGCAGCTGGGCGGGCCAGCGCTCACGCCATCCGCTGGGCCGCGTGCTGGAGCCGATCCGCGCGCCGTGGGCGGCACTGGCCGATGCGCTGCCGACGCTGGTGGAGGCGCGTGCGGTGGCCGTGGATGCGGCAGCCGCGCAGCGTGCGTTGACGGTGTTCGCCGAAGCGGTGGCGGCGGTGGAGGCCGTGCTGTTCGATGACAAGCCGCGCACCGGTGCCGGCCGTGCCGTGCTGCTGCAGACGCTGGCGCAGCGGCTTTACGACGCGGGCGTGGCCGGCGTGCCGCGTTCGCTGCTGGACCAGGAGGCCGATGGCGCCTCGCAGCGCTGGGCCGGCGAACTGCTGAAGGACTGGAAGCTGCGCGTTGCCGGCCCCCGCCCGCGACGGATATGGGCGGTGCTGGCGCGTGCACGGCTGCAGGCGCAG
>Ga0265797_10012896_pt1 | contig 10148 bp, 9 predicted proteins | sample P2T30metagenome_FD_192433 | JGI IMG/M metagenome (GOLD analysis project Ga0265797, IMG submission 192433) | Plant litter microbial communities from East Loma Ridge, Irvine, California - P2 T30 | ecosystem: Environmental > Terrestrial > Plant litter > Unclassified | place: USA: California... | reverse complement strand
GAAGGAAGAGCCCAAGCTGTGCGATTTCGAGACTTGGCTGGCGGAGAGGAGTGGGTGGAAAGGTCAGGCCATCAAGCGATAGATGATGCTTTCATCTGCTGGCGGGGTTAAGCATCTAGCGTCGGACGTTTGGACTTTTCGGGACTTTGACCCCTGTAAGGGATCTTGGGGAGTTTTCTACGAATACATGATTATCTATAATATCGCTATACTGTTATCTTGATGCATGTGCTTGCATGAGTGTTTGACTTCATCACCAGCCTTGCTAGATATAGCAGCGGTGGCTTAAGCACCGACTACTTTCCATATGACGCTGCCAGCAGTCATCATGGCCTGATATGTCGACTTGCAATTCAGCATCGCATGGGCTGTGTCGGGTCTGTAACCGATGTGTTCGGATTGTATCGACATCACAAACTGCGAGGTTGAAGAAACTTGTTCAGTCGTACGCTTCATTGCTAAATGCTACATTCCAAAGGCCTTGGACCAAGAGAGACAAGACGGTAAGTTGCGCAGTAGCCAAACTACTACCATCACAGAAACAAGGGCTATGCAACCCTTTACAAGGAGACCAGGTTCCATAACGCCAGTCCACCGGCAATAACCGGTGTAACCAACCTCAGCCTGTTCCAGCTCGCCCACTTCATAGCAATGTTCTCCGCCTCGCCCAACTCCTTCTCGTTGCTCCTCTCCGCCAACGCCTCGAGCTTGTCGTTCAACGGCTGCATGTTGAGAGCCGAGTGCAGGATAGTCGTCAAGTGCATAACGGCCGCAACACCAAACAACTTCCAATCGCTGCGGGCGAGCATGCCCTCGCGGTAGACTGAGTAGCCGGCGTAGGCATAACCCAGGAAGCCAAGGGTTGAAATGGGCCGGAAGAACTGGTTGCCGACTGTCCAGCACAGAGGCCACTGGCGGCCTAGAAGTTGCGCGCGCTCTTTGTGGTCGGGGCTGCCCGGGCGGGGGAAGTTGACGAGGAGGGCAGGCACCGTCATGTAGGACTGTGTGATGGCATTTCCTGGGATCGTCAGAAGTGAAACTGGGAACTACGGGAGTCCGGTCTTACCGGCAAGAATGAAAGAGAATGTGATGCAGGTTCCTGCGACGCCCTTTACGATAGTGCTGTCCGACATCTTGAGATTGTTTTGGTATAGGTGTGGAATTGAGGTTAATGGCTTTGGAGTATGAAAGGAGGGATGAATGAACTCGTCCACATCAGCGACGACCACCTCCAATAAACATTTTCTATCAACAAAGACCAAGACACATTTCGCAAGCTAGCAGCCATGCACCCCCGTTCCGACACCCCAAAATCCCGTGTTGGGTCACTCCGCCCTGCATTGTGGTGCGATAGCGGTGTTCCTGGCAGCCGTAGTTCGGTTCCCCACGGCAGTCGCGTCCCTCCAAGCGCGCCGGTTTGGTGATCCCGATTACACCACGACAGCCCTGGAGGCCTCCGCGCAGGCTAACATCGTTTGAAGCTTTCTTGTCGGTGTGCTTTGGGTGTTTTCTGCATTGCTACCGTCAAGTCGGTGAGTGTTCTGGTACTGCGCTGGTGGGGTTTTCGCCTTCGCGATGTTGTCCGCCACGGGCTGCCGTTGCCATGACGGAAAATCGCTCTTACCACTTTGGACAAGATCGGGAATTAACTTCATGGATGCGTCGCATGCGGTAGGTGTTCAGAATATTCCGAGATAGAAATGATGGGGGGTCGCAGTTGGAAAGCTGTAGATACTGGCATGTCGGTTCATGGGGGCACACGCTCATCATGAGACTGCTTTTCTGGATTGAAAGAATAGCAACACGGTATGACGTCTCTGTCTGATAGAAGGACTTGAGGGTTCCTGGTTTGCTTAGACACTAAATCTAATCCGCTCTTTGTATGCCATCCGCCCAGCTCGGTTCAATGCCGCTACAGACATCTACATAGGCATCCCACCTCCTCAAATCCTTCTCCTTCTCTGTCCCACCCCACTCCTCAGCACTCCATCGTTTCTCGACACCCTGCGTAGTCCAAAACATGGTCCATTGATCACCAGGCAAGTTCCACATGCCCTTGCTCCTTTCTTGATACCATTTGTTGACAGGATTGCTTGTCCGACTCCTCCAGACTACGCCATCCGGGAAGCATGTTCGAGTCAAAGCAGCCCAGACAATGTCGGAGACGCCACCGGAACCTTGCGACGACGTGAGAACGGCGAATTTATCGAGATAAGGAATGTAGTATGGCGAGTCTGGAGAAGGCCTGCTAGGAGGACTGAGCCCATGGAGGGATGCGGGCGTTTCCCATGTGCAGATGGCGCCACCTTCGTAATCACCCGCTATAATGATGCCGGCCACACGGCCACGAATACGGTCGAGGTAGTTCTGAGGATGCAGTTTACGTCGGAAAGAGTCATCGATGAGGTCGACGAGTTTTGGGAAGTTGATGCGCGGGTCGTCTGCTAGCTCTATGCTCGGGTTCGTTGCAGAGGGTGGCTGCCACGGTCCGTGAATCCGCGGATCCGGAATCATGGTGAGTGGTATGCCTTTCTTAAAGAAAGTAGCAGGGTTGGGTGCGGTAGAGCCGAGGAAACGAGAAGTCGGAGTTGTCGGCAGCGACGACGATGTCATCGGCTTGTCTGTTAACACGTTATGCAATAGAGGATTCTTCGCAGGGGAAGTCCGCGCATCGTCAGGTATAGCTTTCCTTGCTGCTTCTAAGGGTGTCAGGACGAGGCCAGACGACGATGGGGGTAACAGCTTCAAGCCGCGCTCGACCACTTCGAGGTTCTTCAGATGGCGCACCGGGGCTGAGTTGCCAATCTGTTGTGCCGGTGCACCTGGTAACGATGCTATTTCTTCCTCGACGAATTTCGAGAACGGGTTGTTGTAACTCAATAAAGTTGGACGCTGTGTCTTGTCATCCGGGGTGGCTGACGATAGCTGCTGCAGCTCTTTCTTGATGTCACGGTACTCGGCTTCTAGATTGACGAAAACATGAGCGCCATCCGCTCGCTTCTCGGATGGTATGCCACCAAGAGGATCAAGTATGATGATGCGGTCCAGAATAGGTCTTTCGACGACATCCTTTGTTTTGTACAATGCGCCACCAACTGAGCCATTGCTGCCTGTCTGGCCGGCGAGACCGGCAAACTCGCGAACAAGCGCCAGAAGCACGTCGTCTGCCTGGACCCTGACTTTCTTCAGATTTGTGTCGTAGGCGAAGGGTGTTATGACTGGAATAACGCCATCGTCGATGGGCGGAAGTAGCAGGTAATTGTGCTGTACCTCTACACCTCCCCGTACCTGGACGGTACTGGGTATGTCGTTGGCCAGTGGGGAGTAGCCCAAAGCATCTTCGACCAACAGAGCTCCTGGCTCGTTGTAGTCTTCCAACGCTGCGACCAAGCGCAATGCCTGCTCCCTGACCATGTTTCCGTATTCCAACGTCAATTCCGAAGTGTGTGCATCGGCATCGTGATCGCAGTCGAGCACTACAGCAGTGCTAAGCCCCAGCTGCGCCATCTGACTCAGAGTCAATGCGATGTCGCCCAAGGTGCGGTCGTCGAGGGTTTGAGGCTGCCGAAGCTTGACAAGCGCCATGTGCACCTGCTCATCCTTCTCTTCGGCCTGGTACTCCTCCTCGGGAAGCGGTTCGCGGGTGAAGACGGTGGGCTTGTAGAGATCGCCCAGGTTCACACCGGTTCGCAGCGAACCCGAGTCATTGTGTATATTCTCGCTCACCACCTCCCTGGCTTTGGCTGCGATAGCCGCCTTGCCCTTCTTGGGCGCATCGAACTGCTTGAGGAAGTTGCGCGCGTCGCGTTTACCGGGCGATTCCTTCAGTAGACGCGTCAACTGCTGACGTTCGGCGCGCTGGCGCTCTTTCGCAGAGCTCGACGATTTTCGGACGTAGGTGGTGGACGTGGAGAGAGGCGCGCATTGAATCTTGGTGAAGATGTTACCGCTGTCATCGCGCTTGGGAAGCTGTCAATGGTCAATATTGCTGCATTTACGCCTGAAGACGTCGCGCTCACCTTCTTCGTAGCCTTCCCCAAGCCCCTCGCGGGGGCTTTGCTCCAGATGAACATGCTTCATGCTACCGCTCAGCTGCCGAACATGCGAAAGGTCAAAATTGTGTGACTGCGCTCGGAGCTGAGGTCTGACTCTGCAAATGTGTGGGGAAATGTGCCCGCATCCGCATTTTCGAGAACTCAACATCGATAACGGCGTGCGAACGTCATTTGCTGGTAACCGACATCGGCCCGGTGTGGCCTTATCCCCGGGCTACAGGCGGATGACGATGATGAACACCATGACGAAGCGCTGACAAACGGTGCGCAAGGTACAAGTAGAGATTTGTATAAGTTGTCGCACTTGGCATTGCCTTTGCGCTGGAAGAGAAAGGATACAGTCAGATCCCAGAAGAAATCATGGCGCCACAGCTCGCTTGGATTGGCCTCGGCAACATGGGCAGGGTCAGTGAGGAAGGTCATCAGCTCGACCATGTCACTAACTATCACAGGGCATGTGCAAAGTATGAAGCATCTAAGATTCTTACTTGGTTTTCGTACTGACTCCACAGAACTTGGTGGAAAAAGGCAACCTCGATAAGCCCCTAATCCTGTTCAACCGCACCAAATCCCGCTCCGAAGACCTCGCATCCAAACTCGGCAGCTCCAAGACCAAGGTTGCCGATACCATCAACGATGCTGTCAAACCTTCCGACATTGTCTTCATGTGCCTGGGCGACGATGCAGCCGTGAACGCTGCTGTTGACAAGATGCTCGAGGAAGATGTCAAGGGCAAACTTATTGTAGATTGCTCCACGGTACACCCAGAAACGACGAATGCTTTGGAGAAGAAGATAACCGAGAAGGGGGGTGAGTTCGTGGGCATGCCAGGTAAGTTACGCATGTGAAGATAGAAGTGCTCCCTCAGGACGGGCCTAACAACATTCCAGTATTCGGTGCCCCAGCCATGGCAGATAACGGCCAGCTTGTTTGTGTGACAGCAGGCTCAAAAGCTTCCTGCGATAAGGTAGTCCCGTATACGACAGGCGTGATGGGTCGCACGAACATCGATTACTCAGGCCAGCCAGCAGGAAACGCTACCCTCATGAAAGTCATCGGCAACACCTTCATTTTGAACATGGTCTCGCAGCTGTCCGAAGGCCACGTCCTTGCCGAAAAGTCTGGTCTAGGGGTCGACAACCTCCACACATTCATCTCTACCATGTTTCCCGGTCCCTACACCGCGTACTCGCAGCGCATGCTAGCCGGCGACTACTATCAGCGCGAGGAACCTCTCTTCCATATCGACTTGGCACGAAAAGATGCAAGGCATGCCATGTCATTGGCGGAGAGCAGTGGCGCGAAGGAAAGTATGAAGATGCTAGGCTTAGCACAGGGTAGACTGGATAGTGTGAAGAGTGAAATCGGAGACAGAGGAGATATTCCGAGTGTTTACGGAGTTGTGAGGAAAGAGAGCGGCTTGGATTTCAAAAACAAGGATTAGATAGGTGAATCTTCTATTGCAGTTCTGGAATAATCTGTGGTTCTCACCATGTTAGGGTGCTCCTGGACGCCGTGTAAGGTGATATTCGCCGGAGCGGTACTTACTACGCTAAGTGGGACTGCCGTTATTACAAGCATGGCTATCGCAACTTCTGCTCGACTTACTTTCCACAGAAAGCCCGATGCACACGCAATGTACCGCGGCTCTTCAACGCGGTTCAGACATGACGCGACATGTGCTGATCACTACCCGATTTAACCACCATCGATGCAGACATTCGGTCTAACTCTGCCGAGGATGCATCATCTGTCAGAACATCCTCCCAACGTCACATCACGCTAGACTCCTCAGCGTTAAAATCCCCAGGTTTTACCCCAGCTTCTCCCCTCCCCACTGCTTGATGAGGTCAAGCCTCATCTTGGCTGCAACGGCGGGTTCGTAGAATCACCCTCTGAGATCGAGTCTGTTCTTGCGAAACCTGGTTGCCGTGCACATGGACCGACATTTCTGCCGCCAGCTCACGTGGGCGACAGCAGGTACTTGAGGGCCTGAAGACCCTGCCGATTTACCTCATCGCGACTGCCTACTGTTGACTCCACTCAACTAAACCTCAATGCTCGAATCTCTCGTCCAGTCCACGACCTGATCGGCATTATCCACAGACCAATCGCTAATCGGCATCTCTATCGTATCACAAAGCGAACATGGGGTTCCTTAAGAGACCCACACTATGCAGTCGCGACGACCAGAGGACGCGTGCCGCTGAACTGACGCTGCGCGAGTCCATCTACCCGCTCTGCCTCGTCACCATTCTATTCTTTCTCTGGGTGAGCCACGACACTGCCTTAACCCCAAGGTATTTGACTGATGATCATAGGGATTCTCGTACGGTCTCATCGATACCCTCAATAAGCATTTCCAAGACGTCCTTGGCATAACGCGCGCTCGCTCTTCAGGCTTACAAGCAGCATACTTCGGCGCGTACCCACTTGCTTCCCTCGGTCATGCCAATTGGCTTCTGCGCCACTGGGGCTACAAAGCAACCTTCATCTGGGGTCTGACACTTTACGGCGTGGGCTCTCTTCTTGCCTGGCCATGTCTTGTATATCGTTCGTTCGGAGGCTTTTGTGTAGCCATCTTCGTCATCGGTAATGGACTAGGCTCGCTTGAGACAGCAGCCAACCCTTACCTGGCTGGTATGTATGAGTCGATTGAATGATGGATGCAGTACTAACGAAAGTAGTTTGCGGACCACCCAAGTATTCAGAGATCAGGATCAACATCGCTCAGGCTTTCAACGGCATTGGAACTGTAGTAGCGCCAGTCTTAGGGTCATATGTCTTCTTCAACAACGTTGGCACCGATCAAGCATCCCTTGAGAACGTGCAATGGACTTACCTCGGTATCGCATGCTTCGTTTTTCTCCTTGCGATCGTTTATTACTTCACGGAGATACCCGAGATCACTGGTAAGCCTGCTTTTTAATGGAAAATGACCAGGTGCTAACATCCACTAGATGCCGATATGGCTTTCCAGGCTGAGAGCACTCACGCTGGTACCGACGTAAAGCCTTTCCGCAAACAATACCGTCTCTTCCATGCGACATTTGCTCAGTTTTGCTACACTGGCGCGCAGGTGGCGATAGCTGGAGCCTTCATCAACTATGTCGTCGAGACACGGGTCATAAATGGACGCGAGACCGACAACTCGACAGCAGCTCGGTTCCTGGCTGGTGCGCAGGGCTGTTTTACCATGGGTCGCTTCATTGGCAGCGCCTTCATGAAGTTCGTCAAACCACGATGGGTGTTCCTCGCGTTCATGACGTTATGTATCATCTTCATCATCCCGTCCATTACCGAGCGAGGCAATACCGGCATGAGCATGCTTTACATTGTACTCTTCTTTGAGAGTATTATCTTCCCGACGATTGTTGCGCTTGGTATGCGCGGACTGGGTAAATACTCAAAGAGAGGCTCGGGCTTCATCGTGGCCGGTGTATCTGGTGGTGCTGTCGTCCCTCCACTACTGTTCGGAGCGAGTGATACGCTAGGGAAGGCTAGGCCTCTGGATGGATATGCGCCCACCGCTATCGCCATGACCGTTCCAATGGCGTTCTTCGTTGCGGCGTGGAGCTATGCTTTCTGTGTCAACTTTGTGCCAGCCTACCGTAATGTCGCAGATAAGTTCTCAACAGCCGAAATCGGTATTGAGAATGCGCATGCGAATGATCCTGAGCGTCAAATGCAGCACACAGATGGTGGTGTACTTGCTAAGGAGGAGTCGCCAACTCATACTGAGGCGGTAGATATCGACAGGAAGACATAGGATGACTCTCTTGTCGAAGTGGGTGAAGAGGAGGAAGCGAAAAAAGCTGCAAGTGGGGCTAACGTTGATGGAGTACACGCTACGGTTACCGAGGATGCTCAAGTAGTTCAGCGATCTTGAAGCCATCGTACTGCAACTTGCATGAGAAGGAGAAGTGATTCACTACATCGTTATTCCATGAAGTTACCATGAACGCCGTATGCCTAGCAGTCGAAAGTCGTGCTTACTAATGCATTGCTTCCACTGATGTTTCTACCAGCCACAGTACCAAATATCGGGTAGTGTGAAATGCTGTAAGTGTCCTGTACTCACTGATATAGCTTTTCATCATTCTCCTATTCTCCGTCCCCCATTACCTGATCCTCGTCTTCACGCGACTTATCCTCATCTGAGTCGTCAACTAAGATAGAGTCCTCCATGGTTTGACCTTTTATAATCATATCTAGATCCCACTTCTGTTTACCACGATACTTCCTCAAAAGAGCCGTTGTCAAGTCCTTCAAGAACTCTGCGGGATAATCATCTGTTTCATCGTCCTCAATCCAAGCAGCATCCGCTGTGTCTGCCCATAGTTGTACCAAGACCAACCTTAGTGATGATCCTTTGGCTGTCTTATCGTAAGCGAGGCGGATACTGTCCGGACCCGGATATTCATCAATATCTTTACTAACTTCGACCAATCCCTTTATAACGTCTCGACAGAACTTCTTGCTCTTTAGTTTGAGCCCTAAAACGTATGCCTTAACAAGTTCATGTGTGTCAAGAGAGATTTTGCCATCTTCGTCCGCCCGATCTTCAACCGCGATATGATCATGGTAAAGCCACTCAAGAAAGATTGCGAAGGCATCGGCGTCAATGGCGGGAAACTTATGTACTGTGATGACGTCGGTGTCATTCGACCAGCTGTGACGACAGAAAGGACAGTTGACTGGTTGACGAGCCGTCTGCTTCTCCGCCTTCCACTTCTCAATGCATCTATGATGAAAGTTGTTACCACAATGTGTAGCGCAGTAAGTAAGCTCTTGTATACCGTGCTCAAGCAGTTCCGTACAGATCGCGCATTCACTGTCTTTCTTGAGAGGCTTGCGCTTCGGTTGTAGCTTTTTCGTGAAGAATGTGGATCTGCTGCATATGATGTCTTCGGGGACAGTGAACTCCTCGCCGCGTGAAACTTGGACGCGGACGGTTTTGTGGCCGAACCTAGGAGCGAGTTAGCGGTTGGTGTTACAATCCTCACAGGAAACGTACCGGATGGCTCGCTTCTTCCTAACGCTGATGCGCTTCTCCTGCTTGGGCATCTTTCCTGGTCCTGGCATCTCCCGCTACTTGAAAGGCGCGATGGCTTGATAAGGTCGTTCTTGGGCGGTTCTCAGGTCGAGTTGTGAGCATTGGTTGGCAAGCCGATTAGGCTAGTACCTATGGGTGAGTGATATTCTATCGTTCAGTTGCACTATGTTGCTTCGGTAGATGCAGATCCGTGCGCAACGCGCAACCGGTAGGATTGCTCTCGGGCCCTGGAAACTTGATGAGCTGAGGCCCCAAGTGTTCTCAAAGTGAAGCCTGTGGTGAATCACGTTAGTGGAGGTCAACACAATACCGAATGATGGGTCGGGGTAAAGATGTGGTGCACACAGTCGTTCGATTGTCTTCGTTTCGAGCTAATAAGACTTGATTGGGCGTAAACAAGCAACAAAAATCGTATACCGTGTTCGGGTAGTGTAAGGCCCAATTGTCAGGTGCAAGACATCAGAATGGAAGACAAGAAGACAGGAGACTCCCAGTGCCGTCACGAACGCTCATCCTTTCGACCTGTATACAACCCGTCCACCGTCGTCCGAGTCATCGGAAAGAGGCATGGAGCGGACATCTTGCTTCAGCCGACGCTTCGCGCTATGTGTATGCTTCTTCACTTCGACCTTTTGACCTGGACGCTTCCTGGTTGCTGGGACTTCTGTAGGTCCAGCTTTAGGACTATTTAGACCAACAGCTGGATGCTTGCCTTGCAGACTTCGCGGTGCTGCCGACGCTAAACTCGTGCTGCCGCCTACAGGCGCAGTATCTTCGTCATCGCTCGTCAGATCCACTTCTACGCTCAGCTTCTCCATCCACATCTTCCTTGTCGCTCTGCCATCTTTCCTGTCTCCCCACCGGACCATGGCTGCATCTGCTAGCTCACTCACGAAGGCCTCTGGCCAGTTCTTGCCCTCGCTCTTGAACCAACCGGGCTCGATATAGGCAAGCGATATGTCGATGACGAAAGCTCGAATTTCGTCATCGCACTTACGCTCCACGAAAGCCCACTTCACGCTCTCTTTCCAGAAACG
>Ga0265797_10012895_pt1 | contig 10149 bp, 6 predicted proteins | sample P2T30metagenome_FD_192433 | JGI IMG/M metagenome (GOLD analysis project Ga0265797, IMG submission 192433) | Plant litter microbial communities from East Loma Ridge, Irvine, California - P2 T30 | ecosystem: Environmental > Terrestrial > Plant litter > Unclassified | place: USA: California... | reverse complement strand
TTCACCATGCGGTGCAGAAGGTTCCGAGAGCTGTGCGTCGGGCAGCAAGTCAGGTGTGCGAAAAGAGTGGTCAATGGTGGCCGGGAGGGCCTGACGCCTCTTCACGCGGCAGGAGCGAGGGCTTGCCACATGTGCCCTCATGGCACGGCCGTTATGGTGCACAAGCACACAAGGTTATCATCTCGCGATGCAAGACGTAACCTTACACAAGCTGCGAAGTCGGGAGTCCGGTTGCTCTTCCTCAGATCCAAGGATCGGCGGAGCCTCGAAGACGCCAGCCATCTGTGCTTCGTCAACGGCGCCGCGTGCAACCGGCCCGAAATCCTTCCTCTTTGACCTCCCGTTGCTCCGATCTGGTGCTGCGAGTGTTCATGCAGCTTGCACCCGGCTTACGTGGATTTTGACCACCCACTTGGTCGATTATCCAACCGAGCCAACAAATGCATCGCTTTTTGACCAGCAATAGTAACAATAGTGCGCTTGGTGGATAGATAGTGCTGCTACCAGAGCATCGGCATCTGCCAGGTGGCAGTGGCTTGAGACCCTGCTCTACCAAGGGACAACGGGTGATAGCCCGAACTCTGCGCCGTCACACACATACAGTTGCGCCATCTGCGCCCATCACAGCCCACACATCTTCGCTAGCGCGAACCTTTGTTGCGCAAGAGACAAATGGTTATCATGCGCTGCTCCCACCCCGCATGCCGGATCGCGGCATTGTGCTGTATATACAGTCCAGGATGAACATCGACCTCTGAAAGACAGCCCAGGAATCTTCATCTTTGTGGCATACGAAATCACACTCCGGACAGGCGCCACTACGGCTGCTCCACGATGGCGTCTCCCACCAACACGAAGGGCATCGAAGCCGTATTGGCAAACCCACCGGCCGATATGCCTTCAGATCTCACATTGGCATTCCTCCAAGAGAGCAGAGATCGCGGCGCTATCATCGCGATACTCGTTATCACGAGCTTCGTTATGATAGTAGTAGCCTTGCGCTCTTACGCCCGCTACATTTCTGTTCGCGGCTTTGGTCTGGACGATTGGCTTGCCTTGTTAGCTCTGGTCAGTTGATCGATTGTGCAGTTTTGTATTTCATCCTCTCGCCGATTCTAACGACTTGACGCAGGCTTCACTCATTCCATTTACCGTGCTCGCTATCATTCTCATCAACTTGGGATCAGGCCGCCATTTCGCTTACATCCAATATGTCCTGGACAATGCCATCGTCAGCAGGACCGAAGCTCTGGACTTCTGGGCCCACCTCGTCTACACGACATGCCTACTAGTCTGCAGACTTTCCGGTCTGGCGTTCTTCTCAAGGATAGCAGACCGTCAGAAACGACTAACCTGGGCCATCCGGATCACTGCTGGCGTCATGATCGCTCTCTGGATCCCACAAATGGCCCTCATCATCTTCCATTGCATTCCCGTGACTGCATACTGGCCATACGCGTTCGAAGTCAACGCGGAAAAGTACAAATGCCTGCAGTGGGGCATCGTCTACGTGACCAACAGTGCCATCTCCTTACTATGTGATCTGGCTCTTTTCACCATACCAGCAATTATTATTGCTCAGCTCAAGATCAGCAAGAAAGACAAGCTCAAGTTGGCTTGTATTATGATGCCTGGATTGCTGGTGATTGCGATATCATGCACACGAATGTATCTTGTTATTGTTGGGCAGTGGCAGGTAAGTCGAATGTGAAAATACTCCCATTACCATGACGAGGCTGACATATTCTTTCTGTACCCACAGGCAGATCAATCCTGGAGCTACAACAGCCTGCTCACCATCGAAGTCGCCGAAATCGGCTCCACTCTCGTCGCTCTGTCGGTGCCCGCACTCAAGCCGTTCTTCGGGAAGATCTTCGCATTCCTCGACGGCACGTTCGTCTCACACGCTTCTTCGGGGACAACAAGTGGCAGCGGGTCCAGACGGGCGAGCTTATTCCGTTTGGCCAATTTTCGAAAGAAAGATGTCGAGATGAGCGACAAGCCAGGCGAGATTCGAGTAAGACACAGCATTGGGATTGAGCATGAGATGCTAGGAGATCGGAAATGGAATGATGCCTCGACGTCGGCGGTGGTGTCGAGTGCGCGGGAGCACAGTGTTGGGAGCGACCATTCTGAAGAGCCTATAATTCGTTGAGCAGATACAGACGCAATGCGATTTTTCATGAACGCAAGACAGATCATGCATGTCACACTACTCCTGAGTACCGTCGGAAAGTAATCGCCTGCCGGGACCATCATGGGCTATGCGCAAGGTAACACGGCCATGGCCCAAGTTCCAGTCCCCGACAAATCCGTCACGCCACAACTGAAGCACACCTACTCCTTCGATAGGCACAGATGCCAGGAGGTCGGACCCCTTTAGCTGATTTTTGTACGCCTCAGCGTAGGTCTTGTCCAACAGCTCTGCGCCCACAGCGGAAAGATGCTTCTCAGACTCTGGAAAATAATCGCGGGTAACGAGCAGAGCCCCCCGAACGTCATTTCTAGGTGCCATGCGAGTGAGCGCTACGACTACCGTAGTGTTCGGGCAACTGTCCAAAGAGAACCTGAGCACAGATTGGGTCGCGGGGAGCGAAAAGAGTCTTTTCACCCGAATCATGTGAGGTGTCCCTTCCCTCCGCTGTCTTGTAACGGTGCGTTCAAAACAAGAGCTGGGCATTTCAGGTTCGTACATCAGGGCCAGATCGTACCGTACCCAGGCATCATCGCTTGCTTGGTCGCGGGCTTGGTCGCGGAAAACGTATGCTTTGCGATGTTGCACATCTCTTGCGATCAACATCGTCTCCCGACTGGCCGTGATAGCGAGCTCTTCGGGTATCGTAACGACCCCACTTCCTAGCGATGGCGCCGCGACTACATCCTGCGTTCCGAAATGATGGTTTTCGTAGTCGCAGGCAAGCCAAGTATCGTCCTCGTCCTTGACGTATGCTCGCATCAACACAAGTGCGAGTGGCGCACCATTGTTTGTGTATCCAAGGAGTGCTAAGTCCCTCAACCAGTGGGCTCTCTCCATTCTGATCAATGGCAAGTTAATCTGGATGGCGTCCTTTGTCATTTGGTAAGACTGTAGAGCGAAAGGGATCTTGTACGTGTTGCAAGCTTCGACATGTTTGCATCCTGCGAAATCTCTAGGTGAGGCAGCTAGAGGCTCCCGTAGGATGGATGTGTTCCTGGTCAAGTCAGAGAATATGAGGAGAGAATGATCTCGAAATCTTCTGACCAGCTCTTCCTGCAACCGCACGAATGCCATTTCAGCTTCGCCGTACAAGAGAGGCATGTGGACTCCAAAGATTCCCAGCAGACAATATGCTTCGTCTTCTTTCCTCGTTGTCTGACGACGCCCCATCCACGACATGCGTTGTGCTATTGGTGTCTGTCGCAGTGCTCGAGTATTGCCAAAAACAATGGGACTCAATCCCGTGCACTTGGTCACTGCGTGCAATAGCTCTTCATCGCGTTCGCCTAGTGGTTCCCACGAGCGGCCATAGAACTTGAGACGACGGGGAGCGATAAGTTCCTGCAGCGTCCAACCCCTCTGGAACCATCGGCTGTCGCCAAACGCCACGCACGTGGTCGCATCAGTCGTAAAAGTCCCATGTTCGCGTGAATCAAAAATTGCCCTCATGGTAGTGGTTTGGCTGTGCAGCTCGGTGTCGTACCAACGCCTCTGTTCGATGTGCAGTTGGTTCCCAAGTCGCAAGTCTAGACACACCTCTTCGTAGACTTCGACAATCTCTTGGTCTTGTGGTTGAGTTTCCCCTCTCGAGTCCCGGCGCACGCCAGTGCAGACATCGGCGAGGTAGGCGTAGCAGACTTGAGCTCTCGCATACCAATTGAACATGGAGTTGATTGCCTCTGAGAGCTCGGCACTACTAGATTTGTCGATGCAGCACGTGTCGACCCAGCACCAGGACAATCTGTCCCGTCGTGCTTGCTGGCAAGCAAGGTGTATTTTTCGAAATCCCAATTTATGATCATACTGGCCATGTTGGAGATCCTGGAATGTCACCTCGCCGTCGCCCCATGTATGCGATAAGATGGCATAGGGAGGAATCTGGTCGCCGAAGAACTCTACCAGTTCCAGTTTCTGTGCGTTGACATTCAACAGACGCATGATGATCGGGCTTGCGCTTCTTGATTACAACGTTCGTGAATGTGATCTGTCAGGTCAGACTGACTCGGTGAAATGGGTTATGGAACTCTACATCTTCATTTGGCTGATATACCATTCAGCCATACTCAGCTTGCACAGCCTCAGCGAGGAGGTCTTGCATGAAGCGCAGTCGCTACACTGCCAATCACATGCGTTTCAAACTGAAGCGAGCTTCAGCTATCGTGTGCGCGCATGCCAATGCCACAGCCTGAGGCTACAAACCAGGATTCGAGAATGAGTATATGCATATCGAGACTCAATCATGAGTATGGCACCGAGTATATCGCAAACATCGGTTTGAACGGTTCTGCGGGCTGTGTTTACTCGAAAGAAGATAGCACGGATAGTTCACCTCGATAGGGTCCGGAACGCTCCGCTACCCACTCGGCTGGAGCGCCAAGATTTACATTTTCTCGCCCCACCGCAAGGGCACTTCGGAAGCGTGAGCGCAACCCGCCGGCGAGAGAAGACCTTCCAGTTCAGCACGACGTAGGATACCCATCTCTTTGCGTCCCCTCGATCTCGAACACATCTCCTCCCCAGATCTATTCAATACCGACAAAATGGTGCAAGGACCTGTACGTATCTCGCTTTGCTGCGCCGCTCCGACGAAGACGCCTTGAAAGAGGTCTGCCTCGCTCGGAGCGCGCAAAAAGAAAAACTTCTCGCATACACAATGCGCAGCAGGCTTGAGAGCAGTATACTGAGACCTACATGCAGAAGAACCCCACTGCCGGCGGCGGAGGAAACAAGGGCGGCCCCAAGAAGGGTGCTAAGGTGACCAAGAAGGTATGGACATCACTGCTCGCAACCGAAACATTCGCGCCGGCGCACGGAAAACTAACGTCCGACTCTCGCAGTTCATCATCAACGCCACCCAGCCCGTCAACGACCGCATCTTCGACGCCTCTGCCTTCACCACCTTCCTCCAGCAGCGCATCAAGGTCGACGGCCTCACCGGCAACCTCGGCGAGAAGATCAACGTCACCAACCTCGGCGATGGTCGCATTGAGGTCGTTGCCCACCAGGAGTTCTCCGGTCGCTACATCAAGTACCTGACCAAGAAGTTCCTCAAGAAGCAGCAGCTCCGTGACTGGCTCCGTGTCGTCGCCACCAACAAGGGCGAGTACACCCTCAAGTTCTTCAACGTTGTTGGTGAGGAGGGTGAGGAGGAGGAGGACTAAGCGTATCGCTTGGTTCCTTGTTTCCGATTCTGAAAGATGGGAGGAATTTTTTTCCTAGGTAGCAAGGATAATTGAAAGTCTTTGTCGCCGGATATCGTTGTGTGTTCCAATTGTCTAGTGCTGCCGAAATGCTGTCATGCATCCGTTCGGCATTGTGACATTCGAGATTTGCGCACGAGTGGAATTTGATGATCATTCGTAGACCATATCTGCTGCTAAGTGAAGATCTTGTAGAAGTGAATGAATAACCCGCACTCCACTATTGATGAAATCACTCCGCGACCACCAGCCAGATGTACCATGATGCCACGCGATGAGTTCCAGACATGCACATAATACGTCCTTCACAGCGAATAGTTAGGCGACAGAAATATCGACAGGCATAACCACAGTCACATCCGAGAGGCAAAACGAAGCGCTCGTAGAATTAAACAGAAAGTTAAAATTCCTATACAAGATCCACAGAGATCGCCGCCAAAAAGTGCTAAAACAAGATCATTCAAAACGCTCCTATCACTTCTTCCCTTCCTCCACGCTCCTCCGCCCAGGCCCCAGCTCCTGCACAGCACTACCCTCCATCTCAAACACAGGCGTACTACCACTCATCTCATGCGCACCGCCCTTGCCAGGACCAAAGTACCCAGCGCCCTCCATCTCCGAGTACCCAACCTTGTTAGGATCAGTGCGATACGGCGAGTCCATCTCCGCCGGCGCATTCTTATGCGGAGCCGTGAGCTCGTGAATCTCGCCATCGCCTCCCAACTCGCCGCCCATAGGTTGCGAGATGAAAGGTTTCCCTTCGCCGTTGGCGCCGTCGATGGATTTGGCGTCTGTGTCGGCGTTTTGGGAAGCTAGATGTGCGACGCCGGCGGCGCGCTGCTTCTTCTTGCGGCGGACGAGCCAGAGGGCGAGGAGGAGCAGAGCGATGACTGCGACGATGCCGACTACGACGCCGGCGATGGCGCCGGAGGAGAAAGAGCTGGAGGAGCCAGAGCCGGATTTCTCGGTGTCGGTTTTGGCTTTCCATTCGGGGGAGAGGATGTTCTCGATGCTGGTGTCTGAGACTTTGTTTTCGTCCCAGGCGCAGGGCGCGACGGTGAAGTTGCCGTTGCTGTAGTCGGCGATCAGGTAGGCTTCTTGGAAGAAGGTGCGGCCGAGAGTGTACTGAGTGTCGTTGGCGGCTCTTTGCAGAGGGAAGTAGCGCGAGCTTGTGCCGTTGTTCCAGACGGTGCCGTTGACGATCATTGGGTCGGCGAGCGTGAGGTCGAAGGCAGCGTAGGGTAGGGTGATGTCTACTGTGCTTCCGGTGTTGTTGGCGAGGGTGAACGTGATGCTGGGATTAGACTCGAGCAGAGACTCGTGCAATGTATCGTTCACCAGGTAGCGTCCGGCGGTGTAGTTGTAAGTAAGGCCGAAAGCCGACTCGAAAGCTGCGCACGCGCTCTCGGGCAGCCAGATGGTGGCGATTGTGCTGTCCAGGTATATGCTGATTTCACCATCGGGCAGGAGGGCGGACGAAGTGCCGTTGGCTGAGATCGACTTGAGGTTCACCAAAAGATCGCGCTCGATATCCTGATAGAAATTGAAAGTAGTCTCGGTAGGAGTAAAGCGATTCGAGTCGTATCCACCTAGGGTAAGAGAGCCGTAAACCTGGTTGAAGCGATACTGGTTGCCCGCCGTGTAACCATAGGAGATACTCGGAATCTTGCTCTGGTTATACAATGAATGCATATACGAAGGCTGAGGATTGTTCAGGGTGGAGAAATTGGTTGGCAGTGGATTTAGTCCGAAAAGGCCGTCCCAGTATTTCGGATCTGCGATGTCGAATAGAGGCATGTGGTCGATACTTGGCCCGCCTGAACCTTGCCAGCCCAGCTGTATGGTCTCATAGCCTCCATAGCCGATCGTGGCCAGGCCCAGGTTCTTCTCGATCTCCGTGTCGTATATTGATTCGGCGAGGTATGTGAGACTGTCGTTTTTGTTGAAGAGAAAGCCGCGATTAGTAGCGCAATTGTTTCCGAGCCAATCTGGACAACCTTCAGAGTTTATCACCCAGGTGTTGTACGCAGCAGTAGAAGGAAACACGCGCACGTTCTGCTTTTGTATGTTGCCGCCGCCGAGCTGCAAGGGGATCGAAGACCACGGTCCATCTGTGATACTCTCAGCATCTGCGCAAAAACATTCTTTCCACTCAGATATCTCTACGCACCGTTTCCGTCCCAGTACTGGCTCGGTCCAACACTTATCGCCAGTGGTATCGTCACATTGCCCTCCTCGTCCGCTCGTCGCGACAAGCTCTTCTCCATATTCTCCTCTTTCAACGCTGGTAATGATATCGCTGTCGCATACTGTGCCAGGAGAAGCGCATCTCGTGCACCCGCGGATATCCGCATCCTCGGATATAGCAATATGGTGTGCGCCGGAGGCGGTCAGCGCCTGCGATCCTTTGAAGCCAGAGAGCGAGCGAGCGTGTATATCCAGAGTACGAGTGAGAGTCGTTGTAGTGTCTATGAGCGGCAAGCCAGGCGTATCATACAGCAGAGTCGATATAGCGAGCGTGGAGTAGCGAAACGACAGCAACAGCAAGGAAAGAAGAAGCGAAGCACCACGTCGGCGCTCGTATGCGCCAGACAAAGGTTACGGCGGGCATTTTGGCGGGCTGGGTAGGTTCAGCTCTTGGTAGCGCGAACGAGGCACAGGAAGCGCCAGGGTCGAGCGCCAGCTACCGTCGTATCGAGCTGAGATCGCCTAAATTGCCTGTCGGTGGTCTGGGTGCATTGGCGTCTCACGGGATAGATTAATTTCTCCATATTCCTTATATTGGCGGGAAATGTCGCCTTTCTTCACCTCTTTTCCATCTTCAGAAACGCATGCTCGAAGTTGTGTTCTTCATACCTTCGTGTTTCCTCAGTAGACTTTCTCCTCACCCCTTCTTCGTCCTCGGTCTGACCTCATTGCTCCCTGCGGAGCCTTATTTCAAAAGCTAGTGGCGAAGATGTCTAAAATTAGGGCAACTCTAATTTACAACACATCCTGCGTGACTGCGGCAGCGTCTTACCTCCGCGCGCTGTACGACACTGTTCTATGTCCGCTTCGACAAAACAAGGTCATTCATACGACTGCTGTCATAAGTTACATTGATATCTGCCGCAAAGCATGGGAAAGGATCCGCTATTATGATACCACTGCTCGCAAGATTAAATCGTCGAGACTGAGCGAATTAACATCATTTTTCCCATGGGTCTACATACTTTTGTAGCCGTGTAGTTAAGCCGACTTCCTCTGAGAGGCCATATGCCTCGTAAAATCAAAGCATATTTGCGAAAATGTGCTTGCCAACCACATGTGGCAATACCATGCCGTAAAATGCGTACGAAGCGGGATCCCTGCCAGCCATTATTCTTACCCGCTCTGTTCGACCAAACGACGATATAAGAGCTAAAACACACTTGATGTTGTTGCATGCATTCGGCCGTGTCATGACATTCGGCAAGCTTCTTCATTTCTTGCCCTTTTTGCCTTTGACAGGCTTGGAGCTCCACTTGAACTCGTCGTGGTCGAGGAGTAGCTCGCCCTGGAGGATTGACTGCGTGAGCAAATTCTTCTGGTACACAGTCCGACCGTCCTCTTCCGCGAGCGTCTTTGCGTCCGGGTCGTCGCCGTCGAGCCCCAGGAAAATGGTCGCGGTGTCAGACATGCCATTCGTCTTCTTCGCGGGCCCAACTTCCACGCGATGCGCGCCCAGAGTTGTGGCAAGCTCCTTGATGTGTGCAAAGCCATCGCCATATCTCTTCTCAAGGGCGCTGGTGATGAATAAGGCTTTGCCGTGGAGCAGATTGCTGCGGTCGACATCCATGGTGGGTGCCAAGTCATCGTGAACGTATTCATCCAGGTCAAGCAGCTGATTTTGTCCCATGGAAAGTTTGACCCACTGGTCTGTCACGACCCTCTTTCCCAGGGCCACAGAGCGCAGAACCTTGGGAGTTGCAAGTAGCTCGCCGACGGCAACAACGCAGACAAAGTTGCTGCGTTTGCCTGGGATCTTCTCGTCGACCGGAGCGCCATGTTTCTTGAGCCAGTTCTTCGCCTTCGAGTCTTCGGCGTATTTGCTATTGCTTAGGAGGACTTTCGTCGGAGCTTTGCCGGACGAATGCGGTGTGGAAGACTGCGGCGTTGAGGTTGCACGTGGGTCAAGATCCGGAGATGCATTCTTCTTGCTTCGGGGTGCAGCCACTTCATCCTTCTCATCTTCCTCCTCGGATTCAGTGTTAATCTCGGATTTGCGGCCTGGCCGCTTGAGCTTTCCAGTGCTGAATGGTGGTTCTACAGCCTCATCATGGTCATCTTCAGCCTTGGAGCCTTTGCTTGGTCGCCCACGTTTCTTGCCGCTCTTGGTGGGAACTGGTTTGGTAGCTTCTGGTTCCTTTGGTTGACGCCCGCGACCACGTGCCTTCTTTGTGACTGGAGCGGTCGACGCAGGTTGTGCAGCATCCTCTTCTTCTTCACGCCCAGAGAATGAGCGTTTCCTGTTTGGAGAAGACATCGAGGTAGCTGTGTTGCCGTCGAGCTTGACATGGTTTGATGGGCGGCGCGGTCTTGGTGCAATGGCGACCTCGTTCGATTCGGAAGGAAGATCGCTCTTTGAGGGAGACTCCTGGATCGCGTTCTTCGCTTGGCGTGTCGGCTTAGGTGTTCCACCGTATGTTGTCTGTCCCTTTTGGTTAGGGAAGACAAATTGGGAGTCGGCATCCTCAGATGGGTTTACCTTGGCTTTTTTGCCTCTTGCTGCGC
>Ga0265797_10012894_pt1 | contig 10149 bp, 8 predicted proteins | sample P2T30metagenome_FD_192433 | JGI IMG/M metagenome (GOLD analysis project Ga0265797, IMG submission 192433) | Plant litter microbial communities from East Loma Ridge, Irvine, California - P2 T30 | ecosystem: Environmental > Terrestrial > Plant litter > Unclassified | place: USA: California... | reverse complement strand
CGTGGCAGAACACGATCGCCGGGCCGCTGCCCCAGTCCTTGTAATACAGGTCGACGCCTTCCTTGGTGGTGAATATGGCCATGCAAGCTGCTCCTCGTGGGTGGATTGAATCATCAGTGTAGGCAGGTCGACAGCTTCGCCGCCAGTAAAGGGTTGTGAAATACCGTGCCCCGCCGCTGCTTCGAGTAGACGCGAATTCGCCGCGCCAGACCAGCGGACGAAAGGAAGAGGGCGCCGCCCCACCATCGATATCGCCAACTGGCATTTACTCCTTGTCATCGAAGCGCCAAAGCTTTATGGTATCAATTGTATTGACATGCAACCCGCCAGCGCGGCTTCGGTCGCGCCGGTCCTGCGCTACCGACAATATGCCTACCCAACTCTCCATCATCCAGCCGGCATTGCACGGCACTGCGGTCAGCACTGCGGCCAGCGCCGCGGCGGGGCTGGACCCGGGCGGCACCATCTACCGCTTCGGACAATTCACGCTGTACCCGGCGCGCAAGCTCCTGGCCTGCGGCGACTGCCCGGTGGTGCTGGGCGGACGCGCCTTCGACCTGCTGGTCGCGCTGGTGGCGCGCGCCGGCGAAGTAGTGAGCCACCACGACCTGGTGGCGGCGGTCTGGCCGCACGCCGTGGTCGAGGAAAACGGCCTGCGGGTGCACATGTCGGCGCTGCGCAAGGCGCTCGGCGAATGTCCGGCCGACCAGTACATCGGCACCGTGCTGGGACGGGGCTACCGCTTCGTCAAGCCGGTCAGCCCCGGCGCCGCAGTGCGCGCCGACGAATCCCGCGCCGGCTGGTCGGTGCTGCCGCCGCTGCCCGCCGCCCATCCCCGCGCCGCGCGCCTGCTGGGGCGCGACGCGGTGGCACTGGCCAATGTCGCCAGCCACGTCCAGCACCATGGCGACGGCATGCCGGCCGCGCGCTGCGAGCCCGCGGGGCGACTCAGTCAGTCAGGCGAACAGCAGGCCGGGCGCAGCGCCGGCGGCACCACCGGCGAGGAAGCGCCAGCGGCCAGCTTTCAGGCCCGGCGCCGGCACCGGGGCCCGGACCAGGAAGGTGCCGGCCACGGGTCCCAGGGTGGCGCCGGCGACCGTGACCGGCCAGGAACCGGCACCGGTTCATCGATCGTCACGGTACGGCCGCCAGCAGGGGGAGCGGTGGAGGCCAGGCAGGAATCGCAGGGCGAGCAGCCCGTCTATGTATTCGGCGCCTTTCGCCTGGTGCGGCAGGCGCGCCAGCTATGCCTGGGCGCGGCCCCGGTGCGCCTGGGCGGGCGGGCGCTCGCGCTGCTGTTCGTGCTGGTGGAACGGGCCGGCGAAGTAGTCAGCCGCGCGCAGCTCGAGCGCCTCATCTGGCCCAATAGCATCGTCGAGGACAGTTGCCTACGGGTACAAGTTGGCGCGCTGCGCAAGGCGCTCGGTGAAGGGGCCGGCGAGGCGCGCTACATCGCCAATGTGCCGGGGCGCGGCTACAGCTTCGTGGCGCCGGTGGCCGTGGTGCGCGCAGCAGCCACGCAGGTGCGCGTGACCGGCGTACCGGGCCGCGACGCGGTGCTGCGCCAGCTGCGCGATCAGCTCCGGCGCGGCCGGCTCGCCACGGTCGTCGGCCATGGCGGCATCGGCCAGGTCCCGGTCGCGCTGTGCCTGGCGAGCGCGTTGCGGGACGCGTATCCGGACGGCGCCTGTTGCGTCGACCTGGCGCTGCTCTCGAACGGCGTCCAGATCCCGGATGCCCTGGCCGCGGGCCTGGGGCTGGCGCTGGCCGGCGACGACGCCAGCGCCGCCCTTGAACGCTGGCTGGTGCCGCGCCGGCTATTGCTGCTACTGGATAATTGCGAGCACCTGATCGAGGCCGCCACCGCGCTGGCCGAACGGGTGCTGCGCATTGCACCCGGGATCGACATCGTCGCGACCAGCAGCGCGCCGCCCGGCGCCGGGGGCGAGTGCGTGCCTGGGGCGGGGCCGCTGGCTTGCGCGCCCGCCGATCCTGCGCCTGGCTTGCTGGAAGCCATGCGCTATCCGGCCCTTTAGCTGCTGGCCACCCGGGCGGTGTCGATGCGCAGCCACTGGCTGCAGCGACGTGGGATCGAGGCGCTGGCGCAGTTGCCCAAAGTGAGAGGCGCAAGCCTTGCGCTGGATCGAGGCGTGCGCGTTTTCACAGGAATTTATACGGCGCTTGTCCGGTCTGAGCTTAGGATCGAGCCGAGGCCGGGACTGATCCCGGCCCCCGACACAGGAGGCACGCATGAACGTCAAGGATTCCGTCGTACTCATTACCGGGGCCAATCGCGGGCTGGGCCGCATGTGGGCCCGCCTGCTGCTCGAAGCGGGCGCGCGCAAGGTCTTTGCCGGCGCCCGCGATCCGCGCAGCATCGACCTGCCCGATGTCATTCCACTCGAGCTCGACATTACCAACCCTGCACAGGTGCTGCGCGCCGCCAGTGAATGCAGCGACCTGACGCTGTTGATCAATAACGCCGGGATCGTGCGCGGCGGCGCGCTGCTCGACGACGAAGCGCCGCAGCGCCTGCGGCAAGAACTCGACACCAACCTGTTCGGCACCCTCGCCATGTGCCGCGCCTTCGCGCCCATCCTTGGCGCCAATGGCGGCGGCGCAATCGTCAATGTGTTGTCGGTGCTGAGCTGGATCAGCGTCCCGGGCGGCGCCACCTACAGTGCGTCGAAGGCGGCCACCTGGTCGATGACCAACGGCGTACGGATCGCGCTCAGGGAGCAGGGCACCCAGGTAGTGGGCGTGCATGTCGCCTTCATGGACACCGATATGAGCGCAGGCATCGATGCGCCGAAGGTCGCGCCGCACGATGTGGTCATGCAGGCAATCGCCGCGCTCGAGGCAGGCCAGCCAGAAGTGCTGGCCGACGAACTCACGCGCCAGGTCAAGCGCGGCCTGTCGCTCGAACGCGGCGTGTATCTCGACAGACCGGCTTGACCTATTACCCAAGAGAGAACCCATGCCCACAACACCCCGTTCCCCATCCCAACAGCCGCGGCGCCGTCAGCCAGCCACCGGGCAATCCGGCCGGCCTTTGCGCCAGGATACGCATGAAGAAGACGCACTGGACGAAGCGCTGGATGAATCCTTTCCGGCAAGCGACCCGGTCGCGGTACAGATCAGCACGGCAGTCCCGACGAAGGCGTCGCGGCGCAGACCTGCGTAACAGCAAACGTGCGCCGTCCTTACACGGGTGACTCTACACTTGGTAACTCGTCCGAGATCACCAAGCGGCGGCGGCCTGGCGTCTGGCAGGCGGTGGCCGGCCCACCCAAGAAGGAGCCTTCCCGTGTCGACGTCCATCACCATCAACGGCCATCCCGTCCCGCTTCCCGACGACCCGCGCGTCTCGCTGCTCGACTTTCTGCGCGAGCACCTCGATCTGACCGGCACCAAGAAGGGGTGCGACCAGGGCGCCTGCGGCGCCTGCACCGTGCTGCTCGATGGCGAGCAGCGCATCCTGTCCTGCCTGGCCTTGGCCGTGCAATACCAGGGCCGCGCCATCACTTCCGTCGAGGGCCTGGCTGCCGGCGGCGCGCTGCACCCGCTGCAGCAGGCCTTCATCGAGCACGATGGCTTTCAGTGCGGTTATTGCACCCCGGGCCAGCTATGCTCCGCACTGGGCATGGAAGCCGAGCTGCGGCGCGGTGTGCCGAGCTACGTCACTGAAGACCTGGCCGCCGAGTCGATCGGCTGCAGCGACGACGAAGTGCGCGAGCGCATGAGCGGCAACCTGTGCCGCTGCGGCGCCTATAACGGCATCGTGGCGGCGGTCAAGGAACACCATGTGCACCTGCACACGAGCGCAGCGGCAAGGGAGGCCTCATGAATCCGTTCACCTTTGCCAGGGCGATGGACGCCCGCGACGCCGTGCAGCGCGGCGCGCTCGAGGGCAGCCGCTACCTGGGCGGCGGCACCAACCTGGTCGACCTGATGCGCGAGACCATCGAGCGGCCGGTGCAGCTGGTCGACGTGAGCGGGCTGTCGCATACGATCGAAGAGCGCGCCGATGGCAGCCTGCTGGTCGGCGCCGCCACCAAGAACACGGCGCTGGCCGAGCACCGCGCCGTGCGCGAGCGCTTTCCGCTGCTGGCGCGCGCGATCGTGTCGGGCGCCTCGGGCCAGATCCGCAATATGGCGACCGTGGCCGGCAATATATTGCAGCGCACCCGCTGCAGCTATTTCTACGACCACGCAGCCGCGCTGTGCAACAAGCGCAATCCCGGTGAAGGCTGCGACGCCATCGAGGGCGTGCACCGCATGCATGCAGTGCTGGGCGCCTCCAGCGCCTGCATCGCCACCCATCCATCCGATATGTGCGTGGCGCTGGCCGCGCTCGACGCGCTGGTCCACCTGCAAGGCCCGGATGGTCCGCGCCAGGTCGCGTTCAACGACTTCCACCTGCTGCCTGGGGATCACCCCGAGCGCGAGACCGTGCTGCGGCCGGGCGAACTGATCACGGCGATCGAGCTCCCGGCGCTGGCCATGGCCGCCAATTCCACCTACCGCAAGGTACGCGACCGCGCCAGCTACGCGTTCGCGCTGGTGTCGGTGGCCGCTGCCCTCGAGGTCGAGGATGGCGTGGTCAAGGATGTGCGCGTGGCGCTGGGCGGCGTCGCCCACAAGCCATGGCGCGCGCGCAGCGCCGAACAGATGCTGCTGGGCCAGCCGGCGACGGCGGCGTATGTCGAGGCTGCGGCGCGCGCCGAGATGGCCGACGCCAGGCCCCTGCGCGACAACGCCTTCAAGGTGCCGCTGGCCGAGCGCGCCATCGTGGCTGTGCTGGGCCAGCTCGCCACCGTGCGCACCTAGGGAGAACGCCATGAAGATCGTGCAGAGTATCCAGAAGGCCGGCCAGGCGATCATGCAAAAGGCAGTCGTGCTGGCGCCAGACCGGTATGTCAGCGGCGGCAAGCCCGACCCCGTCGCCTCCAGCGACGATCCGCTGATCGGCGCGCCGCTGTCGCGCGTGGACGGCCCCTTGAAAGTCAAAGGCGAGTCGCGCTACGCGGCCGAGTTCCCGCTGGCGGGCATGACTTACGCCGCCATCGTGCACGGCACGCTGGCCAAAGGCCGCATTGCCGCCATCGACAGCGTGGAAGCGGAGGCTGCGCCCGGCGTCGTGCTGGTGCTGAGCCACCGGAATGCGCCGGCCATGCAGGCGCCCGGCGTGCTGATGCGGGAACCCCTGGGGGCGAGCGGCGACGATCTCGCCGTGTTCCAGGACGATCGGGTGCACTGGAACGGCCAGCCGGTCGCCGTGGTCCTGGCAGAGACCCAGGAGCAGGCCGACCACGCCGCCGGCCTGGTGCGGGTGCGCTACCAGGCCGAGCCGGCGATCACGACGATGGCAGCCGCGCGCGCGGCCGGCATGCAGGTCGCCGTGTTTTCCGGTGACCCGCTGCAGGACATCATCGGCGATGCCGAGGCGGCGCTGGCCGCCGCCCCGCAGCGCATCGATGCGCTCTACCGCACGCCGCGCCACAATCACAACGCGATCGAGCTGCATGCGGTGACGGTGGCCTGGCAGGGCGATACCTTGCGCGTCCATGACGCCAGCCAGGGCGTCGCCAACACGGCCTGGACGCTGGCCCAGGTGTTCGGTATCGAGCAACAACAGGTGCACGTGACCTCGCCGTTCGTGGGCGGCGCTTTTGGCGCCAAGCTGCTGTGGCAGCACCATATCCTGGCTGCAGCTGCGGCCAAAGTGGCGGGGCGGCCAGTGCGCATGATGCTGTCGCGCGAAGGCGTGTACCGCATGGTCGGCGGGCGGTCCCTGACCGAACAGCGGGTTGCCATCGGTGCTGACCGCGACGGCCGCTTCACTGCCCTGATCCACGCCGGGGTGGTCGTCAAGACGGCGCACAACGCTTTCCCCGAGCCGTTCATCCATAACGCACGCTGCCTGTACGCCGCCAAGGCCATCAAGCTCGAGGTGCAGGCGGTGAACATGGACATGGTCGCCAATACGGCGATGCGCGCGCCGGGCGAGTCGGTGGGCGCCTTCGCGCTCGAGTGCGCGATCGACGAGCTGGCCGAACAGCTGGACCTCGATCCCATCGTGCTGCGCCGGCGCAACGAGCCGGTGCAGGACCCCACCAAGGGCACGCCGTTCTCGTCGCGCCACCTGATCGAGGCCTACCGCGCCGGCGCCCAGGCATTCGGCTGGCAGGAACGGCACGCCAAGGCCGGCATGCGCCAGGAAGGCGAGTGGCTGGTCGGCCTGGGCTGCGCCAGCGCCGTGTTTCCCTACTACCGGATGGACGGCGGCGCGGCGCGCATCGTCCTGACCCGCGCTGGCGAAGCGCGGGTGACGTTCGCGGCGCACGAGATGGGCATGGGCACGGCCACCGCGCAGGCCCAGTTGTGCGCGGTGCGCCTGGGCCTGCCGTTCGACAAGGTGCAGGTCGGCTACGGCGATTCAACGATGCCGGGGACCATCATGGCCGGTGGCTCGCAGCAGACCGCCGTGATCGCCGCCTCGGTCAAGGCCGCCCACGAGGCGCTGTGCGCCGAGCTGCTGGCACTGGCCGGACGCGATTCGCCGCTGGCGGGCTTGAGCCCGGAACAAGTGCGCTCGCGCGACGCCGGCCTGTGCCAGGTCGACGATGCCGCGCGCTGGGAGAGCTACGCCGCCATCCTGGCGCGGGCCGGGCGCGACGAGATCGACGTGACGGCCGAGGCCCCGCCGGCGCAGGAGAGCCAGCACTGGTCGATGCATTCGTATGGCGCCATTTTCTGCGAGGCGCGGGTCAATGTCGTCACCGGGGAGCCGCGCGTAACGCGCCTGCTGGGCTCCTTCGATTGCGGTCGCATCTTGAACGCCAAGACCGCCGCCAGCCAGTTGCGCGGCGGGATGATCATGGGCCTGGGGGCGGCGCTGATGGAAGAGACGCATTTTGAAGAGCGCAATGGCCGGATCGCGAACGCCAGCCTGTCCGACTACCACGTGCCGGCCCATCTGGACGTGCCGCAGGTCGAGGTGATGTGGCTGGATATTCCCGACCCGCATGCGCCGGCCGGCATGCGCGGCATCGGCGAAATCGGCATCACCGGCACGATGGCGGCGATCGCCAATGCCATTTATAACGCCTGCGGCAAGCGGGTGAGGACCTTGCCGATTACGCTCGACAAGTTGCTATGAAAGCGGGCCAGGGTTGAAGCCGGGCCGGCGCGGGCGCCGGCCCATTGCGGGCGCTTACTTGGTGATGCGCAGGATCGCCGAGGCCAGGCGCGAGAAGCAGGGCGTCAGGTCGGACTCGGTCGCGGCATAGCAGTACAGGCCGATCGGCTGGTTGGGATTCTGACAGCGCTTGGGTGCGTCGGTTGTGTTCGCCATGCACTTGAGGATCATCTCGCCGGTATTGACCGTGTCATAGGCATTGGTGGTCTTGAGCGACGCACCCATGCCCAGCGTGAAGACGACAATATTCTGGTCACGCGCAGCCGAAGCCATGCCTTCGACCAGGTTGCGCGAGGCCCGATCCACGTTCTGGCGGTAGGCATTCACCGTGCTGATGTCGGCCGTAACGGCGCGTGGCGTCGTGGTCACGATCGGCAGTTCCCGCTTCGTCACATCGTTCGGGTTGAGCGAGGAGTTGTGGGCGTTGTACCAGTCCGGCAGTTTTTTTGCCATATAGGCATTGTTGCGCAGAATGCGGCAGCTCTCGGGGGTGACATTCAGGTCACTGTCGTCGAGCTTGCTCAAGCCGTAGGTCGCGCCGGCCGAGTCCATGGTCCCTGGAATCTGGCGGCCCAGTGCGTCCCTGCAGTCGGTGCTGCTGGTGAAATCGAGGTAAGAACCGAACGAGCTCGGCGCGCCGTCCGAGAAGAACACGATCACGCGCATGGTCGAACGGCTGGCTTGCGGCACCAGGTTCAACTGGTTGCGGGCGTTCCACATGCCTTCGACCGAGGCCGTGCCACCCACGAACTGGAAAGAATTGATCTTGGTGTTCATGGCCGTGCGGGCAAACCCGCGCGCGGTAGTGAACGGGGTATCGACTTCGGCGCCGGAGGCAAAGTGGATCAGCGCCACCCGGTCCTGGGTCACATTGAACTTGCTCAGGAAAGTCTTGGCCGAAGAGCGGACCGTTGCGGCCTGGTCGCTGAGTGAACCCGAGGTGTCGATGACCAGCGCCATGTCCAGGTCGTTCCGGATGGTCTGGGCATAGGCCACCGGCGTGAGCGACGAGAAGCCCATGATCTGCATGATCGAGACCGGCATCGGCGCCTCGGCCGTCACGTCGATGATCGCCTGGCCGCCGTTGAAGGTGACCTTGGTCTCGGTGATCTTGGGCGACGACAGCAGGTAATTGCTCGGAATATTGGCCGCGAAGAAGTCCGCTGCCGCGGCTTTGGCACTGGCGATCTGCTGGTCCCGCGTGTCGCCGGTGGGCACGGCGCGGGCGCCGGCCAGGGCCGCCGAGTCGACCGCCGCATTCAGGCGCGCCTTGACCAGGTAGGCCAGGCCGCCATCGATGGCCAGGCCGACCACGGCCAGCAGGACCAGCATGGAGACAGCGACCATGATGGCAATGGCGCCGCGCTGCCGTGTGAGAATCGGGGTCATATCAGAAGACAGTCATCGAATACAGGTCCGGCCCGAACGTGGGCAGGGTGTTCTTGTTGAGCGTGAAGCCGGCGACCAGCATGTCGAATTTATAGAAGGTCTCGACCACGAACACGACTTCGCCATCGTCGAGCTTGCCGACCAGCACCGGCGCCGCCGGACGCTTGGTGCTGCTGACGCTGGTGCACTTGGCGGCGGCGCTCCACGCACTGCAATCATAGATCCGGCTGGTCGGCCGGTAAGCGCTCTTGCGGAAACCCTGGCCGGTCGCGGCATCGTCCCAGCGGTACTGGTCGAGCACCACGCTGGTCGAGACGCCATTGACCATCACGCCCATTACGCGGGTGATATACATCATTCCCAAACGGTTCACGTCCAGCGGCGGCGCAGTGGCCATCACGGCATTGATCACATCCTGGCTGCCGTCTTCCAGGTCGACGCCGCCGCGCGAGACCAGGTTGGCGCCCTCGCGCCCGATATTGGTCAGGATGATATTGGCCTGCAAGGCGCGCGCGCCATCGATCGCGCACAGCAGCAGCACCACCAGCATTGGCAGCAGTAAGGCGAGCTCGACGGCGGCAACGCCGCGCTGCCACCCTGCGCCACGCAGTAAAGTACGGTTGGCAAGGCGCATCATCAGAAGAACTCGTTACGCATGGTTGTTGCTACCTGGAACTTGTACACGCCATCGGTGAAAAAGCTCGACAGCAGTGGCGTGCTGACCTTCCAGCTGCAGTCCAGCCGCAGAATGACGACGTCACCGCCGACGCCGAACATGCTGTTGCTGTAGGTCTTCTCGGTAAAGCCGGTGCCGTTGACCGAAATTGTCGTCCCGACACGGTCGTACATGCCGAGCGAGTTTTCCTTGATCTTGGCGATGACGGTGGCGTAGCGCTGAGCGCTGCCGGATTCGTTGGCGCGGCCGGTGATCGCGAAGCGCGCCCCTTCGCGCACGGCGTATTGCATGGTCAGCGTGGTGAAGAACATCAGGCTGAGTTCGACGATCGCGACCAGCACCAGAATGAACAGCGGTGCGATAATCGCCATCTCCACGAGTGTGGTGCCAGACTGACGGCGGGGATAGGAAAACATCGTAATTAAGGCAATTTTGAGATAGAAAACGCAGGCCATGCGGTAAGCTTGGTCGGATTCTACAGGGCAATTCCGCGTTCCCGTGCGGCTTTTAAAAATGATTCAATGCCTTTGTCGGCACTGCACAACATGAATTGGTTGCATAGCATCCTTCCACAGGTTTTTCGTTCCACCAGCCGCGATCAGGCCAGCAACGCCGGGCATGGCGCGCCGAGCGCATCGGCCGACGCCGAAGTATGGATGGTGTTCGGCATGCGCGTGCTGCTGGCGGTATCGGCGCTGCTGACGCTGTACATCGGCCCGGGCGGCGTCAAGCTGGCCGGCAACTGGACCTGGCTCATCTTCGCGGCGTATGTGGTGCACAGCCTGACCCTGCTCGTCATCGCCTGCTACCGGGCCGGCTTCTGGCATGGTCCGCGCGTCTACTGGATCGACATCGTCTGGTATGCGTTGATGGTCTGGGCCAG
>Ga0265797_10012892_pt1 | contig 10152 bp, 16 predicted proteins | sample P2T30metagenome_FD_192433 | JGI IMG/M metagenome (GOLD analysis project Ga0265797, IMG submission 192433) | Plant litter microbial communities from East Loma Ridge, Irvine, California - P2 T30 | ecosystem: Environmental > Terrestrial > Plant litter > Unclassified | place: USA: California... | reverse complement strand
TTTTGCACAGTTTGTAGATTCCCATGCGAAACATGTCATCTTTTCCCACATCTCCCACATGCCATTGTCAGACAAGTCCATGTCCTCTCTCTATTTCTTACGCACACACACACACACACACACACAAAACAAGGAAGAATTATCCGCTCAAGCAACCACCTTTTTGAAAAGCAACGTCTTTCCTGGATTCGGAAGCGTCATTCTGCCCATCTCAATCTGCGGATACCTCTCTGTCTGACCATCGGGCATCTTGATATCGTACTCGAGGATCAAGCGCGCCAGCACCATTTTGATTTCGTTGGTAGCAAAGAAGCGACCTGGGCAGGCGTGGCGACCGTAGCCAAAGTTGAGGTTCATTTCGTTTGTGGTGACGAATTGGTTGCGGGCAATGTCTGCTGCTTTGCCCGTGGCGCGCAGGTTGAAGGAGCGGTTCCCGTCAAAGGTGTCCGAGTTTGGGTAGTAGTGTTCGTCAGCGTAGATGGCGGCGGCGGGGACTTCGATCAGGACGCCGGCAGGAATGTATTGGCCGTTGCTGAGAGTGATGCCTTTGAGGACGCGGCGGCCGAAAGATGCTAAGAGAGGAGTTGTGTTAGTTTGGGAGTGGTGTCGGGACGGGCAAGACTTACTGATACCAGTCGGGTAGAAACGTATTGCTTCCTTCATGTAACTGTCGAGTCTTTGCATTTGTTGCAGTGCGGGGAATGTAATGGTGCCACCATTGTCGGCCATTGCCTGGCGAATCTCGTCGCGAAGAGGCTTGATGTACTCTGGGGTGGAAACCAGAGTGTACAAGATGTTGGTGACAGTCATGGTCGTTGTATGGATGGCAGCAAAGATGAGACCGAGTTGCCAGATTGCAATCTTTTCAACTGTGGCTTTTCCATCCACCCTGTTGATCATCCATTGCACCATATCGTCTGGATCTTGCCAGTTGGGGTCAGTTGCCTTGCGCTTTATTCTTTCTTCAATGATTGGCTGCAGCATCTGGATAGCTTTTGCCTCTCGCTCGCGAAGTTTGATGATTTCCGGCATGCGAGGTGCCATGATTGGCTTTAGCCAAGGTCGAGATTTCTTGACAGCTGAAACTGCCATCATGAGATCTATAGTGTAGTTCCTGGAAGCATCAAGGTATTCGGTATTCTTCGACAGTTCTGGCCCAACAAAAATGGAGCCGGAGACCTTGGCAACTACATCGACTAGCTTTGAGTTGATGGAGACTTCGGTCCAGTCCTCACATGGTGGCATGTACTCCCTTATCGCATCGTCGACCTCTTGGCAGACCATGGCATTCAACCGAGCTGACGTTCTGTAAGCGACTCGGCCAGTCATTAGCACTTGTCGGAAACTTACGTAGCGCAGGCGTAAGATCAGATTTGACTGAATGGGTTGTCACGGTCGCCTCCACGTTGAGCTTGGTGTACTTGGTCTCCAAGGCCTACGGGCAATTAGCGGTGCCGTGTGTCGAGTGAGGCGAGTTGACTGCTCACTGATTCGGCAAACTTGGTGAAGCTGAGAGTATCATCGGGGAGCCTTCGAAATTCGGGCAGTAAACTAAGGGGCACCACAATGGTATCTTCGCCTGCAAGTTGTGAGTGATGACCATCATGTGTGGTGTCGGACGGGGATAAACGAACGATCATCAGTCTCGACCCTGAAGACAGAGTCCTTGAACTAGCCATGTTTGTGAGCAGTGGTATTTCGCCAAGGTAAACCCGATACCTACCTTTTCGTATCCCTGTTGGTAGATTTTCCTCGCAGACGTGATAAACTCTTGGCGCTGCTTCTCGCCCGACTTGTCGCTGATGGTGAGGAGGGGCAACTTGGAAAGCTGCATCTTGCGCTGGACCTTGGGAATGTAGACAAAGACTGCAAAAATGAGTGCAGCTATCGCCGCCGTTGACAGTGTCTGCGACAGATTTCCCAGCATCTGCGTGTCCATGGTGGCGTGGCGGCCACCATCGTGGGCGGGGACGGCCGTGGCCGTGTCGAGATACTGTTTACTAGACATGTCGAGGCCGGAACGATGGAAGAGACAAGCACTGCCAGTCGACGAACTTGGCTGGAGTTTGCATCAAAGATGGGAGAGGAAACCGCTATTTAACAACAGGTGCGCCTTTGAGTGGGGACGGCGAATCAGCCATCAGCACGATACGCTGGATACGGTGCGCATCCGCTTGGATATGGAGCGACTGGACTAAAGCGAGATTGTCACATGTATAGCGCTCGCCGATCGCTGAGGCAACTTGACCGCTGTTGCGGCTTGGCCGGTGGCGCGCAAGGAAACGGCCCAATAGAAGGTCTGGCATTACGGCCAGGGCGACTACACGTTGTTGTACCATAGTACTGCTACTATGGAGCCACACCAGCGTGTGGTGCAAACGAACGCATGTCGGCCGGCTACTGAAACGGTTGTTCGTGGCCCAGCGTGTACAGGGTAGTGGGAGAGGTAGAGAGAGAGAGAGATAGAGGGAGAGAGAGCATGCAAGCGAAGTAATCACATCGCCTTGTTGCGGCTGAAGTCTGTATTCGTTCCGCAGCCGGCGGCCAGGGAGGAGGCCTTGGCGCCCAACTGTTCCTTGGACAGCTTCCGATTCAGCTCTGCAACCTTGTTCGTTCCAGGACAGATGCGACATTGCAATATGCGTCCTGCTCCCAACAAAGCCGTGCAGCTATTGTGGGCCGTCTGCTCTCCTTTTACCCACCGCAACTGCTGCAACAGGGTAGGCTTCGTCATTGCATTGGCTCGATAGAGCGGGGAACCAAGTCATATGTGAAACCGCACGTATTGCCCGTATTCCATTCCTCAATAGCGAACCGTCTCGTGGCTACTACATGTTCCAACTGCCACACTGCACTGAGAGTCCCACAGCTCTCCTTTCGCGGTCGAGAGCAAGCGGTTTGTCATGTGCAGTGCGAGTGAAGTGGTGTTGTTTTCCCAAGAGAGCAGTAGTAAGGATGCCGCATTAGCAGGCATCACATTCCTCACAACTTTTCGGCCAACATCATAGGTCCACCAACTTCCTCTCGCTTTTCTTTCCCACACACGGCTTCAACAATTGTGAGCGCGAACAGCATCGCGGTGCCAGGCCTGTATGCAGTTAGTGTGCCGCCTCCACTCCCGGCATGTCCGTACCTACCCTCGGCTCGTGACAATCTTCCCATCAACCACTATTCTATCCTCGCTATACTCCCACCCAGCTTGCTTGATCTCCCCCGCCACACTTGGATGGCTGGTGACTGTCGTTCTAGCCCCTTCGAACTTGTTCGTCGAAGCAACCAGAGCCGTGGTCGCTGCACAGATGGCAGCAACCCACTTTTGACCTTTGCGGAACTTGCTGATTAGTTCGAGCACCTCGTCGCTCTCGCAAAAGGCCTTTGCACCCGCCGCCCCGCCCGGCAGGATGAGCACGTCGAAATCTTCGTGAGCTGTCTGGGACGGTACACGTGACAGTTTCGAATGGTCAGGTACGATGCGGATGTTCCGCGACATGCTAAAAGGATGCGTCAACTGTGACTTCACGTCTAACTAGGAGCATCCTATTACTGACTGAGCATATGCTTCGTTCTTGAGTGATACACCCGCCGAAGTGACTTCAAAACCAGCTCGAGTCAGGACTGTGGTAATATGTCAGTATTTACATTTTCGCTGTACCCGCTTTTGTTTCTTCTTGCCCAACCTCTGCATCTGCAGCACATACCATCATAAGGAGTGACGAATTCAATCTCCTCAGACCCATCCGCGATTAGTATCAACGCCTTCGGCATCCTATTTGTGATGAGCGTCGTATTCAACAGATAAAGGCCACAGAGTTTACCTTGCTGGTGGGAGGAGAAGTTCAGATACTTCAAAAGCTGATTGTGATGGTGGTAGTGGTAGTGGTAGTGGTGGTGAGTGAGTGAGTGAGTGAGTTGCTGTGACATGGTGGAGCTCGCCAGTGCCAAGACTCGGGAATACAAGCCGGGCAACTACCTAGCTATCATTCGTGCGCGCCCCGGCCTGTAGCAGATGGATGGCTCACAGGCGAAACAGTCCAGGTCAAGTCATTAAAGGATAGTATTCGCTCGTTTCCCCCGAGTTGCGTGCACTGGGTCATCAAGGACATCGCCAGAAGCACACTATAGTCTCCTATATACAACCGCGAGGGTGTGCTTCCCGTGTACAGAATCCACATGGATTCATCCCATATCAAACCCCGGCTTCGTCAATACCAGAATTTGCAGGATAACATAGCTATCCATGCATCGCCGGACCCAGAATATCTCTCATAAGCTCATGCAATGAAAACGAATCCTCCAAAAAGAACAACCCTTGTACATGTAAAGGCCAACCGTCGCCAATTTCTACCGACGTGGTCATCTCCCTCGCCTGATATTAGAGCGCTGTGCAGCATGATGGAGCGCCTGCCTCCTCCATCTACTAGCTTGTGAAGAAGAAAACCAAAAAAAAAGAAGCAGGGTATGTCAGAAATCAAATAAAACCAATCCGTATCTATCGTTGCAGTAAATTGCATGGTGGCAAGTGGAGGTATCAAAGGCGTGTAAAAGACATTCGGAAGACAAGCAAAAGGCCATGCCCATGCTTAAGAACTCCAAACACCAGATCCCATGGTGGGAAAGCAAAAAAGTGCACGTCGTAACGAGCTCCGAGGGGTCTCTGAATCAGATTTCGACTCCAGTTATGCGCGTGGCCAGAGATTACAAACTCATGGTTAGCCATTCCTGCGCGACATTGATTAGCAAAATGCCTGGGCACACCTTATCAAACGGCAATGCTTACCCATTCAGCTGGACCAGACGACTGCAAGCCCTGGCCCATAGCACCCATTGGCAGGGCACCAAGACTCTGGCCTGGAAACGGATTGGAAGTCGCCGTAGCGGTATCCTTTCTGCGTAGAGGTGCCTTCCCATTCGTATCCTCCGCGTCTGCCATTTCCAGCTCCTGTGGCTCACTCTTGCTTTGGCCACGGGCTCGTTTGGGCGCAACTGCTACCCCCCGGGTTTGAGCCAAGTTGACGGAGCTGCTGGATTTTGGTGGGCCTGGAGCAATTGGAACTACACCGCTCGGCTTCGACGATGTTGGTGTTGTAGCCGAGGATAAATTGCTGGAACCACCCCCACCACCAGACCCAGTGGATTTGGGAGACTCGGAATCAGCCGCTTTGTGAGAGGTAGGCGTTGTCACTGGCGTATGGGCAATCGAATTCTTGCGAGATGACTTCTTGGACGATCGCGTCGAGGTTGTGCCGACAGGAGCATTCCCGCTCCCACGATTGCGCTTCTTGATCACATCGGTCTTGAGTGACAAGGGCCTAACCACACCGTGCAGCTTCAAGAATAGGCCACAGGCATTGCAAAGCGGATGTCCCTCTGGGTTGCGACGCCACAAGGGCGTCGTCTGGGTAAAGCAGTTTGTACATGTTGTGGGTGCACCGCCTTCGCCCTGCTTCGAGCCACCAGGACTTGGAGGACGTGATGGCGCCGCAGAATTGAAGCCAGACTCTGGAGGTGAATTCGGCGATGACACCAAGCCATGCATGCCCTGGTGCACCATCCCGGCAGCATTGGGAGTCGAACTGGTGCGGGGTATCTTCTGGCGTCGTGGATCGTTGCCTCGATTGCGAATATCGCTGACAGATGCAGCCGAACCATGGGTGCGGCCAAGACTTCCACCGCCAGGACTCCAGTGATCTTGGGGTGAGTGCACCATTTCTGTCCCGCCGATGGTGACAGTCTTTCGTGGTGGTCCGGCTGGATATCGCGCCTGCATGGGATTGAACTGGTTAGATAGATTCGTCTCCCATTGATAGCCGCCATTGAAGTCAAGAGATGCATCCTCCATTGGTGAGTAATCTTGCGATGGCATGGTGCGATCTGCAAACGCGCTTCCCTCGTCCTCTTCGACATCCGAGTCAGCACCGAAAGTGAACATGTTTTCTTGACGGCCCATTTGCATCTCATGCTGCTGTCGCAGGGGCAGATGGCTATGGACCTGAGACGGATCTATGTGGCTGGAGTGGCCAAAGGATGAGGCTGAGAATGGTAGAGAGGAGCTGGCACTCGTCACCGGACTAAACACAGATTCGGCGCCACCGCCACCCGGGTTGAAGATGAATTGTGGCTGCATTGAGGTGGACAGGTTTGAGGGTCGGTGGGTTCCATACGAGGTTGCGCCATGGGTGTTGCGCATCTCCATCCCGTTCCGGTCAAAATACATTTGGTTGTCCTCGGGGATGGGCTGTGGTGTTGAGACGGTGGAGGGAAAGGCGGAGCTTGGGGGAGAGTAGTAGTCGGTAGAGTTGAGTGAGGAGGCCATGGAGTTGTGGTTGAACATGTTGGAGCCGAAGGCGTTGTGGCTCATGAGGGGCGAGCCGACGGGGGAGAAGCCAGAAAAGGTCTGCTGGTAGGGGCCAGCCGAGTGTATGACGGGGTCCTCGTGCATGTGGAAGTTGTCCATGGAGAAGGGGTTCTGTGCCTGTGAGGCTGGGAAGGTGGGCGGCTGCATTGTGTTGTGGTCGAGCGAGTACTGGTGCAGGTCGGCCTCTGCCTGGGCATCGGTCGGTATCATGACGCTGTTGACAGGAGGCACTTGGGGCGAGGCTTCAGCGCGCCGCTTTGGGGGCTGATAAGGCGTCAGTGAGGCTGTGGAGGGGGGCATGTATTGGGGCTGATAAGAAACTCACTCTTCGCTCGTCGATGCTGGTCTTGCGGACGTGTCGCGGCACGTAGCCAAACTCATCCTCCCTGCTGATGGTAGGAGGTACTGAGGGAGCGGATGCGCGGGCGAGGGAGAGATTGTGGTCGCTGGCCAGATGCGGCTTTCTTATCGGTATCGCTGGGGCTGGTGGATTAAACGGAGCCGCATCCTCATTCGACAATTCGGGCGATAGGCCTGCAGGACTGCCGACAGACGAAGGAAATATAAAATCATCCAAATTCATGGCGTCCTGCGAGGGCTGGGGAGCCTGCGCCTGCTGGTCTTGCGACTTCCTCAACTGCTGTGCGATGCCGCTGGGGGCGGATCGAGGCGGTGGTCTTGCGCTCACTGGTGCTGGTGCTCCTGCGCCTGCACTCGCGGATGCTGGGGGTGGCGGCATCATTTGATTGCTTTGTGAATCCTGGGCGGACCTACAATGGTCAGCAGCTGGTTGAGAAGCATGGGCTGGTAGCGACGCAAAAGCAAGTGGTGGGCATCCGTACCCTTTATTATTGCGATGCATGTCGGCGCGGCGCATATTCATGGCCATCATCCGCCAGGTCAAGTTCTCCATGCGCTCTGCGTTGGGCAGCTGCGTCTTTGCCCGCGAGTAGAGTTTCCAGATCTGGGTGCCGAGCGGGTCGTTCTTCTGCATTTCCTCTGGGGAGCCCGGATTGGGCGTGCCCGCATCGTTGCCAAAGGCCGGGAAGATGGCATCCTGAAGCACGCCGCGGCGGGCACTGTCTTGCTGGGGCGAAACCTCCATGGCGGCCTCTGGCACAGCAGAGTGCATGTGTCTGGGGACGTGGTATGGGCGGCCTGTTGTTTGGAGCAGTGGTCTTGTCACTCAACGTGCCTTGTGCGAACAAGACGATGATGTAGCGGCGTCGGCGCGTGCTCTCAATCGGACGGGCGCACCCCACGTTAGCTGCGGACCTCAGCTGCAACCACAGCCGAAGTAGGCCCTGAGCGCTGCGTGCAGTGGGATGGAGCAGCTGGGACGGTGACGGTGTGGCTCCAGGTCGGTGACTTGTGTGCGGTGTGTTGGCGGCCTCGCACAGCGACTGGCGGCCTGGTCAGTGGATATTGAATTGAATTGCTTGTGTTTGTCCTCCACGGGGAACGAGGCTTTCAAGGTTGCCCTGGTTGGGCTACCCAGTGAGCGGCGCAATAATTCAATTGCTGCGTCGCGGGCTGCTCCAGCAAGCGTGCGACGGCAGCCGGGGGCACTCTGTGGGTCGTGGGTCGTGAGTCGTGACGCTGGGCCTGGGAGAGGAGAATGAGATGCAGAGGGTGGAGCGTTCGGCACCCACGCAGCCCCCACCATTCACTCCTGGACACCAATCACACGTGCTGCTGGCCTACCCTCCCTGGCCCATGGCTGGACGTGCAGCCGAGCGTGCTGTTTGGGGCCGTTCTCTACCCTCGAAATGCGGCACTGACTCTCCACAGTAGTCGTCAAACGCGGGTCTCGACGTAGCAATCTCCGGCTGCACACGACACGGCTGCTAACCCGACGCGTTGAGCAGAATTTGGGGTGGGAGGGGCCCGCTGGAGATGCACCAGGTGCAGTGTGCAGTGTGCAGCCCAGCAGCCCACGGCGGTTGAGGTCATCATCGGCTGCCTGTGGGCTGAACGGGAGAATGCTTGCCTTGTCCGCTTAGCATGCACGCCCTTGACCGCTTTGAGACGGCGAGAACGTGAACCGTGCTGTGTGCAGACACCACGAGCAGCACTACTGGCACGAGCAAGACCGCTCGCGGGAAGCTTTGTCGAGATCGAACACCCATCACAAGACGACGAGGGCGAGGGCGAGGACAAGGACAAGGACAAGGACGAGAATGCGCCGCCTGTGTTTCGCCTGACCTCGTCGCCCTGTGCGCGCACAACACCAAAGAAAAAAAAAATACACACATACACGCCTGGGCACCTGCACCAACGTTGATCCCGGGACGTCACCTTTCATCAGCCCGCTCGTCAATGTTCCCTCTTGACTTGCCTAGCATAGCACCGCCGTGATCCACTGCAACCACAGCCGGCTCCAAAGCTTACGCAAAAAGACAACGGTGCCATGGCCGACCCCATTGGCCGACCAGCAGACGCCGCCTACTTGCTTCCCCTTGACCGCCAATAGCCTCTAGCAGCAAGCGGCCTCTTGTACGCCTACCTTAGAGACACTCGAGACGATGGCTGCATAGCCTTCATCTACAACGTCCACGGCCCGGGTCTGCCCTGTCGCAGCCGTCACAGTTGTCGCGACCAGCTTTGTCACCAGACTGCAGGGCGGCTGACGTCCATAGCCACTCTCTCGCTTTGCGACTGCCACCTGCAAACAGGACGGCCGTCGACAAGTCGACAACTTGGCTTCCACTGTTTACCCGAGTGTGGAGCATCTCATCCGAATGGTGCCGAACACGTCCTGCATTCGGCACTTTCATCCCTAGTTTTCCCGGCAGCCTCACCATCTCAGGGTCCTCTGTGTACGGTAACAGACCACGAGGCCCACAAGGACGCCTACTTAGTTTGTACGCTGGATCCACAGCCCATGGCGCAAGAGCACGTGGTAGCCAGTGAACTGCGCTTCTAGACTTTCCCGACGCCCTTTGCGCCAGCGACATCAGCACAAGCACGACACTTGTTGGCTGTGTCCACGGCCTACCGGCATCCAGAAAAGCGCCAAAACCAGCTGACGACTTGACTCCCACGACAATCTCCATGTCTGTCATCGCCATGCCGGGTCATCCTGTCTCCCAGCTCCTCCCGAGTGGGAACACCCGTACGCGCGGTACATGCCCAAACTTTCTCAAACATCCAACGGTGACGCGGAACGGTGGAGACTAACAGTAAAGTCAAGAACACGACACAGGTTGCAGCTACTGCCACCGGACCTCGCTCTTCTTTGGGAACCTTCTATGCATTCTACTTTTCGCCATCTTGAAACCGATGGGAGACACATGAAGCAACCACGACCCGTCGGCCGCTCCTTCTAGACAGGGTTCCTTGCGCCTGCCTACCATCATCACATCACGCTGAGCTGGACAATTGACAACTGACGCAGGCACATGCCTCAACTACCATTCTCTACCCTATCCCACACCGCCCGTCTAGAGCGAACAGCTTTGCTCCCCTTTGCTTGAATCCATTTCTCCGTCTCGCCCAGCGACTGTTTAGCCGCGCAAGCGGATCTAGTGAACAGAGCAAGTAGTGGCAATCATTGGTGGGGTTGCAGCATGCGAGATATTGCTTTTCTGGTATGGCCCACCAAAGTCTACCAGCATACCAACCGTCCCAAGGGTCCAGCGTTATAGGATCTACAAGCAAATCGCGAGAGTGGCATTACTTCGGCCGCCATTCATCTAAAAACCCATGCGCTCGACTATTTGACGTCGCGCCTCCGCTAACTTGGGATCGGTCGTCTACATCCCTGCTACCAGCGCAGTCGAGTTTCACATGTCAAT
>Ga0265797_10012890_pt1 | contig 10154 bp, 8 predicted proteins | sample P2T30metagenome_FD_192433 | JGI IMG/M metagenome (GOLD analysis project Ga0265797, IMG submission 192433) | Plant litter microbial communities from East Loma Ridge, Irvine, California - P2 T30 | ecosystem: Environmental > Terrestrial > Plant litter > Unclassified | place: USA: California... | reverse complement strand
TTCGCGTCGTCTCAGCGCATCCGACACGTCAGTCATCAGAATGGCGTCTGGTCGCTCGCCGACAGTCGCATACGGACGCTGACGACCGCATGGACTGAGCCCTCACCAGCCCCAAGTCATGCACCTAAATAGGATATAGGAACCCTTTTTAAAGTTGCCGCGTCTCAGCAATCGATAGAACCGCCATCTTCGCTCCGCGCCGTAGCCCGATCGTCTCTTCAGACAGCCTCGCATCCTCCCAAGCGCCACAAGCTGGCCATTCTCTGGCAGCAACAAGAACTTCGAGAATACCCACATGCACACTGCGAATACGAACACACTCTCGCGCTTCCAACACCACTGTAGAATTCCGGCTGTTCTCGAGGTAGACACATGGGTTCAGACGGTCACAAAGCTCCACATGCGATTGAAGGGAACATAGTCTAAAGCTCGTTTGGCTAGCGGCTGCCCATAACATCGGACATCCACGAGGATACGGTGTCGTCCGTGGCCTTGAGGAACATAGCCGTAGGTCAACCCCAGTATCCCACAGACAGACACTTGATAGCCTCGCCGCTACCTCATCCCCCAACAATGCCCACCCATTGTTCTGTGAGATCTTTACAGGGCTCTTCGAATGGCTGTGATGTCATTCCATGGGTTGTGCGTTGTGCGATATAATAGCATATCACAATGGCCTTTTCGCTTGCTCGACTTCACTCGTTAATACGCCCACCCTATGTTCTAGCTGGAAGACTGTACAACAAACGCATTTGAGTAGAGCGACGTCATCGTAGCTTATCGATAGCCATCATGCCGGCCTCAGTACCAGTCACTCTCCCCACTACGCCAACTTGGTCTCCTGTGATACGGCGCGACGCACCAAATTCCCGCGCCGAGCCAATCATCCGCCAAGAGCAAGAGCGCAATCGTAATGTCACGGAAGCGATTGGCATCCCTGAAAGTGAATCTTTAAAGCGAATCGCTGAACACTCGATAAACGTCCTTACTTTGGCTGCCAAAGACCGCAAGTTACTCCTCGAGGGACCAACCGTGGATGTCATTGCTCATGGTATCGTCATCCGGAAAGACGTAGCTCTTCGTGCGTTGATAGCTTCATGCCAGAAGGCCAATGATGTCGTTCAAATCACGCCCCAAATCACGCAATTTCGCATGCATGCTCACGCCGATGAAAGAAGTATTGAACGCTTGCTTGACGTGTTCACCACATCCAAGCTTCTTGGCCTTGATCGCGTTGACCTTGTATCCGGTAATTTTCGTAACGATGTTCGAACATACCAAGCGTATTTAGTTCTCGGCATCCACTACACCCATTCTGCACCTCTCCTAGGCGCCCTTTGCGCGCTCGTATCATCTCGACTTCTCAGCATTAGCGAGCTCGAGATGTTGGTACGTCGCTTCCCTCCCACAAATCCTTTAATTAAGTATACCGCTAAAGATCTCTGCCACCGAAGGTTCAAGAAACAGATCCCCAACATTGCTGAATTCGAAATTTGGCTTAATGGAAGAGGCAAAGAAGGACTGAAGAAGGCGATGGCGGCATGCGACGAAGTACATAAGATGACAAGGCAAGCAATTACCCGGAGAAAGTGCGACTGGAAGAAGGACGCTGTGCTACGTTTGTGGGGCGAGGATGTGGATGGGGTTTGTGTTGAGGAAGAGGTCGAAGACGTCATGGAACCGGATAAGATCAAACGAAGAGACTCAAAGTTACTGGAGTAGAGCTAGTAGCACTATCATGAGCGGCTGTTGGATTTGGCTAAAGGCCATGCAACGTGTTCTCAGCTTTAATATACTGTGACAGCGCGTCGCTCCTTGCATACCCTCAACAAGCTTTGTAATACCTTTCCTCGCGGTAATACTGTATTGCTAGATTACAATACCCAACGGTCTTGAATACAGGAATGTAATCTGCTATTCGATGCGCTTGCCTATCCTGCGCCACTGAGACTATCTAAGAGCAGTGTGCTTGTTTCCGCTCAAAGAAGCTTCGTTGTTCGACAGCGGTGCTGTACGTGGGGTATCACCGCCCGGCTGTGGACGGCTGGAAATACAGGGTTGTTACAGTAACGGGCAAACTGCACGCGCGGCGCGCCATGCCGGGATGACGAAAAGGTCGGTCATGATACGGTCTCATGTGCCTACTCAGGGTAAACCATCTTTCTTCCGACACCGCCGTCTACAACCACCTCCTGGCCCGTGACAAAATCGTTGCCAATGAGGTACTCCACCGCCTTCGCAATATCCTCCACTTGACCTACTCTGCCAGCAGGATGCCAGTCGACGTCGGCCTTTGAAAGACCCTCTTCCCACTTGGTTTGACCTTCATCTCCAGCTTTACTTTCGTTGGCGACGTGAATCCATCCAGGGATGATCGCGTTGACCCTGATCTTGTGACGATGGCCTAGCGATACTGACATCGACTGGGTCAACCCCAACAGTCCGGCCTTGACAGATGAGTATGCTTCGTGGTCATTTTCTGATTGGTATGCGCGCGTTGATGACATGTTGATGATTGTACCAGGTGAGCTTGGAGTAGAATTCCCAGCAGCGAGAAGCGGAACGCATAGCCGGCTGAGGATGAACGGTGCAGTGAGACCGATTGCAACCTTCAAATCCCACTCTTTCTCTATGTCTTCTCCTTCGGCTTCCATGCTACGATCCTCCGATATTGATAGGTCTGTCGGGAAAGCATTGTTGATCAAAACGTCGAGCTTGCCATCAAATTTCCGTTTGACGTCCTCGACAGCGGTCTTCAACTCGGTTCGCTTGTTGAGGTCACACTCAAGCGCAGACCAGCTTTGCTTTCGCCCGTTTGCCCATTCTTCAGCTCGCGTCCGGACATGCTCCAGCTCCTCTTTATTGGAATCCAGAATGACCACATCGTGTCCAGAAGTCAGCAGCTGTCTGAACAGCCCGCGCCCGATACCCCTGGCACCACCTGTCAGGAGGACTTTGAGATGCTGCGGAGCTGCGCTCATTGTCATTGGCCAGTAATAGCAGACTGGGATGATGGGTAGATGTCGTGAGCACGGAGGTTCTGCTAACAGTCGGTGTCTTTAATTTACTTTTATGAATGGGCTGCCGTGGGTTCGCGGAGCCATGACGTCATGACCAAATCTTCCCGCGCGCATATCCCGAGCTCATCTCTCCTGCCGCCTATAGCCCGTTGCTACTGCAGATTTATCCTCGGAAATTAACGACAAGAGAGGAAAAATGGGATATTCTCGAGAAGCCCGGTGGGATGCAGGATTGTATCTTCGGCGATATTGTGGAGTTCAGCATATCGAATTTCTGGGAACAAGGGACGCTGGGCCGCCTTTGAACGCGTCGTCTCCGGTGACTGCCCAGGCCCACGAATGCGTCCTGTCGAGATACTTGACCTGCACAAAATGCGAAAGAGATGCGAACCACCCTACCAGCTAGGCAACGAAGACCCTATCACGCGGCATTCATCAAACTGTGAGGTGTAAAATCACGTGATACAAACCATTGGGGAAAGTCATGAGTATGTACTATGCTCGCACCTAGGGCCCTATATACATGAAAATTTACTTACAACCCTGAATCGATCTGATTCAGGACCACTTCAGAAGTATAAGCATCCCAATCATCGCAAAGTTGAAACTGCTCATCCCCAAATGCCTGCTTCTGGATATCCTCTGGTCTCTCCAAGATCTGCATGAAAAGCCCTCCGCTGACGTGCCAAGCGAGGTGGCAATGCAGTGGCCAGGCGCCTGGATTATCTTGTACGAATTGCAGTACCAAGTACGAAGGCTCAACAGTGCCGGTGGTGTTTCGTGCATTCTGCATCTGGTGAACATCGCGGCGCAGCGTGTTCTCCGGATTTGTCACAACGCCGTCCCACTCGCCGAAGCCTTCAGCCAGGATGTGGTAGTCGTGGCCGTGAAGATGCATGGGATGGCCGCCAATGAGACCGTGGTTCACCATGTGGATGCGGACATGCTTCGCACCGGGGAATTGGTACACGTTCCATTCAGGGTTGAAGTCCGACTCGTTACGCTTTGCTTTTAGAAGCGTTGGCTTGTTGTAGTTGCCGTGGTAGGTGCTGTTATTGAGATACCAGATGAAGTTGGTGCCATTGGAGCGGAAGTCAAAGTCCACACGTTCGACATGGTCAGGCTCTTCCAATGGGACATTACACAGCGGGATACCCTGGGTGATGGGGTCGTTCTTGCATTGCTCAAGTTGTTCCTTCGTGACATCAGAGGTAGACTTGGGGATAGCGTCGGTACTGGCATTCTCGTAGTATACTGCCGCAAGAGCGTTGGGTGAGATGCCGTCGGTGAGTGTGCAGCGAAAGCCTTGAGCAAGCTGAGAGCGCATCCAGAAGGTATCGCTAGGCTTGCCGATGGCTTCGACTACAACATCAGTGCGCTGACCGACAGCAAGCGTGACAACGTTGGTTGTGTACGGCTCGACCGGGATGTAGTCTACGGCGATGACTTTCAGTTTGTGCCCATCGATGCTGAACTTCTGGTTGCCTTCAGCGCCTGTGTTGATGAGGCGTAGTAGATGCTTCTTTCCAGACTGGAATTTAAACTTAGAGATACCTGCATTAGGCGTGCAAGGCAAGGTCGTATTGGCACATGGGTAATTCATTCTTCCATTGATGAGATTGTTGTTGGAGGGCGGGAATTGGCCGTTCATAGTGCCTTCAACAAGGGTATAGTAGTCAGCATGGAACCAATCCTCGAGAATGATGGGGCCGATGTCGATGTCGTAATCCTCGTGTTTCGGCCCATGTATGACCATGGGGCCGTGAGCGCCGCCGGAGTATTGGGCACTGTAATGGCCTAAGGAAATTAGCTTTCGCGCATCTCAGTGTAGTACTGAAGAACTTACTGTGATACCAAGACGTCCCGTAGCGGTCGGCCCGGAAAAGCATCTCATAGTAACCGCCATTTGGAGTGATCGGGCATTGACTGACCGCAGGTACACCGTCATACCAGGTACTTTCTGTCTGGAAAAGGCCGTGGGCATGAAGGGTAGTACCCTCATCAGTCAAATCATTCGTAACTCTCCATAGGATCCAATCACCCCTGATGCGGTCAGTTGAAGCATTACAATGTTGTAAAACAATTCATACCAGTTGGCTTCGATTAGAGGACCGGGGAATTGACCATTGACCGTGAGTCCGTTTCTGGTAACACCATCTGGTGCGATCGTCTGATAAGCCACGTGAAGATCGTATGTTCTTGTCACGCCAGTGTCGGGCATGGACGGACAAAGAAGATCAGCCTTTGGTTTGGAGGCCGCAGAAGCGATAGGCTCGAGCGTCCCGGTAGCAGTCGGTCCGAAAGTGGTAGACCCTGTGGCGTTTGCATAACTGTATGGATAACCAGATACTGTAGGGTGGAGAGAATGTGTTGATGGAAGCCTCGTTGGTTCAGATGTATATGCGCCATCGGGATTGCTGCCTGGGAGACCATTTGCCGGGAGATGGGGAGAGTCGATCAAACCCCATTGTGAGTTACCACACTGTTCGACATTTGAAAGTGAGCTCTTCAGATGGTCGGTTCCTTTGGGAACCCAGCACGGTTCGTTGTAATCATGTTTGGCGGGCCCGCCGTATTCGTAGGGTGTCGAAGGCTGAGGAGGAGCGTACGCTTCTCCATGTGATGGTTTACCCGGCCACTCGAAAGGGAGAGGTACATCGTTGTAGGGATTGTAGTATGGCCCACCATGCCCATGAGAGTTGGTCGTGGGTCGTGCTGTGGCGTATTCAGTGACTGTAGCTGTGACGACCTGGCAGATGGGCGCGTTGCTGAACTCAGAAGGGGTGACTGCGTGGAGGACAGACGACAATGAAGCCGTAGCGGCGAAGTAAGGAGCGTAGGCTACCATGATTGTAGCAACAAAAGTTGGCCGTATGACTGTTCACGAGCGACCACAACAGGCTTGACTGCGCAAAGAAGGAACGACTGTGTTGAGAAGCGAGACACTGCATCTGAAGGCATGCTGAAGGCCATGTTATATGGGATTCTATGACAGTATGCCAAATACCCAACGTTCTATGTTTGGCCGTGGGGCTTGAAAATACGATGAAGCGAGCTATGTGGCGGGAAAAAGTATGGGCCGTGAATCTGAATATGGTCGAGACACCCGAGGCGAGGCGAGGCACAAGAAGCAATGCGCTGTAAGGCTTCCATTTGTGGATCAGACAAGCAGTATAGCGAGTAGATCATGAGAGCTCAGCGTTACTTTTGAGCCCAACCCGTGTTCCCCTTGGCGTCGTTCGGGCACCGAGGCGGGAGAAGGAGATGAACTAAGCCACACAATGTTCGGCATCATCGACGTTGCGAAAAGATCTGCAGACGCAGCATCCGCGGCATACATGCCGTCGCCGTTTTCGCGTTTAAGGTTTTCCCGAGGATATGCAAGTACGTGCCGGAGTATGCCAAGCGACACGATTGTACATCATTAACGTATCCAGTGTGATGGTGGCATTGCCATACTTGTTTGCGAGTCAGCTTCGAGGAATGTGGGACCACATGTGGTATCTGTGTAGCCTTATTCTGGATCAGCTACCATATTTCGATACCTTGAAATGCGGGGCTCATAGCCTAATCTTTTGTTGTTGTGATGGTTCGTATTTTGCTGCCGTGAGTGCCGTGTGCGTAGGTAGCCCAGAGACATGCTAAGCTCCCAAGATCGCGTAGAACCGTTCGCAATAGTGGCTTAGACGAAGCAGGCGACTGCATGTTCTCCTGACTGTGTGGAGATGATGAAGAGAAGGCTGCGCTGTGGAAGCTGAGGTCATTGGCAAAGTGGTGTTGAGGCGTCGGGATAAGCACTGGTTAGCGCTGACACCTCCCGCACACTTGGGCATGGCATCCGGCTAAAAAGGGGCCTGGCGCCGATCGCTCAAGACCACTTCTACTCCAGAGTAATTCCAACTGAGGGCTGACAGTCGTTACTGGCGGTGTTGTGGCGACACAAGGGAGCTATGCAGCTAGATGTCGGATGCGTGTCTTTCCTACCCGTCGGATCACGACCATACCACGCTGTCTGTCAGTACCCACATCGCGACTACCACATTGCTCTCAAGATGGGAATACGGCAAAGAAGAACTTATAAGTGACGCGCTATAGACCGTTCATCGATAATGCAGCACATGGCACGAGTCATTGAGTGACATGTTGTTTGGCAAAAGAAACCTTATGGGCCAGGCTCAAGGCTTCTACCGCCACATCGTCAGCAGTCCTCGGGTACATCCTACCGAACTCAGAAGGGTACAAAAATTGCTGATAAGGGTTGAAAAGCTAATGCGACATGCGCAGCTAGTTTCGCGGTCTGTTTAGTATCGTTCGTCGATCTTGAGTGCAGATTCCAGGTCTTGACACCTGCTTGCGACACACGCCCTGCGCCCACATCATCTCCTGGCCAGGTCCCCGGATCTTTCTCTTCATATGTTTGGAAACAGTATCCTTCAGCCTGTTCTGAGGCATCGAACGCCTCTAATGGAGATCGCCGATGCACCGCCAGCAACTAGTAACACCGCACCCGCCGCAGTGCATGACGAATCGTAGCCAGTCGGCGCTGCAATCCTCACAGTTCCCCCCAGTCACACGTTGCCAAACGTGCAAATGCTCAGCGGGCTCTGGTTCTGGAGCGGGGGCTGGCTGGCCGACTGGATCAGGGCGAGTCAGGAACTCCTCATCCCACTGTGGGCATCTGCATGTTTTTCAGGGCACGCCGCAAAGGTAGCAAAACTCATGACCGCAGCGGCAGTACATATGGAAGCAACCCTGGGAAAGCTCCACCATGTTCCTACATTTGGCGCATTGCTGCCACTTTGCCCGCTTCGCTGCATCCATGAGGAGTTGCACATGTGGGTCGCTCGGACACAGTCCGTCATGTGCGCGGTGTTTGCACTGCACGCAGGTCGTCTCGTTGCAGTCGATGCAGGTGCCTACATCGGCGCTGATATCTTTGATCCGAATGAAAGCGGTGCAATCGATGTTTGCGCAATATGTCGGATTGGGTGTCGCGAGCTCCTCCACCTTGAGGTCGAACTTCTTGACGTATCCTTGCGGAAGCATGGTACGACATACGTCCAGTGGGATTGGAATATTGCAGCATTTAGGAGGAAAGATCGAGACGTCTTCGAGGGCCCTGATGAAGAAGTTATGAAGACAGATTCGACAATAGCTATGAGCCACAGGCTTGCATTCGAGCGTCAGAGTGTCTATGGTCGGTATTTTGTCGAGACACGCCTCGCAAAGAGTGAGGGGCTCTTCCGGGTATGGTTCTGAGTCGTAGTAAGCTCCTTCTTCTTCGGTATCGCTTGTCTCATCGGGCTCGTTTGACGTTTGCGAACCCATTTCGTATGCGTGTATTTCGGCATAGAGCTCCTTTGCACGAGCCCACTGCTCATTGGTACCGAGAGAGCGATCGTTGGACAGGTTCGTAGCGTAGGTCGAGCTGAGCACGAATTCTGGGTCAAAGCGAGCTGGTGGTCGGCAATGGCCTGCCTTTCTTCTTCGAGAAGTCTTTCGAATTCTGTGTCAGTCTCACGCTCTGTTTGGGGGAGCTCGCGCGCCAACGCGTCCGGGTCGAGGACTATGCCGAGTGTTTGGGTCATTGGAGGGTGTGTGTGTGTCGCGCCCATTAAATAATGGGAGGGATGAGAAAGAGGTCGCGTCGCTGAGATTTCCAGAAAACTTTGTGGGCGCTGAGTTCCAAGGTTGAGTTGGTGATCATAGCAACGCTACTGCGTTTGTCTTCCAGATTGGGAAACCATTGATTCCTCTGTCACCGGTGTAAGAGCGCTGCCACAGCATCTTCGGCTAAGGGCTCCAACCTCTGTAGGCTAAAATCAAGCTGCTGCATCGCGAAAAAGAATTCAATATGACTACAGATTTATTTAGCATTACAAGGAGCATGCCCCAGCAGGGTCGCTGTGGTAGACCTTGTCATCCTTGGATAACGCCTTTGGCGGCTGTGTGCACAAGCCCGTATCTCATCCTAGATGTGGGAGATAGTGATGAGTTTGAGAGTATGAGCTAGACACGCTCAAGCTCTGAGTGAACGAACAGGCAACGTCTTGCGAATACGTTGATAACCATAGTCGCTGATTGAAGGTCTCGCGGAGCGTTGCTACTGGGAACAAATGACCATGCTGATCATCTGTTGGAACCGAGACCAACTCTTGTTGTAGGCTTGATCCTTGGCTGCGAGTATTATGCGACAATTTTTTTGTGATGTGAGACGGCGAAGAACGAGTTGCATTGTGAGTTTTGGCCGATGCGGCGCGCTGGCGATGACATCATCACCATCCTTAGGTGCGTACCAGCCTGTCGGCCTCTCTCTCCTGGCAACCACGATCCAACACCGCCTTTACATACGCGCCTTCATCTCCTCAACGTTGGATATTTCATCCTTCAGACTTGGTCACTTTACCGCGATCCTTCACGGCGTCGACTTGCGACCCCAGCAGCGATCATGCAGTTGGTGTTTCGTCTCGCCCCACCCCAACGTTTCAACGTGCCGCGCGCAAAGCACGTGAGCATGAGCGCGCATTTCTCCATGACTCCATCCGCATACGGCGTAAAAGTCGACTCAGGGTATTATCCTGTGGCTATTTAGCCGTCTTGTCATTCTCCGACGAACATGTTCATATCCACACTCGAGCCGTTGTTGATACCTCGACCCTGGGTTGGCAGACCCGCATTGTATCTTAAGCTGCAGATTCTTGAGATTGCAGAGGATGCCATCATTAGATTCTGCAGCCATACCCTATCGCACCATCATCTCCGAAGCAAGGCAGGTGCCAAAGCAAGTGCGATCAAGAAGTTGTTGCGATCCATCTCCTGCAAGCTCCGCTCCAGCCATCGCAATGAGCAGTTGCAATGCGTTCACAACCACACCAATGTGCAGTCTGCTGCGCGGGACAGTGGCGCCAACACTTTACAGAGGATGCCTCAGAGCCCCTGCAATGTGAAGGATTCTCGCCTCGTCCAATGTCAAAACAGCACTAAGCTCTACTCGGCTCGAACTCCATGCACAGTGCATCTCCACCAATCAGCGCTCCACATGTCAAACCTGTCAGTCGTCGTTTGACCCATGGACCTGGTTCTGGTTCCCAAGAGTTCTGTTCTTGGCCTAGGTATCCATCCTTCGTTCATCTA
>Ga0265797_10012889_pt1 | contig 10155 bp, 9 predicted proteins | sample P2T30metagenome_FD_192433 | JGI IMG/M metagenome (GOLD analysis project Ga0265797, IMG submission 192433) | Plant litter microbial communities from East Loma Ridge, Irvine, California - P2 T30 | ecosystem: Environmental > Terrestrial > Plant litter > Unclassified | place: USA: California... | reverse complement strand
TGTTGTTGCTGCATTGGAAGAATTGACCAAAAAGAGAAGCAAGATGTAAAAAAAAAGTAGATAAATCATGGGCCCAAGATTTACTCGTGGTGCAATGCTACGACTTGCTCAAACCACCACAACGTCCAACACGCTCTTGTTCTCCTTTCGAACCTCAACCCACCCCTTTTCATCAACCCTTACAATCTTCCCATCGACACATATCCTCCGCCACCTTGCATCGTCCTCCATGGCCTGGAACTCGATCCTCAGGCCCTCAATGCTCTCATACATGACGGCTTCGTCCTTGACATGCGACCCACCCTGATACGCCATTCCCATGATGCGCATGACGTCGTCTCCGCCCCGGGGGCCAAAGTGCACAAGATGCAAGCTGCCATCCAACGGCCTACTATCGGGCGATATGCAGAACGGTTGTTCGAGGTTTGACACGAGGGTGGCGAGCACGTACATGTGCTCTTGCGCCGAAAAGTCTGTCCATGCGCCATTTTGTTTGCAAAGGGAGAGTTTGGCCTTGTAGGCATGTGGTGGTGAGCCGTCGGTAGGGTACAGAGCTTCGTTTGCAGCCATTTTGAACCGGTCAACGCCGTACTTGCGGTAGGCGGTGGTGTCGCTGTCTGCGACGAGGGAGGCGTGCATGCCCCAGCTTGCTACTACGGCGCCGTGTAGGACGCTGTTTCCCTGCCCGTCCTTGGGAAGCGGTTCTTCATCCTGGCCTTCGTTGACGAGGAGACGGGCGCCTGGAGAGAAGGTGGCGCTAAAGATGGGTAGGGGCTTGGACGTGGTTGATGCAAGGGCGTTGAGGCCCCATATGTGTTCTTTTCCCGCGTTGATGGAGTGGTAGAGGGCGTTTGCCGTGCCGAGCGGGAGGAGCACGACACTAGGGCTTACGTAGATGTCGCTGCGGCCCTGGGCTGAGAGGCCATTCACGAGGTCGACGATGCCACCGTCTCCGGACAGGAGAATGATGCGGAGTGGCTCGCCGCTATTTGCTGCCGGGAACAGTGTCTTGTCTGTGAGTTCTAGGATGCTGGTTTCGGAGGTGGTTGTGTGCACTTTGATGGACTGAACCCCAGCTTCTCCGTAGACGGATTTGAGTATCGGATGCACAACCCCGTTGAAGAACTCCTCTGCCAGCCGACCCCCCGAGCCTAGGGATATGATGACATGCGTTGCCCGCTGTGAGGCTGTGTGGTCCTGGCCTGGCGGTGCAAGAGGGCGCGGTGACAGGTTGAGCAGTACAGGTGGTTTCGTGGCGTCTCTGTTCTCTTGCAGGGTGACGACAAGCTCGGAAGTGCCATCGGTACTCTGAATAGTGCTGATAATTTTCTTGGCCTGTTCATCTTCGTTTGTGGAGGCCATGATGATCGGCAAGTGCCGTGGTGACTGACTCAGCCTCAGCCTTGTGCGATGAGGTCAATGAGGGGTCCACGGGTCGGACGTCGATCGATTGTATGTTGTCGGGTAGAGCAAAGACGTTTACAGTCATGAAAGGTCCGTATGCCAGGCCCGCTTCATGGCCGACGTTATCTAGGCACCTCTTTGCGCATGAAATCACCGCCCAATCCTACAATCCATCCATCCATCCATCCATCCCACCTGCCTTATTTCCCGTCTGACAGGTGCGCTAGTCCCTGTACGTCATGTTGAAGAGCAGCGGGTGAGACAAAAAGCAGACATGAGTCTGAAACCGCCTGAGGCCATGTTGCTTTTGAGAGAGAAAGCAGATACCTATCACTTGAGACCCAACATGTTTCTTGAATCGTGAAAGGGGCTTCGCTGGACTTTTGTTTGATGGATTGACTGGCAATCAATGGGCTCCGCGCCGAAGCGTAAGCACGTGTTACGTCATCACTTGGCAACACACGACGCCGAGCGAGGCAGCTGCGCGGCTGTGTCTATTCTCAGCTTCACCAACAGTTGACTTTTGCGACGCAGATTGAGACGACGCTGCATGCCAGACACGGCGAGACACTGCAAACACCTCCGCCGCCTGCTTCCGCAGTGAAGCCAGCAATTTTCCCGCGCCCAGAAACCCAATCCACCCAACCCGCGCAATTGCGACCCCGTCTGCCCAACACACGCACATGCGACCCTAATCTCACTCTTCCACGTACACCAACCACACAACCGCCGCCAACATGAACGGCTGGGCAGTGTTTTTCATCGTACTTCTCCTGCTGCTCGCATTTTCCTACTTTGGCTGGTACTTTTACGCCCGCTGGAATGCCTCACGCAATGGGCTGCCACCACCGTCGATGAACCCGATAGCGGCATTTCGGGGCAACTCCGCAAGCGCCGAAGCCTCCAACTACCCCGGTCCCGCGCCCACCGGCATCAAGGGCTGGTTCGACGCCCAGATCTACAAGTTCAAGAACAGGAACAACCGGTACACGACGGGCAGCGGCTACGAAGACTCTGGATATAGTGGACAGCGAGGCGTGGGAGGAGGCCGAGGAGCAGGCAGTCGCTTGGACCCAGACGAAGCTTGGAGTTCGCGTGTGGGCGACGAAGCATACTACGAGGAACAAGAACTAGGTCTACACGAACCGCCAGCCTCGCACCAGCAAACTGCCAACCCCTTTGCTACTGCGTCCACTGAGCCTGCACGCGGTCGTAGTCGCAACCGCGACGAGTACGACGAGCACCTTGATGCCCGCAACCCCTTTGGCGACGATAATGCTGCTAGCCTGAGGGGTGTGAGCCCCAGGCCGGTCATGGATGCCGATACCAGCTATCACGGTGGCGCAACGGCAACTATGCCAAGCGCCAGCCAACACCAGCACAGGGCCAGCAGAGGAAGTAGAGAAAACAGCCCGACGGAGAGCCGGAGGAGTGTCTTCATAGAAGGGTTATAGTTGGTGTGTGCGAAGAAGTCGGGAATGTGGATCGGTGTGTGGTGTTTACTTCACTGCCAGCCTGACCCGCTTCTGTTGCGGCGAGAGTACCTGGTGCTTTTGTGTGATTTTGTTGTGAGTATATAACCCGGGTTTTCGAAATTTTCTTTCATTGCGTGTCTTTTTTTTTCTCTTTTTCTGTTCTGGGTGGCAGTGGATGGGTTTGGAGGGTGAAAAGAGGTGGAGTTGAATTGGGTGTAAGGATATTGTGATGCAGAGAGGCGTTGCGTGTGGAATGAGAGGTACAGATGCTCCGACGACGTCGAAAGACGCCCCGGACAAAAATACCATTTCTTGGACCCTTGCACATGTCCATCGTTGTAGCCTTTGTAGCTACTTTGTTTCGGCTTTTTCTTGGTCTATCCTCTCTTGTGCTGCTTACAGCCACAGTCTTGGCACTTTATACTCAAATCATCTTCCTTGCGTCTATCCTCTTTTCACTTTTTCGTCTCTTCTGAGGTGTGGGGTTTTCGGACCCGAGGAGCTTACAGTCAGTCGTGGAAATGTTTTTCACTGGGTTTGAGATGTCAATTGGGTCATGGGCACATGGGTCTATGTTTACTCTCTTGTCATGACCTTGAACCCCCCAAAATCACGCGTGTGCTCCCCGAGCGAGGCCCTTTTTCCTGTTATGTCGTTTGTTTATTCATTTCAATGTCTTCATTAGCATGGAACTTGGGCACGTGTTTGTTCTCTTGTCACAAACCCACGGACTTGTTCAGTGCCACCAATTTCCTACTTCTACGAATGCACACTTTTCATTGTCGCTGCGAGGTTCTTGCCGTTTCTAAGAACCTGCAGTTCTGCGTTCTCTTTACAAAACGATATCTTGCTCACGTCTGGTCTTGCATTCATTCTGGTGCTCATGTTTTTTGGGTGGTCTCACCGCCATGAACGTAGAGTCCTGGCCATCATGTCTCCGCTGATCTGTCCTCAACATTAGCTGTTTTGTTACGTGTCCTTGGGTTCATGTGTTTGTCTGAGTTGCCTCACCGCCTTAGATGTTTGGTTCCGGTCCCCATGTATACTCGGGTGTTCGTTTCAGTGCACTTGCGGTTGGCTTTTCGTTTGAATGGCTTTCGACGTCGTGCCTTTACCTCAATATGTCCACCGCCGTGGGTCCAGCGGGCACACTCGTGTATATAATGCGCTCTTCTCATCTTCTTCCCTTTTCTTTCCTCACATCTCTACCACCCTTGTTGCATTTCTTTCCTGTCATATCTTTGATTAACTGCCGCCACCACCCTGTCTTCATGGTCCTGTCCTTTTCATCCTCTGATGCATTCTCTGTATCAGAGATGACGGTCAGGGTGGTTGTGGCAGAAGCGTTATTGCCTAATGTTGAGGATTGCCAGAACCCACGTGAGTTTTACCATTCACCTTGCCTATCGCAATCGGGATAAGGATCCGCCGTAGCGCCTTGGTTTACCCACAAAATGCTCCTTCATTGTTGCTCGTCTGCACCCGGTATCAACGTGACAACACCCCCGGAACCATCTACCACAGCAAGACAGCCCCGGTGACCCTTTACTCACAGCCTGTACTGCCCAAAGGTTCAAGATGATAGCAACCACGGACCAGACAGCCTCGTGCATGTTCCCAGCTCTCCTTGCCGTAACAATGCAGCCGAACCTTGCAGTAAGTACTTGCACACTGCTTCAGTGTCGCGGATTCTCGTTTCGCATACACTACAGATGCTAATGAAGTTGTTTACAGGCAGTGCAGCTCCTCCGCGTCCCGAAACCGCTGAAGCTCCAGTTGCCCCTGTCTCCGGTAAAACTGTCGAGGGCACCCGTAAGCGCAGGGCGAATGACGCGGCCGAGGACGCAGACCTCCGGGATCCAGAAGACAGATCGACCAGCGGGTGGGAACTTGCCTACCGCCAGGCAAAGCGCGTAGCCTTGAATTACAAAGCAGAGGTCCTTGATACAGCAGGTATGGTGCTCGAGAAGACCGCCATCATCACCTAGAAAGATACTACAATAGTCCAACTTCAGACCACTGCCACCCAGCTTCGTCAAATGTTCAATTAATACGAAAAGACCATCAACAAACTTGAACTCGAGAATCAAGAACTTAGAATCAACATTTCCATGGAAAAGTCTGTGATCAGGCTTCTCAAGGAGCATATTGCCCAAAACATCCCCGCGCAGCCTCGCCCTCATGTTCCGACTCACGTCCCAGACGCCAACCCTGCTGTCCGCGACCACCCTTACTACAAGCATCCTGAAGCACCGCGCAAGAACATCAAGACCGACTTTCATCGCTTCAAGCCGACTCTCAACCACCCGCCTGGTACAGGTAAAGTTGGACCAGGACATTATGGTTCAAACCGTTGCAGGGACTTGGGTCTGTGTCAAGTTCACTTCCGTACTCCAGCTGTGTGCAAGCATGGTGAACATTGCGAGTACCGCCATGCATCTCTTGATGCAGATGGGTGTCGGCGCATTCGCTTTCTGTACGGCAAGGGTCCCGAGTTCTTGACCAAGGCTGACACCTTCCTCGCCAGCAAGCGTAATGCTGCCTAGGTGTTTGGTGTTTTGAGATGTAGACAGGGCGTTTAGGCTGGGGTTTCTTGATACCATGGGATGTCCTGGGGTTATTTCGTGTGATATGGCCGTATGAGCCCATGGTCTTCAGTTCGATATAGACAATAAGACACCTACCCTCCACATGAACTGCATACAACATTATGTGTAATTTCTACCCCTCTCCATTGACACTGATGCCTAATCCTCATACACCTCTTGTATTCGCCAACTCGCTTGTGACAAAAACATATTTCAAAATCATTCAATGCTGCTCAGACATGTGCTTGAGAATGAGAATGAACTGCATACATAACACACGCCACATAGTGCGCGCTTAGCTGCATCACAGAACCGTTCCAATGTAGTAAGCGGGACTCACCTTCACCACGAGAGAAGTGAGAAAACGTATGACGTGCTGTAAACATGTCTCACCATTAATGAATACAGCGTTGAGATACCTATACTAACAGACACTCGGGATAGGGACTGGACCAACTGGCCCTAGACTCGCTCCAATATTGGCCTGATGCATAGTCCTCGCTCCCCAATGATCTGGATAATCCACCGCAGTGTGAAAAACCTGATAATTCGCCCACATAATCACATCACCCTCTTGTACCTTTGGCAGCATGATGTACTCGGGCCTAAGCACGCGTTCCTGGATAGGCTTCAACCAGTCCCGGATCTCAGCTACGTCATCAACAGCGCGTGGCTCTTCTGTCTCGCTGGACCGCATAAACGCCCGTCGCACACAGATACCGTGGACCATGAATGCTCGTTCGGCTGTTACAGGATTGACCCACACCATCGGGTACCGTTTGACATGTTGTTCATCATACGCGCCAAGCTCCTCGAGCTTCTTCTCTTTGCCCTGGCTCACCAGTCCGAGACCGGTAGATTGGGCTTTGCAATCGCCCATCCACTGATAAGGATGCGGTGCATACTCGACCCACGAATGATCTGCAATCTTCTTCTCCGCCTCAGTCATCATAGCGTACGTCTGCACGTTGCTGAAGAAGGCAGTGAGACCTGGTTCCGTCTTCATCGTCAGGCCGCTGCCGTCGTCCCAGTGGATGGTCAACTCAGGCTCCGTGGGCCGCTGGATGCAGCGCAGTGTGGTGAACCAGGCGGGGTCGCGCGCATACAGCGGCGCGTCAATGTGCCAGCGTTGGAAGCGCGTGTGGCCCTGTAGAAACTCTTGCTCCTTGGGCGCATCTGCGTGCCATGCGTGGAGAATACCTTTTTTGATGTCAATGTCTTTGAGGCCGTAGTGGTCGGCGCCTTGGTGCCCTTTTCCGATTAATCGTACGTTTTCTGCGCTGGGGATGCCGTAGATCTCACGGCCTTGCTGCAAGGCAGAGCGGGTTAGTAAAGGATTGCCTCCAAAGGTGAGAATGGGTCTCGAGTGTCTTACTGATAAGAGACCGCCTGTTTTGTGAAACGTCTTTAGGTCGCCGTGGGAATGTACTTGCGGTGCTTCGGGGTCGAAGCGTGTTACGAGCTCCCACTGCTTGATCGGTGCGAGGTTCTGCTGTCCCCTGACGACGACGAGTTTATGTGTCCAGATTGCATCGGCAAGTGCTTTTACATCGGCATCTACGGTCAACTGTTAGAATTGGGAAAGGTTATGATAGTACTGGCGTTGCACACACCACTGATGCTGTTGAGATCAAGATCCTCAATGACAGCACCAAAGTCATGTTTCTCCTTTGCAGTCTTGTCCATCTCATTGAGCGTAAACGACGGCTCGGGCGCAAGGATACCTGGGGCCATGGTGGTGACTTTGTTGCGAAACCTTGTTTCAAGCTAGTTTCCGACGAGAAGGTTGCTTCTTCCGAGATCTTTCAAGTTGATACAGTGAAAGGTCCAAGGCTATGAGATTGAAGCCGGAGCTCATCAAGTACTGAAGTCCCATCTATATCTATCTTGCGTATATATTGAGCCGACATGCGAGACCCTTTCAACCACTCTCGCTTGACGGACTTGTCCGTGTTTTCCAACGCTTGCTGCACACCTTATCGCGGTCCCTGTACGCCAAAGTGCTCCAGAATGCTATGCTTGGGTGTCTATCGAGCATGCGGGGCACCATCCTGCAAGACGAGATGTTGAACGGTGTTTGCTGCTAGTCGGCTATCTTATCAGTGCCTCGCCCCTCGGCCGAACCCAAGACATGGAAACTGCGAGTGTTACCACTTCGGCCGAGTGTATCAATTCATGGACTCGCAGTAGTCTATAATTCTCGCGGCAGCAAAAGCGGGGTGTTGGGGGATTTGAAGTTTATCCGACCATGGCGGACGACTGACACGCGCTTCACAGAAGATACACGATGAACTTTGGGTGGGGTTAAAGATAGCCCTTTATTCTTAGCCATATCTCACACCAACTTGACTTTGGAGCAGCATTACATAGAGGCGGCTAAAAGACGGTTGATGACTGGTCGCCAAGTGCACAACGGCAGCACAAGGTTCTCGAAAGACGGTCGTAACGCAAATGGCGAATGTCGCGAGAACATTACTTGTACGAATGAAAAATAGCCGTATGCAACTTTGAAGCATTCAGACTACAAAGGGCATCTTCTGTAACAGATTCTATTCAAAAACTCTGTTCCCGCCGCCTTTTCCAACTGCGCAACTTCGATAGATTTCCATCCACGTGCTGCCAGTTCACAGCCTGCTGGCCTCGATAAACACAGCAAAACACTGAATCAGCCCGAAGGATGATCGCTCGCTGCAATATTGCACTGATGCATCACGCGCGGCCCATATGACTTTGGAAACTCGGTCTGAATACCACCACATTAGTCATCGTCCACTTCATGCCTATCATTCGAGATGCACTTACAATGCTGTGCCACAACGCCCGGTTGTACCATAAAATGACATCTTGCTCCGTGTGTGGATGCGCATAGATGTTCTCAGGCTGGAGCGCCGGTCTCATCAACCTGCTCCTTTAATCAGCATGGAGATACCCAACTGAAAAGCGATACATACTTGTCCATGAACGCCCTGACCTCCTTCAAATCCTCGACAACAGTCTCGGTACCCCCGGGTCTACTTTTTAGATATAGTTTGAAGGCGCCTTGACCGTGGACCTGTAGTGACTTCTCGCCAGTCTTTGGGTTCGTCCATACCATGGGATAGATGCAGACTTTGCTCTTGTCCCACTTGGGCAACTCATCGAGTGGTTTCTCTAACCCTTCAGTTTCGATAGAATGGCCTAATCGTGTACTATGGGTCTTTGACATCCATACGAATGCATGGGGGGCGTATTCGATTCTGCTGTTCACGACAATGTTTCTCGTCTCCTCGTCTAAAAGTTCTAGCGCACGGCTGCCCGCAACCATTGCTGTAGAGCCTGGCGCCATTTTCATCTGCGTACCCGCTTCATCCTCCCATCGTATCGTTACATCCGGGCCCTTTGGCGTTCGGACTGCCAACAGACAGCCTACACGCGGTGGTGGAATGTCGTACAGGGAGCCATCGAAATGCCATTGGTAGAAACGGGAAGCGCCTGCCTCACGCTCAGCGGCTGGGATATGTGGTGGCAGATGAAACTCTTCATGATCTACGCCTTGCACTTCGAAACCCGGCGGAAATCCAAAGTGGCCTTCTGGAACGGGGCCACGACCGAGGATATGAACTTGCGGTTGTACTGGGATCGCAGGGCGCTTGGGAATCCCGTAGAAATCGACACCGTCATGGTGTGTCAAAAAAGGATCATGGCCATGAGCATAGCCTCCCGTTGTTTCCTCGGGGTCGAAGCTGCTTTGTGTTAGCTCCGTCTTTCCAGAATACCAGTGGCTTCATACTTTGCAGTCAGCAAGTACTGCTGCTGCGGTTTCAGCATTTCTGGCTGTTCTTTGAAAACCAGCAACTTCCATTTGTGTAACGCATCGGAGATGAACTCAAAATCTGCGTCTGAGAAGTTATTCAAATCGATCCCATATATCTCCGCTCCAAAGTCGGCTTTGCTGTCTTCGGAGTGCTTTATGGGAACAACTCGTCCAGCAGTGTTCTCGGCATGTGGGAGGTCCAGAATAGGCTTCTGCACCTTTAGATGCAGGTACTTTGAGCCTTCGGTTGTGACTGCTGTGACGACCATTGTTCTAGTTTGTCGTGTATTGAAGGTATGTTGTTTAAGACAGATGCTCAAACGTAGCGATACTCTTAACAACTTTCGGATTGTCACACGTATATTGTTGCCGCTAGCGCTACATGCAGTGGCCATGTACAAATCACTAGATATGGCGATGCCTGTGATTATCCCTTACCTGAGCTACTGATGCTGTGGCGAGCATGGTGATAACACCCCGGCTGGGTTAACCAGATTCGGAACTCGGCCGAGCATCCACTTCTACTACTGACTTTGTTTCCACTATCATCACTCAGCTTGCTGTATTGGCGGTAACGCAAGTAGGTACGTGTAATTCTAGTCCAAATCGTAGTGGATATATTTCCTCTTGTCTTGAACACTATAGAAGTGGTATTTGTTGGTACATGAATTTCATCATGATCGCTCGTCAGCTCGTCTCTTCACATTTCACGACAACTTCTGGTACTTTATTGCATTTTTTGCAAGGTGGTGAGCCTTCAGGTCCGCTCCTGATTTGCCTACATGGGCTTGGCGGCTCAACGGAGACATTCGTGCCGCTCGTACCGTCCCTTCCGCAGACGTACAATATCGTTCTCATCGATTTCCAAGGCTTTGGGAAGACATCACTGGCTGAC
>Ga0265797_10012888_pt1 | contig 10155 bp, 7 predicted proteins | sample P2T30metagenome_FD_192433 | JGI IMG/M metagenome (GOLD analysis project Ga0265797, IMG submission 192433) | Plant litter microbial communities from East Loma Ridge, Irvine, California - P2 T30 | ecosystem: Environmental > Terrestrial > Plant litter > Unclassified | place: USA: California... | reverse complement strand
GCCTGGGTGTCCACGCTCAAGAAATCCAGAAGGGGGCAAGAAGGGACGAGGTTTCAAAGGGAGGAAGGACAAACGAAATGAGCACTATAAAGCAGTGCATCAAAAAGAGAGCAAGAAGCGAAAGCATGTGTATGAGAGTGATGAATATGCTGAAGGACGGGGTTATGAGGACAACACAGGAGCCAGACCATTGAAGGTAAGGCAAAGGAGCGACACATCGTAAAGTTGTATTACCGTTCATCTATACTTCGTTTTGGTTGGTTTGGATGGCTACACCTTCTTATACCGCTTGTTGAAGTGTTGTGAAGGGGTTGAGTGTCTGGGATCGTACTACTGTTGTTTTGTACCTGGGCTCATGGCTTGGTTTGCTTGATTTACTTTACTTTAATTCTGATTGCCACATCCGAGTGGTACCTCGAATGTTGGCAGTGTCTTATATGTTTCCAAATTAACTCAACAACTAAAGAAATACATGAGGTACAAGCAATCCAGATATGTTAGTTCAGAGTCCTTTGTTGGTTTCCATCATCTGCTGAGTGTGCTGTTCCAATTTATCGGCAAGCTCGGCGTCCTTTGCTGGACCACTCTCCCACCATGGTTCGCCAAAGCGGTTAAAGATGTCTAGATACGCACCACTCTGATCCGGTTTCATGTCTTCACTTGCAGCGCAGAACAAGCTGTTGTACGAGCCCTTGTCTGCCGACCAAAACATGCCAGTCATCCGTAAGACGGATATAAAACTAGTCATAATGAAGCCTGCCTTATCGACTCCGTCTGCGAGATTTGTTTCTACCAGGCCTGGATGTACACAAGACGTCCAGATCTCACCATCGTTGTTGTGGGCGCTGGGGGAACCTGGACCGTACGCCTTATGCAGGTACTTAGTGTGCAGGACATTGGCGAGCTTGCTTTGCCCATAACGGATCATCGGAGTAGCATCCTTCAGTGTCAGGTCTTCGAAGTTGATGCCACCATTTGGGGCGCTCAAGTGCCCCGATGAGGTGATGTTGACGATACGCACGCTTCCGGGCGGCAGAGTCTTGGAGGTGTCCAACATCATCTGCTTGAGGTGGTGTGTGAATACCCAGTGCGCCAGATAATTTGTCTGCCATTGCGCCTCGTAGCCGTCTTTTGTGAGCTCGAATGGTGTTGCCATAATGCCTGCATTGTTGACAAGACCGTGCAGCGCTGTCTCGAGTGTAAGAAAGCGTTGCGCTGCCGCAACAACGCTCTTGAGATCCTTGAGGTCCATTTGTAGAAGGTCGACTTGAGCTGCGGGATGCATCTTCTTGATCTCGGTTATGGCTTCTGTACCCTTTTTCGAGTTCCGAGCACACATGTACACATGCGCGCCATGTTCTGCCAGATGTGCGACGGTATAGTAGCCACTGTTTTTGAGCGAATTAGACAAATGCGACTATCGCGACATCCACGCGGGAGACTTACATGCCTGAGTTTCCTCCTGTCACGATGAAGACTTTGCCTTGGAGATCTGGGAGCGAGCTAGGGTGGAACGGCATGTTGGAGAAGATGTTTGATGAAAGACTGTGTTAACGGAGAATGTGAATCTTAAATGCTATAAAGTTAGACACGGCACGTAGTTTGTCCTATGCCCTATGTACGGCCGTAGCCGTAGAAGCATTGCCCATATGATGAAGATGTTGATGCAGGGCGTATGCCAACAAGGCGCAGCTGCAACGAGCGGACGAATCGGCCGGAAACCCCAGGACTTCTTCCTCAGCGACGCCATATACATGTGACATACATGCACGAAAACCGCTACGGACGAGTGAAGCGCGTAGAAGCCGAGTGGCATCGCGTAGCTGCATGTCAGCGCACACGATAGCATCTTACCGTCTCAAGACACAGCCCGTCAGGCAGCAGTTAAACCTAAACGCCGCATATACCTCTTCTCGAGCGGCGCAATTCGAACAAGGATGTATAGGACGAAAGCAAAACTTCTACTTAGCATGTTCTTAATCTTTTGTTCTTGAGTCAGAACCTGGGATATCTACGTAAACACGCAAGGATGGCTCCGGGTTATTGTGCTGAGAGCCAAGCTTTGCGCGACGACCAACTTTCGGGGGTGATCTCCAGATGTGCCCCGCTTCCATTGCCAAGGACCTTGGATTGAAGGTAACCCCTCATCGTCCGCTAGCACTTCCACAATCCGCGGTGTTCCAAACATCGTGTACTGCACAGTGCCAACGGCTTCTTACCATCACCAATTGTACTAATACTATGACCTTTCGCACTCGCCATCCGATTGAATCCGTGTGCATCCCTACGTACACATCCGTGACGATCAATTGCGTGCCTTGGAAACAAGCCATTTGGTTTTCAAAAAGGTGCGAGCCAGAACTCATGCGACGAGCTGGAGGCAGAAATAGCCCTGAAGTATGCCGGATCCCATACAATGTACCAGCTAAGCGACCGTGAAAGAAAGTCCTCTCGGTGACTTTTGAGTCTCAAGGACAAGGCAGGATCACGTCGTCGACGGTAAACCAGATCTTGAGAAACGTAACGCGACCAAAATCGTAAAAAGAGGTGGAAATAACAGGCTGAGAAGGTCGGTTCAGGGTGCGCAACAAGCTAATTCTAGACCCCAACCGGTCATCCTTCCATTGGCTAATCGGTTGTATCCACCTGCAGTGACTAACACCCAACCCCTACCTTGTCCTAACTTCTTCTATTCCACCCCATTTACGAATTGTGTGACTTGCGGACAGGAATTGATTGCGGCAAATGCGCTCCTACTGAATCACAGTCCGTTCACGGTTCTCGCCGCTCATCCTCAGGAGCTTGCGCCATATAAACCAACTACAGCGCCAATCTGAACTATCGAGCTCTTAATGGTCTCGTAACAGGGCTAGGTAGCTCGTGTTTGTTTTTTATGCATCGTACGTGCCGTCGGTGGGGTATGTTCTCTCCAGCATCGCAATCGGCCCGTGTTGGTCGGCGCTGACCGTACTCTTCCCTTCAATCTTCGTCTCGCCTTGCCTTGCTATGTTTACTTCTTTCTCGTCTTGTATGAAGTAGCTATGGTGAAACGTCTGCAGTTCATAGGGGTAGCGTTATGTAGCCTCGTCATTGAAACATCTGCGCAGAAGCGGGAGATATTCGAAGGTGTTTCAGCAAATGCTACTTACGATTATGTTGGTATGCTAATCCCAGTCTACAACTTCTCATTACGTTGCTTAAAGAACACTACCTAACAGAGCAAACTTTGGTAGTTGTCGGTGGTGGTACAGCTGGCCTAGCGATAGCGTCTCGCCTGTCCGAATTTGCATCAGTAGCGGTTCTGGAAGCTGGCGGCCGATATGAGCAAGACAATGGCAATCAATCTGTGGTTCCATATCATGGCCTCATTATGCCTGTGCTTGGCACAAGCGAAGCATATCCTCCCCAATCACTGATAGACTGGGACTTGTTGTCGACTGCGCAATCCGCCGCTGGCAATCGTCGCATACACTATGCACAGGGCAAAACGCTTGGAGGAAGCTCGGCGATCAACACAATGGCTTATCATCGGGCCACTGCTGGTTCATACCAGCGCTGGGCAGATTTGGTCGGTGATCAAAGTTATACATACGACAAGGTCTTGCCGTACTTCAAGAAGTCCGCTACTATCACACCCCCTGACCTCGCAAAACGCAATGCGCCGAATGCGACGGTGCGATACAACGACTCAGCGTTTGACAACGCTCTCCAAGGCCCTCTCCAAGTATCGTGGGCTAATTGGGTTGATCCAGCCCAGAGTTGGCTCGTAAGAGCATTGCAAGCAGTCGGGCAGAAGCTGAGTGTCGATGGTTTCAGCAGCGGTAGCTTGAACGGTGGAGCTTGGGTGCCCACAACCATCGACCCAAAACATGCGACAAGAAGTACTTCCAAAAGCAGCTATCTTGATGAAAAGGAAGGTAAAGGCATGTTGCAACTGACCATTTATCTGCATTCCCAAGCCAGCAGAGTGATATTTGACAAGGACAAGAACGCCATCGGTGTAGCAGTGCTATCAGAAGGAGACGAGTACACGATATCAGCAAGGAAAGAAGTCATTCTTTCGGCTGGTGTGTTTCACTCTCCACAGCTTCTTATGCTATCTGGTGAGAAATACTCCATGATCTTTTGATTGTTTGTGTGCTGATTAGTGAAGGTGTTGGGCCTGCAGCAACTCTCTCGGAACACGCTATACCAGTCGTAGCCGATCTCCCCGGCGTAGGCCAAAATCTTTGGGATCAAATCTTCTTCAATGTGCTTCGCAGTATTACCGTCCCAAGCACCGGAGCATACCTCATTACAGCCATCCACCAGGCAATAGCTCTCCAGCAGTATTCAACAAATGCCTCGGGTCCATACAGCTCGGCTGGTGGTTATCTCTCTTTCGAGAAATTACCGCTGAACTATCGTGCGAACTTCTCGTCTCGAACGGAGGCAGCTCTATCAGAATTTCCGTTTGACTGGCCGGAGATAGAATATATCGCGACTGGTTTCCCTAGCGGGAATCCCGACTTCCCCACCATCGGCGCGATCAGCGGCACACTTCTTACACCATCCTCGCGAGGTAATGTAACGATTCTTAGCGCATCGATTTTGGATCAACCCATCATCGACTTGGGCTGGCTTACTGATCCAGCAGATGAAGAAGTCATGGTCGCTGCATTCAAGCGAGTGAGGGAAGCTTGGGACAGTCCTGCACTTGTTGGAATAATCGCCGGTCCAGAAATCGCGCCCGGCACCAACATCAATACGAATGCAGACATCTTAGCTGTGGTGGACTCGCAGGCAAACGTTTTCGGTGTACAAGGGTTAAGAGTAGTTGATATTTCAGTATTTCCTTTCAGTCTGCCTGGGCATCCGCAGGCTTCAGTATACATGTTTGCGGAGAAGATAGCGGACGAGATCTCAAAAACAAGAGAAGCTTACTAGGCGGGTATAACTACGTCTAGCCATGAACAGCGCAATGGAAGGACTATTGCTTCGCAGGTGAAATACAATCTGGGTGCGTTGAAGCGAGTCTTGAACGTTTTGATCACGGTTGCTCATGCCGTTCGGATAGTAGTCGGCGGATTCTATTGCATAGCTCCCGGATGAGCGATACGATCGTCTGTTTGTAGACATGCGTACCTTTTATTGCCAGTGGAATTTCCTACATCGATGAAATTGTGCTAATGACAGTATGCAGTAGATAGAGCTTGATGATCGCCACGGCGGCTGATGTTGACTCACGCCGGTAAACTGGCCTTACACTGGACGGCTAAACTCTCAGAAATCAATTTGAACAGCACTTTGATTAAACAGCAGCACTATCTGCTGGAAACGCGATTACAGTAGGGTTTCCGTGCATATTACGCCACCAATCGTAAAGCACAGCTTACGGATGCAAAGCTCGGTTGACTGGGTTCATGCATGATTGTGACCTGCGCATAAGTACGGCACGAAGTACGAGAGCACTCGCATTGTCGTGCAACGAGATCTTGCATCATGAGGCAGTACTTGTTTTTCTTTTTCATCCCACCTCTCGTGGTTGGCCATGGCTTCGTCCAGAATGCAACAATCGGAGGGAAGGAGTATGATGTATGTAAATAGATGCGACACAAAGCGGAACTGTTGTCACTAACATCCAGTTCAGTTCTATCACGTAATTAATCCGCCATCCAAGAGAAGACATCACAGTTGCTGACCGAGATCAAAAGCCTTATCAGGATCCCTACATGAACCCTGCTGTGGGTCTATCTTGGAAGCTGAGTAAACAACATACTAACAATGAACAGCCACCCCGCATCTCTCGCGAAATTCAAGGCAACTTCCCTATTGAAAACGTGAAGCTCATAGACCTTGAATGTGGTGGCAATACCACTGGCGGAATTATCGGATCACGGCCCGCTCCTTTGCATGCTCCAGCGGCAGCTGGGTCGACTGTTAATCTACGCTGGACAGCGTGGCCAGAGAGTCATCAGGGTCCTGTGATAACGTACATGGCGAGATGTCCTGACACTGGTGAGCATGTCCTGTCAATCGATGATACAAAGAGCGAATTATAATGAGGGTATTTTAAGGCTGCAACGACTACGTCCCCTCTTCTTCTTTGGCGCCAACCTGGTTCAAGATCGCAGAGGATGGCTTGCATTCCACCGACCCAGAGTGGCTCAAGAACCAATGGGGTATGACATCACTTATCAACGCACCAAATGCCGGCGTGAACTACACGATTCCAGCATGTCTGAGGCCAGGCTTTTACCTTGTGCGTCACGAAATTATTGCGCTGCACAGCGCGTATAACGAGGGGGGAGTGCAGTTCTATCCCGGATGCCACCAGCTAGAGGTCACTGGCGATGGCTCGACAGTGCCGACGGCGGGCCTGGTGAGCTTCCCAGGCGCATATGATAGTAAGGATGCTGGTCTTGTATACAGCATCTACAACCAACTACCGTACGATATTCCAGGGCCTGAAGTATTCCAGTGCGTAACATAGCTAAGGGAGAACTACAATAAAGATCTGTCTAAAAGGAAACACATGTTGAGATATACCAATATAACTTAGTACATGAGCAGGATTGCTTCTGCATTCGATCTCTACATCTGGAGAGTAGTGGTAGATATGCCTGTTGTCTGACCTTCTTCTAGACATCAGTGCCTGTGAACAGAATCTCACTCTCCATGTTACATGTCGTCAGAACTCTCAGCCCGTAATTGATGTAAGAAGAGCCACATCATAGTCGATCTATATTCGCTACGTAGACTTCTCACCCAGGCCCATGCTAGCAGATCCCATACACTCTGCCCATATCCATCATCCTGCAACCCCAACTCCTCTTTCCATCCAGCTCAAAACTTCCTCTGCCACACCAACCTTCCAATATCACCCACCTCCCGCACCGTGACCCTCGCCCCCCTCACCTCCTCATCGCCCAATAGATTCTCGTACACCTTTGCAAACTCCGATGCGTTCGTAACCCCATGCTTCTCCGCCTGCTCATCAACCTCGACCCGAAAGCAAAGATACACTTCATTGAACCGTACATTCGTCTTCTCGTTCTCGCGGGCTGCGGCCGTGCTCATGGTAAACAGGGCGCCTTGCGTCATGCCTGGTACAGGAAAGAAGGCAGTTTCGCCCTGCGCGCCAGTGCAGAGAGTCCAGGTGCTGGTGGGATGCTTCTGAGCAAGGAGATAGGGAACGGTGGCGCGGTAGGCGACTGCGAATGATTGCTAAGCAGAGGTCCACCCCTCCTCTTGTCATTGGAAGGACTGCGGCTTACAGAAATTCGCCTCAAAGGCAATGTTGAAGTTGTAGCGTAGTTGTTCCGTTGTGATTTCCGTAAGGGGAGTGGAAACGTATTCGCCGCCGACTGAAGGGGGAGAGGAATTGATTAGTGGACATGTGAGGATGGAAACGAGTCGATCGGGACTGACCGCAAGAGTATACGTGCTGGAAGGCTGGTAGTTGCCCTTCTCGCACCTTTTCGACGACACTTTGAACACCCGTGTCGGACGAGATGTCGGCTTCTGCAAAGGTGATCCCCTGCGATGATCCGACATGTCTGATGAGCTTGTCGGCGGAAGCTTGGTTTCGGACGATCGCTAGAACGTTGCGTTTTGAGTTGAGAGCGCCTTTCACGGCTGCTACGCCGATGTTGCCTGTGCTTCCAACTACCAGGACGGTTTCGGTATCAGATGATGACATGGTAGGCTATCTTGAAACGATTCTGAACAGCTGCAGATCGTCAAAGTAGGTACGAGTATGATCAACGTTGACGGACACTGTGCGTATCGAAATGATTTCTTTTACTTTGCATGGTGTTGACACTGACTAGATATCAGATTTGCAATGCTGCTTCTCCTTGCCAGGCTAACCATATCGTGACAAATCCGTTCGCGGTCTTGTCGCGTTTCGGCTAACTACAAGAGCGAGCTTACAAACACAGCGCCGAAGGATCGATCGAAGGAAGACTTCGACCCACACTGTTACCCCAACAAGTGGGGAGGTACTCGGGGCCACTCATGTTAGGACTTAGCAATTATAATGCGTGTGCTATTGTTGCATTAGGAAAAGCCTATAAGCTACTGTAAATAGGCTGTTTTTAATGCTTAATTAGCAGGGTTAAGATACAGCGTAGCTAGATACTTTTCTCTTTACCTCTAACGCTGTCTAAACAACTAATTTATAAATCGTATAGCATTTTATTTCTCTAGAACTATGCTCTTTATTATCTTCTACGTCTTAAAATATAACTTAGAGCTATTATAACCTATTAGCTGCAAAGCATAGCCTTTAACTCTTACTATCTTAGAATTATTTTTACTTTTATATACTACGCTACTCTAATATAAGCAATCTATAGAAATATATACTTAAGCTTAGTCTCTATAAGCATTTACTACTTAAAAAGCATTCTAGTATACTCTAGTAATAATTGCTTAAGCGTTTTTAATAAACTTTTCTTAATCTTATTTTTTAAAATAAGCTTAGTAGATATATATATAGTTTAAATAAAAATAAAAAAGAAATAGCTTATATTATATAGCGTAATACTAGTTATATAACCTATAATTATATTAAGATAAAGCTAATGTTATTAGAAGAGTTTTTAAAAGTAAAACTAAAGTTCTCTAAATACTTTTTAAACTTAATACTAAAAACAAAGTAATAAATAAGTAAATTTTAATTAATAGTAGTATAAACTAAACTTGTTTATTGCTATATTAGTACATATAAAGTAGCTTGTCTATTAGAAAAGATTTAAATAATTATATATTTAGAACTAGTAGTGTAAACAGATTTAAAGAAGTACTTAATACTTCTACTATATATTCTAATAAGGCTATTATAATAAATCTTATACTAAAAATAGTAAGTAAAACAAGTATATAATAACAAAGAGATACTAATATAAACAAGCTAAAAGAAAAAAGCAATAATAAAAAGTATATATATTGAAGAACAAAAAGATTAAAACAAAGAAATAAATTATAAGTACTTGTAGTAATAAAGGATATAAGCTTAAAATATAGTAATACTGTAATAGAAAAAGATTTTTTACATTACAAGAGTATAAATAATCTATTAAATATAGATACTACAAAGCTTTAGGAAAATAAGTAGAATAAATATTAATATAAGTTATTTATTATACTTGAATCTCCTATAACTTTAGCGTTTAAGCGCATTTACTTTAGTTAGTATATAGCTATTCTACTATTATCTTAAAATTAAAGCTAAGTAAAGTACTTTACTTTTTTGTTAGTGTGGATAAAATTTAAATAAAAAAATAGATTTTATTTACTCTTAATTATATCTATAAGAGTATAAACTCTAGGTTTATAATATTATACTTATATAACTAAAGTATTATACTATACTATAGTTTAGTAAAGGTTTATAGATATGTATATTAGATAGTACCTATAAAATTATTAATTATATAATTTAGCTTAGAATACTTATTTATAAAGTATTAGTATTATAAAATAACTAGTAAAGAAGCTATTTACTTACTTTCTCTAATATAATAGTACTAAGTAGAGTTAGGTCTTATAAAGTTATAGTATATATATACTACTAGATTAGTAATATAAGAGATATTCTATATATTAAGATATATTAAAACGTACAGAACTTTTATTATAAAGCATTTTAAAAATACGTTTTATTAAGTTTTCTTAATTTTATCTTAGTAAAGACGTATATATTATAAAGCTATATAAGTGTTATATTATAGAAAATAGTCAATAATAGAAAGAAAGATTTTAGTAATCAAAAGTGCTTAAAGACATTTTAAATATAAATCGAAATTAATTAAATTTTAGAAGTATATAGAATACTTACATACTTGAAGTTGTTAGTACTAGACATTAATATTATATCTATAACTATAGTTGTAAGTTTTAACTATTTCCTCTTTAACTTTATAAATAAAGTATAGCTTAATTATAGATCGAATATAATTAGATTTTTAAAGACACTTTAAGTAGCTTAGCCTAGACTTAGTATACGTAAGCTTTTTTATTAACTAAAATACTTACCTTATATTACAGTAGACTGTACTTACTGTTATAGGTATTACTAACACTCTTTGAAGATAAAGTATTTTTACGTAAATTATAGCAGCTACTTTCTTATTAAGACAAGCACTAGTACGATTATAATTATAATTATAA
>Ga0265797_10012887_pt1 | contig 10155 bp, 14 predicted proteins | sample P2T30metagenome_FD_192433 | JGI IMG/M metagenome (GOLD analysis project Ga0265797, IMG submission 192433) | Plant litter microbial communities from East Loma Ridge, Irvine, California - P2 T30 | ecosystem: Environmental > Terrestrial > Plant litter > Unclassified | place: USA: California... | reverse complement strand
CAAGCCAAGCGCAACCCTCCTCGTCAAACCGCAATCCAGCAGGAACCCGATCACATATACCTTCGGTGGGGCAACTTAAGTAAGCGACAAACTTCGTCTGCTTCGGCAGGAATTCGAATGTCATCTCAACCGCGAGCGAGCGATCGTTGGCGTCGACGAACAGCTGCCCGTCTTTAACTTGAACCTCGATGCTGCCGTAGCCGGGGTGCCTGTATTCGCCGGTGTATGTTGAGAGTGGACGTCCTTGTGGTAGCTGCTCTCTTGTGTCGTTGGGTAGAAGAGACTGCTCGACTTTTTGATCATCCGCCGCAGGCTCAACGTTCTCTTCTTGCTCGGATCTTATTATCTCAAATTCTTCCCAGTCGAGCCTCTGGTCTTGTGGCACGTTCAAGACTTCATCTATCAACTCATGCACCAATATGGAGATGACTGAGTCAGGATTTCCAGCATTCGCAAAGATGACACACCCCAACTTGACATCGGGCATGAACAAATGCGTGGTCCCACACCCAGGGATCCTACCCTGGTGAGCGACAACCTGATACCCTCGGTAGTAGTGCAAGCGCCATCCCGAAGTATAGATCCTCGGCGACGAGAAAGGGTAAGGCTCTTCCGTTTCCAGTCCCATGATGGTCCTCTCCTTCATGATACCTTTGTATACTTTCTCGGTGAAGGGAGCTTGCTTGTGCATCATGGCCTTGACGTATTTGATGTAGTCGTTCACGCTCGTGATAATAGATCCTGCGCCTTGGCCTTCAGGAGTGTCTGGGAAGTCGAACTCCAGGTATTGCTGTTTTGCGTCGTCCCAGAGATGGCCTTTGGTGATTCGATCTCCGAGTCCTTTCGCTCTCGCCGCGGCTGGCTGGAGAGAGGTCGATCGCATCCCGAGCGGTTGAAAGAAGTTTTGCTGGAGGTACTCGGAGAAGGATTTTTTGCTTTTTTGCTCCACGAGATAGCTCGCAACGGTGTACATGGCATTGCAGTAGACGTACTCGGTGCGGATCGGTCCCTGGATTAAAAGGTCGCGGATTTTTCTTGTCACCGAGCGCGCATCATCGGGATGCTTTGCGTGTGGTCCGAGGAATGCATAGTCGTTGCTGGGATAATTGTATCAGTTATGTCGAGATGAAGTAGTCATGAAGCCGGAGATGCACCCACGAAGCTAGTCCAGTTCTATGCCCAAGCAGATCATCAAGAGTAACGCCTTTGTGTTCTTCGCCCGGCATCTCAAAGTCACCAGGCAGTAGATCGGACATTCGCGCATCGTATCTGACGTCGGGGTAATTCTTGTCCTCAACGAGAAGTGCAACAGAAGCAGCAGTGAGAGACTTGGAAACTGATGCAATGTCGAATAGCGTGTCGGTAGTCATCGGCTGTGTCGACTTAATAGAAGCGATGCCATAAGCTGTAGAGGCGGTTTCATCATCTTGAACGACTGCGATGGCGATGCCGGGGATGTGATGCTCTTTGATCAGCTGTTCTATCCGGGAGGTGAACTTAGGTGAGCGGCAGAGATCCATTGTTGATCGATCGGTAGGTAGCTGATGAAGATTTCGTTGCAGTTGCAGTGACCTTGATGATATATAGATGTCACTGGTGATGTTTCAGAGACTTCACTTACCAAGCAGGCAACAACATGTGTAATAGGCTACCGAAGTTATGTAGCAAGGTTCAATGCAAGCCACAATGGTGGTCTCCACTAATCGTAATTCACTATGAGAAAACATTAGTCATATCACCCACTCTGAGACACACCCACTCTGAGACAGCTCCATGTCCTGTGTGGCGCAGTCAGTGGTCTCAAAACATGGATGTGTCATGCACCGATGAATGAAGAAAGCTACTCAACTCTGGTGAAAGTCATATCACTGTATCCAGTTCGAAACAGCCCGGAAGATTGATGGACGTATAGTCAATCACTGTTTTAGAAATCGGCACAGACAGGCTGGTTGGCGAATCAAGACATGCTTAGTCCACTGCTACTGTTTACGTTGAGTCAAATGGTAGTTAAGAGTCTGCATAACACATAGAGACCCAGCCTTCTGCTTTAACCAGCTCAGTCCATCTGCCTCAGAACTCCAGTATGAAAATCTTCTCCAAACCTCGCTACATAAAGATCAGCATTAGCCTTCTCCAACTTCGCCGCCACTTCTACATCTCCCTGGGCTCTGGCTATTCGAGCCAAATCTGCCGCGGCGGCCAGCGTGCAGTCGTGTTCAGGACCATGCTTCGCCACACTTCGCTCATAAGTTCCATTCTGTTTCTCTCGCGCTTCATCCAAGCGTCCTTGCATCAGTAACATACGGGCAATACCGCACGAGGCCTCCATAGTTTCATGATGCTCCAGTCCGTGGACAAGAGTGTTTGCTTTCTCCAACCTTTCGTACAAAGGCAAGGCTTGGTCGCATTTCTTGTCGTTTTCGTATGAGATGGCTAGCTGCTCGACGCTCTCGAGAGTATCTGAGTGAGAAGACCCAAGAGCGGTTTCTCGAGTGGCGAGAAGATCAAGTGAGAATTTCTCGCCGGCTTCATCGCCCTCGCAGGCGTAGATGATGGGCGCCAGGTCGATCATGCTGCGTAGAGTGTCTGGGTGAGTGTCGCCCAGGGCTTGCTTCCTGGTTTCGATAATTCTTCGTTGAAGTTTCTCGGCTTTCTCCCACTGTTCTGTGAACTGATATTCGAGGCTGAGATCGTGCATGGCTTCCAGTGTGTTGGGGTGGCTTTCGCCTAGAGTCTCCCTTTGCTTTTCCACGTGCACTCCCAGCTCTCTCAGCTTGTATTCTTCCTCGACGGCAAGCTCGCGCTGGCTCTCGGCGACGAGAGCCTCCTCGGGTGAATGCGTCGCGAGATGGTTGTTCTCGCTCGCCATGATGGAAGAAGTCTTGAATTTGTCGTTGATTCGTTCCGGGGAGCTATGTTGACAGGGAAAAATCGCTGTAGTACCCTGCGAAAGATGTCTTATGCAAAACAGTCGATCAAAGCTGGTCAATGCACGGCGCCGCGTGTTGCGCCATACTAACTGTTAGTCGGTGTCTTCATCAACGATAGTTTGCATATCGCAAGACTTGTCGTATAACTGTCCATTGAACAAACAGACGGAACAGTGGGGAAAGCCCTAGGGACAGATCTTGTAGCCTGGAACGCCACAATCTCCTATTGGTCGTATTAACGAGCAGTGGCTGACAGCTGCCGTTGACGCTAAATACGGCAATCCCACGGATTCACATCAGAAAGCAACTCCACTTGGTTGCATGTAAGGATGCACTTGTGAAGATCAGGGGCCGCATGGTGGCATGCTTCAACTCATCGTCCCTATTTGCATCATTCATGGTTACTCACATGCACTAATCGTTGCGCTTATTTTGCCTACCAGTAAAAGTTGGTCGGGTAGGCGGATCCTTCCACCTCGGATTTAGACAACAACAACAACATGGTCCGGATAATACCACCAAAAGCGGAGCCTGCTGCCACGCTCAAAGCGTTCCTTCTTACAGACCTCAGCGCCGTCCAACTGGCTCGATTCAAACGAGCATTCGAGAAAGGAGCCAATGTCCACCTTCGACCGATGCTGCATTTGAACATCATACAAGCTACGGACGACTATGTGAGCGCATCGCGTGCACAGATTCGCGCTCGGGAGACTTCAGCTGGCAACACAGACCCTTTCGTCTTGATCGATGACAAGTTAGTGGCCAAGAACGGCGTCTGGTACGTTAGCGACTTCGCCTGGGAAGATGATGTCCAGAACGGGTTCGCAGAGAGCGAGGAAGTCTTGATGAGAGCGCTAGTCCGCACTGAGCACCTTGCTATCTCTCATGTTTGCTGGCAAGAAGGCAATCCTCCGATGGGGGAAGAGCTGGAAGCTCTCGACTTAGACATCTTGCCCCTGCAGTCTGATTCCGTGCAGTCAGAGCCAGTGGGCGCGGACGATGAAGGTGACGAGCTGTGGAGTACTGACGAATGCGAAGTCATCGCTGAATCTGGAGAGTATGAGACGACGACGGATTACGAGATCTGCAGCAACATGTCGCCGATGCCTCGTGAAGCGGTCAGGCTTCTTTCAAAAGTTGCGAAACGAGAGAATTTGATCAGCGACTGGACTTGGGGCCGCGATGTGAGTCGTTTTGCGACGCCGGATAGCCTTGGGGAGAATCTACCAGCTGGAACGATCCGTATGAGTGCCAATTACGATCCAAATGTTCCCAGGGTTCACTATGAGTGGCCTGAAGGATCGCTTTGATCGGTGAACTGGCTCGAAATGAATTGGGGCGGTCTGACATGGCTCTCTAATCCGGGAAGTAAAACTGTCAGCTATATCCCAGCCGCCCCCATTCCCCCACCTTCTTGTCTTTCCTCGCCAAACCCTTCTGATGCTCATCATCATCTTCGTAGATGCTCTGGTAAGTGAACCAACCTCGTTCATCGCCTTCCTCTTCCTGGACAAACTACTCAAAATCCATGTTCGCAATCTCAAGATTGCACCAGATCATATACACATCGCCCCAAGGCACCCTGACTTTATCATATCTGCCACAACCTATGCCTAAGGCTTCGCGAGAGTCGTCGGCCAAGCTCGCCAGGATACAAATCTTGTTCTTGGCACCTTCGGAATCGATTACGACGAACAAGTTTGCGCCTTTCTGCCCTTCATCGCCGTACTGGTTGAGATCTAGGCAGTACCCTTCGATGCCCTGGATATCTGCACGAGTCCATGCGCTCTCTGACAGGCTTTCCAGTGGGATCGCGGTTCCATCGATGTCGTCTTGCGTGGGACTCTTGTCAGTCACGAGCTTGAATATATTCAAGCCTCCATTTGAGTCGTCCCAGTCGCGCATACTGATTAAAGCTTCGTTGATGTTCTTGTGGTTTGCCTCGGGCGCTGTCAAAAGAGGAGGCCGGTCATGATGGATCTTGGTGATGGAATTTTGTGTAACATTGAGATCAGGACAACACTAGACAAAGTTGGTTTTGTTGACTTATTGGATCTATTGCAACACACCCATAATGTTCGCAATCAATACGGCAGTTCATGCACGTCTTCACGAATGTAATTGAGTTGCGAAGTGGGTCTCACCGGTTGCAGATGACGATATTGTGAGTTGGTCAGCGGTGGTGGCTGAAACATGATGCTGAGACGTAATTCGCCAGAAATACGAGAGGTCTAAGCTAGTCTACAACGATCTCGACCATTCTTCTTCATATCGACATCAACCTAACAGTCCGATTGGCGAATTTTGCGATTCTACATACGAGTCAGTCGAGCGATGCATGGAGTGAAGCACGCCGCAACGGGCGTGAAACCTTGGGTACCATCGTCGATCTCTATCAGTGGCTGCAGTCTTGTATTGGAAGATATGATCGAATGCCTTGACAAGTGCGATGAGTCGAGTATATAGGATGATCTGGGCTCCATCGATCTCGTCTACACCCCTTCACTTTCATCGTTCTCTATCACGACAACACAACCAGACATTAACCACCATGACTTCGAAACCATCAGGAGCACAAGCTGTCAATCCGTCAGAAACCCAGACAGAGCTTGAAGGAGAGACGCCCGACATCATTCCACACCGTACTCTCACTGCCAGAGAAGCAGAACAGGACTACCAGAAACAGCTTGCACTCTTAGCCGAACAAGAAGCAGAGTACAACGCCCGAAAGGCCAATGGCTCGCCACTGCAGGACGACACGACCGACGATGAGCAAGCTAGTTCGTAAATGCATTTCAAGGAAGGGAGACGTGACTTTGGGCTCGTTTGATAGCAAATCCCAATGAAGAAGTTGTCAAAACATCACAGTCTCCCAGGCAGAACCTTCGTCTCCTCCAGTCTCGCCCTCAGAACATCCCAAGACCCAACAGCCCGCCTCGCACTCTCACGTGGACCCTGCTGCTCAGCCCTCATCCTCCTATCAAACGTCTCCATCGAAACCCAGCCCGCATACCCAAGCTCGACCAGGAAAGCGTGAGCCACTTCCTGCACAGGCATATAACCCCCATACTCCGTCTCCAAAGGAAAAGGCCTCGCCTCATTCGACCAGACATGAGCCGGCTCAAGCGCCGCGTCATACCACGGATGCTTTTGGGAGTAAGGAGGATCAAGGTGCTCGCCGTCCGAGAGCTGGAGGTAGAAGAGTTTCTCCAGCGGCAGGCGACTGACAAGCTCGTGCAGCGACTCTTTGAGCTGCCCGTCGCCGTTGGGCCGCTTGCCGGTCTCGCTGAAGGGATCGGCCCAGAGCAAGACGCAGATGTGGAAGCTGTCGAGGCAGAGGCCGAAGTTGTCGCGGTCTACGTCTTCGACTATTTGCAATGCTTCTTGCCAGAGGCTGCAGTGGGTGCCCCAGCCGAGGTTCTCGTAGGCGATTTTGATCGTTGGGCTTATGGTTTTTGCTAGGTCGCATAGCTGCTTGAACTCTGATACGATGACTTGCCGGTCTCCATTAGCGCGGCGATCGTAGTTGGAAGGAAGTTGGAAGTGTAGTGCTTTGAGCTCGTTGGCTATTGCGAGCCATTTCTCGGCCTTTTGGAGCCTGTCTTGTAGTGGTGTCTGATGTCCTTCGAAGTTCTCGAAAGGTGCGAAGGCGATGATCTCCAGATGTTTGTCTGCGCAAAGTTGTCGAATTCGGGTAGCAGCCTCAAGAATGGGTATGAGCGAGCTCTCTGCATAGCCGTCAAGGTCGGCAAATGCGATCTCTATGCCCTTGATTCCGGCTGCGGCTGCTGAAGTGATCTTCAAAGGTAGAATGTGGGCTGCATGTTGGCCTAGGGAGACGCTGGAGATAGCGAGTTTGTTTTGCAGCATCTCAAAATTGGCCCTGTGCGCATGTAATAGACGATGTGTACAGACCAGTGCGATTGGTTTGACTTGGCTCTTTTGTACGGTGTTAGGTATCGGAAGTAGAGCTCCGAAGCCTGTCGGAAGTGCACACACAGGACTAGTCCGCATGCGACTTGCATCCACAGTCGGAACTGGGCTTTACCATTGAATGAGCCCGCATCGAGGTGTGCTGGGGAGTCTGGAGATGCTTGAGATTCCAATCAAGGCTGCCTGGTTGAATGACTTGACTCATACCAGCTGCGGGTTGGCCATTTACAATTGAAAGAAGGAATCGACAAGAACGTTTACAGGAGAGACTCTTGCAATTTCAGCAGACACCTTAAATCTTCATGGTCATTTAAAACTCATCAGAGTACATACAAGGCCGATTGTTGCGATCAGAAGGGAATCATTCACATCACTCCTTCATGCCCTCCGTCTGGATCCGGCTCATCATCTCCGCCTCAATCCTCGCACGCCTCTCTTGCTCCACCAACGACTGATTGTCATTGAAAACATAATCCATCTGTTCCAACGTGCGACCCATTGTCTCAGGAATGAAGAAATAGACCCATATCAGCGCTAGCAGGCAGAAAGCGGCGAAGAAAACGTAGGTGCCGAAGCCAATTGATGTCAGCATCGGTGGGGTGATGAGACCCTGTTTGGAAATAGTCAGTGCGTGTCCATATAGATGAGTGTATTTGTGAGGCGATTGCGGCTTACGATGATGAAGTTGTTGCCCCAGTTGGACATGGTTGCTTGGGCACAGCCCTTTGCTCGGATGGTGGATGGGAAGACTTCGGCGGGCATAGCCCATGGGATTGGGCCCCTGTAGTTCGTCAGTATATTGTGTCGTTTCTTGCTTGCTACCTCGAGCATGCTTACCACGTAGCGCCGAAACTCAGCATGAAGAACAGCAAGAAAGCCACCGAAGTCCAAGCAGCAGCTTCGTGCTCCGGCCACTTGCCATTGTAAAGACCGACCAGGACAGCGATGATGAAATGCGAGGCGAACATGCAGACGCCTCCCCAGAGCAGCAACTTGCGTCGGCCGAACTTGTCCATTCCCCATAGACTCCAGAGACAGGCTACCACTTGGCATACATTCAGGACGCCGGACATGGTCAGTTGCATCTCGTAATCGAGGCCCATCGTGGCGAACAGCGTCGGGCTGTAGTAGATGAGAGCGTTGATGCCGACGAACTGTGGTTAGTATTAGTTTGCGTGGTAGTAGTTCTCGTCAAAAATCCGAATTTACCTGCTGGAAGAACATGAGCCCGACTCCAACTTGCGTGCGCCTCCACGCAGTTCCTCTCCAACAGTCGGCCCAATTGTTCGCTTGTACAAGGAGTCTCGACTTTGCGGTGCCGTCTTGCAAGTATGGGTATTTCTCCGCCTCAATCTCTGCACGATAAGCGACTTCGGATCGAATTTCATACCACTCCTGCTGAACTCGAGGATCATCTTTCGGCACCTGGCGTAGTTTGGACAGGGTTGCCAATGCTTGTTCGTCTCGTCCGTTTTGACACAGCCAGCGTGGTGTGTAGGGAAGGAAAGGGACGCCGGCACCAAGAAGGATTGCGGGCAGCATTTGGATTAGGAACGGCAGGCGCCAGCTCCATTGACCTGGAATGTGGCGCGTCCCGTAGGTGATGTAGAAGGCAATGACGATACCGGTGACGATGCTGAGCTCTTGGAGAACTAGGAGGGTTCCGCGGATTTCTGGAGGAGATATTTCTGAGATGTAAAGTGGTGCGACCATGGCAAACCTGCAGACAACGAATGTTAGTGACGGACTCCCCAGAATTCTTGTGCAAGGAGATGTGGTTTTGGCAAAGAACTTACATGCCCACTCCAATACCTCCGACAAAGCGTGCACCAGTCAACATGCCGTAATTGACGGATCCGGTCTGGAGAGCGGATCCAACGAGGAAAATGACAGCGGCGAGGAAGATCGACCATTTGCGCGAGATCTTGTCTGCGATCCAGCCTTGATTCATCGCACCTGGAATTGAGTCAGCACCGCTGTGATGATGTTCCATCGGCGCCTGTACTCACCAAGAAAAGCACCGAGTTCAATCATGGCCGTGAGCAAGCCTTTTTTGAAGCTCGCTCCACTGTTCTGTGAGTCGATCTCTGGAAACTGCTCGAGGAACTGTGGCATGACCAAGGTAATGGACACAACGCCTTGACTACGTAAAACGTCAGTCCCGATCACTAAGAGCAATACAACCGCAGCAAACTTACTCGTATCCGAAGAGAGTGCCTCCCAGAGTTGCAAAGGCCGCCGCTGCAAAAACGTAGCGCGAGGTGAAAATTCCTCGAATACCTTGTAACATGTTGGCAACGTGCAGTAGTCTCGTATTGGATCGGAGGTATAATTACCAGCTGGGCCATAGGAGCGGCCTTTCTCCTCCCACACAGGCGCCTTGCTATGCACAGGACGATCGACTGAGACTCTGCGTGTAGGAAGCGACTCAATTCGCTCCACATGGTCGGTCATGATTGCGTCCACCTTGGGTTCCATGGCGATAGTAAGGATGGCAGAACGCGATGTTGTGGTGGCGAGTATCGTTGCGAGTGGCTTATCAGTCGTGCTCACTGGACCGAAGACCGTTGAGCAGAGTGGAGATTGCAGTGGAGTGAGTGACTACCACGCGAACTTATATGCTAAAGGAGCAAGCGTGCTGTAAGTGAATACTTGTACGCGGTCATGTGCCGAATCTCCACGATTGCAAAGAAAGATGCGGAGACCCCGCAAGATGATACTCTTAGTGCGTTTCCGAGAGTCTGGATGTTGGAGGTGCCACGAGGTCCCAGTGCATTTCCAGATGTCTGGAACATGCCGTCAGCGACAACACAGCATACTAGACTGGATGTGTGTACGTTTCTCCAGCTATACTGCAACCGCAGAAGTCCTGATGCTGCAGACAATTGACGCCACACGATATCGCCATGTTCACCAACCCGGAAACCGCACTCCGCCATGCGTTGGCTTCCCCTCATGGGCACAGCGAGGTACACATGGCACTGCAGATCGCGTAGACGTCTATCGACTGGTATGCGGAAGTATTGAAGCAGCTCGGAAATACCGCCTCTCAAGTTCCGTGGCCAACTTATATCACTTCGAAGGTGGTGTTCCTTGTCGGTGTCATCTTTTCATTTCTCTCCCGCATTTTCTTGCCGTGGACTCAAGGACTTCACTTCTCTCCGGGATTTTGCTTGCTTTCTGAAGCACGATGGACTTGGCCACGAGATACATGAGATGGCTTTTGAAATGTGGATCTGAATCATAGAAGTTGAACCGGTCATCACACGAACAGGTATCTTTTGCAGGGCAT
>Ga0265797_10012886_pt1 | contig 10156 bp, 4 predicted proteins | sample P2T30metagenome_FD_192433 | JGI IMG/M metagenome (GOLD analysis project Ga0265797, IMG submission 192433) | Plant litter microbial communities from East Loma Ridge, Irvine, California - P2 T30 | ecosystem: Environmental > Terrestrial > Plant litter > Unclassified | place: USA: California... | reverse complement strand
GACGCCACCGTCGACTCGGTGATGTCGGTGATGCGACGTCGGGGCGTCCGCTACAGCGTCCCGCCCGCCAGCTGGTCGGACGACGGCCAGAAGGTGCGTACGCCCCAGGAAGTGCTCGTGGGCCGCCTGGGCACGTGCCTCGACACGACGGTGACGCTCGCCGCCGCGCTGGAGAGGGTCGGCATCCGTCCGATGCTCGTCGTCGTAGAGGGCCACGCCTTCCTCGCCTATTGGCGGGAAGAGACGTCGTTGGCGAGCCCGGCGACGACGAGCACGTTCGCTCTTCCGAACCTGGTGCGCACTGACTACGCAAGGGTCGTCGAGACGACGCTCCTCACCCAGGACCATCGTGACGTCAGCTTCGACGACATCCGGCGCATGCCTCTGGAACGGCACCTTTCTGGAGACCTCGAAGACGTCGTCGGGATCACGGACGTGTACCAGGCACGGAGCAGCCGCATCTACCCTCTGCCCGCGCGTGTGACGACGGAGGACGGCGCAGTCTCCGTCGTCGAGTACCAGGCGGTCCACTCACGGCCCGCCGCGTACGTCCCTGAAGCCCGAGGCGCGGGTCCCGACGAGAACGACGCCATCGCGGTCCCGGCTAGGGTCCAGCGCTGGAAGAACTCCCTCCTCGACCTCAGCCTGCGGAACCGACTGATCAACTTCGCCGACCGAGCCCGGTTCCCACTGCACGTCGCCGAGGACGGCCTTGCCGAGTTCGAGGACTACCTCAACGGCGGCAAACCGTTCGACCTCCTGCCGTCAGACGCTCTGCCCGCCGTCGAAGCACAGCGCGGCGTGCGGTGGGGGCGGGATCTGCCTTCCGACAGCCGTGTCGACCTGTTCCACACGAAGCACCAGCTCTACACGGACGCCTCGACCGAGGCGTACCCGCGCCTCCTGCGGGCGCTCGCCTACAAGGCGAAGACCGTCCTCGACGAGACCGGCGCCAACAACCTCTACGTCTCCATCGGCTCGCTCGTGTGGAAGGTTAAGGACAAGACGGTCCGCTCTCCCCTCATCCTGGTCCCTGTGACGCTGCGGGCGAAGGGCAAGGCCGGCGGCTACCAGGTCGTCCTCGACGACGCCGGCGCCTCCACCCCCAACTATTGCCTGCTCGAGAAGCTCCGGGCCGAGCACGGCCTGCGCATTCCGGCACTTGCAGACCCTGCGACGGACGCCTCGGGCATCGACATCGAGAAGGTCCTCACCGAGACACGTCTCGCCGTCCTCGAGTCCGGCATCGAGGCGAACGTCGAACCCACGGTGGATCTCGCCATCCTCCAGTTCGCGAAGTTCCGGCTCTGGAAGGACCTCGACGAGAACTGGGAGGCGCTGGCCGGCAACGACCTGGTGCGGCACCTGATCGAGTCACCCACTGAGCCCTTCGTCGACGCCTCCAAGACCGCAGGAGGGGCGCAGCAGTCGGCGACGCCACCAGACCTGGACGCCCTTCTCGCGACCCTCCCCGTCTCTGCTGACTCGTCGCAGGCAGCGGCCGTGGCGGCGGCCACCGCGGGCCGGACCTTCGTCCTCGAGGGCCCTCCCGGGACCGGCAAGTCGCAGACCATCACCAACCTCCTCGCCCGAGCGATCGCCGACGGCAAGAAGGTGCTGTTCGTCGCGGAGAAGCGCGCGGCGCTCGAGGTAGTGCAGCGTCGACTCGCGAGCGTCGGCCTGGCTCCCTTCACGCTCGACCTCCATGACAAGGGCAGCAAGCCCGCTCCTCTGCGGGAGCACCTCCGGACGTCGCTCGCGCAGCGGGCAGCCGCCGACGGCGAGGGTCTCGCACGAGCGGCAGACACGATGGAGTCGGCGCGACGACGCCTGGCGCGGTACACCGGCCAGGTCCACGACGTCAACACGTCAGGGCACAGCCTCTACTCGGCCCATGCAGCCGAGCTCGTCCACGCCGATGCTCCCTTCGAGCTCACGGTGCCGGAGCACTTCAGCGCCACCGCGTCCAACGACGATCTGCACGCGCTCAGGACCGCTCTCCGGGATCTCGCGGACCACGCCGGGAGAGCACGGCCTACACCTGAACATGCTTGGGCATTCGTCGACGTCGGGGCCGACGACGTACTGGACGAGACTGCCGTGCTCGCCCGCGTCGCTGAGTTCGACGCCGCCCTCGATTCGCTGTCCGCCGCCGACGCCACGGTGACAGCCGTCGTGGGCACCCTCTCGACGTCGGACGATCTGCGCACACTGGCCGCCACACTCGCCGGAGCCGGCGTCGACCAGGCAGTCCTCAGCGAGGCACGCACAGCCGTGTGGCAGGCCGAGACCCGCAGGCTGCTGGGAGAGCTCGATGGCATCACCCGCGTGTTCGGCGACGTGCTGGCCGTGGTGGAGTCTCCCGTGCTGGCCCTGGATCTCGATCGCATCGCCTACGAGGCTGGTGTCGCCCACGAGTCGAGCTTCTTCGGCCGGAAGGAGCGACGCCGAGCCGTGGCCGCGTCGTTCGCCCACGTCATGAAGCCTGGCATGACCGTGGACCTCGATTCTCTCCCCGCCCTCACCGGGCGCTTCGTCGCCCTCCGCAATGCCGTCCACGACCTCGCGACGCAGATCGAGTACGTTCCGGGGCTAACCGTGTGGTCCGGATGGAACCCCCTCGTCGAGGCCGACCGTGACCACATTCATCGTCAGGTCTCGTGGATGCAGTGGCTCTCGGCGACGACCGATCCTGGCACCGGCGATCCGGCAGGGCGCGCATTCAGGACCGCACTCGAGAAGGTGGCGACAGATCGACGCGGTGCTTCGCTGGACACGGGCGCCAGGGCAGACCGCCTGGCTGTCGCAACGGACGCTCTCTTCAGCTCACCCGGCACCACTCCCGCGTCGTGGATCGACTGGCGCGGCAGCGAACCGCTCGTCTCGCGGTGGGAGTCGACGCGAGCAGGACGTGATCCGATGCGCCCCTCTGGCGTGAGCCTGTCGAGCTGGGTCCGGTGGCGCCGTGCCGGGGCGCCCCTACGGGCGTTCGGTCTCGACGAGGCCTACTCGGCTGTCATCACCGGTGCGCTGCCGGCGGATGAGGCCCCAGACGCATTCGAGCGCGGTTTCGCCGTCGCCAGTAGGCAGGAGCGCGCGCGGGCGACCGGGCTCGATGACTTCGACGCAGTCGCACAGAACCGCTCGATCGGTCGCTACACCGCGGCGGCCCGGGACATCAGGGCGGAGCTTCCCCGTGCCATACCGGCGCAGCTGATCAGTCGGCGAGGTTTCGACCAGCAGAACGCCCAGGGCAGAGCTGGCAAATTCGTCGCCGAGATCGCGAAGCTGCGCGGCAGGATGAGCGTCCGCGACATCATGACGACGTACGGCGACCTGGTGGCCGAGGTCACGCCGTGCGTCCTCGTCAGCCCAGACTCCGTCGCTCGCTTCTTCCCCGCCCGATCGGGTCTCTTCGACATCGTCGTCTTCGACGAGGCGTCGCAGGTCCGGGTGGCGGACGCGGTCGGTGCCATGGGACGCGCGACCTCAGTCGTCGTCGTCGGCGACAGCAAGCAGATGCCGCCGACCTCGTTCGCAGACGCAGCGATCGACGATGACGATGCGGAGGCGCAGGTCGAAGACGTGCTAGCTCGTGACGAGGAGTCCATCCTCGCTGAGTGCAAGCAGGCTCGGATCGAGAGCCGATGGCTCTCGTGGCACTATCGGAGCCAGGACGAATCGCTCATCGCCTTCAGCAACCGGAACTACTACGAAGACCGCCTCACGTCGTTCCCCGCCCCAGCACACGGCTCGGTCGACGGCGGTATCGGCGGCCACGGGATCACGTTGCGGAGGGTCGACGGAACGTTCTTGCGTTCAGGTCCCAGCAAAACGCTCCGTACGAACCAGGTCGAGGCCGATGCCATCGTCGCGGAGATCCGTCACCGGTTCTCGGTGGACCCGGCTGACACACCGTCGTTGGGCGTCGTCACCTTCAACGCCCAGCAGCGCACCCTCATCGAGTCGATGCTCCGCGACGCCGGGGACGAGCGCATCATCGACGCTCTAGACGCCTCGGCCGACGGCCTGTTCGTGAAGAACCTCGAGAACGTGCAGGGCGACGAACGCGACACCATCTTGTTCTCAACAGCCTTCAGCGCCAACGACAAGGGCGTCCTCCCTCTGAACTTCGGGCCCCTAACGAACTTCGGTGGTGAGCGTCGACTCAACGTCGCGATCACGCGGGCACGTCGTCAAGTCATCTTGTTCTCGAGCTTCGATCCAGGCGACCTCCGAACGGAGGAGACGACCTCGCGAGGCATCAAGGATCTTCGGGCCTACTTAGAGCTGGCCCAGCGCGGCGCAGAAAAGGTGCTTTCGGCGAACGCTTCGATGACCACTGACCTGCACCGCGAGGACGTGGCCGAAGCTCTGAGGTCGCGAGGGCTCGACGTGCGGACGAACGTCGGCCTGTCCGACTTCAAGATCGATTTGGTCGTCGCTCCCGCCAGCCAGCCAGGATCACCGACTACGGCCGTGCTCCTGGACGGACCAGGCTGGGCGCAACGAGGAACGGTCGCCGACCGCGACGCTCTCCCTGTAGAAGTGCTCGGTGGCCTGATGCACTGGCCGGCCGTCGAACGGGTCTGGCTGCCGGAGTGGCTCAGCAATCGCGACGACGTGCTCGACCGCCTTGCTGCCGCTGTCCCCTCGGCGCAGGTGTGACAAACCGGTGGTCGGGTGCCAAGCGCGAACTGGTTTGAAGCGAGCAGGGAGATGCCCTGGCGCAGGCGCAAGGCCCAGGTGGCGCCGTCGGGGGTGGCGGACCACTCCTCGGCGAGGTCGGGGACGGTGACGCCCTGCTCGTCGAGCTTGACGAGGCGGTTGTAGAGGGCGCCGAGGTACTCGTAGGCCGAGAGGGAGCTGGCGGAGTCGAGGGTCTCGGCGGCGCTCGCGGCCGGGCGCGCGATGCGCAGGCGTCCGCCCCTCTTGGCGGTGCCCGTCGCGGCGGCCTCGGGGATGGTGGGGGTGCTGCGGGCGGGGGTGCACCCGGCGAGGGTGAGCAGGCCGAGCCCGGCGAGGCCCGCGGCGCCGGCGATCACGGAGCGCCGGCTGGGGCCGCGGGCGTCTCTGCTCTCGGGTCGGTGTTCGGGGACGATCGGTGTCATTCGGGATGGCCTTCCGTTTATCGTTCGGGTGAACGATAGGGGAGGGACGCGCCAGCGACGAGGCCGCAGGGTCACAGGAGGCGCGGGTCGGCTGCATACTCTGCACCCCGCAATCCCCGCAGGCACGGGCCTCCCACGCGCCCCGACCCCTCCCCCTCCCGCCCCCGAACCTTCACGTAGTCGTTACTTGCGGGCTTGCGGTCTTTACGAAATTAGGTGACAGCAAGTATGGCGGTAGCTCTTGTTCCCAGCGGTTACGCCAGAGCGAACTTGAGCCCCAGAGACGCAGCGGTGTCTTTGTTTCCCGAATTGGCCGGCCTACCCTGCGAGCCCTTGCTCGAGAGGTTGTCGACAGCCTCAACCCGCTAAGCAAATCGCTGACGGCATATGCAAAATCGAAGGGGAACCCATGGATCGCCTTGGAGAGAGTCACCAAGGTCTCATTCGAACAAACAGGCGTTGATCTTCTGCTCTCTATAACATTAGGCACAACTGAACAGAAAGAACCGCGAATCGGTTCATAGGCACGTCCAAAAAATCGAATTTAGACGGCAAGGCCTAACCAGCCGTGCAGGGAAGATAGAAAGTTAAATTCGTCCTCAGTGACCGAGTATGAATGCGCATTCGAGTTGCGAATACGAATCAACTCATTCATCCATCTGCACTTTTGCTTGTAGCTTATGCCTTTCTTACGGTCACTCGGCGCCGCATAAGAGTCGTCAAGAATTTGGTCCCAAAAAGCTTGCGACTGAGTCATGATCTGGTGATAGTCCGATAGGTTCAAGCAATCCCATGGTTCAACTTCGTCTTCCTCCGTCACGCCATAGTTCTTGTCCGCGGCCAGCGCCGTCGCCTTTTGATACACGACTTTAGGAAGGCCCAGCTTGAACCAGTTCGCGCTGTAGGCACGTTCCAGACGATCACGGATATCCACTTTAAGGTGCGACTCAATGTCGCGAATCAGTGAATACGACTCGTCGTTGAATTGCTTAGCTTGATTAGCAACGTATTCCGCTAGTCCATCGGGGTTGAACTCCGGATAGCGGTCATGAACAGCGGCTTGTAGTTTGTGTAGATACTTAGAGCTGCCCGCGCTACCGTATGCCCGTTTCAGTTCTTTGCCCTCATCTGGCGTTCGACTTTGAAGGAAGGACGCGACGACGCCGAGGTACTCCTCGGTTCGCAAATAAACCGTCTCAGCATCATCTACGAGGGGATTTACGAGACCTTTCTCCCGCAAATGTTCGACGACAGCGCCTGCTAGCCGAAGGAGGGCCGTAACACCATTGTTGATGAATACAAATCCTCCCTCCCCGCGGCCCGCATCCCACTGCTCCGGTAGAGCATCTCGGAAGTACCACAGGACTTTATCGAGGTACGCAACAAGCGGTTTCTGCGTCGGAGCATTAGCACCACGATAGAAGGATCCAGCCGTCCGCATCGACGTCTTAGAAAACGTACCTATAAAGCCACCGCGATCGACGCCCTGGCTAATGGCGTCAATAGTAACGCACCGCAGGTTGTTTGGCTTGTCGTCTCCAATGATGACCCTGCCCTTCAGCGCCGCCCCCTTGCCATCGCCCAGGGCTTGCGCGACTCGCAACTTAAGCGCCTTTGCCCGGTCCTGCAAGTTGTTTGATTCCCATAGCAGCTCAGAGTTGAGAGAGTCGCGAAGATTTTTAGGTACGGCTTGCTGATTCTCGTTGATTTCCATAAACAGCTCAACCTGCGCCGTTGGACTCAGGCCCTCAAACGCGACCACTGGTATAAGCTCACTTGAGTCCCTACTAGTCCCGGCATACCCGTAGAGCCTGTGCTGACCGTCAATTACGTAAGCCGACTTGTAATTTTGGGGGAGATGCAATGTACCGATAGTTGAACTTGCGTCGTGCTTGCCAGCAAGGTCAAATGCCATTTTCCTCGCACCCGCGTCAATACTTATGACGATAGAGTTTGGAAAGAATCCGCCGCTTTCTACAAACTCGTTTACCTTCTTCAAGCGCGCACGTTTAATGAGACGTTGGTACGTTTCTATGGACCCGGCCGAGCCACGAGTCTTGTGCAAAACATAGGCGATTTGCAGCAAACGGGCTGGCTCGATTGCGAATTGGTAGTAGGTCAATCCACCCATTTTGCCTCTGATAGCAGGAATGGTCGATTCGAGGCCATGGATTTTGACACCATCTAAGACTGAGCCCAGAAATTGATACCGAGCCACAGGCCCGAGGTGCGCCGCGAGCTCCAAGTAATAGTCTATGTTATCTTCATCGAGGTGACCAATGTCTGCTGACCGAAGTCGATCGTGTGTGTCATCGCTCAGTACATAGTTATTCGTTGCGAGAATGAACTTGATCTTGTGTTTCGGATACACAAGACGTAGATGCTTCATGAGTCCATCGCGGTAGCCGCGAATTTCGAGCACTTCTTTCGAAAAACCACTCGATACTGGCTTCGCAGCGTTTGATGATTTACACTCGATAACTAGAACAACATTGTCGTCAGCCGCGAACACATCGACTTGCTTCTGCTCGTTCGTCACGTCCCCGTATCGAAGACGCAGGTTACGCCCAGCATTTAGTTGAGAGAAACCTAGCCTAGCCAAGACGGCCCAGATCTTATCCTCAAACATGACATCATGACTCTTTGGATACTTCATTCGAACTGAACGCTTGAGCTTCTTGTCGAGAACCCAGTCTTCCTGCTCATAGCTTTGCTGCAATGCAGCAGGAATTGTTTCGGTTTTATAGTTCCGGAGCCGCAAAGTTGCAAGGCGAGAGAGGCCACTTCCTTGGACTAAATCTAGGCTAGGAATTGTCATCGAGAGCTCCCGGTAGGTTCGTAAATATCAGTTCTGCAACACTTCCGCGGGGTGCTTTTAGGCCGCCTATTGAGTTGCCTCTTGACACCTTTACCGTTGCTTCTTGTGTCTTCGTCGTTTCAAACAACGCTTGAATTTGCGAGTCATTAGCATTTGACAAAACAAAGTACGCACCTTTGGAGCGTATGGCTTCTAAGGCGTGCTGCAAGCGTGATTGATCGGACCAAGAGAAGGTGACGGGATTGTACTTGACAAAGCCCCCAGACAGTTCCGTTGCATACGGAGGATCAAGAAACACGAGATCGCGTCGCTGAACAATGCTCAATTTTTCTGCAAAGTCACCGGACGTGAGCCGGGCGGAGCTAAGTTTCGAGGCGGCAGCAGCGAGCGTACTAAGACTGGGCGAATACAATCGAGGGCGGTGTCCAAATGGAACGTTGTATTTGCCCTGACGGTTTACTCGGTATATACCATTGAACGAGTGATGGTTCAAAAATATAAAACGAGCCGCTCTAGCGGCCAGGCCATCTGGCTGGTCGCTACGAACGGAGTAGTAGACGTCTTCGTCGTTCGTCCAAACCTCAAGGAGTTTGGAGACGGTCGCGTAATCATCCCGGACTGCACGATAGGTCGCGATGAGCTCGTCGTTCATATCGGAAAGATGAGAAGCTCCAGGAAGGTCTAGACCGAAGAAAACGGCGCCACCGCCGAGGAACGGCTCGTGAAAGGCACCAATTTCAGTTCCGCTGAGCCACCGCGAAATCTTTGGGACCAACCAGCGTTTACCCCCAGCCCATCTCAAGAATGGCTGGGGTTTTCTCTCAATCTCGGTGTCTGGCAGCTCTGCGTCTGCAGCGATCAACATCCGCTTGACACCTTCCCCCGAAGTTTTAGACCCAGCTTTGGACCTTCACAGATTTTCCACGACTCAGAAGTGGATAGAACTGGAAACTTCCAGGTTTGGTCGGGCTGACAGGATTTGAACCTGCGACCCCTTGACCCCCAGGCGTCCAAAAGGTCCGAATCAAGCCAGAAACCGCGTAGTTCCGCGAATCAGTTCGTGCAGATCGCGTCATGCGATGCATGGTTTGCATGATTCTGGTCCCCTTTTGGTCCCCCTCGTAGAAACCTCGCGGGAACTTGCCTCCCGCCGTTTCAAAGCCGGATGCCCTTCTCAGACTCTCGCGACTTAACCGGAACAAGGCCATGAAGGTCACCCCGCGATCCGTCCAGCGCATCATCGAGCGAGACGGCGGCTTCCGCCGTTTGCCCATTTCGCCCGGCCTCGCTCAACAACTTTGCGGGCTCCGCTGTGATTCATGCGCCAGCGAGCGACGGCCAGACTCACGTCGAAGGCCTGAGCAGCACGCTCGTCCGTTGCATCGGCCCTAGCGAGCCGGTACGCGCCATCGTAAGGAATCAGCATTTCACCGGAGAGCCAGTCAGCTTCCTCTTCCTGCTGACCGCCGAGCCCACACTTCCGTTCGTCGGACAGCGAGACGCCAAATGAGTGCTCAAGAACAACATGTGCAAGTTCGTGACACATTGTGGTGCGTCTCCGCGTGAGCGGTTGCGCGTCGTTCTCCAGAATCACAGCTCCTGTACCGTCTGGGATCAACGCGCCTGACAGCGCGCTCCCCTGTTCCTTCAGGAAATGCTCGCGTGCCGCTCCGTCGAGTTCGCTAAGTCGAACGACAGGGATTCCGTACTCCGACGCGAACGCGTACGGGTCGAAGGGCGCGTGCGCGCCGAGATCTATTTCAGTCCGAAGCTCCAGCGCAAGGCGCTTCGCCTCGGTCTTGAATCCGCGACGCACGGATCATCCCTTCGCCCGAGCGCGTTCAACGGTGAGACCGATTACTTGCTGGAGGTAGTTGATATCCGTCTCGCTTAGATCCTTGCGGGCCCGGAGAAGGGGCGCGAGCTGCGCCATGAGATCTGGTTCACGCGCGTCGTCGGCTTGACTTTCGCCATCGCGCTCAAAGAAGCCCTCTGCAGGGAGCCTGAGCCACGCGATGATCGTCGCGAATCCGTCGGTGTCAGGTTTCAGTCCGTTGCCGAGCCTTGAGAGCAGCGACGGGCTCACGCCGATCTCAGCCGCCAGCGTTCGCCACGAGAGCTGGCGTTCTTGACGGGCAGCATCGAGCGCCGAGTAGAGCGCGGCCGTGTTAATCGTTGTTTTGGCCATGCTTGAGTGTCTCACATCTACAACAGCAAGTCACTCTCG
>Ga0265797_10012885_pt1 | contig 10156 bp, 5 predicted proteins | sample P2T30metagenome_FD_192433 | JGI IMG/M metagenome (GOLD analysis project Ga0265797, IMG submission 192433) | Plant litter microbial communities from East Loma Ridge, Irvine, California - P2 T30 | ecosystem: Environmental > Terrestrial > Plant litter > Unclassified | place: USA: California... | reverse complement strand
ACCATCTTCGTAGATACGGCTCCGAACTCAAGGACTTCGCAGAGATCGGTCGCATCAACCACGCCCACTCGAAGAACAACCCCTACTCGCAATTCCAAGACGAATACACCCTCGAGCAAGTCATGAACGCACCCATGATTCACGAACCCCTCACAAAACTTCAATGCTGCCCGACTTCCGACGGAGCTGCTGCCACAGTTCTGGTCTCGCAGGAATTCCTAGACAAGCGCCCCGAGCTCAAAGACCAAGCCATCCTGATTGCCGGACAACGACTAGCAACCGACACCCCGTCACTGTTCAACCGCAGCGCGATTGAGCTAGTAGGATACAGCATGAGTGAGCTAGCTGCTCGCGAGGCGCTCGAAGAGGCCAACGTATCACCAGACGACGTCAAAGTGTGCGAACTCCACGACTGTTTCTCCGCCAACGAGATGGTCACCATTGAAGCTCTCGGCCTGGCTCCCAAGGGCAAGGCTCACGAACTTATCCGCAAGGGTGGCATTACCTACGGCGGAAAAGTCGTAATCAACCCCTCCGGCGGACTGATCTCCAAGGGCCATCCCCTCGGTGCCACAGGTCTCGCTCAATGCGCTGAGCTCGTTTGGCACATGCGTGGCTGGGCCAACAACCGATCAATCAAGGATACAAAGGTTGCTCTACAACACAACCTGGGTCTTGGAGGCGCCGTAGTATGCACAGTGTACAAGAGGCACGACGGAAGCGCCGCGACGGACAAGTCAGACGAGCAGATCGCCAAGATCACTGGATTGGGATACAACCCAGCGACAGTCGCGAAGGGATTCACAAAGGAACAGGTTGATGCTGTGAGGAGCAAGAAGGCGAGGAGCCAGTGGGCACTGCAAGACACAGAGCAAAAGGTTGAGGCGAGGTTTTAGATGAGTTTCGCTGTAACTACTATGGTCTTTGAATAGCGCTATTGACTACATATATCCATTGTACCTACTTCACTCCAGCTCTCTCCATGCTCATTCGGCCATGTTGACCGTACTCTCACGTGTCAGTACACAAAATGGAAGGAGGCGTACTTACCTAGTCCAGGTTTCCCACTTTCCCTCTTCTTTTCACATCCACCAAGCATCCACCCACCAGGAAACAGTAAGAAATTTCGTTCGACTTACCTGCCAGCAGATACCAAAGTCTGATCTCGCAGCGCCCAGCGCAAGGTGATCGACCCAACGGCACAGATATGTTAGAAAGAAAAACTTGAAAGAAAGAACCCCCAGAGTCCCGTTCTGACTCAACCCAAGCTAAAGATGATGGAAAGATCTAGACATCAACGCACACCGCAGTTTCGGCTCATGTTGAGCAACTTGAAATCGAGGGACTGTTGAGAACGGTTCAGCCGCTCTGCCCACGGATATTAAAGGGAAAAGGGAAGGTCGAGTGGGTGGCGGAGGGGAGGTATGCGCCGGTTAAGGAGCGTGGTAGTTTGGAGGTGGATGACTGGACAACTTAGACCGGTCCGCTGTAACCAAGTGGTTGGAGACACCCGATGTCGATATTGTCTTAAGTGCCGATGGTATCTTTGAATTTTTGTAGTTGTGGCGAGACCGTGAGCTCAGTTGCGCTTTGTCCCGGAGTGAGAAGGGGTCAAGAGGGAAAGAATGGCGGGAATGGAAGCCGTATAGAAGCCGGAATGTGACCTATAAAGATGTTAGGAAGGGTCGACAGTGTAGCACACATGCATTTGGTGGGTGAGGGCAATGGTGGTTGCTTGGCGGTGTTGAAGTGTTGAGTGTGGGAACGAGAGTGAGGTGGGGAGGGAAGGTTATATACCGTCTACAAATGTTTGCTAGGACAACGGAATATCAGATTCGCGTGGATATGACCATTGATTGCTGCTCGATTGACCCATAACGAAAGACAACAAGGAAACGAGAGCAATCGACTTGTCGTCCGTGCTGGACAGTCATTCAGATGTAAGTGTAATCGCTCGTCAGGGCATCAAGACATTTCTTCATACAAACTGGAAGAAATAACAAGCAGTTCATGTCTGAACTTGTGATCATGATTCAGTATTTCGAGTTATGCTCGAACCTCGTTTCGCCATGTGCAAATAGACGCCCAGTTTTCATGCCCAAAAGCGGCAATTGTCCCGCATAGTATGCAAGACAAGAATTACAGAGTAGGACCGTAGAGTAGAGTAGTATGCAACTTCTTCCAGGCTCGCTTCGTTAGCAGCCGATAGTGTCATGCCCAATCTGTGCTCAAAACTCGGGATCCTCCATGATGATACCAAAGCTACGGCGGCGACTGATAAGAGCAATGTCATCGAAATCCTTCTCATTTTGGGGAGACCGGCGACCTCTCCTTGTCTCGCGTCCATCACGCTCAGTAGCGGAAGCATTCTAGGCACCGCTCGCCACACCACGTATGTTGATACCACCTCCTCCTCCGCCGCGCCGATCAGCAGATCCGCGGATGTTGATTCCTTCCTGGCTGCGTGCACGTCCTTGGCCACGGACGCTGATATCGTCATCGCGTGTGATGCGATCAGCGAGACCTCGTCGAGGCTGTGACGGCTCAGAGAAGTCGGTGACATAGGGATCGCGATCGTCACCCTTGAGGCGACCAAACGACTCAGCGGGATCGTCGTCATCGCGTGTGATTCTATCAGCTAGCGACCGCTTCTGTTGCGGAAGCACGGGCTGTCCGTTCTTGGTCATGCGAGAAAGTAGCGAATCCCCTCCTCGTGACTTGGATGATCCGTATGTTGCGTCGATGGCGTTTGACCGATGGTGGTTGCCCATTGGCGAAGTGTCAAGGAAAGAAGAGTCCTTCTGCCAACGTCCACCACTCGCAGGGCCGCCGCGATCATAGTTTGCACGGTCGTGTGTCCAACGATCCATGCTGGGTTCACGGCGACGTCGGGTGTTGTTGCGGCTGCGACTCCGGCTGCGGTACCGACGGCGGCCCGCGTGGGTCTCGTTCTCTGCGAATCCGAAGCGACCGTCGCCTTCTTCGTCGGAGGCAGGGGACGCGCTGCGTCCTCGTAGGCGGCCGAAGCGTGGCTCTTGTGGACTGGGTCTGTTAGCTTGTTGACGGACAATGGGGCAATGCGCTGAAGTACCTTCTTGAGCCTGGGCGGTAGGAATCAACGTCGTCATTCCTGAGTCTACCAGCAACGGGCTCACGACCTCCTCTGCCACCGCGGCCTCGAACTTCCCGTCCATCGCGGTCATCCCGGTTGTTTCGTCCGTTCCGGCGCGGGCCCCTTCGGTCAGCGCCTGAGTCGCCCATAGACTGGTCTCGGCTGTACCCCCGCCTTGATCGGTCCCTGGAGCCCATGTCCTCGTCGCCATAATCTAGGAAGTCCTTCTGCGGTTTTTGGTTCCGTCGCGGCTCCCTCTGGTGGTTACCAGCCACATCTGGGTTGCGCTGGTAGTAATTGCTCTTGGTTGCTGCGCCCTTCGGCTTCTGGTCGCCGGCGTTGGACTGCCTGATCATGAGGCGACTGTTGGGTTTCTTTGAGTATGGTTGCGCTGCGCGGGGCTCTTGCAGTGAGATGTTGCTGGTGTCGCCCACATCGGGGTGAGTGAGGATGCCTAGGGCGACGGTCGCGTCTTCCTTGTTGTAGAATTCGAGGTTGACCGAGTTGTCGTTTACCCAGCGCAGTTGCTTAACGCGCGGGTCTGACTGGCAATGCTCCATGGCCCAGTAGAGGGGATCGTTGGGGTCAAAGTCGCTCACGCCCTGGAGGTTTAGGGATTCGGGCCATGCTTCGTGGACGATGATGTCCTCAAGGTAGGCCGCGGGTACGCTTCTTTCTTGCTCGGCCGGCTCCTGCGATGGCGCGCATGTCAGTCAATTGCGCCTTCTCGTGCAGCCTGGCGCAATGCTCACCTGGACAACCTGCTGTGGTTGCGACGGCTGTGCTACCGGTTCAATGTCTGCGCCTACATCAATGTCAATATCGTAAGCGACATCAGTCATGTCCGTGTCGTCCATGATGGCGGCTATAGTGCAAAGAGGTCCGGCAATTCGGTGAGGTGGTGTTTTTGGAAGTTCGAGAGCTGTACAAGCAGCGCGCCGCGGTCGGTAAGCTCCAAAGCGCGGGCGGGCACTAACGTCATCACGTGCGTGGTTCGGACGCCCCGGCACAATACCATGGCCCGATCGTGTGTTTCACCACCAACAATAGCATCAACAACGAAGTGACGGTGAACGTGTAGGTAAGACAATTTGGATCAGGGTAGTCATTCCACCCTGCGCAAGCCAACCAAACTTGCAGCCATGGCCCCTAGAAGCTAGCCACGACGCGTAACAGTTGAAAGCATTCCACACCTCCTAAGACCGCCTACTATCTCACTACTGCTCTTCCAGCGTAAATGTACCCGTCTTGGTGATCAAATACTCATTCACTGCGACATCCTTCCCCGACTCTTTGCCATAGCCGGATTGTTTGATGCCACCAAATGGCGATTCTGCAGCAGAGGAGTTGCCCTGGCACATGTTAGTATGCTTTCCGATGTCCTCATTGTCAACTTACGGTGTTCAGCCCGATCATGCCGGCCTCCAGATTCTCAAACAGTCTCCAGGTGCGATCAACGTTCTTTGTGAAGCAGTAGGATGCGAGGCCCATACTGGTGTCGTTTGCGGCCTTGACAGCTTCATCTTCAGTCTCGAACTTGATGAATGTGCTGATCGGGGCGAAGGCTTCTTCATTGGCAATGTCCATGTCTGGCGTAACGCCGGTAATGACGGTAGGTTCGAAGAAGTAGCCACCGTCCTTCTTCACCTTATTACCGCCCGTATGAATCTTCGCGCCTTTTTTCTTCGCATCTTCGACAAGAGCGAGTGCTTTCTCGACACCCCGTGGAGTAGTCACTGGGCCCATCGTCGTCTTCTCATCTGAACCGTGACCCACGACGATCTTTTGTGTCTCTGCGTTCCAGCGTTCGAGGAACTTGTCGAATATACCAGACTGAACGTATATCCGGTTCGCCGTAATACACGCCTGACCCGCATGTCGGTACTTCAACGCGAAAATCTGAGTTAAAGCTTGCTCGATATTCGCGTCGTCAAAAATCAGGACAGGGCAATTGCCGCCCAATTCGAGTGTAACTTTCTTCAGATTGTCTGCACACATTCTAGCGACTAGCTTGCCAACGCGCGTCGAGCCTGTAAACGTGACCTTGCTCACAAGCGGATGCCGGCAAAGCGCCTCACTAAGCTCTGGTGTCTTGTCGAGATCTGTGGTCAGGACGTTCAACGCCCCCTTTGGGAATCCAGCCATTTGAGCGAGGTATGCCAGTGTGAGTACAGTGAGTGGTGTCTCCGGGCTGGGTTTCACAATCATTGTGCAACCCGCAGCCAATGCAGCGCCAGCTTTACGAAGGATCATCGCGATGGGAAAGTTCCATGGCACCAACGCGACAGCAACACCAAGCGGCTGTTTGATCGTGAAGATGCGTCTGTTTGGTAGCGCGGGTGTGAAGACACTGCCTTGAATACGCTCGGCTTCCCCAGCGAACCACCATGTGAAGCCTGTCGAGTAATCGATTTCTCCATACGCCTCGGCTCTAGGCTTTCCGGTCTCGTACACAAGAATAGTCGCTATGTCTTCCCTGTTCTCCTTGATGAGGGCATCCCATCGGTAAAGCATTTGTGCTCGTTGTCGCGGGCTGATCTTCTTGTACTCCTGGAAACATGCATGCGAGCTCTTAACAGCATCTTCGACATCAGATGCATCGTTCGTAGGACACTCTATCCACGGCTTTCCTGTTCCAGGGTCTGTTCGCCTGTCAGATCTCGGTGTTCAGATAGGACATGCTGTGATGACTGACCAACCACTTCGAACGTCTTTCCCGACTTCGCTCGTACCCAATCGCCATTCACAAAAGATAGGCTATGGAGCAAGTCTGGGTTGTTCAGCTGGGATACATCAGTACGAGTCAATCGCAAGAACGAGTTCGTATTGACGCACCTTGAACGGTAGCTCGTGTTTTCTGTCTGACGCCATTTTAGAGTTAACTTGGAATTCGTTCACGTATGGCGATGTCTCGTTCTCAGTTTCTACGTATCGTTGACCAAAGCTGGTGAGTGTGGAGTGAAGTTGCTTGGAGGAGACGATCTTGGAAGGCGCATGGATTCCGCAGCCACCATTATCAGCATCTGCAGACAACAGAGCTTCCCCACTTTCCAGCGTATAGCCTACATGAGCAATGCGCGTATCTGTAGCGACATCCGGATATTTCAGGAAAGCCGATCCGGAGAGACGCCGCAGACGTTCAAAGCAGCGAAACGTCGGCGGAGACGGTCTCCAATTGGCTCAAACCTCGGTGGTCCTCCAACACGACGTCAACTCCATGCGGGGCACCACGCTTACCCCTCACTGTTGTGCTCGACTCCGAAGGACGACTAGTCGACCGACGATGATTGGAGATGCGATACCGGTGGCAGACATCAGGGTCCATGAGATGGCAGGCAGGAACGCTTTGTTCCTTTGTAATCAAAAGATCAACATCGTCGCTGGCTATTGAGACTCAACATCGACCCTAGCAGTTCAAATATATATTCGAGAAGACACGATTGATTTACCTACGTTCACACCGTAAGGCGCAACATATCAAACCTCTCATCATGGGCAGACTAGATGGAAAAGTCGCCATCGTGACCGGTAACGCGCATCCTCATCAATCCTCTCCCATCCCACTAACAACCTCCTTAGGCGGCGGCTCAGGCTTCGGCGCGGGGATCTCAAAAGGCATGGCCTCTGAAGGCGCCAAAGTCCTCGTCTGCGACATCAACCAGTCAGGCGGCGAAGCGACGGCAGCCACAAACGCTTCCTCTCTCGCCTTCCACAAGATGGACGTGACCAAAACCTCCGACTGGAAAGCTACTGTCTCGGCTTGCATCGAGAAGTTTGGGCGCTGCGATATACTCGTCAATAACGCTGGTTGGTCATATACCAATAAACCTACGACGACGGTCACGGAGGACGAGTTTGATAAGGTCTTCGACGTCAATGTCAAAGGTGTTTATCTTGGCTGCAATGCGTGGGTCGATCAAGCTATCGAGCGCAAAGAAGGAGGCGTGATCATCAACATTGCGAGTGTTGGAGCCACGCGGCCACGGCCAGGCCTCGTATGGTGAGTAATTGCCAATGTACGAACAGCATCTGAGACAAACACTGACTTCGTACACCCATCTTTAGGTACAACGCGAGTAAAGGCGCGATATGGAATGTAAGCTCCCGACCCTGTCGCGATGTTACATCGATTTTTCATTGACTTACACACCCTCCAGGCGACAAAAGGCCTCGCGGCGGAGTACGGGCCCCATCAGATCCGTGTCGTGTCCATTTGTCCCCTTGTTACAGGAACGGGTCTCTTCTCGGCCTTTACAGGAATGGAAGATACACCGGAGAACAGGACAAAGTTCACGTCCAATGTACCCATGGGCAGGATCGGTGAAGTGGACGACGTGGTGAATGCGTGTATCTTCATGGCAAGCAAAGAGGCTGGCTTCATTACAGGAGTCAATCTGGAAGTGGATGGTGGACGTTGTATCTAGACTAACTTTGTTGGAGAGAAGAGAACTCAAAATGAGCTTCTAGATAGATCATCCCTAGGAACAGCTCCAAAACGCTGTCGTATCTCATGAATATGAGCCTAGCCGTCCATATACACATCCTCATCCTCACCGTCCTCCTCATCTTCTTCGTCATCACCATCATCGTCGTCGTCGTCGTCATCGCTATCCCCCTCATCATCATCATCCTCCTCCATCTCATCCCCGTAATCCTGCTCAACTCCGTCCTCGTCATCGTCGTTCTCGTCCTCATAGTCCCACGCCTCATCCGTCTCAAGCAACTCCTCAATCTCCCTCCTCCTCCTCGCCTCATCGCTATTCTCATCCACTCCATCAACCAGCGCATTCTGCACAAAAGCACCCTTTCTGTCGTCTTTATCCAGAGCGATCTCTCTGTCAACCTCCACAGCCCAACCTTCCCAGACGGCACCCCTCTGAGTCGCCGCCATCCTTCCCCTACTGGCCCTCCACCTCTTTGTCAATTCTCGCTCCCTCGCTACTGGAGATTCCACGATCATCATCTCGTAAGCTTGCTTCGCTTTTTCATAGGCAGCGCGATGCGATATTGAAGGTCTTCTTTCCGGTGCTGCATAGCTCTCCAGTACCTGATAGTGACCCTTTCGCACTCTATCTTGCGCGTTGGCCCACACGCCCAAGGGTAGAAAGACTGCGCGATTGAGGGTGATCTTCCTGCTCTTAGGGTGTGTGTATCCAAGGAGGAAGGCGTCGGTCTCGGCTACTCCGTTGTCGCCTAGCTTCAGTCCGCCGGGACCGATGGTGTTTGCGGGGACGACAATCTTAGGCAGATAGATTTGGACGGGAATACCGCGGTGGGATGTAGTAAAGGGAGAGGTGGCTAGCAGACTTGGTGCGAAGGATGAGAGAGGAGAACCTGGTGGCCGCAGGTGAAGTGGAGATGGAGCAGTGCGCTGCATAGTCGCCTGAGGAGGAGCCAGCAGAGAATTGAGAGCGGGGAGCTGTTGACGCTGCTGGACGGATCTACCCTGATCAACCGGTCTGCTAAGACTCGGCAGGTCTGGTGCCCGTGGTAGGGGTGGTTCAGCATTTGGGGGTCGCTGACCATAGCTAGTGGCATGACTATGTGTCTCTTGAGCAGCTGCGAGGCGTTGTGCAAAAGCTGGTGGTGGTGCATGATCAGAGCGTCCTAATGGTGTCGGCCAAGATGACGTGTAAGCTTGCTGAGATAGGTTCGGTTGGTGAGTAGCAGACTGGAACCAGGCAGGGGGAAGACCAGCCGGCGGAAGGGTCAAAGCATGAGCCCCATATACAGATGGAGAATGATTGTGGTGTTCGAATCCAGGTGGTAGTGGCGGTCGAGCATTAGGACCGAAGCCGCCTTGGAAGCCCCTGGGCAGTTGGTGTTGAGAAGGTAACTGCGGTCCAGATACGGTAATATTTTGAGCTTGAGACGCCGCAGGAACATGTGGTTGAGGATAAGGATGAGGACTTTGCACACTAGCTCCTCCAGCTTGAGCACTCTGCTGGGACATCACTCGATTCACAGCCAGACTCACCTGCTGCTTAAGCATCCCTAACATTTGGTCTGCGCGATTTGGAGTGCCATCCCGCATGAGCGCCGGAACATGTGGTGGTGTCTGTCCCGCTGCAGGAGTAACTTGTGTAGTAGGCAGAGCGGCATGGCTTGATCGGTGTCGCAGGTGGGGGAATAGTGTCGTGTCAGGAATGAACGTATTTGGAGGTTGAGTGGAGGTCATCGCAGGCGGTGGGCGCGGTAGCGGTGGTAGGTTCGGACGAGGAAGCGATGCAGGCGGTGGTAGAGATGGACAGGGAAGCGTCTTGAGCGATGGTAGATTCGGACGAGGAAACGATGTAGGCGATGGCAATAAGGGTGTAGGCAGCAGACGCATTCTGGCCCTTGGGGCACTCATGTCGTCGTCTGAATCTTCATCGGTACTCCCATCGCCGTCATTCTTGTTGTTCAACCTACCGCCATCAAAGTTGCCTGAAGAACGTGGGATCGATGGGAAACTACTACGCGCGAACATCTGTTGCAAACCCGCTTTGTCTCTAGCACCTCGGAACAGCGTGCTCTTCATCTTACCCACAAGCGGTGTAGGAACGATGTTGATCCTTTGGAGTTCCTCATCTCTGGTCTGCTGGATCTTGCGCAATATACCGTCAGTCACATCCGGGCGATGGGCGTGAATGGTCGTGGTAGGGATGAGAGGGACACCCGATGGACTTCGGGGAGTAGCACTGCGCGCAGCAAACTGAGCCTCGTCCGCCAATTTGTTGCTGATGGAGATTTCCAATTGCTTTGCCCTATGTCGCTCTTTGAGCGACGTGAAAGCTTGCGCAAGTTTTGCGTCCTTCTCATAGTTCTTAAGGCCGCCTCCGTCCACGAGCGGTGGCGTCTCTTGCAGGCTCATTGTCTGATCTCTGTGGTAGTCTCGCATGTTCTGTGCGGTGACTCCTGCTTCTACGAGTAAGAAGAACGCGCGTTGTCGCGATTTGAAACAAGCTTCGTAATACTTGGCTCGCTTGTACTGGTCTCGGGGGACGTTGATGAGAGGTGGCAGAGGCTCGTCTAGCTTTGGGGGCTGGATGCCGAAGTGTACTT
>Ga0265797_10012883_pt1 | contig 10157 bp, 7 predicted proteins | sample P2T30metagenome_FD_192433 | JGI IMG/M metagenome (GOLD analysis project Ga0265797, IMG submission 192433) | Plant litter microbial communities from East Loma Ridge, Irvine, California - P2 T30 | ecosystem: Environmental > Terrestrial > Plant litter > Unclassified | place: USA: California... | reverse complement strand
CGGCGTAACCACGCGGCTCGACTTCGACCCCATGGGCCGTCTCGTCCGACGCCGGGCCGCACTCCTCGGTCAGGCGGAGCAGATCGAAACCTTCGCCTACAACGCCAACGGACAGCTAGCGGAAGCGAAGAACGAGCACGCCAGGCTGCAATGGTTCTACGACGTGGCCGGTAACCTGGTGCGCGAGCACCAGCACTTCCAGGGCCCGTTCCACCCCGACAAGCGCACCGCGGTCTGGCACCACTACCACGACGAACTCAACCAGCGCACCGGCACCACCCGCCCCGACGGCCACCGCATCGAATGGCTGACCTTCGGCGCCGGCCACGTACACGGTCTGCTGCTCGACGGGCAGGACCTCGTCTCCTTCGAGCGCGACGCGCTCTACCAGGAGACCGGCCGCACCCAGGCCAACGGCCTGCTGCAAACGATGAAGTACGACCCGCTCGGACGCCTGATCGAACAGCAGCTCGGCGCCATCGCACAGGCCAGCCAGAAGGACCAGTACTCTTACCCCGGCACGTACCGTCCCGACGTGCAGGTCGGCATGCAAGCCGCGATCCTGAGGCGCTACCGCTATGACCCATCCAGCCAACTGATTAGCCTTGAAGACAGCCGGCGCGGCCGCCTCGAGTACCGCTACGACCCGGTCGGAAGGCTGCTGGCGGCAAACAGCGCGTTGGGTCGAGAGACCTTCGCCTTCGACCCAGCCAGCAACATCCAGGCAGCCGACACCGCGCAGCAGGAGGCCATTACCCGCCCTGTCCCGCTGCCGAAACTGCTGGACAATGTGCTCAAGGAATATGCCGGCGTCCGCTACCGCTACGACGAACGCGGCAACCTCGTGGAACGTACCCAGGACGGCCTTCGGTCCGAGTACGAATGGGATGCGTTCAACCGGATGACCCGTGCCACGACCTGGCATGGCGTCACCACCTTTGCCTACGATCCGCTGGGACGGCGCATTGCCAAGCACAGCGGGGCGATGGAAGGCGCTGGCTTCCGGGAGACGGCCCGGACCCTATACGGCTGGGACGGCGACACGCTGGCTCTGGAGAGCAGCGTGCACCGGGGCCATGCGTCGGGCGAACGGACGGTGCACTATGTGTACGAGCGCGACAGCTTCGTGCCGCTGGTGCAAGCCACCCGAAGCCAAGCGCTTCGCCTGGCGCCCACCACTGATGTCAAGGCGGTGATGGCAGGCAACGACGGCAAGTACGACATTGCGCTTGATCCATTATGGAACGGTGAGTATGAGCAGGAAGCCGAACCGTTCGGTAAGGATGAGATCGCCTTTTATCAATGCGATCATCTGGGTACACCGCAGGAATTGACCGACCATGAAGGCAAGGTTGCGTGGTCGGCGCAGTACAAGGCATGGGGGCAAGCGAAGGAAGCGATCAGCGAGGCCGCGTACAAGGCGGGAATGCGGAATCCGATCCGGTTCCAGGGGCAGTACTTTGATGAAGAAACGGGGCTGCATTACAACCGATATCGGTATTACGATCCCGACGGCGCATGTTACATAACGGCTGATCCTATCGGTCTGCTCGGTGGGCTAAACGCTTATCAGTACGCACCTAATCCGACGAGTTGGATAGACCCTTTAGGTCTGCGGCCGAAGAACAAGAAAGCAGCTTGTCCTGCATGTAGTGGAACGCCATGTGGAAATACGAGAAATCCAGCGCGCGGTGCGGCACAATTTCAAAGCGGTGATCACTACCCCAACAAAGACCGTTGGTCAAACGTGATCCTACCTAAAGGAACCACTGTCTATACACTGTATCCTTACGGCCCGAAGGGGGCGCTGCCAGGCGGTTTCTTTGCTGACGCGTCTACTCTTGCTGCATCAAAGAAATCAGTTAATGCATACCATGAGGCGACACAAGTAGGGCATTCTGGGAAAAATCCCAAGTTATTCCCGCGCCCTCCGAGGCAGCAGGTACAGGCTTTCACACTAAAAGAAGATCTTTGCGTTGGAAAAGCTTACGCATTAGCCAATGACGATTATGGACTGGGTGGGGGAACGCAGTATTACATCACCAAAAAAGATCGTAAGAATATGAAAAAACGCTCAATTATAGATTTGACAAATCCATGATTAATTTCATCGAAGGAAAAATCAATCTCGACGAGAAAAATATTGTCTCGGTTCGGGATTATGAAAACTTGAGTGCTTTCGCCGCAAAAGGCCTGATTGAGAAACGAGAATACTCCGGAGGCATTTACTATTACGTCGACTATGTGGCACACGATATGAGATTTGGAATTTTTTTCTCATTGAAAGAGAAGAGAATTAATTATATAGCATTGCGCTGGTTAGACGGGCCGTGCACCAGCAAAGGGTGGGATGGAGTAAGTGAAAAAGCGCTGAAAGAGGAATATCGTCTGCTAATAAAATTTGTAGAAAAGAGCGTTGGACGTCCACCTGATAATAAAAGAGATAGGCAGCGTACGTGGCGCTTCACGTGGGGGCAAGTTGACGTGAGTTATGAATCGCGTGACTTTGTTACACAAATCTATATGAAACCTAGGTGAAGTCACTCGACAGAAGGTTTATGATAGGGATTACTTTTTGGGCTGTTCAGGGCACTTGGCAGCCTGCCGAAACTTTTCCCGTTGGAATCTCAAGGAGATCATAGTGCACTTAAAAAAAACAGTGTGGCTGCAAGCGTTATGCTTGCAACATCCATGGCAATGGCTGAGCCAGCACCAAAAGCTGTCGATTTGAGTAAACTTTACGGGCGTTTCGAAAAAGCGGGATATTCATCCCTAGAGCTTATGGAGACGACAAAACAAGTGCTAATTTCAGGTGTAGCACTTGATGTCAGCCAATCATTTAGCAATAATTCAGTTTTAAAAGTTGGTACGAACGCTAACTCGCAAGAATTGGCAAGGCTGACCGCTGCCGATGATGCTCAGGAGAATAAGCTAAAGGCCTTGCAAGCTGGCGCTAAGTTCAGGGCCGTCTGTGATTTGGCGTTCTCTTCAGGGGCACAATATATGTCATTTCAAGGGTGTGTTTTCAAATAAAGCTGCCTGATATTGCGCTTGACCGGACGTGCGTTCGGCACGCCGGTTAATTCCAGGGTTTATAGCAACAATCACCGATTTCCACTTCAAGCGTCAGCTAAGACATATATATACGTTAGCCTAACCGCGCAATTGGCCGGACGACTAACCGATTTACTATCGTCACCGATTCCACTGGAGAGCAAATGTCATTGAAGATCATCACAGTCGGAGACAAAACCGACCATGGCGGCACAGTGATTAGCGGTTCGCCCGACCACGACATCAGGGGAAAGGCAATCGCCCGACTGGGTGACAAAGTTAGCTGTCCGCAGCCCTACCCCGGTGGCAAACCGCACGGTGTAAACAAGATCATCACCGCCCACAACACACTTACAATCGACGGGGTGCCCGTTGCAGTCGAGGGATGCACGACGGAGTGCGGGTGCAAGCTGATCGGCAACTTGCCCGCGACGGTCGGTTGACGGCCATCTAAATCACCGCCTACATCGTTGAGTTCTACAACACTCAGCGTTTGCACTCAGTATTGGGGAATCTGGCGCCCAACGTTTACGAGCAGGAAATGGCAGCAAAGGAATCTATTGTTAATTCCGAAATTAATTGAACACCACAGAATTTATTACCAAGGTTTAGACGGATCTTCGTATGTGCAGCCTACCCAATAAACACCTTTTTCATCAGACCATTGAATATGCGTCCTGCCCGGCGAAGTTTCTGTTAGATAGCTAGTATCGGGGTCACTACTTTGGGCGGGAACATTCATATTTTGCGCAACGCTTCGCATTTCAGCGCGAAGATTGCCTTTGGCCTGAACCCGAAGATATAAGCTCTTGCGGTCTGACATCACGACCACGTCAGACATTACATTGCCATAGCTGATAGGTGGATTGACATCCCAGGCTTTTCCGCCCCAAACACTTACGGTTTTGGATTCTGGAAATGGAATTTTTTTCTGATCGAGTTGGCGGTTTAATTCTTGCACCTCCTTCAATGAGGCTTTGCAGCGGATTATTTTTTCAAAAAGTTGATGAGGGATGTTTTTCGGCGCTGCTATCACAATTCCTGTAGAAGCAACAAGAAGGCCGCCAAGAAGCATTGGGATAATTTTTTTCATTACGATTCCTTGAATGGTTCTCCTGCGCTTCAGATGAAGCCATATGATGCAGGAACTCATACAGCCTACTCTTTGACATAGAGGCACAGTCCGGCTTGTCGGGCGGCATCCTTTTAATGAAAGGGTTGAACGACGCCGCTACGCGGAGGATGTGGCACTGACCGGTCCGGCTCAAATATAGCCTCGCCCCCAACAGGAATGTTAATGTGAAGCAAGAGATTATCGTTTAATGCCAGCACCTGAGTTTGCCCCGACATCTCATAACAGTAAATCGCTGCGGCTTCTCTAATTAGTCTTCCCGCTGCGCCCCCGTGGCCGCATTTCCCTCCATTCGATTATTTCACTCTCCAGCCAACCTGATGAGCGAGTGGACAGCTTGAGCTGCGCTGGAAAGGTGCCCTGCTTGATGGCTGCGTAGATGCTTGAGCGGGAAAGCCCGGTCATGGCGATGACTTCACGGATTCGAATGATGCGGCCGTGGCTCGGAAGAACTGGGGTTTGCATTGCTATTCCAATCAGTTGCGATGTCCTCCAGAATAGACATGCAAGCTGGTCAGGACCAGAGCCTAACACCCCCGATTTCGGCCCCTTTATCCGCTCGGCGATCCTCCAGGCGACAGCATCATGAATATGACATGGGAGGGACTGGGCTACAGCCGCGGCCCAGCCTCATGGTGCGAGACGGCCGGGATCTCCCTCGGTCCGTACCTGACGGACCTCGCTACGCGGCGGAAAGGAGGCCACTGCTACCTCGTCGAGGTAGTCAGCCCAACGCTGCATCATCGCGCGCCGCTCCTCAAGGTAACTCGCCCGGTCGTACGCACTTTCCAGCTTGTCCTTCTGCGCGTGCGCGAGCTGGCGGTCCACCACCTCATGCCGGTAGCCCAGCTGTTCCTTCAAGGTGCTCATGGCAAGCGAGCGGAAGCCATGCCCGGTCATGTCGCCCTTGTACCCCATCCGCTCGAGCGCCTTCAGCAAGGTGTTATTGCTCATTGGGCGCTGTGGGTCGCGCATATTGGGAAACAGCCAGGTGCCACCGCCCGTGAGCCGGTGCAGCTGGCGCAGCAGGACCAGGCCCTGCCGCGGCAGGCACACATGGTGGTCCGTTTTGTCCGGGTTGATACGCCGCTTCCCGCGCTTCATGCGGCGCCACGGGATGACCCATTCGCCCGTCTCCAGGTCGATCTCTTCCCACGGCGTCTCGATCAGCTCGGAAGTTCGCACGAACACCAGCAGCATCAGGCGCATCGCGACCCGCACAGGCAGTCCCATGCAGGCCTCGTTCGCGTTCAGGGCGCGCAGGAATTCCGGCAGCCCATCCGCCCCGATCGCCGCGAAGTGGCCCTTCTCCCTCGGCGCCAACACCTCCCGCAAATGCTCTGCCGGATTGCGCTCGGCCAGCCCGCAGCGCACCGCGTACCTGAATACCCTCGAACAGTTTGCGGCAAGCCGGCTAGCGATCTCGAGCGCCCCACGGCGCTCGACCGCGCGGATGGCAGCGATGACGTCGCGTTGCTGGATCTCGGTGACGGCCAGCTTCCCGATCTGCGGAAAGACGTCCTGTTCGAAACGATGGAGGATATCGCGGGCGGTCTGAGGCTGCCACTGCGCAAGCATTGTTTGGTGCCATTCGCGCGCCACTTGCTCGAAGGTGTTTGCGGCCGCCATCCGTGCCTGGCGCGCCTGCTCGTCGCGCACCCGCGCCGGATCAGCGCCCGCGGCCAAGAGCTGGCGTGCGCGGTCGCGTCGCTCGCGCGCGTCAAGGAGCGACACCGCCGGGAAAGCGCCGAAGTGAAGCTTGTTTTCCTTGCCGTTGGGCTGGCGGTACTTCATGCGCCAGTGCTTGCCGCCGACCGGGGTGACCTCGAGGTAGAGGCCCCCACCATCGGCGAGCTTGTAGGGCTTCTCGCGTGGTTTGGCGTTCTTGATCTGCAGCTGGGTCAGCGGCGGTACGCGCTTGGGCATTTTGGGGGCCTCCTGTCCAAGGGAGCCCCAACGAGGCCCCCAAACGAGCCCCCAAGGATGCTGGCTCCTGGGGGACGGTACTGGACAGTATTAGGCAACAAAAAACCCGCTGTCTCTATGAGAACAGCGGGTTCTTTGATGTCCCTAAACATCTTGGGACCTTAATCTGGCGGAGACGGTGGGATTCGAACCCACGATACGGGTATAAGCCGTATGCATCCTTAGCAGGGATGTGCCTTCGGCCACTCGGCCACGTCTCCAGTCAGCTCTTAACAATGTTGCTCGTTGTCGCTGAGTGCAGGCATATTAATGGCCACGCCCCGTTTGGTCAAGGAAGCACGGCCAAAAATATGAAAAAAGTTAAGCTTTCTCCAGGTCAAACGCTTTATGCAGGGCGCGTACGGCCAGCTCCATGTATTTCTCGTCGATCAGCACCGAAATCTTGATCTCGGAAGTCGAGATCATCATGATGTTGATGTTCTCATCGGCCAGCGTGCGGAACATCTGCGAGGCGACGCCGACGTGGCTGCGCATGCCCACGCCCACGGCCGACACCTTCGAGACCTTGGCGTCGCCGACCACGCGGGTGTAGCCCAGCACGTCCTTCTGGCTTTCCAGCACGGCCAAGGCGCGCTGGTAGTCGCCGCGCGAGACGGTGAAGGTGAAATCGGTCTTGCCGTCGACCGACTGGTTCTGGATGATCATGTCGACTTCGATGTTGGCGTCCGACACCGGCCCCAGGATGTGGAAGGCGACGCCGGGTTTGTCCGGCACGCCCAGGACGGTGATCTTGGCTTCATCACGGTGAAAGGCGATACCGGAGATGACGGCTTGTTCCATGTTGGTTTCTTCCTCAAACGAAATCAGGGTGCCCGAATTGGCTTCCTCGGCCAAGGGCATCAGGGGATCGGTCAGCGACGACAGCACGCGTGTCGGGACCTGGTAATTACCGGCGAACTCGACCGAGCGCGTCTGCAGTACTTTCGAGCCGAGCGAGGCCAGCTCCAGCATTTCTTCGAACGTGATCTTTTCCAGGCGGCGCGCCTCGTCGACCACGCGCGGATCGGTGGTGTAGACGCCGTCGACGTCGGTGTAGATCAGGCATTCGTCGGCCTTCAGCGCGGCGGCGATCGCCACGGCCGAGGTGTCGGAACCGCCGCGGCCCAGGGTCGAGATATTGCCCTGCTCGTCCACGCCCTGGAAGCCGGTGATGATGACGATCTTGCCCGCTTCGAGGTCATTGCGCACGCGCGAGTCGTCGATCGACTGGATGCGCGCCTTGGTGAACGAAGAATCGGTGCGGATGCCGACTTGCCAGCCAGTGTAGGAGACGGCGTCCTTGCCGATGGCCAGCAGCGCCATCGCCAAGAGGCCCACCGACACCTGCTCGCCGGTCGAGGCGATCATGTCCAGTTCGCGCGGGTCGGGCTGGGCCATGAGCTCCCTGGCCAGGCCGATCAGGCGGTTGGTCTCGCCCGACATCGCCGACGGCACCACCACGATCTGGTGCCCCGCGTCATGCCACTTGGCGACGCGTGCCGCAACGTTCTTGATACGGTCCGTCGAACCCATCGACGTACCACCGTATTTGTGGACAATTAAAGCCATAAAGTAAGCTTTCCAGCTTGAAAATGATAAAAGGGGACACTCACTCTAGCATGCTGCATCGCAAAATCACAAGAGAGGGCAGTCGGAAAAGCTATACCGAATCAAAATAAAGTAATACGTTTTTTGTGTCACGACGCCCCCGCACTGACCCTGCAACTACTCTGCCCGCGACTCCCAGCGCAAGGCGATGCGGCCCTCTTCGCCACGACCGACGTGCTGGCAATCCATGCCCAGGCCGGCTGCATACAGCAGCGCCGATTTGCTGCTGACGATCGGCAGCCGCGCCCGCTCCCAGGCTGGCACATCGGCCGCCTGGTAATGCGCCTTCAGCCCGCGCGTCGGCCGGTTGGCGGCCAGCTTGAGGCGCTCTCCGCCCTTGCGGAAATCGATGAGCAGCGGCTGGGCGCGCAGCCAGGCCGCGTCGAAACCGCTGTCGGCAGCCTCGAAGTGCAGCACGCCGCCATAGGCCGGAAACGCCAGCACCGCCTCGCCGTTCCAGCGGAAACTTTCGCCCGGTTTATCGATGATGCCTTCGTCGTCGGGGTCGCGCATGCCGGCCAGGTCGGCCAGCTTCGGCGTGATATACAGCCGGTCGCGGTGGCGCCGGATGTGGCAGGCCGGGTGCGTCACCAGCAGCTGGGCATCGTGCCGCGCCTCGACCAGTTGCGTGACCATCTCGGTTAGCCAGGCTGTCGACGGCATCGCCAGGCCTTGCCGGCGGAACCAGTGGCGCAGCATGTTGTAGGCGCGGTCGAGCGACATGGTGCGCAGGCGCGCGACGTCGACGGCGCCATCGACCAGGCTGGCGGCCAGGTCCTGTTCCGCCAGTTCGTCGAGCAAGCGCTGGGCCGACTGCGCATGCGCGGCGCTGCGCGCGAAACGCGCCTGGAAGCCGGGGAAGGCCTGGGCCAGGGCCGGCATCACCGTGTGGCGCAGGGCATTCCTGGCGTAGCGCGGGTCCAGGTTCGATTCGTCCTCGACCCAGGCCAGGCCGTGCCCGGCCGCATAGGCTTCGAGCGCGGCGCGCGCCAGCGGCAGCAGCGGACGCGCCATCACCAGGTCGGGGTTGCCGAGCAGTTCGGGCGCGCTGTTGGCGGCGTCCATGCCCGACAGGCCGGCCGGACCCGAGCCGCGCAGCAGCTGCAGCAGCACGGTCTCGGCCTGGTCGTCGAGATGGTGGGCGGTCAGCAGCAAGCCCACGCCGTGGTCGCGGCACATCTCGCCCAGCGCGCGGTAGCGCAGCTTGCGCGCCGCCGCTTCGATGCCGGAGGCGCCCTTCTCGACCGTCACCCGGCGCTGGTCGACGCCCGCGCCGAGCGCGCCCGCAGCCGATTCGACGTGCGCCAGCCAGGCGTCGGCATGCGGACTCAATCCGTGATGGACGTGGAAAACGTGGAGGGCAATGCCATGCTCGCGGCACCAGCTGGAGGCCAGGTGCAGCAGGGCCATCGAGTCGAGGCCGCCGCTACAGGCAATGGCGATGGAGGATGGGGAAGCTTGCGCGCGCAACGCCGCGAGGGCGCGCGCAAAAATGGCCGGGACGTGCCCGGCTGAAGAACTACTCACTGCAACTCTCTGGAGAAAACCGACTTATTCTTCGGTCGGCAGGGTTTCCTTGAACTTACCGTAGGCCATCAGCTTCTGGTGGCGGGTGTCGAGCAGGTCCTTGGTTTTCATGCCCTGGAACTGGCGCAGGGTGTCGGCCAGCGCGCGTTTCAGCATCTGCGCCATGCCTTTCGGATCGCGGTGGGCGCCGCCCAGCGGTTCCGTGATGATCTTGTCGATCACGCCCATCGCCTTCAGGCGGTGCGCGGTCAGGCCGAGGGCGTCGGCCGCGTCGGAAGCGCGCTCGGCGGTCTTCCACAGGATCGAGGCGCAGCCTTCCGGCGAGATCACCGAATAGGTCGCGTATTGCAGCATCAGGACCGCGTCGCCGACGGCGATCGCCAGCGCGCCGCCGGAGCCGCCTTCGCCGATGATGGTGGCGATCAGCGGCACTTTCAGTTCGGCCATCACGTACAGGTTATGGCCGATCGCTTCCGACTGGCCGCGCTCCTCGGCGTCGATGCCGGGAAAGGCGCCCGGGGTATCGACGAAGGTGAAGATCGGCAAACCGAATTTTTCCGCCACTTTCATCAGGCGCATGGCCTTGCGGTAGCCTTCGGGCTTCGGCATGCCGAAGTTGCGCATCGCGCGCTCCTTGGTGTCGCGCCCCTTCTGGTGGCCGATGACCATGCAGGCCTGGCCATTGAAGCGCGCCAGGCCGCCGATGATCGACTGGTCGTCGGCGAAGCTGCGGTCGCCGTGCAATTCGTGGAAGTCGGTGAAGATCGCGTTCACGTAGTCCATGGTGTACGGACGCTGCGGGTGGCGCGCGATCTGCGACACTTGCCATGGGGTCAGCTTGGCGTAGATATCCTTGGTCAGCTGCTGGCTC
>Ga0265797_10012882_pt1 | contig 10158 bp, 14 predicted proteins | sample P2T30metagenome_FD_192433 | JGI IMG/M metagenome (GOLD analysis project Ga0265797, IMG submission 192433) | Plant litter microbial communities from East Loma Ridge, Irvine, California - P2 T30 | ecosystem: Environmental > Terrestrial > Plant litter > Unclassified | place: USA: California... | reverse complement strand
TAGGAACTATCAGGGTGGTCAATGTGGGTCACAGTAAATCGCTGACGCGAAGACGGGGAGTTCAGCGAAGGTTTTGAATTGTGTGAATTCAAGAACGTATGCACTTGCGTTATTGCTTGCTTGCGTCTTTGTTGAACTGCTTGCACAAGTCTTTGTGCTCAATCCCCGGATCCGGTGTCTTGTATGACCTCGCTCGGTCACACGTCAAACAAAGACATGGCTCTCCCAGACTTGGCTCAAGATCGTGGGCAAAATGAAGAGAGTATGATTACGTGTGCAGCAAGAGAATACCATTCTTCCTTGGTCGTCTTTCCCTGTGGAAGCCGTCGTTACAGATAGCTCATTCTTCCTGTATAGGCAGACTGTGGTATCGTTTTCGCTTTAGGGCACTCTGGATCTATTAGAACAACCAGATGGTATTGTGTCAATTTCTTGAAAAAGAGGGCTAAACCATTATCATGGCAATTTCCAAGACATTAATTCAGATTACAAGCAATGCGACAGATGTTCCAATACAAATTAGTAACTGACTCCTCTCTTCATTACTATCACCCGTTCCTATCCCTACATTCACAGCTTTACGTTGCCTTTCCACTACCTGTTCCTGTTTACGATAGTTTCTTACTTTTTCTTTTCTCCTCTCCTCCTTCCTTCTCCGCCCTCCTCTTCTTCGGCCCACCTAGATGCTCGGGCACCGGACCCCCAAGCTTCAGGTCATCATCTATATATTCCCATTTCGCATAATTAGGAACAATTTCGCCATCAACCGCTTCGTACGCCTTCTCCCATCTTTTAAGACCCTCATGAGTCAAGAAGAGAAGCCTTTCAAGCGTTGGTCGGCTGTCCGCTTGTAACTCGAGACAATGAAACACCGTCCTCTCTAGAAGCATACTGTAGCACTTGTGGTATCCATCAATATGGACAATCTTTTCCGTGCTTTGGACATTAACTTCCATGTCACATCCCTCCATGAGACACAACATGATCTGTCCCACATTGAAGATATTACTGTGGATTTTGATGGGTGTGCTGCTGTAGATAGGGGGAGGGTGAGGAGCTTGCTCCTAGTAATTTGTTAGCTATTTTGGGACGTTCCACTTATCGAGTAACAAGCTGGAGCTTACAGGTGGCCACCACCCTTTCGTACCAATAGTCCGTTTCAGATTTACTTTTGGTTTCTTGCTGTTGCCATAAAACGCTAGCCCATAGTCGATCATCTTGGGGGTCTTATAACTGAGTGTCGTTGAATAGTATTAGCGTTTGTATGATCTTTGAATTACACAGCTACTTACGCAGGATAATGATTTGGTAGTGCTTCGCCGAGTACGATGTTGGCTGGTTTTATGTCTGGGTTGATGATGCTACGCCACTCGGGGTCGACCTTTGGCAGATCATCATTAGCCCTGCCTTGATCCTTTGGCTCATGATCCTTGTCATTTGCAATTCCCGTGTGATTCATATAGAGTGCCTCAACAAGACCCTTGAATACAAGCCACAGAAGCGGCTCAGGTATCTGAATACTGAGAGTTTCTTAGAATGCTTCTCCAAAAGATGAAAATAGATTAAACGTGTTCAACTCACTCAGGATTTTCATCGATTGCCAGTTCGAGGTCTAAAAGGCTTCCAAATGGCGCATACTCCATAAAGATATACCCTAGCTGAGGACCGCTTGCTCGTTCTCGTACAGAACTTCCATAGGCGTTTAGGATATGGTGACATCCTTTCCCGGATACGGCCGCTTGTTTATTGTACTCAGCTTCTGTCTCTTTTCTGATTGACTGGAGAGTTACACCCCCACTGATCTTAACAACCATACGCTGTACGACAACATCAATTAGCATGTTCAATGATACAAGACATGTTAAGCATACATTACGAATCATCCCTTGTTTGTCTACTAACACAAAGAGATGTACAATCCTCTGTGATTTACGGCCGTTGACCTCGTGGTTACTACCCTGATACAGAGTTGTGGCGAACTTCCAACGAGATCCAACAGGCTTATCAGTCATTGATTTTGTTTTCCTGATGAAACCTATGTCAGATCGCGTAGGGGAGGGCAAATAACCAGAGACGTAATAATGCGCGTCAGGGTCTGTTTCTCTCGGTGGAAGTGGTTGTAGGGTTCCCTTCTTTGTCATTTCGATGGCGCGGTTAATGTGAACTGTGCCAACAGCAGCATATCTCTTCTCCTTCTCAGAATCATCAAGACTCCATAATTTGATAATCTTTTCCTCAATCTTGTCTATATGTTTTTTTTAGTGATCACTCGAGGCTGTGAGCTCAGACAACATACCTAGAGGCTCTGTTTGGTATCTCAGGTGGCAGATTTTCCAACCAACAGCAAAACTCTCGAATCGCTTAATGTTCTCACCTTTCAAAGAATCCACAAAGTCTTCTTGGACTGTGCCTGCTTTGAGATATTTTTTATCAAGGCGTGGATCCATTACTCTTTTCGCGTCATCGATGTATTCCTCCCTATCATCCTCATCAGCTGTTTTCCACGCCTCGATAGTTTTCCTATCTGGAATTGGTTTCCCTAGTAAACGTCAGTAAGTTCTCTACATGGATATCGTATCTTATGATCGTACATGTGTCCGGGTCTTTCTGATTCCGGCTCATTTTGTAGCCAATGATGAATAGCAGGAAGTCATCTCGTTCCTCTTCAGGTAGATTTTCACAGAATGCTAGTTCTCGACCGCTCGGGTCAAACACATAGCCTGCCACAACGTTGAAATCGTGGTTCTGTGCTATTCTGAGTTTCATCTTAGGACAGGGGAGGTCTATACTATTGCGCAAATACAAGTTTGGATAACTCCCTAGTGAATTTGTATCAATAATGACACAACGAAACGTTGTGGAGGCTATGTGCCAGTAAGGCACCTGATGGAATCCATGCTTCTTTGTTCACCTACAAGCACCCAGTCTTTGTCACTTGTGGGTTCCGGATTTGGAAATTATCTGCACGGCTTTAGCTAAAAGAAATACATCTGCGCCACATTATCACTATAGGACCTGCATTCATTGGTTGTTCTGTGGTTGATTTGTACAGCAAAATATTGTGACTTTGGATAGAGAGAGGGAGCCCGTCTGTTAATCCCTACGCAAAAGCCAAGGCAAGAAAAATGAATGATCACAAAAGGGAGTGGAACGGTAGCTGCATCCAAGGACTCTCGAAGTTCCGGTCACCGCAGTAAAATGGTTCAGTAGTGCCAGCATGCTTTCCGACCATTGTCCAGGCTGCACCATATGAGCATTGGCATGGGATTTCTTGCAGTCGGCTTTCGACTAGAATTGATGTGTTTGCATTCATTTGCTTACCTCTACAGTGTCACACATTTGTCGTCAGGAGCTGTCATAGGAAGCTGTGGCAGAGAAACTTTGATGAGTCCTTCGCCAATCCGTCATCACAATATCCTGACATCATCGATAGACAATATACCGTCTTGGTATGGGCAATTTCTGCAAGCGGAATTATTCTGTGAGCCCGCTTGGAAATTCGCACGCAAGTGCAAGACCAGAACTAGAACGAAAAGTGCTCAGAATTAAACCTTGCCCAGTGTCGCCTCCCCAATACAACAAGCCTAGCTGCCCTTTTAGCATGAAAACCCTCCCTCTTCTTCTGCTCTAGCGTAAGCTCCATCACTCTTGTAACTTCGACTACTCCAGCCACTTCCCAAACTCTTATCCTCCTCTTCGCTCTCCTCGCTCTCTTGTGTACCTCTTCGACCAGATCTTCAGGCCTCATCATCTCTCAGCTTACTAATCTAGTCAGGCTACCTGTTGTCATTAAACGCCAGTTTAATATTAATCATCTCCGGTACTACGACGGAGTTTGCTTGACCAACAAGGATGAAAACATTGGTGGCTAGTCGCAGCACACCATCTCTCTTTGATCATGGGTTACTTTGTTTATACTTCCGGATTGAGATGGCCTCATGCCCAGACAAACCCTAGAAGAGTGCATTTGGTACCCGACCACGGTCAACAAGAATACCAGGTCTCCGTAGAAGTTTCAACTTACAATAAATGCACGCTCACTCTTTTCGGCTGTAGAGCTCGTGGCTGATAACATGGTGTGCGTCTGTACTGGCATGGAACTCAAACGCACGTCATGAGGCTGACATTGCAGCCTGTGTGTGCATCGCAGTCGCCTTCAACTCCCATTTTCCATAGCATGGTTAGCGCATCTTGGTGAACGCGACACAGTGTTGTGACACCAAACGGAAGAAATTTTGTGTACGACATCCCAAGATCTCCGCAAGGTTCGCGCTAGCCTCACCCGTCACAGTCTTCGCTTTCACTCACTTTTCCAGAACTACGCCTTGCTTCAAGGTTGGTATGACAGACCTAAGAAAGGGTTCCGTTCATATCTTTGTCTGCGTAATTATCTCCCCAGAAAACTGGGTTGGCACAAATTTAACAGTCCAAAAAAAAAGAAAAAGGTGCGTGCGTGCTTTCGCTGTAGAGATTTCTGCGATCAGTCGTGGCGAACTTGCCCAGTCTGTTGCAAATCATTTTCGGAGTGTCGGTTCTATGTCGCTCTGGCTAACTAACGCGTGTTGGTTGACCCTGGAAAGCTTACGCATGCAAATCGATATCGTGCTAACTAGGGTCTAGTCCGAGCAAACCGGAGAACAGTCCTCTGATATTTGCATACCCGCAGCATGCATGGGGACGCAAAGCGTAGCTCACAAAAATAACTTTAGAGAGGATTTGCACCGCCGACATAGTACTGTCGCGGAGATTTCCAGGCTATTTTTTTTTTCGTCTGCAGGTGCAAAAGACCGTAGGGCGGGCGGGTAAGCAACATAAAGTGGCCAGAAGCCATCAGAAAATAGGTCAGGGGTATTTGATAGATCAGTCTAGGATTTGACGAGATCGGCATGATCCGTTCCCCTGGGTATATACATACAACATTGTGTGGGGCGAACCGGACAATTGGGCTAAAAGCGCCATCTTTTTGCGAGTTCAATGCCTTCGGCCAGTGTGCCGACCCTAGCATCGATCACGTAACCTTGCTGTTCGAAACGGATGCACTCATCCCAGAGGTTCTTCAACGGAACCGAGAAGGTTTCTATGAACTCGTTGTCCTCAAGCTCAGGCTGGGGGTTCTGATTCTCAGGGCGAGATATGTCGACGATAACGTGGATCATTCTCAAGTTGGTGTTACAAAAACCAGGATCTGGATAGGCATCAGTACATGGAGGGAAATATGGAGGTGCGAGCGCTTCAAAGCTGGCAATGCTGAATAGTCGCTTGAAGCCGTCACTCACCATTGAACATGATGGGGCTGACCTGGAACTGGATGTCGAAGTAGAGATCAGTATGTCTCACGGTGTCTTGGCTGGAATACGTCTTACGGTCTTGTCTGGGACTAGCTCTCCAATGTAGCCCGTCTCCTCTTTGAGCTCGCGGAGAGCACAGGCTTCTGGGGTTTCGTTGGGATCCATCAGACCAGCTGGGACCTCGATGACTGTGGCGTTGACGGGCGGACGCCATTGCTTCTGGAGAAGGATCCGGGGCTCGTTGTTGGGCTTGGCTGGGTCCTGAAGGATTGCTGCGACCCCAACGCCATCAATGTCCGAACCTTTGGGTCGAGTGAGACGCTCGCCGGACTCCCACGTGCGCTCGACGCCTTCGGGATCTGTGTAGGTGATCCTACCACACGATTAACATTGATGAACGAGCGAGCGCTTCAGACGGCAGATGCGCAAGTCAAGGATTGGCCATTCACATACTTGACAAACGTTGCCCACTTCGCGTCTCTGTTGTCTAGAGGCTCGGTTCTGAGAATCTTGGACTTATTGGACGCCTTGGTCGACGAAGCCATTGCAGGCGATGGCGGGGTGCTGACTCGATTTGTTGGCGTGATTGGGGTTACGTGAGGATGGAGGACAAGCCGCTAGCTACACATCACAACTGCCCGCCAAGAGCCTCATGGTGACAGTCTCTTCACGAACCATAACGCCACTCAATTACCCCCTCAATCAGCCTCCTTACCAACAACCATGGTTCGACTCGATTGACACGAAGCGCTCCAGGCGTTGTTTGGGCAGTCAGCGTCGGCATGACATGCTGCCAGACACACTGCGTCATCGAGTCGACACTGGACCATGCCTTTTGCGCCTCTGTGAGGGCCCGGCTGCGCAATCTGCAAGCGATCATGCTCTTTCCATACTAACTATCCTCTTATCTCCATCGTTTGCAGTGCTCACCGGTGCGTGTATGAAAATGGCATTTGCAGAAAAAAGAAAGGGAACGCGAGGAGCCTGGGTAACGGTCAAAACGAAGTCCAAAAGCTACGGCAAGCAACTCTTGCCGCGATGAGTCCCGCACATGGCCGCGGACTCAAACCCAGTGTGGATAGCTAAACTTACTTGTCGCCGGATACCTGAGTGGCCGCATCACATGACATTGAGCGGCATGGCTACAAGGCTGCAATCTCTTTACTATGCATATGCCTCCTTTCTCTATCATGATGGGTTGAGATGGAGGTGCAATGGCTCGCCTTGGCTGCCTAGGGCAGCAAAAAGTACTAGACGGTGAACATGGACAAGGACTTGGCCACGGAGCCCGCTCAACAAGGCCCAACACAGGCCTGGTCAATTTCGAGCCCTCTTCGCCCTCCTCATTCGCCCGCTCGCTGCTAGAGACCGTTGCGTAGGAGCTAAAGAAACAACGAGACAGTGTTGCGCCAACTAAGCAGCACTGTGAGTACCACAGATGCGTGCCATTATGATGCTGTCAAGACAGACGATCCGCACCGAGAGCTCAGCCACCCTACATCCCGTGCATGCTCAACCTGCGGGTCGCCCTTGTACCGTACTCGGATGCGGACGTCGGCAGCGAAAACAGGTGGTGGGCCGCTGGCAGAGTCAGAAGCGAGTATTGGACGTTTCGTTCTGACGGATTTGGGGTGCCCGTTGAATCGTGGTGCGACACGCCCTGCTTCCGTCACGCATGTCTTGGGTAAAGCGAGGAATGCTGCAGCTCCGCCCCGCATCCGAGGCGGCGCTTTGCTTGCTTGCTTGCTCGCTTGCTTGCTTTACTTAGTTGCTTTGCTTTCTTCGCGCCCACTGCGGTGCTTTGAGGCTCAACGGTAACCTATCCGTAGACCATGATGATCTCCCTGGGGGCGACGGTCCAGATCAATAATCACTATGGCGGTGCCGGACTGCCGGGAGATTGCGACGAGCGGACAGACTTCGGGAGATGGCCGTCGCATGGCGATGTAGCGGAAAAAAGATTGTACTGGACTGTAAAAAGCATCTGCAATGGCCACTTCTCGCGCGCTTGGTCCGGATGAGGGGGCGTTTCCCCTGCCAAGCAGCCGAATGTGGGGCCTCACAAGCGGCCTGGCTTGCAGACTTGCATGTGCGGATTGACAACCTTGCCTGTTCCTATACCCGCCCCAGCTCTTCGTCAGGGGCACGGCGGGCGGGACGAAAGGCGAATCATTCTCCTGTGCTGTCATCCGGCAATACGATGTGCGCCATCACACTTACTACTGTCAGCCACACGCTGTGTCAGTAGAGGAGGCAACTGGAGGCTCGTCATTCGCTCGCTGCCACGTCCATTACGAGCGGCTGCTAAACGCTGCAGAGAATTGTCTCGGTAATGCCAAGTAGAAGATGCCAATGTTTTGCAAACAACGAGTTACACTTTACGAACGCCCAGACTACCATCGAACTGGAGCTCTTCCGATTCTTCAGCGCATGGGAACGTGCGCACGACGCGCGCTGCATGGGGATGCCGGGTCACCATTCCTGCAAACGAAACCACCACCAAAGTCGTTAGGCCACTTGAATCAGTCTTCCTTTTCAGGCAGCATGCTGGCTTTGATTGGTGTTGGGATTCGCTTCGCCCGCGGGCATTTACCTAGACCTAGGTTGTCCACTCCGCTTTTAGATTCTAAAGATGCTTGCCGCGCCGTATGAATAGCGCGAGACTACTGAAGCTACCTTCTTTTACTCGTCGTCCCCTCGCAGTTCTCCTGGTTTTGGTTTTCCACGAGTTTGCAATTCAGAGTCATTCCTTCTAGTGTGTCTCGCTCACACGTCCTCTCATTCCCCGACCGCTCTATAGATCGTATCGCATCGTCCGCCACCCGCTTTAACCGACACTCACTCCGGTACATATCGTCCGACGACGACTAATACGACAAGAATACAATCTCATACAAGCCTGAACCACGCAAGCGTTTGATCCCTGGTAGATGGTGGCCAGAATCAAACTTGTATATCTCCGGCCCTCCTTTAGCCTATGAACAGTTGGCGAGCCTTTGAATACATCCGAAACACAACCTTCTGAACCTAGCAACACTTTCTGCTTCTATCACCACAATGGCGTCGAACTGGTTCGGAGACCTGCAGTTGGCATACAAGTACATGTAGGTTATCAGAATCAGTGTGCTCGACCAGGACTGACGCAGGACAGTGTTGTATTTCTTTCATTACTGGTACTTACTATCCTCGGTGGATTTGTCAAAGTTCTGTACAACCGTCAGAAGTAAGTCGTCGGCTCGATAATGCTGCAGCATCAACTAACAACGACAAGGTTGAAGAAGGCGAAGCAAGCGGAACTAGAGGCCGGGCCTAGAGAGGACACTGTCGAGTTGAACCAGCGCGAGAAGGATGAAGGAGACTTGTTTGGCATTCGAGCCATCGAGGCTGGTTTCTATGCTGGTGTCGCCCAGTCACGCCCTACGTCAAGAGCAGGATCCGTCATTGGTGACCACCCAGCAATGAGCACCAGCACTCTTATTGGAGGAAGCGCAAGCTCTCCGCTCATGAAGGGCCAATCCAACAACAACAGCGTGCTCAGCTTGAACCTCCATGCCGCCAAAGAGCCTTCCAAGCTCAGACCCTCAGACGCCGAACTCAACGGAAGACACGACATGTCTCTACAACCCCCAGCTTCGCCCAGTCACCCCCGCGGGCCCTCTTCTCCTACCTTTGGTGGATCCGACAGCGGCAGTGAAGGCTTTGCAACTCCCCGGTCCATGTCACCAGCCGATACTTATCAGCACTACGCACCGGCGCCCAAGAAAGGCATGCCCGATGCGCTCACAGTCTCATACTACACAACGGATGGAGGCAGTCACCAATCCCAAAGCGCATCATACAGCAACTCGCCTGGCCCATCAGTCACACCACCATCACCTTATAGTCCACCTACCGCCCGGTTGCCAACCATCCCCGGCAGCGCATTAAGGAAGGAGTCTCGCTCGCCATCGCCTGAGTACGATTACCCTCGCGTGCAAATTCACGAGCCGAGTAGGTAACACGCTCCCTTGTGCGTCGTTTGTATAATTAGCCAGTTCATAGATATATATTAGGCCATTCCTAACTTTTGTTGCAAGATCCTGAGCCTGCGCAATCACCCTCATCCGCCCCGCAGATTCAACAACATCCCCGAGTAACTTCGCAACACGCACGAGAGGGAAGCGATGCAACCAGCATGTCCAGCAACAACAACCGGTTGAGTGCTTTCCAAGCGTATCAGGTGTATCGTAATGATGCGCAAAAGGAAGATATGGGCGGACCAATGTCTGACACTTCTACCATCCAGTCTGGTCGGACTTCTCTGCTTGCGTCTTCTGATGTTGAAGGTGATGTGCATCACCAGTCGCAGAGTCTTCTTCCTCCAGGCGCAGGTGGCAAGGATGCCAGACTGAGCGATTTCTACGATTCATACTATCGCAATTCGCATACGGGCGCCTCGAATCCCACCGAAATGACCAAGTATGTTGTTGAAAGACAATCAACTATCATTGAGGTTGACACTCCGTTGGCGTCGCCAATGTTTCCCCCAACACAACAACCAGGCATGGCCATGTAAGATGTTGAGGTCTTGCGCGACAGAGCTTCAATGATGCGACGTGTTTCGATATTCGGTAGCATGTCTCAACATGTATGACCGGCGATTTCTTTCCGGCGAGGCGTTAAACTGGGACGTATCCACTCGCAATGCGACCTGCCAAACACTTTTTCTTTCTTTCCTTTTGTTAATTCCACTTTGGGCGGCTATACATATGACGTGCAGACGACTGCCGGACTGGACGCGATACTGAACAAAAAGGGTTTGGTGATGAGTCGAGTGCGTGCGTACGTTGAAAAAAAAAAGAGGGGCGCAGGATTAACGACGACGAAATGA
>Ga0265797_10012881_pt1 | contig 10160 bp, 11 predicted proteins | sample P2T30metagenome_FD_192433 | JGI IMG/M metagenome (GOLD analysis project Ga0265797, IMG submission 192433) | Plant litter microbial communities from East Loma Ridge, Irvine, California - P2 T30 | ecosystem: Environmental > Terrestrial > Plant litter > Unclassified | place: USA: California... | reverse complement strand
TTCGAATGAACCAGTCATGCTAAACTTGCCATCCTCATACTTGAAGTCGATCTCCGAAACAGTGTCCTGGACGACGCTGACTCCATCGTCAAGGTAAAGAGATCCTTCAGCATTGCCATCGAGACCGGGAGCGATGACGATGTTGAAGCCCTTTGTGCGGAGTGCAGTGGTGGTATTTGCACTCTCGATACGCTGCGGGTAGACGATGCCACCCTTGTAGTGAACGGTGATCTCGGTGAAGTCGACCTCAGCGGTGACGTACTCGCCTTGGCCACGGATGGGCTTGCCAGTGCCCCACTCGTAGAAGATGTCGTCGGGAAGGTAGTACTCTACGCTCGTGCTGTTCTCTTCTGTGACGGGGCTGACAAGAATTCCATCGCCTAGGAAAAGCTGCAGGTCAATGGAGTAGGTGTTGGCATCTTCAGGGTAGTTGAAGAAAAGAGGGTTCAGTGTCGGAAGACCGGTCTGGTTTTGCTTGTAAACAGCGGTGTACAGGTAGTCCAGGAGCTGGTAGCGAATGGACATCGCGTTCCTTGCGGCCTCGGCTACGAGTGGCCAGCGGTAGGCTTCCTGATCGCTTGAGCTGATCTCAGCGTGGTTGCGGTAGAACGGATAGGCCAGGGCACCGAGTGTGAACCACCTACGATAATTATGTTAGCAGATGCTGCATGCGATAGTTCTGTGTTGACATACCTAGCGCAAAGGGTCTCAGTGACGTTGCCTCCGAAGCCGCAAACGTCGGGACCAACGAGTGGAACCTGATAGAGACTGGCCATTTGCAAGATCTGAGAGATCGAGAAGCGGTACTGGAACCACTCGGAGAGGTTGTCTGCGTTATCGAGGTCAGTAGCTATCTCAGAGATCCTTATGAGTTCTCAATAGCTTTTACCTCCAAGCCAGTGAGAGACGTCCTTGCCTGAACCGGCAAACGTGCTCCTGGTAATTACGAAAGCCCGGTCATCTGGACGCCTTGCACGCATGGCGTTGTGGGAGTGGGTGCTCATCATGGCGCCGTAAAGGTTGTGCGTGTCGTACTCGGTCCAGTCACCAGGGTGAATGATGTCGGTATCAGCAGTGCCATCAGCGAGGGTCGGGCTGAGATATCATTAGCAAGACACTCGAAGCAATCAAGTTCCGCACGAAGGATACTTACCCGGCTCCATTCTGGATCATGTACGGTGGGCGGATAAGCTCGCGATTGGGCAGACCCTTGCATTCGTTGTCTCCGCAACCAGATCCGGTCTGACCGCCGTGTTGCCAGCGACCGCCAGCCTTACCGTGACCGCCTTGACCCCATTGGCGTTTGCTAGAACTCCAACGGCCGGCACCACGGCCGCGACGACCCTTGTTAATCGAGCGCTTGGTGACAGTGACTGCACGCTTGGCCATATCGTCGGTGGCAAAGTTGGGCTGTAGACTGGCAGGGAAGCCGGGGATGGGAGCATCCGGACCATCTCTGACAGAAGGCGCCTCTGGAGGGTCGTTGTCGGCTTCAGCGAACGCCTCTGGCGTAGTGTTGTTGCCAGGATACGGGCGGTTGTAGAAGTTCGCAGGCTATTTTCATCGCGTCAGTGGGTCATGTGTGAATCTAGTCTCAATGAATTATCACCTACCTCATTCATATCGATCCAGAGAGCATCGATGTCGGGACCATTAACACCGTTGAAGAAGTCGAGGAATTGTTCGTCCCAGTACTGCTGTGAGTCTGGGTTGAACCAATCCGGGAAGTAAGAAGGTCCTGCCCAGACGACGCCTTGATAGTCGCTGCCGTTTGCCTCTTTCATGAAGATATCGTAACGAAGACCTTCGTCGAGCGCCGGGTTAGACTCTTTGTAAAACACGGCAGGATCAACCATGACGATGTAGTGCTGGTCTCTAGCGTGGATTGTGTCGACGAGATCCTTCACAAGATCGGCCGGGAATCTCTCAGGGTCGAGGGTGAAGATCCTTCTGCGGTCCATGTAGTCGACTGTATGCGCATTAGCACCATTCAAGCCTAGAAGATTTTCTACAAACCGCTCAGACTTACTGTCAGTCCACATTGTCTCAAGAGGGATCCCAGCCTCAGAGTAGTTGGCGACAACAGCGGCAACCTCGTAGACATCCTGGTAACCATATCTACACTGGTGGAACCCAAGGCCCCAGTAAGGACTCATGAGAGGCAGCTGTGCGATCTCGGCGTACTGAGTGGCAACATCTCGTGGTGAAGGTCCGGCAATGAAGTAGAAATCTAGAACACCTCCGATGGTGTTGTACTCGAGGTACTGACCATCAGTGTTGTCAATGTAGATGTCCATGCCGTTGCTGTTAAGCAAGAAGACTCCGTGTGTAGCATTGCCTCTGTGGTCGAAGTATATGGGGTGAGCTCCGTACAGGTTCTCACCTTGAGGAGTACCGTACGCATCTCTGGTATAGATGGTCCTTGTGTAATTGGTACTGTTGAGCATGAAACTATCGGAGTGTTCACCAAGACCGTACAGGTGAGGCTCCTCCGGAAGATGGGTCTTCAGATAGACATATTGGCTTTCGAAGACTAGCTTCTCACCGGTCGTATCAAAGAGAACTTCGCCGGTGTCGGTCCGAGATACAGTGAACGAGAATGGATCCGCCTGGTAATCGAATTGAAGCTTCGAGTCTTTGGGTGAGCACCACTGACCAAATCCAGGACGAGGGAAGACGTGGTCCGGGACCTTGACGATAGTCAGTATGTGGTCGTTTCTTGGTCATGCTAACACTTACCTGGTAGACAGTATTGTTGCTGTCCTTGATCTTGACGTGAAGTCGTTCACTGGTTTGATACTCGACCTCCAGCTTCAAATCAGGAAGATCTGTGCCGAACACATTGCAAGCCTCGCCTGCAAGCGAAAGATCGGCGTAGAACCCGGATCGAGTCTCATGCTGATTTGTCGCAACATAGCCAGGGCAGGCTGAGAGATCTTTGTCATACAGATCTCTTCCTGGTCCGTCGAGATCTTCAACTCCGGCTGCACTCTGTGAAAGAACTGTGCCACCGAAGGCCGCTGCCGAAGTGAGCAGCTTTCTGATCGACATGTTGAGGCCGTGAGGGATGGAGAGTATGAACTGATTCGCTTCATACTGTATTTCTTCGATGAACTCCATTATATATTCCCACTTGTTAGTGATTGCCAAGCTGGATCACCGGCGTGCCGTCACCGTGTCATTGTAAATATCGCTAGAGTCCGCTGACTCCACGATCTCCACTCCCTGGAGGAAAGCATATAATGACCTTCCATTGATCAACATCTACTGTCTTTGTGCAGCAAAGATGGACGGTCAGCTCCTTCGTGCTGCCGGTCAAAATATCGGCGGTTCTTCTGGTCTCCGATCTCCGCGATGTCACAGCGTTTCCACGATGCGGCCCACAATTTCCCCACGAAAAGAGTCTCTGGAAGGAGGAACGAAAGAGGGGTATGAGAGCATGAGCCGCTGGTGAAGAATCATATGATGCTCACTGTTTGTGCCAAGATATTCTCTGCGACATAACGACCGACAAAGCATCCGAAGCTTGCGTGCCCCATCTTTCACTGCAGGCATCGACGCGGAGTCTGGCGGAGTTGGTGGGGTCGGCATGGTCGAAGCGAGGGTTGATCCACAAAGCGGTGGTGGACAAGAGACACACGTCGAAAAGAGGACCAAAAGAGCTATGCGCCATTAGAAATTAGTGCTCGTATGCATGTAAGACAAGCCAGCAGTTGGCGCCCTGGGTGCCCTAGGAGGTACTGGAGGGTTATGCAATCGTCAGCCGTTTACGGTTGTCGGACCTTGGCATAAAGCAATAGCTGGCTCTTGCTGCAGGAACGAGCTCGTGAGAGACAGCCATCGAGGTAGACAGCTCACGCCGCCCTTGCATGATTTTCTGAGTGACTTGCACTTCGCAACGGAGGTTTGAAGCGCATACATGCTTCGAGTTGCGACGACCGGCATCTGCTCTTGTAGACATTCTGGCCACGCGCTCAGGACCATTATGCGACAACGCCACGACCTCGCGCCCTGCCAAAGGTCCTTCGAGCTGTGAAATGCGAGAGAGCACACAAAATTTGGACAAGATGGAGGGTGCTCGATCTGCACAAGGGAGTTGGGACAGCCACGCCAGACGCGCAAGACAGTGCTACTGTAGGTAACGTCAGCCGTAACAGAATCTTCGGCCATGCAAACAGTTGTCAGTGCTCTCTGGGGCACATTCGCATGATCAATATACGCATCGGCATCCTGTATCTGATGGACCTGCGAACGCAGCGAGGCAATAATCTTCTTGTCCAGGAACATCATGCGCATCGCCGGCCGGCGGCGGTTGCACCAACCCAACCCGGATTCTACTGAGATTGAGATCCCGGAAAAGACGCTCTCCTTGTCCGCAGCCGAGCTTGGACTGCGCCGCGTTGGAAAGCTGTGGGGACTGTCAGTTGGCGACCTCGAAGTCGAGACAAAAAACACCACAATAAGAAGCGTGAGTATACTTGAGACCATCATCGAGGCCCCCGTAAATCTTTCGTCTGATATCTTTGAGAAGCAATCTTCAGCGAAAAGTGTTGGACAGACAGAATCAGCAGAGAGGCAATATCAACATCATACAGCCAAGCCCGGCTTTACCGGCTTGCGCCAGCCTTATCGCAAGGCTGAGGCGGCATCGACGGGTAGGGCGGTCACGCTTTCCTCTCTTTAGTCCAGACTTATTCGCGTATCATCCACTTCGCGCATGTCGAGCAGGCCTGAGCACGATATTCTGAAGCAAAACACAAGAAGACACGTCATGCCAAGCGCAAAGCGACCGTTGGTCTTGCGCAGGCAAGGAGGTGCATCTGTAAGTCCGTAGCAGTGAACACCCACTTCACGACCTATACCAGAAACAAACTGGTGGTGTTTCTTTCGTTCTCCCGATCTTCAATCTTTGTCAATGCTGAATCTCAACACGAGCCAAGAGCTACTCTCTCCGCGTTCGAGCACCGACGAGCCTCGTAGCGGTGAAGAGGATGTCGAGGCCGATTGGATCCTCGCCTACGACTTTGACGACATCGGTACGGAACTAAGAGATCTGGGTGTGTGGCAGAAGCATGCCGTCTCGAGAGTGCCTGGCTAACGATTCATTGTCTTGAGCAGAGACTGGAGGCGCTGCTGACGAGTTCCGCACCCTCATACACCACCTGGAAGGCCGTGGACTGCAAACACAGGTGCGGCACAATCATGGCCAATCCCTTCTCGTGTTCATACGTGCGCCTCGAAACCTCCTAGGGAATGAAGTATACCGATCAAGGTGTGCCTGATGATCTTGCCTCAATTGTTGCCGGGTTTCGGTGTCTAACTTCTATGCAGAGTGAAAGACTGGCTACATGGCATCATCCAGACCAAGCCACTAGGCGACAGTAAGACGGTAATCAAATCTGACACGCCAGCCGAAGCCCTCCGATCAGTGTACCACCTTGTCACTTGGACAAAAGAGCAAGGTGGCGCTGGTATTACGCCTGGCCATGGAGACTGGAAGAGAGTTACCGCTTCATTTCCTCCACAGGATGCGCTTGCTAACCGCAAGCTTCTGAAATATCTTGCTGGCAAGACCTTCCTCAATGATACTGACCTCGATCAAATTCGTGCGCTCTTTGGAGAGAAAGTTGCCTTTTATTACGCCTTCATACAGTGCTACTCATTGTTCCTCATACTACCTACAGCCTGCGGCGTCTTGACCTGGCTGTTCTCTGGCCCATACTCTTCGACCTTTGCTGTCTTCACCTGCCTCTGGGGAGTCATCTTTGTTGAGTATTGGAAACGAGAAGAAGTTGACTTGAGCATCCGATGGGACGTCCGAGGTGTTGGCGAGCTCAAGGTGAACAGACCACAGTACGTCTGGGAGAGGGAAGAAGTGGATCCAGTCACTGGCGAGGTGAAACGCGTCTACCCAACGCACAAACGCATCCTCAGGCAGTTGTGGTTCCTTCCATTCGCTGCTCTTGCTGGGATGGCACTGGGCACCGTACTGCTTGTCACATTCGCCACTGAAGCGCTCATGTCGGATGTGTATGGCAGTGTGCTTGCAGACCGTTGGGTATGTTTGGCTTCGTTGAACTGGTGAGCATCTTGACTGACATTTGCTTTCACAGTACCTGCAGTACCTTCCCACCATGATACTGTCCGTGGCATTGCCTTACATGACTTCAAGTCTTACTGAGCTTGCGACCAAGTTGACCAACTACGAGAACTACCGGACGAAGGATGAGTATGACCTGGCTCAAGTGCAAAAGTCATTCGTGCTCAACTTCATCACGTCGTTTTTCCCCATTGTTCTCACCGCATACGTCTACATCCCATACGGCGCAAAGCTCATTCCCTTGCTCGTACCATCGAGCTGGGAAAGCAAGAATGTCGTAAACTCTTTTGACGTCGACCCACACAGACTCCAAGAGGAGGTCATATCCCTGTCCATGGCTGCCCAGGCAATGAACTTCGGCGAAGAGTTCTTGTATCCGTACCTCAAGCGACAGGCTTTGACGTTTTGGCGAAAGCACAACCGACTGCAACGAGCGGCAACGTTCCACGAGAAGGACTCCGACACGCCAGAAGAAAGCAAACTTTTCAACGACGACCCGGCGGAATCCCAACTTTTGACGAGACTGCGCCAAGAGACCGAGGCCGATGAATACGACGTCCACGAAGACATCATGGAGATGGTTGTGCAATTTGGTTACCTGACATTGTTCGCTCCGGCGTGGCCCCTGATGCCCTTGGGTTTCCTCTTGAACAATTGGGTTGAACTCCGAGGCGACTTCTTCAAGCTCAGCAGTGAGAGTCAGCGCCCTCCTCCTATCCGTGCAGACTCTATAGGCCCGTCTGTAGCAGCGTTGGAATTCTTGACTTGGCTGGGCACTCTATCAACGGCGGCTCTGGTACACATTTATCGCGGACCGGGACCCATTACAGATACACGACTTTCACGACTTCTGCTCACGATATTCATCGCAGAGCAAGTATATCTTGCCGTGAGAATCAGTGCGCGATGGTTTTTCTTGAGATTTGGTTCCGCTGCCGTGAAGGAAGCCGAAGCGAAGCGTTTCATGATGCGTAAGACCTATCTCGAAACTTTCTCGGAGGAGAAAGCTGGTACGTCGCGTCGCGTACGTTCTCGTACATATGCTGGCGAACGTAGGCCAGCGCATCTGATGACTCCTGGTGCCTCTAATCCGGGCACACCTTCCGGAGAGAAGAGCCCTGTCAAGGAGTTGGAAAAGCAATTGCCTACCATCGCCATCAACGGCGAACAAACCATCGATCCGGGCGAGGTTGATCGGGAATACAGCACAGACGAGGCAGAGCGCTTCTGGACCGAATCACCCGAGGTGTACGACACAGCGGAGGCTGGCGTGAGATTGATAACGGCGTTGAAGGCTTTCTACGCTAAAGAGAGCGCATCGGCAAAACCGGATGACCGCAGCAAAGCGGACTGACCGCTTTACAACACCTCCGGGAATGCCGAGTCGTCCCCGTTGGAACCTGACATATGTTTCTCAAGGGCGCCGAGGCGTGCTCACATTTCCCCGCACCTCTCAAATGCCGCCTTGAACGATTCAAGTGTGGGGATCCGAGAGCGAACATGCACGTTTAGCCTTTTCTGTAAGACCAATACCGAATTCAAGCATTGGAGTCTGTGACACAAGGCTTCTCTCCACTTCGCTACTACAAAATGTCTCACACGCACATTGCAGCATCCAGTACATTACGGCATCCTTCTGCCCACGTGCTGCATAGTATCAGCTCAAGGTAATTCTAGACAATTTTCTCCATACTAAGCAGCTTGTGTAGAGTCATTACATATCTCAGGATCTCGAATATGTGCCAGTCATCACCATAAGAAGAGCATTGGCACGCGGAACTCAAACTACCCTAGTCGAAGTCAAGATGAACCCCACGGGGAGGTGAAACGGAAATGTGGGGGCGGTATTGCCATTGACGTCGTCCGCCAACGAAAGCAAGCTCAAATGCCGACGTTAGGGTCTTTGTAGTTGTCGTCAGGGCACGATGCTTCGCAATCTCTTGTGTCCACGCGGATGCGGAGCCCTATTGGTATTTCGCTCCGCGGCTATTCATCTTTGGGGCCGTTTTCAAACACCGAATGTCGATAAGCCATCGACGACGACGTAATCTGCCATTGATATAACAGTCCATGTCATTGCCAGGATAGTTGTGACAGTTTTCACCAGTCACGACTCCTTCGGTTCTTGAAGATGAAGATTCCTCACTCTGTCATCACCGCCAGTCTTGGTCTTAGATCGCCAGCCGGCTCACCAGAAGACCAGTGTGCCATTGAGATTCCGTCAAAAGCACCTCGTGGCGCTGGTGTACCACTCGAGAACTTCGTCTCTTTCTCGATCGAATTCTCGTACTTCCCAGATTTCGCCGGGAATCTCACGCACCCGAACACCTTCTCGAACAACCTCTTGGACAATATTGCATCCTTCAGTGGCTCCAAGCCCTACATCCGTGTCGGTGGCAGCTCGCAAGATAACGCTCTATTCGTTGAAAGCCAGGAGGAAGCAGTGATCTTGAACTTTGCAACACCTACTGCTGACCAGCCGGCTAACTTGACCTTCGGACCTAAATTCTTCGACAGCTACCACACTTGGCCGAATACTTCTTTCATCCATGGCTTCAATCTGAAGTTGAATGGTACCGAAGATCGCGCTGCCTTACTGGCTCAAGTTCCGTATGCTTGCGCATCTCTCCGAAACCAACTGATCGGATGGGAGCTCGGCAATGAGGCAGACCTGTATTCTGTGGTGTTTCCCGGCGTCAACGCGACACTGTTCCCGGCTGCCCGTTCGAGCTCTTGGAATGAATCGGATTATGTGGATCAGTGGCGCGAGTGGAGCGAAGCCATTGATTCAGCAGTCGAGAAATACTGCCCCGATGTTGCTGCCGCTGACGATTACTGGTATGCGCCTTCATTTGCGGACTCGCCTGCATTGAGCTCCTTGGACGTGGTCAAAGCCTGGGAAGCTGGTTTGGGCTCTGACCGTGGCCTCAAAGTTTTCGCTGGACATCAGTAAGTCTGGATCATGAACATCAACTTTACAAACTTGTTGTTGGCTAACAGTTTGACAGCTACCAGGCCAGTATCTATGACCCTGGTGTCTCGTTGAAAGGCACATTGATGAATCACACTAAGACTGTCCAATCCGTGGGCTTCCTGGTCAATGCGTCGACCCTGTTGCACGAGCAGCCTTCATACCCAGCTGATCTACCTTTCATTCTTGGAGAAGGTAACTCCCTGGCCGGACAAGGCGCACCTGGTCTCTCCAACACGTTCGGTGCCGCACTTTGGGTAGGTCACCCTTGAGACACTTTACATTTTGCAAGTAGTACTGACACTAATATTGAAAAGGGCGTCGACGCGAATCTCTTGATGGCGTCGAACAACATCTCTCGGTTCCATATGCACCAGGGAGCATCATATAGGTACCAAGCCTGGCAACCAGTCAGCACGAACCGCACATCAATTGGCACGAAAGCTCCATACTACGGCAACATCGCCGTCGCAGCTTTCCTTGGAGACCTGACCAACGCGGCTCATCGTCCACAAGTCATCAACATAGATGTCAACGATCAATCCAAGGCTGCGTACGCTAGCTATGTAGATGGCGCGTTAGCGAAGATCATGCTCATCAACCTGCATGACCACAATACCACAGCCGAGAACAACCACACTGTACCTTCCACTCCGCGCGGCGTCGAGAAGTTCTCCCTCCACGTGCCCCACGAATGCAAGGGCAAGACGGCGACGTTGCAGAGACTTATGGCCAACGGCAGCGACGCAGTCACAGGCGCAACATTCGATGGATACAGTTATAATTATGAGCTGGCAAATGGCCAGCCCGTACTCCTGAACAATATCACGAGAGGCGAGACAGCACGAGTCGATCGCCGAGGCAGTTTGAATGTGGAGGTGCCGGATAGCAGCGCGGTCCTCATCAGCTTCGCATGATCTGATCAACCTTAACGCAATATTCAAAGCATTCTTACGAACGTGGTGAAACAAATGACATCAGTGCTTCAATTCTTCCAAATTGTTGTAGGTTCTGAAGGCACGACGGTCACCTCCGCGCCCCTGCAACGATTTCCAGATCTTGACCAGGCTTACTCCGTAATGGATAGCT
>Ga0265797_10012880_pt1 | contig 10160 bp, 8 predicted proteins | sample P2T30metagenome_FD_192433 | JGI IMG/M metagenome (GOLD analysis project Ga0265797, IMG submission 192433) | Plant litter microbial communities from East Loma Ridge, Irvine, California - P2 T30 | ecosystem: Environmental > Terrestrial > Plant litter > Unclassified | place: USA: California... | reverse complement strand
TTTCGCGCTCGGACTGCCGCTAGAGAACACGTGACGCTTGGCACCCCTCGTCAAACCTCACCGCGGCAGGCGTCGCCAACATGCCCTCACACACCAACCGACCTGCATCCTCGACCATCACGCGTCCTAGCCCCCATCCGGGTTATCGATCGCCGGATCGGGCTCGTCTTCAGTCAGAATGACTATACTCCAGCGACACAGCTTGGCCGGACCAAACATGCACACTAATCGTAAACCCTCCACCTCCACCTGGTCTCGTGAAGCCCAATTGCATCAATGGCAGGAGCATCTCATAATGCCAGCGCTGAGAATGATCGCCATGACTCGCACGATGCGCTGACTGTATGCTGCCTGGGAACAAGCGACCCGGTGAACGTCCGCTCGCCTCGAACAACCTCATATTACCTCAGCCGCCCCTGCAATGCCGGAGCTCGGACTGTATTTGCGTGCCGTTCCCGACACTACACTGTCATCGTGGCTTCCGTCAGCCTTCGTCTGGCCTGAAGGCTCGTGTGGCAATCCTGCATCTTACCTGCATACACAACACAACTCTGACCATTTCATTCTAGGGTCCTTATATGAGCGACTTCAGAACCTGAGGACAGGCTTTACTCACCTTCACAGACCACAAGTGTTTTGATGTCTCACTGACTATGGTGGACATGACCATACGCCTCAACGGCTTGACTGGCAACAGCCCCAACGGCCTTGGTATCTCGCTTCAAACCACAAACCCGCCAGTTGCTGGATCGTCTTCGGACGTAAGACTTACATCGACCAAGATCCTGGATATCATCTACGAACATGCTCTCAACAAGTTCGACGATTCCAAAGAACGCTTAGCGGCAGGAACGGCGAACTTCCTGGCCGTAATCGACCGATTCGTCCTGGCGGGTGAACGCGTCGAAGCATGTTTGCCGGCCTTTCCCTTCAAGTCGGCCAACAAGGTTTACAAAGTGCTTGGTTCCCTTCCCGACAAGGCTGAAGAGTTAGCGCTTCAACGCCTGAACCACATGTGCGCAAGGATCAAGGATGTCTACAAGCCCGGAGCCAGAGTCACCATCATATCTGATGGCATCACCTACAACGGTATGTGTATGTATGATGGTTACGGATGTTCTCTACTAATGCATAAAACAAGACTTGTTATCGATATCTGACCGTGAGACATGGATCTATGGCGAGGCTCTGCGGCAGATGGCAGTGGAGAAGAAGTTCACCCACGTTGCCTTCTCTCGCTTGAAGGACATACTTGACCTTCCGCTCCCGGACAAGCTGCGAGAGATCACCTACGTCGCCAATTGTACCAACTTCAGGCGACTGCTTTTGAACAAGCATGGAAGGCCGGATATCGATATCGACAAAGAGATCAGGGAGAATGCGGATACGAGACTGACTTATCTCGGCTACCGCAAGTTTCTCGAGTCGGATCTGAAGCACATCTTCGCGCTTGGAGAGAACCGCGGCAGCAACCAATACAAGAGGGACGTCAAGTATCTAGCCAAGCAGATGCTTTTCAGAGGATACGTAAGTTTCAAGAACCTTCTCCTTACGTGGCTGAGCTACCGGACACTGACATCAGGTGCAGGCTTATGCGGGAGCAGTCAAAGCAGCCTTCCCAAACCACCTGAGATTGTCGATACACGAATCGATAGGCGACCACAAGATCTCCATAAGTCTTCTCAACACCAAAACGGGCTACACCACACCCTGGCATTGTAGCGTAGCCATGCTAGCCGATGGGGAATGGGTCAGCGCACCCAAGGGCGAGTTCGAGAAGGACCAGCGTCTCGAGCTGATATACGAGGACGGACGGCCAAGCTACTTCAAGGAGAGGAAACTGCTACGAGCCGATATGCCGTGGATCAACGAAGCAAACACCAGCTATCTGCAAGCTCGCAGCCTGTTTAACGGCACGAAGAGCGGATACTCATCCCCAAGTGCGATGTCGATGGCCAGTGGCGCTTCGACACCACCCACCTCATTCGCACAATCACCACCGCGATCCCCACCACGTTCTTCACCGAATATGAAGACCTCGGATTCATCGTATACGGACGCCATTGGAGGAGAGCCTGACTATGGCCACCGTCTCATACCTCAAATCATGGACCAAGTCGCAAGAAATCACCCCAACCGTGTTGTCTTTTCCATCGCAAAGCCTTCTGGTGCAGGTCTAACATACCGAGATATATCAGCGCATGCGTTTGCGAAAGCCGTAGACAAGACTGCTTGGTGGCTCCACGCACAGATCGGCGAGTCGACATCTGTGCGACCAGTAGGCTATATCGGGCCACACGACCTCCGGCATGTCCTCCTTACATATGCGTGTGTCAAAGTGGGCTACGCCGCCCTCAACCTTTCGCCCAAGAACAGTGTTGAAGGCGCACTGGCCGTGCTCGAAGCAACCGACTGCGACATCTGGGCCAAAGCAGGCGAAGTGCCGGCAGTACCTCTGGTAAAGAACTTCCTGGAAAGGCGTTCGATGAAGTTGTTGGAGCTACCACTTTTAGACGAGCTCCTGGATACAGAAGACACCAAGCCGTTTCCATACACCAAAACCTTCCAAAACTCGGCTTCAGATCCCTTCTGCTATCTTCACACATCGGGCTCGACAGGTGTGCCAAAACCTATTCCATGGTCTCACAGCTTGGTCGGAACGATGGATGCGATTCGCCTACTTCCACCTGTCGACGGCGATGAGGGGTTGGTACCATGGACTTCGGACTGGAAGGAAGGAGACCGGATCTACTCTTCCTTTCCTATGTGTCACGGCGCTGGCATCATCATGAACATCCTGATGCCAATATTCTTCGGTCTACAGGTTGTCATGGGGCCAACAAACGTTATACCCAACATGTCGCTGGTCGAGAACCTTGCCGATAGTGCGAAGATCGACATTTGGAGTATGGTACCATCACTTGTCGATGAGCTTGGAGACACACCTGATGTGTTGGCCAAGCTCCAGCGATCCAAATTCATCTGCGCATCGGGTGGCCCGGTCAGCCCGATTAGTGCCGGCAAAGTCAACGACGTCATCAGAGTGCTCAATTTGACGGGCACGACGGAGGGTCTCTTCATCGGCAATCTCTTTGTTGACAGGGAGGATTGGTTCTGGTTCGCCTTCCATCCCTACTCCGGATTCGAGTTCAAGGAAGTGGAGCCGGGTGTCTATGAGCATTGGGTTCACCGCAACGAACATTCATCCTTGTTCCAAGGCATCTTCCACACATTCCCGGAGAAGACCTCAATCAACTTCAAAGATCTCTACAAGCAACACCCCACCAAACCCAATCTTTGGGCATTCACAGGGCGCAACGATGATCTTATCGTTCTATCCAACGGATACAAGATCCTGCCTTTGGAGTTCGAAGCACTAGTTGGCACTCACTCTGCGATCGATGGTTGCCTTGTTGTTGGCAGCCACAAGCGTCAGGCAGGCCTTCTCATTGAACTGAAGGATGCTTTGACCAAGAGCGACGAACTCATGGACAGCATATGGGCCAAGATCGAGACAAGCATGTCCTCAGCCCGACACACAGTCAACTTGACACGCGACCACGTCATCTTCGCGCAACCAGACAAACCCTTCGTTCGGACAGATAAAGGGACTGTCAAGAGGAAAGCAACAATGGCGCTTTATGACGACTACATCGAGCGGTTCTACAGTTTCCAGAGTGAAGAGAGGTCTTTCATCGTTGACAGTACCTCCACATCAACGTTGCAGCAGTCAGTCCGAGAGATACTCGCATCCTCTCTTCCAGCCACCTCCAATGCCACTCCAGACGATGACCTGTTCGCCCTCGGTCTAGATTCTTTGGGAGTGTCTGCAGCCGTTAGTGCCATCCGAACAGCTATCACAGGCCTGGACAAACTTGCACCCCGTCATCTCTACGCCAATCCAACCCTAGCCAAGTTCACCGCCGCTCTCGAACCATTGATCGCTGGAGCAAAGAATGGTGCCAGATCAGGTGACGATCAAGAATCGAAACTGCAGCGCATGATCGCTCAGCGAAGAGCGTGGCAGTCCTTCCGGCTGAATCCCTTCGACTACGTCAATCCGAATCACTACATGGGCCTGGTGTTTTACTTTCCGCTACAGGCAGACGCGTCGTTCGAAGAGACGTTTGCAAACATGCAAGCCGGACTCAATCGGACTTTTGAACTCATACCAGCCCTTGGTGGAAAGATGATTCGCTCTTCCAAAGACGAGATTGCACGTGCAAACGGCGATCTCACCGTTGCCGTGCCACCCTTTCGGCAACCCACTCGCGACCGGTTAGTGTACAAGGACCTATCAAATGTGCTGCCGACTTTCGAGACCCTACGAGAAGGCGGTTTCGTCCCATCAGCCTTCAAGGACGAGTTGGTACTGCGACAAGATACCTTCCCACAACTACCCGCCGATATCCTTGTTGCGCAAGCCAACTTCATCAAAGGCGGTTGCATCCTCGCCATTGACCTCAACCACTGCTGCCTGGATGGTGTAGGTGCTATCATTGCTATCAAAGCGTGGGCCGAGAATTGCAGGTACCTGCAAGGGGACTCATCAGCAACATGTGCGTGGTATGATGCGGAGAGCTTCAACCACAGCCTTCCCGAAGTACTGCATGAGTTGGAAGGACATGCGCGCTCGGTAGATGAGATCGACCCTGATGTCTGGGGCTTACTTCCATTTGTTCCCACGGACGACGTCCTTGCGAAACATGCTGCCAGGCCAGCGGGACCTCTTGGCCGACCGCCACGCTACCCGCTGCACTCGATATGGCCTTTGCCGGCTGCAGAGAGAAAAATGGACACTACTCTCTTTTTGATCCCACCCGAGAAGGTCGAGTTACTCAAAGCGGACGTCACAAGCGATCCGGCTGCGAACGGTGTCAGTACGTCTATCAGCGATATGGTACAAGCCTTCTTCTGGCGCTCGGCATTGCGGGCTCGCTACGCTGTAGCCAAGGCCAATGGCCAACAGTTCAGCCCTGACGACTGCTCCATTCTCGAGTTGCCAACGGACGGACGACCCTACTTCTCCTCCCTCTTACCAGACTCATACATGGGCAGTCTACTCACGCTCAACCGGACAAGCATGCCAGTAGAAGAACTCTGCGCCTCCACAACGAGCATTGCAAGTATCGCGCAGATGCTGCGTGCTTCTGCAGCGCGCATGACGCCAGCACTGATCCACGATGCTTTTACCCTCCTGCAGTCACTGCCAGATCACAGCAGGTTCTCCACAGCCAACATGGGTCTTGACCACATGCATGCCATGATCTCCAACATGATACTTTTCCAGATGAACGAGATCAGCTTCGGTGATATCTACTTCGCCAACCGAGGTTCGCCAGAGACGATGAGACCCCAGCTAGAGCGTGGAAGCGGGCGATTCAGGTTCTTAGTAGTGTTCCCACTGAAGGCAGATGGTGGCGTGGAGTTGGTATTGGGCACGTTCCCCGAGGAGCGGGATATGCTTGCACGTGATGAGGAGTTCACTAGATATGCGCAACTGGTTGATGTCGCTGCTTGTTGAGCTAGGTAAGGCTAGGCGCTTTGACGTGATTGCGGGGGGGTATGATAGCTACTGCGCGTATAATTTGACTCTTGACTCTTTTCGGACGTGTGCAGTATTACCTTGGAATGCACCATTAACGCGTGAAAGATGCAACCGCACTCACCGCCCAGCACCATAACAAGAACAGGCAGGTTCGTGAGACAACTCTCCACGGCCATGATGTAGCCCCCAAACGCATGTCAGCCGTGCATCTTGAGCCCCCACGCTTGCGCACCAGCAAGGTTCAGGGTTTCGGGCCATAACGATCGCAAATATGCTCTTCGCCCAGCCGCTTGTACCCCATGCATGTCATGCTCGTGTTATGCCGTCGACTCGGTGAGGGTGACAAGTCAGCTTAGCGCAAGAAAGCATGGCTTTCTAACCTGCATGGTTTTCACGACTATCGGCCGCTGAGCTTTGAGTGTAGTCAGCCGCAAAGTCGTATCTACACGGTCAATTTTACTCCCGTCGATACACTCACCCGACTCTTCGAAGTCCGCAGCTCTGCGACATGCATTCCCCCCGCGCGTCGATCGAAGAGCCTCTCCTCTCTCCATCCTCTTCGACATCTACATTTGCCGAGCCTACAAAATCCAGCATCGACGACACCCACCACACCCACCTTGAAGACCCACCAGCCAATCATGACCCCTCTTCCACCACAGCCCAACCAGGCGTCCTCGCCATCGAAGCCACAACACGCGCCTGGACAAAGCACTCCCTCACAACAGCCTACATAATGATCTACCTCATCTACTTCGTCGAAACACTACTCGCCGGCACAACAGCAGCGCTCGTACCATACGTCACATCCGCTTTCTCCATGCACTCTCTCACGCCCACCGTTAGCATACTGAGTAACGTCGTCGGCGGAGTCACCAACCTGACGATCGCGAAGATCATCGATGTCTTCGGGCGGCCGCATGGCTTCATCCTTTGCGTGATTCTCGGTACGATAGGATTACTTTTGATGACGGTATGCGAGGGCGTGGGGACGTATGCTGCGGCTATGATATTTCATACTGTGGGCAATAATGGCGTGCAGTATATCTTGTCGGTGTTCATCGCTGATACGACGAAGCTGGAGAACAGGGCGCTGATGCAAGCGCTCATGAACTCGACTGGCCTCATCACAGGATGGGTAGCTGGGCCGTTGGCGCAGAGATATCTGAATGGCCTAGGATGGCGGTGGGCGTTTGGTATGTTCAGTGTACTTGTTCCGCTTGTCACGCTGCCGCTTTTTGGTCTGTTGGTGTGGAAATATCGGAAGGCGAAGAGTATGGGACTCGTTCGCGAGCGCAAGAGCGGTCGTAGTGCTGCGCAGTCAGTGTTGTACTACAGCCGCGAGTTCGATGCGGTCGGCTTGTGCTTAGTGTCGGTGGGCGTTACCCTTTTTTTGCTGCCATTCAACCTTCACACGTTGGCGGGCAACGGTTGGGCATCGCCAATGGTGGTCGGCATGTTCGTGGTGGGCATTGGTCTTCTCATTGCATTCGCATTCTGGGAGCAGAATCGTGCGACAATTCCCCTCCTTCCATACAGCTTACTCATGGATCGAACAGTATTCGGCGCATGTCTCCTGTGTACCTGTCTCTTCGGCAGCTATGCCGTTTGGAACAGCTACTTCGGCTCATACCTGCAAGTCGTGCAAGGTCTCAGCGTAGAGGAAGCGAGCTACGTCGCACAAGCCTATACCGTGGTCAGCGTGGTATTCGCGGTCCTGGCCGGCTACATCATTCATCGCACTGGCCGCTTCAAGACCGTATCGCTTGTCATTGGTATCCCGCTCAGCATGCTGGGTCAGGGTCTCATGGTCCTTTTCCTCGCTCCGGGGAACACCGGGTATATCATCGTGTGCTTCCTCTTCATCTCCATTTCACAAGGCGTCCTCGTCGTTACGGATGAGATCGCTATCCTAGCCGCAGGGTCACACGAACATGTTGCGGCGATGCTCGCTCTCGTTAGCATCTTCGGCAACATAGGCGGGGCCATCGGTCTGACTATCGCCGCCTCAATCTGGTCGGACGTGCTTCCAAGTCGACTTCGGCAATATCTGCCTACAGAGGAGATGCCTGATCTTCACAAGATCTTTGGGGATCTGGCGAAGCAGTTGTCTTATCCGATCGGCTCGCCCACGCGCATCGCTATCCAGCATGCATATGAAGACGCGATGTCTCGGCTTCTGATCGTGAGTACGTGTATCTGGGTCCTTGGTGCTGTTGGAGTGTTGATGTGGCGGAACATTAATGTGAAGGAAATTCAACAGAGCAAGGGCCACGTTTGGTAATGCGGACGGTTGGCAGAGCTATGGAGACGTGTGAGGAATGATAGTAGATATAAATGAAACCTGATATCGAGTTCGTGTTACGTGGTGTTAGGAATTGACGGCGTGTGCGCGTGAAGACCGGAGCAACAAAGACCGTTCATCTGACATTCGGGAATAGATACTCCGTGGTAAGGCGTTTCGGGGCGTAGAACCGCCACGCGGGGCTTTGAGCAGCTGCGTCGCAGCCGTCCGCAACGCGACGCTTCACGAAGGTTTGTGGCTGTTGAATGGAATCGCGCTTCACCTGAAAGCGACATATACCTCTCACTGACTGCCGAAGTAGACCACGCCTGACATCCGCAAGAGAGAAGTCATGCAACACGCCCGACAGCCCCCGCAGCCGGCGCCGGACGCACAAACCTTCCAGACGTTCTATTGCACTGAAGTTCAGTCCTCCTCACTACGAAGCGAAGACCGTACTTGCTCGCTTTGCGTCACGCGATATGGCGACCCTAGTCCTGACGAGCAAGGAACACCTGAACGTCCTGTTCAAATTCACTTCGGTGACTGTCACCACGTCTTCGGTCATCGTTGCTTGCGCAAACTATCCGAAGGTCGTAATGCGTGGAGCAACAAGTGTCCACTCTGCCGCACCCATTGGTTCAACACCATTCGAGATATCCCGGCAAGTGTTCTTCTGGAGATCATACTTGCAATGCAGGAGCCAACTAGAGAGAACGCCGAAGCAGCCTGGCCCACAAGACCATTCGAGGATCCGTATAGCTTTGTTGAAGACACCCTCTCTGCAGAAATACCTGAGATCAGCCGTATCGCAGCTTCCGGGACTGTTCGCACGGATCGTGTGCATTTCACTTATTATCCAAGGGAGTCAGTACCATCTCCATGGCCGGAGCGTCGGCGAAGGTTGGGTATGGCGGTGAGAGATACGATTGCGCGATTGCGTGGCAGAAGAGACGGGGATGGCCGTAGCAGCCGAGTGGACACGCCGCAAGCTGCAAGGCCCGAAGGCGCTGAAGGAAATGTAAGGCTTGGAGGTTCTCTAAGACCAGTGACGGTAGCAAGAGCAGGAAGACTCGCAAGGATGCTAGGATCCCCGAGACAGACAATAACGGTGGGACCTGGCAGCCTTGCGGTGGAGGCTAACAACACGCCTGTTCGGGCGGCGAGTGCTCGGTCTGACAGCTTCAGCAGCTCGAGTAGCTCTAGTTCCTCTACTACATCTCGCAGCGAGGAGAATGTCTTTTTGGGTGGTTTGCGGCGGAGTAGACGACGTATTGGAACCCGGGGGACTGTTAGGGACTTGTGGACGGTCGTCCAATTGCTCGAGCAGGCCGATCGCATGGCCGTCACTACTTGTGAGCGTTGCGGACGGGCTAGATCCCATAATGTGAGACCGGGCTGTTGCCGGCGGTAAAGTCGTGTAGTGATACTGAATGGAGTCAATTGAAGCACGCATTTCTGAATGTCCCGCGATGAACATGTGGAATGTGTGATGCCAATCCGATAGCTCCAAGCACAGCAGCGACTTCAGAGGCGCGACGTGAAGCCCAAAATCAAGTATAAATTCTCTTCGCATGGACATCGTTTTGCACTTCCTTACCATTACTTACCGGCGTGCGCACTTGTAGAAACGCTTATCAAACCCAACATGCCCAGTCAACGAGCTGAACGACGCATCCGCGAGTGCTTATCACATTTGATACCCGTGCCACTATATGATGTACCAGAACGCGATCGGATATGTACACTGTGCTACGAGGCCTTTCCCCCGCTAGAGGAAGGTGGCGACTACCCAGTACGCGTACGCTCCACCCACGCCAACTCGACTTGCCGGCATGTGTTCGGCAGAATGTGCATCGAGGAGCATCTAAGCAGCGGTAGAGGATATAGCAAGAGATGCCCAATGTGTCGCGAGAGTTGGTTTGGCGATGATGAGGGCGATGCACTCGGAGACGTCGATGAAGAGTCGGAGGAGTCTGCGGTAGCGAGAGCGCATCGACAGAGGAGTCGCTTTCGTGCGCCTGGGGCGACGCCGGAGGACCGGCGAATGGAGCTTATCTTTGGGTTGGAAAATACGAGTGAGCAGGAGCGTCAGCGGTTCTTCGTATCCCTGGGTCAACGACTACCTGCAATGCCTCAAGCAGCTCTCGAACAGACCATTCAGGCGATTGCTGACGACGAGGAAAGATTGCGCCTAGCCCACCGCGCAGCGCACACAGGTGCTGACATGTCGCAAGGCGTGCGTCGTGGCAGCGCAGAAGAAGAGGACGAGGAGATGGAACGGCGATTAATGCAGGCGGAGCTGCGACACGCCAGGCAGGCGGTTGA
>Ga0265797_10012879_pt1 | contig 10161 bp, 6 predicted proteins | sample P2T30metagenome_FD_192433 | JGI IMG/M metagenome (GOLD analysis project Ga0265797, IMG submission 192433) | Plant litter microbial communities from East Loma Ridge, Irvine, California - P2 T30 | ecosystem: Environmental > Terrestrial > Plant litter > Unclassified | place: USA: California... | reverse complement strand
TACATGCTGTCAACAAGTCTTTAGCACTGCTATGCTAAGTTGGACCCACCCTCTTACCACCCTACTTCAACAACCGATAGTTTTATTCTGCCGTCGCAATGCTTGCCCGGGCGAATAGCGACACAGGTACCCGTCTTCGTCGCTCCAAATCCACGTCGACGGTCCACAAACGTCCCACATCTGTGACCGACACCTTGGATTTGGATGCAGTCAAGCAGCAAGCATTGGCTGCTGCTACCGCTGCTTTTGCACGAGCACAAGTCCAGGATGCGGCAGACAGCAACGCAAGACGTTACTCTGAAGTCTCCAGATCCAGAAGCAATACTAGCCGCAAGTCTCTCGCCTCGCAGGGCAGCCACTTTCCACCGCGGGAGTCAAGCTTGCGTTCCATGCAGCGTCCAAAGGTCCGAGAGATAAAATGCAATCAACTCCGGTCACTGGCTTCAGAAACGGATGCAGAACAGAACACAGAGCAGTTTCCGCCCTTCTTTCCTACGCCTACCGTCCAGGGGTCGTCCCCAGCACCCCGACCGTTATCTACGCAGCCTTCCATCACCTTTAGCGAGAGTGCTAGGCCCAGCTCCCAGCCAAAACCTCCCAGGCAAAATGCTTCAAGTTCAATTACCTCGCAGCAAATACGGAAGGCACGATCCATGTATTATGCAAGCAGTGTGCAGACAGGATCGCCTATAGCACGGCCACCCACAAAGTATCTTACCACACTGCCTGCAGTCGGGATCAGCCCAATATCGGAGCCTTCGCCTATATATGTACCAACTCGTACTCTCGGGCCGTCTCCACTGGCCGGCCCACGTCTGCCTGTCACGGTTGGTCTCGACGCTACACTTGACAAAGCACGAGATGACTACCTGCATGGTTTTCAGCAGAAGGCGATCAAGCATAAACCTTCCATGTTCTTAGCACCCTTCAAGAAGAGACAAGATAAGGGAAAGGATAAGGGAAAGCGGACAGTATCCGGTGCACAGTCTATCTCTGCGAGCAGCCAGCACACACCCGATGATTCAACAACAGATTTCACATTGAAAGACTTTGCCCCACCACAAGAGATCAAAGAAAAGCGATCATTCTCTGGTTCTCTAAAGAGCAAGATCAAAAAAGTCTTCCGGCGCACGTCAGCGAAGTCGACCAGCCTCCCTGTTCAACACATCGACGCAAGCCGAGACTACTTCCACACTGCGCGAATCGGGCCACCGTCGGTGGATGAGACATACGCCATACCACCACCCGATCAAGAGACGTTGCATCGTATCCGTGCCCGTACTCCATCTACTGAAGGTACTAGCCCTGCCTATCTACGATCTGGATCTCGAAGCAACAGCACGGGAAGCGGACGTAGCAATCGCAGTCTCCACAGCGAGGTACATGCACCGCATGTACCTACATCTAGGGTGACGAGTTGGGGAACGTCTTCGACTGAAGACACGTTGACGCATGGAGCCATCAAGCGAATGACTGTCATCCACGAATCCAAAGACAGTATCGGCAGCGAAGCAGACCGCGTTGCCTCTATGACAGCAATAAGGAGGAAGTCTATGCCTCTTCCACCGCTCGCTTCTTTTCGTGATCCCATGCCCATGGAAAGCCTTGCGGAAGAGGTACCCACACCCATCGATGCCAAACGCGTCTTCTCTGCATTAATGCGAGAGATGGGTACATCCAAGTCATCAGAAACAGCAGCAAGTCCCATCAAACGAACACCAGGTGCGGAAAGCGATGTTTTTGAGTCCAGTACGACAAAACTTCAAGTTCAAACAAGAGAATTACACTCCAGTTGCAGCCGCCATCTCCGAAGCAGTACTGAACTGGAACAGCGACCACCATCTCGCCGACCTACTACAGCTCAGAGTAGTCAGAGTAGGAGCAGCACAATCAAGTCTTTTGGTAGGGCGATAAGGTCAACTATTCGCACCGTCACACCTAGACAACACTCATTGCCCGATCCAGACATCATTACGAATATAGACGATGCTGATAAGATCGAAAAAAACGATGATAAAATGCCTTTGATCGTCGCTACATCCGACTCTGATGATAGTGGGGATACGAATGATGGTTTTGCCAAGGATCAGACAAGTCGAATATCCACACCTTCGGCTTCACAAATTGAAACACGGGTTGAAAGGGCGAAATGCCGATGGAAAAACTCTCTTGATGAGGCCGAGCGCGTCCAGTTCCCGCGTGAGACAATTAGGATTTATGACATCACAAATTTTGATCAACAGAATAGACAAGCACATAAGCCTAGCATTGAAAAGAACCAGGAAGCACTATCAGATGTTGGCATGGCTGAGACCCAGAGTTCTCACCAGGTACCGGAATCACCGAAAGTTTCCGAGTCGCCTACTCCCAAAGTTTCGACGACTCCAATGTCACCCAGCATCTATTCGCGCAATACCGACGGGGTCAGTATACTTCCAAATGACAGTGTCATGTCTTTTGGTGGCCCTAGCGATCTGGAACGATCCCACGATGGCGGCTCAGCTGTAATTCTCACCTCTCATTCAGTACGAAGCTATGTGGTAGGGACACCCTCGCCCCGTCATCGTGGACCAGATCGCGCCAGTCGCGACTGGAAGGCTTGGCTTTCGCACGAGGTCTCAGGTATGGAGCTCAGCAGTCAGGAGGACCTGCGTATTGATGATCAATATACGACGCCCTCGAAAAGAGGTCAAGATTCCACGGGAACTTCGTTCACTGAGCAGGAAGATACGACTGTAGTCCTGAGAGCGACTCACCAAATCAATCCGCCACGAGCGAATATCGAGCCGATGGGGGACAGTAAAGTGCTTCATGTGGATAACGGTCATCCAAATCTGAACAACCAAAACAAAGATAGTGATCCGGGAGCGATGTCAGTCTCTGAAGGATCCAACCCGCGCTTTGGTGGTTTGAAAGACGAAACTGTCAATCAGAACCCCACAGCACGAACATGCGAAAGCATTAAGCCATGCAGAAAATCTCAACTAGGCTCAGCACACCCTTCATATACAGAAAGTTCGTCGTCATTGCCAAGATGCCGCATTTCCACTTCGCGGTCAGGATTCGAGACGCCAAAGTCTCCCGTAATGAATGAACGTTTTCCTTTTCTAGATACCGGTCGACGCTCAAGTAGCAACAGTTTATGCTCCCGACATTCAAAATCAGCCACTGACAGCGTCGCCTCTCTGAAATCTTTCAAGTCATTCAAGTCAACGCCCGGCCCAAGATTCATCGCCGATGTCTCAGCACCATCCACAGACGAGACATCGAGACGAGCTCCGATCACAGCGCTGAAGAGGAGTGATACGCAGTTCAAGACAAAAGAGAACATTACACCGTCAATTTCGCGCAACCAGAGGCAGCCTACTGCATCGCCGCTGGGTCTTGCAACTCGAACAAACTCGCAGCTGTTATGCTCATCACCCTTGAATCGCAGTTCGCCAAACGCTAACCAGAACATTGTAAACACATGTGAGACGAGCGCTTCGAAGGTGCAACACAATCTAACAGCAACACCATTACGTTCGCGTGTACGCGTGAATCTGCGCCCAGTTTCTCCCGAGAAGCTCGCCAGACGACCAAAAAGCGCTTTTGATCTGCGCGGCACAAACGGTATCGGAGGAAACAACGTGAACGGGCTCGAGGCAGCATTTCAATATGCTGATTCGGGCGTGCGCCAGCCAGCCTTGCATGTCAAAACTTCGTCAAGCTCTCTAGCCATGACTAAGGAACCGATTCCGGACGCGTTGGACAGAGTCATTGACAGCGTAATTGATGGCGAGCGCAGCGGAAGGGTCACTCCAGGACAACGAATGGCTGATCGCTTTCTGAAGGAGCGGGAGAAAACACCTGTGCCGGAAGGCAGTACCGGAAAGAGGGGTGGGCTGATCTTGGTGAGGGAGGACACGCCTGCGTTCTTATAATGCCGAAGTGTAGCTAAGCTTGGTACGCAGCACGAAGACTAAATTCTGGTATGGATACCAAGACATGAGGTTAATGTCTTGTTGGTGGGACCGTCTCCTACACCGAGTAGTGGAAGTATGGGTTGCTTGGATATCACGATTTTTTTTTCTGTTCTGGATGACTACTTGATACAGTATATGGTCCGTATTATAGCTGTGTAGCATCAATCTGAAAAGAAAACATTTGTTATACATTCAAGAGGGGTGTTGAACAGTAGTGCGGCCGATCAATCAAGGGACCCTGTTGTCCGCGGTGCATACACCTTATTCGCAACGCCACTGCATCCTGCATCAAGACCTGACACAGTTAGAGTTGATGAATCAAACTTGTCGAATTCTTCTTTTAGGTGAACATCGAATGACTTTTGGAAGCTAAAGACGATTTCGGTGTCCGAGGTGAGGGATACGGAAGGTAAACCCGGCTGACGTCACGCCTGGTAATGGGTCTAATCTCCGATTGCACAGCATCACCATGATCTCTACAACTTGATCGGCCCGCTTCTTCCATCCACTTCCAGCATTCTTTCCAAAGATCCGGCTATTCCGGGCTAGCGCATAGCCGGCATGGCAACACATACCGACGACAAGACGTCACCTGGCGCAAAGCTTCTTCAAGACATCATCAACACACACGCTTTCCGAACACCGTTGCCCTTGGGACGAGATAGCGGTACCGAGCTATACAGACAGCGGAGTCAAGAAGAAGAAAAGATGCAGAATCCAGCCTTGAAGAGATGGGCGTCAAGCACCCATACGTCAAACCCAAGGCGGACAGCAAATGGATACATGTCGATTGAGGACTATGGGTTGATCGGAAATATGAGAACTTGTGCAATGGTTGCAACAGACGGCGGTATTGACTACATGTGTTGGCCGCACTTCGACTCACCCTCAGTGTTCTGCCGGATCCTGGACAAGAATAAGGGTGGGCATTTTACTATTGGCCCCACGAGCGACGACCTCTGTACAACAAAACAGCACTATCTCCCTGCGAGTAACATCCTCCAGACACGTTACCTGAAAGAGGAGGGTGTTATGAATGTTGTGGATTTCTTTCCTCGGCCAAACAACAAGACGTATGATGTTTCATACCACGCCAATGTAATCGCAAGCGACCATACCGGAAATGTGCCCGACCGTCCGGACTTGCAGAAGTGGTTAGTCAGGCGAGTGGAATGTATGCGGGGCACAGTCGATGTGAATGTAGAAGTATTCCCTGCGTTCAACTACGCCCAGGATAACCATACTACTGAGATTTGCGATTTGGACAACACTACGGGCGGAGTGGGTTTGCAACGGGTGACTTTCACATCCAAAGACCTTGCACTGGAGCTGAATGCAACCATAGACGGCGGGGACGAGCAAAATACGGCTTGTCCAGAGGTGGTTTTCGAGAAGTCATCACAGTCTCAGGGCCTGGGCGATGGAGTCACAGCTTCCTTTACACTGCATGAAGGCCAAGCTGTATCGTTCATCTTGCGTGATGCAGCCGATCACAGTCCGGATGTCATTGAATCTGCACTAGTCAACGAGTTGCAATTGAGCACTCAGAAATACTGGGCCAGGTGGATCCAACAAAGCAAATACACGGGCCGATGGGAAGAGGTAGTGACGAGAAGTCTGCTACTTCTCAAGATGCTGACATTCGAGCCCAGCGGAGCAATTGTTGCAGCGCCGACTTTCTCTCTTCCAGAAGCGTTTGGCGGAGCTAGGAACTGGGATTATAGGTACTCGTGGGTTCGAGATGCATCGTTTACCATCTACATTCTTCTACGCATGGGCTTCAGTAACGAGGCCGAGGCGTACATCAGCTACATTTTCCAACGCGTCAAAGAAGCCAAAGCACGGCGCGGTCAGCTTCCGATCATGTTCAGCATAACTGGAAAACATGATTTACCCGAGATCGAGCTTCCACTAGAGGGTTATAGAGGAAGCAAACCCGTTCGCATTGGAAACGGGGCTGCATTGCACACCCAACTCGACATCTACGGAGAGTTGATGGACGGTATCTACCTGGCAAACAGGTTTGGGCGGCCCGTCTCATACGACCATTGGCTTTCGGTCCGAGAAATCGCGGATTATGTGTGTACGATCTGGGATCAGCCAGATCAATCGATCTGGGAAGTGCGGAACAAGCAGCAGAATTTTGTTTATAGCAAGATGATGTTGTGGGTAGCTCTTGACCGCGCCTTGCGGCTTGCAGACAAGCGGAGTTTCCCATGCCCAAATCGAGCAGAGTGGTATCGGGTCCGCGACATGATCTACGAGGAAGTCATGGAAAAAGGCTACAACTCGAAGCTGGAGTGCTTCGTTCAGAGCTACGAATCGAATGATGTCCTGGATTCGGCCGTGCTGATCGCGCCCTTGGTCTTCTTCATCTCTCCGACAGATCCTCGGTTCTTGAAGACACTCGATCGCATCCTGAAGCCGCCAGAGAAAGGCGGACTGACAAGCACGGGCCTGGTGTACAGATACAATCATACTAAGAGCGACGATGGCGTAGGGGGACTGGAAGGCGCATTTTCAATGTGCACTTTTTGGCTAGTAGAGGCGTTAACCAGGGTAGGCGCTAATGTTTCCAAACTATTGTTTTTCTATTGCTTCCTACTAACGTCCACAGGCCGGCGCATACGATGATAAATACCTGATACAGGCCGTGACGATCTTTGAGAATATGTTGAGCTTCGGAAATCACCTGCATATCTTCTCGGAAGAGATTGCGCGCTCGGGTGAGCAGCTGGGTAACACGCCACAGGCATTTAGCCACCTGGCGCTGATCTCCGCGGCTTTCAATCTTGACAAGACATTGAGCCAGCGCCGGCCGTAGAGAGCGCATCGCGTGTAAGATGGGCATCGGCGATGGAAACACAAGCACCCCCGCACCCCTTTGTTCGGATGAATAGGAGTACTCAGGTCTGCGCGGTTGATTATTCCCTGAACGGTACAATGCTGATGTCTGTGCTAGACATGTACGTGCATACCATATCAAGCATTAGCCACAAATTTATTCATGTACCAGGGCTTGTTCTTTTTTTTGTTCCGTGGGGCGGGTGTGAAGAGCGTGTTGGCTATAGATGGCAGGATAATGAAAGTCTATGAATTGTTCTAGAAGTGCACGCTAGACCAAAGCCACAGCGAGGATCGTCGACTAACAACGTCATTGCAGGTATTCCCCAACTTCAAGCCTGCTAGCCAGGGTTCAACCGACGCCTGGAATGCGTGGCGCTACGGGAGCGCCCCTGACGACGACGAGACGGCGACGTGCATTGACTGGGCAATCTCCCTCTTTTTGCGCAACCTCTACGACTTGGCCCATCATCTCCCCTCGACAGCACACCCCAACCGCTGTCAGTGGGCATGACATAGCACACACCTCACCTTCATCCACTCCCTACACACTATCCTTTGTTCTGTTTCCGCCCGTTCCGCATCATCCCAGCGCCAACATCCGAGACAAAAAAAAATATCAAACAACGTCATTGAACAAACCCTCGACCAGAGCGCATCGCACATTGCCAAATCGCGCACCCCTGCCACCAAATCACCATCATGTCACTCACTCCTTGCTCAACCAGCTCCCGCACATCAAGCCTCTCGGTCATTGACGAGAACCATGAAATGTCCTTCCCTCCCACCGAACTCCTAGTGCGCGATTTTGGCTGGCCGGCCGTCTCACCTCGCTACCGCGGCGACCACACACCCGAGAGCAACCCCGACTGGGACCACGACCCGCTCGAGTGCAAAGAAGCAAAGGCAGAGGCCTTTGAGAAGATGGAGAGAAGCTACGCGCTATACATGGCCAACTTGGGGAAGCGCGTGCCTGCACAAAAGAAAAAAGCTCCCTGGGCGCGCTTCCTACCCTGGGCACGCTGAACGCATTTTACCAAATACGATTACCACCAGTTCGATACAAACAGCAGTGCGAAGAAGAGGGGATAGGGGTGGGATAAGCTGTTGTGTTTGCGACAAAGGCATTGCACCGCATCCTGCGTTAACGCCCGTTTTATTTTATTCCTTCTTTCTTTCTCTCCAAGAGTTGGATTTGTCTGTTTTGAAAAACACAAACAAGAAAAAAAGATACACAAGATACCCATTTTATTACGAAGGAAAGAAGATGTAGGAGGGAGTCGAATAAGAGCAAGAAAAACAGTAGCAGTCCCATGTTGCCCGCCCGATTTGGCGTTGTCACCCGACATAGCCGAGCGGGCCACGGTGACGGAGCAAGGTGCGGGGCTGTGGGTGGAGTGGCATTCATCTGCGGAACCCCACTCCCAACTTTTGATACCCGATACTTGTCGATTTCCTATGTTCTTTGGGGTGGAAGAAAACTTTGCGTTTGTTATTCGCGCGAATAGCTCATTTGGCCCCGATTCTTATTTGTATACCCCATTTTAGATACTAACCTGTTCACGCTAGAGCGAGAAGTAATAACTACTAATACATCTTTGGCATTCTGTATACCGACAATGGGAGCCTTTTCATGCAAGACGGCCGGCCGGGCCTAGGGCGCCATGGCTTGGTGGCTCGGGAATCTTGATCCTGCCGCTGCACACGCAGCGGTTGAGTATTACCGGGTAACGGGGAGACGGACACCAACGACAAGATGCATCTATATGGCTTGCAGCCGCAGTCGTCTTCTTGCATTGCATCTGCTCGCCCCTTTTCGTTTTTGGTCCACAGGTACCTGCTCGAACATTGAAAAGTATCTTGTGTCTTTCATCCTACCTCACCATCATGGCAATCCCAAAGACGATGCGGGCGCAACAATACGACGCACGAGACAACAAACTCCACCTCAATGAAATACCCGTTCCTCAGCCCCGCGAGCACGAGATTCTGATCAAGATTGGCTGTGCGTCACTCTGCCACTCGGATATCATGCACTTTGAGCCCAACGATCAAAACCTCATCCTCGGCCAGAATCCCCTTACCATTGGGCACGAAGGCACGGGCAGAGTGGTTGCAACAGGGTCGGGGGACCTAGCTACAAAGTTCAAAGAGGGCGATGCAGTAGGCTTCATCTGCGCTGTCGACTGTTGCTTCGAGTGCTACCCTTGCAAGAACGTCCACAATATGTGGTGTGCGACGGGGAATGTCAATATGCAGGGCTTCAGCGTGGATGGGTATTTCGCAGAGTATGCAGTGGTGGACGCTAGGGGGGCTATGGTGTTGCCGGCCAACTTGGACCCGAGAGAATCCGCACCTCTGTTCTGTGCAGGCGTAACCGCATACCACGCCATAGCAGACTGTGAACTGGCCCCCGGCTCCTGGATTGCCGCCATTGGATGCGGCGGCCTTGGCCACATGGGCATCCAGTACGCAAAAGCCATGGGCTACAAGGTCATTGGCGTTGATATTACAGACGCAGCCATAGAAGAAGCGAAGAGCTGTGGCGCAGATCACACCTTCAACTCCATGACGGACAAGGGGTACAAGGAGAAGATCAAGGAACTAACTGGCGGCGGTGTCCACGCAGCCGTCAACTTCACAGCGTCCAAGAAAGCCTACAGCGACTGTCCTGCGCTTGTCAAGCCTGGTGTGGGTATGATTATGGTAGTGGGGATTCCGCTGCAACCGATCGAGTTCAATGGGTTGGATATTGCAATGGGAAGGTATAGGATCAAGGGATCGAACAACGGAAGTAAGTCTCGATGTTTTTTCAGATAATGGGCCCGAGACTAACGTCGACCGTACAGCATGCTACAACATGAAGGAGGCAATTGAATTCTCGTCCAAGCATGAGATTAAGCCGCACATGACCAAGTTCAAGCTGGAGGATGTGCCCAAGATGGTCGAGCTTATGAAGGGGCACAAGGCGAAGGGACGGATGGCTGTTGTTTTTGATGATTAGGTACAACGCTCGATACAAGAAGACGGGCGCGATGATAGTCATATGCAAGCCAAGGCTAAAATTCATGCTTGACTTTAACTGACTTTGGAGCACCATTGCGGACGAGTATGCAGCCCTAAATGAGAGCCCCAGCCCTATCTGTGGGTTGTCACGGCAACGCATCTGACTAGGGTCATCGCGCTCTAGCGTCCCCTTACACGTGCAAGCCCCGCCGACGCTCAAACACCCACCACCCACTTTCAGCAACGACGACAAACAGGTACGACAATTCGTTCTCTATCTGTGTTTCCGATACCCGTTTTTTTCTTCGTCTCCTTCTTTCTTCGTGATAGGGGGGGGGCGCGCGCC
>Ga0265797_10012877_pt1 | contig 10161 bp, 9 predicted proteins | sample P2T30metagenome_FD_192433 | JGI IMG/M metagenome (GOLD analysis project Ga0265797, IMG submission 192433) | Plant litter microbial communities from East Loma Ridge, Irvine, California - P2 T30 | ecosystem: Environmental > Terrestrial > Plant litter > Unclassified | place: USA: California... | reverse complement strand
GAGAAACTCGCCCTCGGAGCCGGCATGAAGAAAGGCGGTGCAGCCAAAGGGGAGCTCGTGCTGGCCATGTACGAACTCGCCAACTGCTTCCGCAATGGCTGGGGTATCAAGAAAGATCCCGCAGCCGCAAAGCAATACTACGAGACCGCCGCCAATCTAGGTGACACAGATGCGATGAACGAGGTAGCCTGGTGCTATACCGAGGGGTTTGGAACGAAGAAGGATAAGGTAAGCAAGCCGTGTCGTCTCTCCTCAGCCCAACTGTGGCCGTCCTGCAGTGCACGCCTGCGTCACCGGTCAATGTCGACTCGTTTAGAGGTTCATGCGATAGCGACGCGAACGGTCAGCCCGGAGGTCTTGTACAGCCTCGACCTCAGCCATCACGCGCAATATGCACTGAGACACGACTTCCCCTCGTTATCCCGCCTCATTGTTTGGGCAGCATTGATTGTATTCGGATTAAGCGGCAGGTATGCTAACTGCGCCTCGCCAGTTCAAAGCGGCTCAGTTTCTGCGCCTCGCGGAATCCAAAGGGAACAAGACGTTAGGCAACACATGGTAAGCCCCATAGATTCTTTCCTTCATCCCCTTCTGTATCGAGCACGAAGAGCGAGAATATGCCGGACCGAGGACCACCTTGACGCCGTGTGGATGGAGCACATGGTGGTCACCACGAGCAGCCATCACGACCTTCATCCGCGCGATCCCGTTCCAGCCGGTGTTGCATCCTCAATCAATCCTCAACACCAAGCCACCATAGCAACCAGACAGGATCCAACAATCCAACGCACAGCGCTACTGTCCGCATCGGCCGACCGGTTTCAACGCGCATCTGCCAAGCATAATCGATTGGCCCTCGATGCACCGTTTTGAACAGTCCTGCTCGCTTAGTCGATGCGGACGCTGGACGGCCCTCGCCCTCACCCGCAGCACGACCTGTCACACTTACTGCCAGTTCCCCGCTACGCACACATGATGGCATTCGCAAAGAAAAACTTGACCAGTAGCACATGTCCCGTTTGGCACAAGCCTCGCTCTCCCGTTCCAATAATGGATAGTGGCATGCCTCCAGACCCGTTGCGCTGGGTGCATAGTACACACAAGCTTGTCTACGGGGATACACGTGGCGCGTCGCTGGTGGCCTCGGTTCCGAAGCGGAAGAGTAAGCGGAACGATGGGGAGGTTTAGCCAATTATGACGGAACCACGAACGTTGTGGTGTGTGTGGAGCACAGTCAGATGGTGCATGTACGGATGGTCTGAGCAAAGCTGGAGATTGAGTTGCATTGATGGCGCGACAATGGTGGTGCTGAAAGAGAAGCGGAATATTGTATGACGGCTATCGCGACAATGACGGCAGCCTCGGGACGACGACCAACGACCCATCAACAACTTCATCACGATCTGGATCTGGGTCTTTAGCCCGCAGTAGTCTCGGCATCCCGTTGCCTTCTTGGTCTGCACCGACTGGATACCGAGGATGTTTTCATTGATTGGTGGGATGAACAACGTGCTGACTTATCTCTCTCTACAGGATCTGGAAGGACAAATACAACCCCAAATAAGGCGCGATCCGCAACCCGCTTACGGACAGGTCCTTCCGTCCCGGTCCGACTCTACTTCAACAAGCCTATCCTGGGAGTCATGAGGGCACACACCCGGAAGTGGTCGTGTGAGGACAGTGACGGAAGCCTGGTCCCTTTCCCGCGCGGGGAAAGGGAAAAACAAGCTATTGTTTTTGCTTTTCCTTTGCTCGGAAACTCACACCGTATGTCTTGCATAACGTTATTTCCAATAATTCACACTATTGCTGGCCTATCATCGTCGCTGTACTATCTTGAATTTTTCCTTTACCCCCCATGACTGTTGCTTAGTTCACACGCTATCGTTTGCTGAGGATGCACGTAGAGTAAGTGGCTTGCTGAAAGGCCGTCATCTGGATCTGGGAAGCGAAGGTCCGGAGGGCTGTACACGGACAATGTCTCTGGTACGCGATAGGCTATGTTTCCGCTTTCAGAACGTGGGGAGCATGTGGTGTGGCACAGCAACGGCGTATGTCGTAGTACAGCAGCCCGTTTCTTGTTAGTTTGTCAGATGAAGCTTGCTGGATGTTGCGTTTTAGGCGATGGTGTGTTTACCCGTATCGGATCGTGTGTGACGGTCAAGACATCGGTCTTTGGCCTTGCCCTTCTGATGTCCTCTTTCGATAGATCGTCCTCCCCAAGTGTCCATGTATCGTATATCGTGTTGACTACTGCAGGGAAACTGACCCTCTTTGCTCAGCCACTCACACCACGCATCTCAGGCTTCCCGCGACCCATCTGATCTCCTCACGAAAGAAGCGGTCCGAATATGAATCATCCATCATCCATGATACCATTCTCTGCTGCATTAGCCTCTCCATTCATCGTGTTTCACCATAGCTGCACGCTTCTGCACAGTCAAGTCAGATCCTTTCGACATGTTACCAATCAAGGTACTTAACATAGGGTGGGGCGTAAGACAACATTCGTCATCCATCGGACGAGGGAAAAAAAGGTGGCTCAGCCCCACTGAGGGCCCGATAACTTGCATATTGCATGATATGCTGGACCCTGTGGTAAATCCGCAGTCCGCAGACGTTACTGTCCAGGTCTCACCTTGCGAGCAGAGTGGGGGATGTGCAGTTTTTTGGGGCTATTGTTCCGCGTGAAAGAAGGTAATCGGCTGGGTGGCTTGCGTTGGCGAAGCGTCATACCCACAGTAAAGAGAGTGAATTACTGGACATGGTGAACGGCTGTGCAGTCAAAGGGTACGTGCCCCAAGCGGTGCATTATGCACCGCGCGTAGACTTGTGAAGCATGTCAGAAAACCCGCGGATGGCGCGTTTTCCCGTTTGTTATGGAAGGGAGATCCTTTCATGGACGCTTCGCGCGACGCGAGGCACGCGACGGACGGTCAACCGCGTGGGTCCTCGACGGAAAAGCCGTAAGTGGAGAAGGGGTAATTCACACATGAAGCGGTGGAGACATGGACTGGCGTTGAATGAATGATTCACTGCGACCAAGTGGGCGGGCTGGCGTTGTCAGATGCAAGAGTCTCGAACATGGCAGTCAGTGGCGAGGACGACGGGTTTCACAGACCAGTGGGTGAAGTCGGGTGCACAATCAAGGAAGCGATGTAAGCGCTGGAATGGAAGGGCATCCGATAGCATTACTTGACTCGTTCGCACTTCTCTCCTCGCCAATAGAGTGGGCGACTACTTAGGTACAAAGACATTGTCCCGGTGGTGTCATGCCAACCAATCGAGCCCTGCCCACCAAGGCCCTGTGACAAAGGTCGCAGAAACGGCCGCATCTGTGACGCGACAAGGGAATAATCGTGAAAAAGCTGGTATCTCAAAACATGCGCGGACAACAGGTCCGGAAGGGGGTATTACGAAAAGTGATAGCGTAAGTAGGTGGCCGTGAGAAGCGTAAAGGTCGTAATAAAACTTATGTTAGTCGTAAGAGGAGGAGGAAGGGGGAAGGAGAAGGGGAAAGCATCGTCTCTTTCAAGCAATAAAACAAAACTTGTAATCATCCTCCTCGCTCAAGTACCAGAAAATAAGAATGCTGCCAATCTGTCTCGCTCTCGTGCCATCATATACAACTCTCGTCGTTTGTCGTCGGATACATGTCCCATGTCCTTCGTTTCAATCTCTCTCCATATCTCGTGGTAACGTTAAGGGAAAATATCCAACGCTCGCTACGCTTTGCAGTAAATACAAAAGATGAAGCCAACCGCGAATGTGTGCTCGCTCTGCTCGCTGAACCAGTCTGATGCCAAAGGGAAAACCAAAGTACAAAGGAAACAATAAACACAAAACTAAATAGGTGAAGTCGTGAACCAGGTCTCGACGTGGAAGGAAAACAACCGCCATGTTATGCTCAAGCGAAGAAGGGTACCTGATGAGGTGGACCCAAAATTCGACGTTGCCGTCCCATATTGTAGAAGACTGGCAAGCGCCAGAGCTGTGGTAGAAAGGAAAATGGCGATGCCCATCGTAGGCGCTCAAAGGAGAAACGCGCAGAAGAACGAGGTTCCAGCCGGACCATGATGCAACTTGTGACCCTATAGGCACCCCTATAGAAGGGGTGCTAAGAATTGAAGCGCTATGCTGATAAATGACAAATGCAACTTAGGGGAGTACAAAGGAGAGGTAGTTTGTTGGTAGTGATCGTGGTGGGGCTATTTAGCCCATGGTCTCGACTTTGGTGCCGTCGGATGTGCTGGGTCGGGACATGGCAGCAGACTCCTCAACGATGCGCTTGAACTCGTGGACAACCTCGGGGGCGATCTTGTCCCAGAGCAGACTGCGAGTGTAAATTTCAGCAGCAGAGTCGCCCTTGCTTTGCTCACGCATAGCGGCGAGGGTCTCGGCAAGGTTGCGACGGTGCGATGGCTGAGAGCCAGGCGAGAGCGGGTCGCTGAGGTCGTCGCTGGTCATGCTGTAACGCGAGCGAGTGAAGTCGAGAGACGTCATGCTGTTGTACTGGTCGGGAGTGATGGAGAACAGCTGCTCGTGCTCTTGCTCCTTGGTAGGTCCAGTGAGGTGAGAGTGCAGTTGGTCGAGGTGCGAGCCAGAGATACCAGCAAGCTCAGAGCCAGACATGGTAGTCTTGGGCCAAGCCATGCCGGAAGGCGTAGGCTCGAGACCGGTGACGTGGCTGGCAATGAGACCTTGCTCGCTCATAGCGGTGGACACACCAGCATCCTTGAAGATGCTGTCGAGAACGGTAGCGGAAGCAGCACGGACCTCGTCGGGCATGCGAGGAATGGGAGGAGCGGCGCCACCGGACTTGCTTGCGACAAAGGCACCGCACAGCAGGAGCATGAGCAGGAGGCCAGAAGCGACGGGCTTGTCCTCGTCCTTGCGGGACACAAGTGAGAGCTCTTGGTTCTGCTGAGGAGTGGGCTGGTCCTCCGAGGCGAAGTCGTTGACGAAGATGTAGTTGTCCCAGTCGCTGTTGCCCATGTTGAGGTTGTCCATCTCAGAAGCGAAGTCAGTGAAGGTGCTGCTGGGTGCGGCAGCCATGCCGGTGCTGCTGGCAGCCTCAAGGCGCTCAGTGAGGACCGAGACCTTCTTGCGAAGCTCGCCGGTCTCGAGAGTGTGGTTGCGCACAAGCTCCTCCTTGTCGAACTGGAGCTGGTTGATCATGTGGTGCATCTCCATGGACTCATGGTGCCACTTCTCCTTCTCAGCGACAAGGGAGTCGTACTCGATGCGCATGGAGGCGAAGTCATCTTGCATCTGGCAGATCTTCTCCATCCACTGCTTCTTCTCCTCTTCGAGCTCCTCGGTGTGCTTCTTCTTTCGTTGCCGGGAGTCAAGTCTATGATGATGTTAGCTGATGAATAGGGAGAGGATAGACCAAGAGGTAGATTGGACCAAACGTGGAGCGTGGAACCAAGAACCAAATGGGAGTACGTACGCGGCCTGGCGGTTGCGGAGGAGTCGTTTTTGCTGCTTCAGCTCCTTGAGGTCCTCTTCGTTGGTGCAGCTCTGGATGAGGTTGTCGATGTTGACGAGGGTGCGCTCGGCCGGGATGTCGAAGCGGGCGTTCTTCTTGCGGATGCCGCCGTCACGACGAGGGGAGAAGGAGCGGGGAGGGGTGTTGGGCCTCATGCGCTTGGGTCCGGGCCGTGCGTCCATCTCCTGCTGGTTGAAGGCCATCCAGTCGGAGTGGGTGTGGGGCGACATGGGCTGCTCTGGGGCTGAGGGGAAGACGGCACTAGGTCGGACATTTTGGTGCACGGGGAGTCCGTGGAAGGGCATCTGCTGCTGCTCGACGAAGGGCGCCGCTCCAAAGTCACCGGGGCCGAAGGGGTTCAGCGGCTTGGGGGCTGTGGGCGTCCTGGAACCAGAGTTGTCGGTCACGGGCCATGACTGCTGGCCGTAGGTAGCAGCTTGGTTGGGTGGTAACCGGGCGAAGGGGTTGTTACTTTGCTCGGTGAAGAAGGGGTTGTTGCCGTTGGTGTTGACGACGGAGCTGGTGGCGGTGCGGTCGACAAACTGGCCGGCGGAGAAGTCCTCCCAGATGGAGGTGTCGGGCGAGAAGATGCCCTGGGTGCTGGTGGTGGGCGACATGAGCACGGGCGTGTCCAGGATGGTAGAGTCGAGGGTGGCGTTGTCGTCAAAGGAAAAGGCGGAAGGTTTCCTGTCGAGGTTGTTCAGTGTGGAATTCGGCCTGTGAAAATCCATGTGATGTGCGTTGTTGGAGTATTGATGGTCCATGGCGGGCCTATGTATCAAAGTACCGGTGTGGGCGCGGGACTGGCGGTGTGGATTGCTCTTTTCGGTAAAGGTGATCGCAGGATGTCCCCAGCGATTGTACTCAACTTCAACGGTTGCGGGTATTGGGGCAGGAAGACGGGCAGCAGAGGCGATGCGCGTCTGATAGCGAGCGATGGGCAGGTAGCGGCTCAGTGAGGGTCTGGGTGGTGGCAGGTGAAGGTGGGAGAGGGGGCTTAAAGCATGGTGGTAGGCTTCGGGCGGGGTGTGCAGGAAGCGCAAGCCTGCTTGAGCGCGACGACCGGGGTCACGCTTCCGTGGGATGCATCTGGGCACGAAACCGAGCAAGGCCCTGCGATAGGACGCCCCAATAGCGTCGGGTATTGATGCATCATTCCAGCACTCTTCCCAGCAGCGACTGGCTGGGGTTGTCCTGTCACGCCCGCCATGGGCCCATTCACCCTCCGCACCGATTACCCAGTGTTTGCCCTGGGGCCGGCGCTGCACGTCGCTGGACGAGCCGTCTGCGTAAGTGATGCTTTGCCGTTTGTCGCGCGCCCGCTGTCACGCATCTGCCTCTGGCTTTGGCTTCACGGGGACAGGGCCTTCTGTCACTGCCGCCGTCTACCAGACATGGCGCTTGGTACGACAGCTGCCACAGCTTCGGCTCAGCTCCCGTGCCGCCCTGCCTGTGCTCTGCGCTGCTGCACCGCTGCTCTGCCTCTATCGATACGCAGCATGACTGGCTAGCCTGCGCGGGCCGGCCCATGTACTGCCATATTCCACCGGACAACCCCATCGCGATTCGCCTATACCCTCCTCGGCCGCCCGCCGTGAAAACTCTGCTCGAAAGAGTCAAGATGCGATGCGCGCTTGTCGAAAAAATACCCTCCCGCAACTGTGGGAATTGCTGTTTCGTCCTGGTAGCGGCGCATCGCGGGCTTACAGCGTAATCGCCATCATGACTACTGTCTGCTGAGCACGACGCGGCCCGCCTAAGCCCCGGCCGCCCTCACGCAACGACACCCCGTCCCTCACCACACTGACCACAGCCACTCGCAGACGGCAGTTGGCCGTCAGCCGACTCTGATCTCATTTCCCTTCCTGCGCAGGGTGAGCCCTCTTGGCCGCCTCGGTGCTCTTCATCATGGTGTCATCTGTCCAAGTTCCGGCGCCCTCTGGCGTCCGCGAGTCATCTCACCGCTCCCTGCCCGCACCACCCTTCCCTGTCTATTTTGGCTTTTCGACTACCGTTCCTGTACTTCCGTGTCCGCTCTCGTTATTATCGTGGGCTGTTGCTTCGTGCAAGGTACCAAGCGGCCGCCGCTCCGTCTGGCTGGACTCTTCTGCGTGCCCATCGAGAGGCAAACACCGCAGCCACAGCCTGCCGTCCTGTGCCACCCTCGAGATCCGACTGTCTCTTTTACCGAGGGTCTGGAAACTCTCCAGATTTCCCCCGCCGATCATTGGTCACTTTTCGCAAATCCTTATCATGCTTGCTTGTTGCCGCTTGTTATTCTTCCGCCGAGCATCATCGGACGGTTTGTCTCAAGTCTCGCATGATGCCCGTAGTAGGAAAAGTAGGACGCTGCGAAATCTTCATCTCCACCCCAATTACAATCTGCACGCCGTAATAGAGCCTTGCTATGGCGGTTTGTGCGCCCTGCCCGTGCCGTGCAACGCGTACTGCGGCTACTAAGACATCCATCCCCAAGCCAAACTCTCCAGATCGCGTTACACCAAATCAACGCGCCGTCTGTCGGAAATGGCAACGCGTCATTCTTCTTGTTGACAAGCTAGGTCAACTCGCCGACGCGTAAACGCTGCTCGCGCTGCATCTGGATCGGCCGTGGCTGTTGATCCTCTCTATCATGGCGCGTACTGTGGCTCGCGTTACTCGGGGCCAGGGACTGCATACTAAACCGAATGTAATGCTCCACTTATTGTATTCGGATGCTTCCGACCTGTCTACCCTGAGACGAGGGCTTCCAGTTGACCGGAACCCGCTACAGACGCTGATGCAAGAGGATCAAACAGACAGCATCAGAAACACGTTGAAGCCCAATCTCTGGGGCGCATAACAGAAATGGCCCCAATTCACGTCGACTAATCGTGTCTGTCAAAAAGGTGAGGCTGTAGCGGTGAAAGACCCACTCTCCGCATCCGCGCATGGGCCATCATCACTAGAACCTCGCCGTCATAGTTATTCCTGTCGTAGGGAATGTCCACGATCGTTGACATCTTGGCACCATGCACCGAGTTTTGATCTGAAACAATGAGTCACTCGTCTTCTTTCTCCGCACCCGGCTTTGGCGTGGGGCCTGCATATCACCAGTAGCTTAGAGTACCGGCCGATGACGGCAAGGGCGTGGAAGACGGTGGAAGAGCTAGAAGTCGAGGCCATTGTACCTTTACTCCATCGTAGTGGACCTGAAACACTTCGCGGGTCCGGTTACGCTTCCCGTCGGTCGTCCATTATCAAGCTAGACTGCCGGCCGATATCCAAGAACAGTCTATCGCATGTCTTGTTCCGATGTCGATCAATTTGCGGTGAAGAAGAAAGATTCTTGAATGTTCTGATCATTGCGGTGAAGAGACAGATTTGCTTGCTGAAACGGACGTGGTGTGTTTTGGAAATATGGGTAGAGTCTTCCATAGAGAAGGTGACGCGATGCTACAGGCGGAAGGATAACCACATGCCTCTTCCTGTGCGATGAATGCCGAGCGGTCTTCCGTTATCTCGCGATGATGAGCACATCACGACCGCGCGAGCCGGATTGTGAGGTTGGCATGTTGATCCAATGGAGCGCGGAAACGGGCAAGCAGCGGTGAGTTTCGGAATCGAAGAAAAGCAGCGAGCAAACATGTGAAGGAGGCTGGGTTGAAGAATGACGTTGCACACTCGTAGTTGCGCAACGTACTGTGAATTCGTAACTCCACGCGCTTGGGAGTACTGGGTATCTCGGTTCAAAGCTATGGACATTCTGTGTTCAACATCCCCGTTTCGGTGTAGAGAGGGAAAGCACTAACCTTTGTGTCTCCTTTCAAACGCATGGCCTCCGCTCCCCTTGCTTTTGTCGCGTGTTCGTGGCTGTTGCCGTCTGACGTGATGAGTCATAGCGTTGTGTAGCAGCTCTGTTCTCATATTCCGCCGTTGTCGTCCCTGGCCCACAACTTGACAGTGCGATCTTTGCCTCCACTGACGATCCAAGACGCGTCACTCGTTACGTCGGTACTGAAAACAGGACCTGAGTGACCTTGAAGTGTCTTGCAGTGTGCCCAGTCATCTGCCGAGAAGATCTGAACGTTTTTGTCAAAGCCAGACGAGATGACAAACGTAGAGGCTTTCTTTGGTATGACTTCTCCTTCACTGTTCTCCTGTAACGGTACTCCGCTGGCTGGTCCATCTGTACCCTTAAACCATCGGAGGTCTGTGACACCTCCTGTGTTGGCTGCAATTGAGTTTGTCTCTCTCATGGCTCGAACGTCCCAGCACTTCATGAAACCGTCACCTGAACCAGACAGAAGGCGATGGCCGTCCGTTGACCAGTCAAGACCGTAGATGGGCTTAATATGGCTCTCCAACATGTAGATGACACGACCTGTACGCACATCCCACACGCGGCCGATACTGTCAAGGCCAGCGCTTGCGACCAATGACCCATCACCGCTGAAGCTCACGGTATAGACTTCTTTTGAATGACCCTCTTGCATGAGAAGTTCCTGACCGGTGTTGACGTCCCAGAGTCGCCATGTCGTGTCGTCCGAAGCGGAAGCCAGGTATTGTCCCGACGGATGAAATGCTACTCTGCAGACGCGGTCGGTATGGCCTTCGAGGGTGCGCAGGGGCTTGTCGTCATCTAGCGACCAAAGCTGAATCTTGCCCCCTGCTCCGCCAGATGCGAAGTT
>Ga0265797_10012875_pt1 | contig 10163 bp, 8 predicted proteins | sample P2T30metagenome_FD_192433 | JGI IMG/M metagenome (GOLD analysis project Ga0265797, IMG submission 192433) | Plant litter microbial communities from East Loma Ridge, Irvine, California - P2 T30 | ecosystem: Environmental > Terrestrial > Plant litter > Unclassified | place: USA: California... | reverse complement strand
ACGCAGTAGTACTACTGCCATCGAATACTGGGTCTTTTTAGTGATTGGAACCTGCTGTAGTGAAGGTTTCTCCTCACAACATGCCTCTACAATGTTTTCGTAGAGCTCTCGTTCGTACTGATAATGCAATAGTAGCAAGAAGACTTATACATCAGGACCAGTATAGCCCTTGTGTCACTAGGATGATGTTTCATACTACAGGATTTGAGATGCTGCGGCTCGGGTCTTGCGGCCAACGGGTAAATGTGTAGCTCTTTGACGGACAATCAGCATGTGCAGTTCTTTCTCGGAAAAGACCACTGAGATAGCAGTACCAGACAGATACACCATGGTCCAATCGGGTCGGTTATGTTCCCCACGCTCACCAGTTTGTCAAAGAGGAGACGGTTATCACCTGTCATCAATCTAAAAGCAATGAAGCTGTACAAACACCCACCTCAACACGATCTAAACGATCATCGTCAACATCATCCTCTCCACCTACCCCTCACCCACCCCTCATTCCAAAGCAAGTTGAGCCAGCCCTATCTCCGCAACCCGGCGAATAAATGCAAAAAGAAAGAACTACTTATCGCCCTTGCAGCCACACAAACCCACGTCGGCCCACCCACACCGCAATTCTCCAAAAAGCAAGGCTGCTCAACCATGCCTCAACACCACTTCCCTTTTCCCAGTATAACGGTACCGGAGGCAGGCGGCTGGCTGCGTTCTCCTTGCATGAACAAAGCCACTTCATTCTCGTTTGGCGCCTGCATGCGGAAGCGAGATAGGGTCGACGTGCACGAGCCAGGTGCTGTGCTACCAAAAAAAGTAAACGGAAAAGGGGAAATTGCATGAATGCATGGATGTGGAACAATGACGATCGACTTTGCCAACACACCACCGCCATGATTCAGCCCGTCTGCGTTGGATTGTCATGTGAATTACATTGTCGTGCTTACTGCATGCACAACTTCTATGCTAAAGATCCGACTGTGAGCCGCCTATCTATCCTCGTCACCTAGCCCATCCTCGTATGATAACAATAATAATCCAGGCATTTAGTGCCGGAATACCAGATAACGCAATGCAGTGAAAAAAGCGACATAGAAAATCGTGTAGCAAATGGCGACTTTAGGTTTACAAGTTAAGTAGGCCGAGCTAGAAAGCGGCGGAAACGTGTGATGCGGGGGTATCATACCGCAGAAAGTGGAATAATGTAAATGCTAGAAAGGAATCGTATCATAGTGTGGTAATGCAGTGTGACGAGACAAAAGGAAGAAAGCGATGCGGAGGTTTAGTAGGTCCCTCCTAAACTGTTCCAGGCAGCCAGAACATCGTCACTGACGCTGTCGCGATCGTTACTCGTCATCCTTGGGCTACTCGTGATGTTGTCATCTGGACTCAGATGGCGTGATCTTCTTGTGCTAGCGCTCTTGTAGTAGCTTGACGTTTGTGAGTAGACAGACGTACGTGATCCGGTAGAGTGAATGCTGCTCTGTCGATTTCGCGTTTCGGCGCCCGCGAGCGCCAGTTCACTTATGTGTCGGGCGGTCTTCTTAGGGGGTTTCGGGACGGGTGGCTCGACGATGCTAGGAGCACGAGACGAGGCTTCAGAGACTGGGGCCAAATCTCTAAAACCAGTAGACGTGGGAGGTACCGGGAATGAGATTGCCGTGGGACTGGATGCAGTCCTACTGCGGCGATGGAATGGTTCATCTTTCATTCTCTCTGGCGGTGAACTAATGACACCTTGATCGAGCATAGGGAATTCCTCAAGCTCGTTACTGGTATCACTGCTCGCCACCTTGACTACGTCCTGGTCGTCAGTGTAAAGTGCGGGCGTCATTGGCGAGGGTAGAGGTGATGGGTGGTCAGTAGTCGTGGGTGATGCTATGCTAGCAGCAAGTGTTGGGGAAGTAGGCGGGAACGGATCCACTTGTGAAAACCCGGAGGGCATTGGGAAGTGGTGCGGCAGCCTTCCTCGACTGGCAGGAGAGTAGTTGCGGTCTGACCATGTGTCGCTTACGGAACTATCGCGGAGTTGGCTGGTAGTTGCCTGGCTTTCAGTCGTCGAGGATCTGCCACGTGATGGCGCAAGCGACGAAGATGTACCTGCAGATGCCCGGTGCTTGGACCTGGTCTCAGTGGATCTTACATGACTTGACTCCCGAGAATCTGTTGAAAGAAAGGCGGACGTGCGGTGTGGTGGAGACCTTTCCGCTGCCGGCTTGAGCTGCTTCTCTTGTTCCCGTGTGGGCGCCTGCGATGCGCTCTGTTTGTTCATAGCTGCGCGTTTCTTTCTCATCAGCTCCAGCAAAGCCTCCTCTTCTGCCGTCACTTGCATATATTTGCGCGACCCTTCCGATTGGGGCTGCGGCGCACTTGCTGACGTGCGCGCACTCACAACGCTATGTGCCGTAGGCGACACTGGTGTGGTAACAGCAGTCTGTGGGCGGGAATCTTCGTGTTCATGAATGACCGAAGGCTGCCTCACGTGGCTTATCCGTCTACCACCACTGTGAGTACTGTTTCGAGGATAATGATACGATGGGAGAGGTGGCGGCTCCGGCATGTACATCACTTCCATGGTGGCCGTTGTAGATGTCGAGAGTGTGCTCATCTTTCCAGATGATTGCCCACGACGGTGTGGGCGAACTTCATATGCCTGTGCTCGTCCAATGACAATCTCCCCTGTGTAGTCGCCACTGTCCAAGCTCTTGCGAACGCTGCCCTTGCGAGATCGTGACCGGTTGTCGCTCTCGTCTTCAGATGACGAAAAGGACAAGACGCTAGAGTCTTTAAGGTTGGTCTTGGAAAGGGCAGACTCTTTAGTCTTTGACGTAGAATACGTTCGATACGTGTCTACTGAGTACTGGCTAGGTGAGGTTAGATGAGTAATGTCAACAATGTCCTCGAGCGCGAAGCTGTCCCGTTTGTACGCTGGTGTGGGATCCTGCGATCGACGACTGTAGTTTGATGCACTCCTGCCTCGCGAGGGCTCACCAGCGGTATAGCTATGATCTGGCACAACAGGTTTAAGATCAGAGTATATAACATCGTCATGTGGCTGCTCTGTTTCTTCCGCCTGGCTGTCTTCGCTCTCCTCGTCGAGCGCATCAAACCAATGCTGCACGCCTTTTGGTGGTCGTCGTACATGTATCTTCGCATTGTCATATTGATCCCTCTTGACTTTGCGTACTGGACTTGGAGGAGTCCTTATTGGAGGATTCTGATACTTCACGTTAGGCTTCTGCAGCTTGGCAGGTCCTGCTTGTGGAGTCGGGTGCCTCGTCATTGGGTGAGGGAAGTACTCCGAGTTCATGGACATGGCAGCCGGTGAGTTCACCATCTTGGTGGGCGAAAGCAATGTACCATAGTTGGGTCCATCACTGTTGTCCTTGGGCTTGGGGAACAGTTTGGAAAGATCCAGGCGGGCAGGTTTACTTTTCCGGTATTCCTTCTTCCTCGTTTCATCTAGCATGGCAGGGGACAGTGGACTGGCATCATAGTTGTCGTAACCATGGTCCGTCAATACTGGAGGCTGTCCTCTTCGTAATGCTCTATCTCGGACTGCCGAATCGGAGGTTTGCTGTGAGATGTACAGGGGTGAACTCTTCGCGTCGTAGTGCGATCTCAGGGTCGAGTTGGACGTTTGTGGGTGTAGCCGGTGACTGACGGAACCGTTGTCAGAGCCCTGCCTACTTTCTCCAGTATAGGTGCGTCCTAGGACGTTGGACGATGGTCGTTTTGACATGCTGGGTCGTTTCGGATGCCCACTGTTCTCCGTAGCTGTTTGCGAGTTTCTCTCGTCGATGTGGGAGCCGAAACTAGCCTCGGATACGGTAATGGACATGTAACCAGGACTTGGTGGGATTGTCGACTGTCTTGATGTCGAGCGATGCAGGGCATCGGACGTGCCCAGTACTCGATGTGCTTTGCTGGACGTATCTTCGTGACGGGAGGGCCTCTCGGGGCCAGAGGGTATCGATGGGGCAGGGTGGACGTCGTGGACGTCAAGTTTGGATCGCGAGCGGCGAGGCAGTGGGAAGGAAAACTTCTTGGGTCCGCGGTCGCCGCGAGCCATGATGCCTGGGACAGCCGCGAGTGGGCAGAGAGAGATTGGTGGCTGTGGTGCGGGCGTGGGTGCGACTCAGTAAAGTTAGAGATACGATGGTGGAGACTGAATCGCGGTATTCGTTGGCGCTACAATGGCAATGGCCACATGGGGTAGAGTGTTGTCGAATGGCACGTCTTGTGCTGCCACCGGCCGGCGCTGACAGGACATGAAGTGATGTTTGCTTTTGGGTGCAGGGAGGCGATCCGATATGCAGTGGAAGAAGTCCGGCAGCTTCGATGGAGGAGTCCAAGGGTTCAATTGCGGGCCCCTACGGCGATGCTGCACAGAGCGCTAATCCGGCGTGGACTGGTTGAGTGCTATCTGCAGGAACGGCAGCGCGGCGCGAGTAGTACGATGTCATGCAGCGATGGGACGGGACTATCAAGTTTGCTGAGTGTCGGCCCTCTGGGGGCGAGGGGGACAGCGGATTAAAGTGGCAACCCTCCAGAAATCCCAAGAAGATGGGAGAGGGCGGGTATAACCCGCGAGTTATCGCCCAAGGATCCATTGAATTTACCGCTTGTGAGGAGCTGGTGATGGTAGGATCCGCATGGCAGTCGGCTTCAGGGGTCGCTCATGTCATTGCAGACGTGCGGACCGCTTGTGTGCACAAGCGTCGAGCCATGCACGGTCTCAAAGCCACACCTGCAGTCTTCAGACATGCATACCCTGAGTATCTGTCATATGACAGCTCGCCGTTCTCTAGTCGGAATTTGCAGCGCTGCGGCAGTGCGCGGCCACGAGCATTTTCGTCTGTCGCCCGTCGCCATCGCCGCAAAAGACAGGGCTGGAATCGTCAGGAGCGAAAAACCTACTTGTGGTTGAGAAGGACTAGAGCTCGCCGTACCGAACTTTGTAGGATTGTCCATGCGTCAGTAGACGACACTAGCACCCGCCCAGCGCCCTAGTCCTAGGGCAGCGGCGATATGATTCCCCGCTGGACGCCGAACATGAACCATAGTCTCCGACAGAGCCCTGAGGCAGAACGATAACCTCACCACTCCGTCGCCAATTTCCACCACCTGTACCTGCATCATGTCGTGCTGCCTTCCCCACCGGCTTTCTTTCCGATTCACCACCACCAGCCCACGTCGCACATGTTGCACATCGCCTCGTATCCATTCATCACGTTGCAATACAAAACGGGTAGCAGCAGCTCTGCAGTGTCCACATAGTGCACATCTGGGTCTGTGAGCATCGTCAGGGGTGAGAAACGAATTGCGCGATTGACCTTCGTCTTTCCCTTCCTGTTCCTCCATAGTGATGGTGCGGCTATCTTCTGATGATCACGAACATCCTCGTGGGGATGCACGTAGCCAAGCCGGCTCTTCGTAGATCCGGCATCTCCTAGCGAAGAAGCGCGGTCCCTTTCCACGCGCTCCACCACGGCTATCTTCTCAGGTTATTGTAAGCTGACCCATGTCATGTACGCGTCGAATTATCAGTATGGTTTGTCTAGCGCTGACGCGGGAGCTCGACGCTGTCATAAATGCTTGGTTATGAAATGTTATAGTTCGTTTGGGTATAAGAGAAGGCCCGCACATGAAAGACCGTCTTACTGCCTGAGTCAATAATCCAAACACGCGACTGCGATACACTTTGGGCACGCAAATGAGGCTATCAGCGAGGTTGACCGAACTCAGCCGAACACATCTAGTGGCATTGGGGCGCTTCGGAGTTCTCACCGCGTTGTTTTGAACATAGATTGCACCGTGGGCACTTGACAGGCTCTCTACTGGCACCACAAGTTCTGAGGCTTGAGAAGGTCGTTTCAGCTTTTATGGTGCATCCATCTCGTTGGTAACTATGGTTGGATTTCGGAGCAGGTCCTAGTGGTCGTACTGTTAGCTTCTCGCTTGTATGCTTTGAAGGCTATGAACCAGACGCATATATAGTGAGTAATCCCAGGTGTAGAGTATAACGCCTTCATGTGAAACCGAGCATCGGAAGATGGCCTCAGCCATGTGATTGTCCAGTATCCTGCGTAAGTTCCAACACACTGAAATAGCCCAAAGACTTTCGAGTACCTGGGCGATGTTATCTCCTGGCAGTATGGTATTGTAATTGACTGTTGTGCTGTCATTGCTTACTATTAATTACTGTTTCGCCTGAAGGGATGAATTTGTAGTCCTCCTGTGTACCGTCCGGCCAGTCTGAGACTGAAAGACCGATGGCTGGGACAATATTCGCTAGCTACTCAAAGTGTTTAGGTGTCGTCTTTTTCATCAGCTACCATATGAAGAGAACGAGAGAGGACAGTTATCGCGTTTCCTCGTCATCGCTTCCGCATTGGTGGTGCAGCAGGAACCGTGATGCCGCTAAGGCAGGCAAGAAGGAGGTTTTTTAACAAGGAAAGCGACAACGATGCGAGTGCGGACACGAGTGGGGAAAATACGTGATGGAGACAATCACATAATGTAGTGCCTTGACGGATATTGTCGTCGCCGTGTCTCGAATAGGGTGCGGTGGAAGGAGTCTATCGCAATGTCACCTTTTGCTTGGAGAGACATCATTGAGCTTCTGCTGCTGCTCAGGTTCGGTGAGCAAGCCCATATAAGAAAGAGCTCGTGTTTACAAAGTTGTGTCTTCCTAAGGTCGTGTAGCCAAAGATACCTAGGTACTCTAAGGGTATGTGCCGCTATGTGCTTGTTGAAGTTGTAACACAAAAGCGTGTGTATGACTTCGAGTAGGGTCTAGTGTATAGGATATATGGTGGAAAAATCGAGTTCCTTCCTATCAGGGTGCTTTCGTGATGTCGAAGGGTCATCTACACGTAGCAAGGATTCCTGGTTCAACTCAAGACGGCGGTGTAGCAATGAGTTGCCGTCGCCATTTTCGAGGCCGCGCCTAGCTTCGCAATTGCATCTTCGTTGCAACAGCTGCTTCTGTGTAGAAATTGCATCGCAGGCTTTGTGTATTTGTGTTTATCGGGATGTCATGCAATGTAGCGCTTGTGGCGTCGTACAGCCGTGCCGCTTCCAACACTGCTGCACCTGCAGCTATTGCATACGCAACCCAAGCAGTCTCGAAAAAGGATGGCTTCCAATATGCTGCTTGTAGCGGTGTGTGTGTACGTGTGTCTACAGAGCAATGGATAGAGAACAACAAAGACGGCGCTTGTTGTCGTGTTTTGCCACGCCAGAAAAGTTGATGGGATGGCTGACCGAATGCGGCGTCACTCGGCACAAGCCTCGTGACTGGCGGTATCAATATACCGCCCGCAGCGCCCGCAAAGCTGCAGCAATAGCTCAACTATAGCTCCAACACGACATGAGCGTTGAGAGGTCTTTATGTGAGATATAGATAACATGGATACCTGTAGAAGCAACAATAAATCCTAATATAACGAAGCTCTAGAGCTTCCCATTGCGCAATACAGACGGCAAGCTGTCAAGCACCCATGTCAACCCATTAGCGCTAGTCAGTGGCCCACTGCGAGATGCTCTGTCGTGCCTTCGTCTACCTAAACCCCACCACCACTGCCAATCCACACGCAATACCCGACAGAGCCATATACACGACCGTCCTTCGCTTCCCTCGCCTCCTCAGCAGACACGGCGACATCCTTGGCGGCACTCCAGTCTCCCGCGTTTCAACCACGCCATCACGTCTCCATACGCTCCTATCTCTCCGTCGGCGGCGACACGTCCGATAGCGACCACGACGATCCCCGTGACGGCCTCCGCGAGCCAGCAGACGACGTGTGTACCGACTGGCGACATGCACAATAACTAGGCCCGTCGTCTTCTCCCGCGTCATTCCTGCTCCGCCGAGCTCGCGCTTTGGTCCCGAGGTCTCAGGTCCCGGATCACCACCACTAACGTTTCCGCGAGCCACTTCACTCGGCAAGTGAACCGAACAAGCTTTTTGAGACCCATCCTCGCACGCATCACCGACACTCGAAAGAACATCCACGCCCTCCGTCACGCCCGCGCAACATGGCCTCCAACGCTGCAGGCCCCAGCGCTGACGGCGTGGCCACGACAGTGCACACCGAAGCCACAGACCCGTATGCCACCATGGGACAGTTCTCCTTCGCGCCAGCAACCAAGACGACCGTAGTCACGACCACATACACGACCACGACCACGTTCCCGCCCTTGTGTGTAAACGCCCCCGGCAGCCTCAGCGAGCGAGACCCTAAGGACTACCCGCTGGCCCACGTCCAGGCTCCCGAGTCAATACGCAAGTTCTACTTTGAATCCGGAGGCGAACTGGCTTGCTTTGAGGAAGCAGACGCTGCCTCTGAGAAGGTGCGAGAGGTACGCTTTCCCCTCACGCCAGGGATATGCCTGCAGCTGAGGCCTTTCACGTTGCAGCCGCCATGCCCCCCAGCTAACACTTTGATTGCAGCAGAAAACACTCCGCCAGAACCTACGATCCGCAAACGGCACCCTCAAGAAGGTCGAGTCCTACGACGGCCCGCCAGTCTTCGCGACACCCAGCCGCTCGACGCGTCCAAAGCCACGCGCTCCTCACCAAGGCCTCCGTTCAGTCTCTGGTCGTCGGAAACGGGATAATGCAGACGATTCGCCGCCGCCACCGTCAATCACAAAAGCCGTTGAGCTGCTCGGTACACATCGCCAGAGCAAGAAGCCTAGGTTAGAGCACGACAAGGACGCTCGCATGGCCTCCCGTCCCACATCGAATGAGATGGAGGATCCACACCTCGCTACGCCCGACACAGACATGGCCGGCCTCGGCTCGTCCAAACTCCCAAAACTCCGCAATAACCATCTACACAGCTCCAAGCCCAGAGCTACGTCACAGCAGATCGGACCGAACCAAACGCCGCCTCGATGGCGGCTCCAGGAATCCAGTGCTCGCTCATCACACTCTAGAGGCAGCCTCTCTGACGACCGAGAGCCGACCCCCGAGCCCTCCTTCCCCACGGGTGTATTCGACGGCCCAGGCGTAGCTGCTACACCCCCAATCGCTGAGTCCGATTTGGAGCCAGGTGGACCTTTCGCCGAAGACGCATCTTTTACGCCCTCACGACTCACTCCCCTTGATACAACTTCGGCGCAAGATGTAAGCTTGCCCAGTCCCAGCCTGTCGCCCATCACGGCTGCCGCAAACCTCGCGCAACAAACGAATGGTGGAGCGTCCTTCTCAAGCACAGAAATGGACTCGGATGTGAATGATGTGTCAGGATTTGACCTGTCACAGGGCACTTCAAGCAGCTCGCACATGGGAGACTTTTCACTTTTCCCTGGTTCCCAACACCGCGACAATGGTGACGGTTCCAATACGCAACTGCCTACTCCTTCTGTCATGGATATACCGAATATGCTCAACTCATTCGATGCTCTGCCAGAGCAGATGAAGTCGTACGTCTTGTACCAGATGCTGCGGAGATGCAAAAAGCCGACCCTACACTTCGTTGCGGATGTCGTCAACCCTGCCCTTAAGAGGGACTTCATCGCCTCGCTTCCTACTGAACTTAGCCTTGAGATCATCAGTTATCTGGATGTCAAGAGCATGTGCAGCGCAGCACAAGTGTCCAAGTACTGGCGGAAACTCACCGATACCCATGAGTCCGCGTGGAAAGATCTGTTAGACAAAGATGGATACAAGCTGCCGCATGGCGAGCTGGAGCGTGCTGTGCAAGAAGGCTGGGGCTGGCAATATCCCCATTCCACTGACAGCTACGAGCGCGACCTGCGAGCTCAATCAGTAGCCTCGAGGTCAGACAGCGAAACCATCTCAGGCTTCTCCACTTCTAGCCTGTCTAGCGGCCTCCAAGATCAGGAGGGTGCAGTGACACGATCCTCGTCCACACGCCAGAAGAGGAAGGCTACAAGTAAGCATAGCAGTAGCAGTGGCAAAAAGGCTCGCAAGAGTCGTACCTCCACTAGGACACAGGTTGCCCTCTACTCGCAACCTGCAGATTATCAAGAGGGTCCGCATGCTTTTGCTAAGAGAGCAGAAGCCGCCATCTCTGATCCCAACGTTGGCTTGCCCGGCCTTCGTGCTATGCATCTTTTCAAATCCCTGTACCAAAGACATCACCTCATCCGCAAGAGCTGGATGGCGGTAGACACAAAACCAAAGCACATTGCTT
>Ga0265797_10012874_pt1 | contig 10163 bp, 9 predicted proteins | sample P2T30metagenome_FD_192433 | JGI IMG/M metagenome (GOLD analysis project Ga0265797, IMG submission 192433) | Plant litter microbial communities from East Loma Ridge, Irvine, California - P2 T30 | ecosystem: Environmental > Terrestrial > Plant litter > Unclassified | place: USA: California... | reverse complement strand
TTACGTCAGTACACCTACAACCTCGAAACAACGATGGAAGTCTATGGTACTACGTATACCCAAACTACACCTACTTGGACGGCATGTACAGCCTCACACCGTTCATAACACTTTACGCCACTTCCTTCAACATTACGAACACGCCAGCAATCGATTTTGTGATCCGCCAACTCACCCTCACATACCGGCACACTTTACAGCCCTCCAACCTACTCGTGCACGGCTACGACGCATCGTTACGCGCACCGTGGGCTGTTCAGACCACGGGCGCTAGTTCGATCGTGTGGGGACGCAGTCTGGGATGGTACTGCATGGCGTTGATCGATACACTAGAGCTTTTACCACAGAGTGCTATCAAAGCGAGGGTGCAACTGAAGAGATACTTCTCAGCCGTGATGCATGCGGTGGTACAAGCAGTAGATGCGAAAACAGGCGTCTGGTACCAAGTTGTTGATCAGCCCGGGCGCGAAGGCAATTATGTGGAGAGCAGTGCGAGTAGCATGTTTGTTTACGCTTTGATGAAAGGTGTGAGAATGGGGTTTTTGGATGAGGAAATGTATGTCGGTGTAGCTAAACGGGCGTATGGATATATCAAAGACACCTTCGTCGTGCAGGATGGAAACGGGACCTTACGTTGGGACGGCACAGTTGGGGTGTGTAGCTTGAATTCAAGTGCGACGTACCAGGTAAGTTATGGTCTGATTGGAGTGAAGCGAAATTGTGCTAACTGCTGTGTAGTATTATGTTACGCAGCCCTTAGTTCCAGAAAGCGTGTTGGGCGCAGCGGCGGTCGTGTTGGCGAGCTTAGAAGTTGAGAAATGTCGCGGGCATTAAGATTCTGGTCGGGAGTAGCGAAAGCAGTGTAAGGCGTATACAATGGTTTCAATTAAAGTGAGGGTATACCAGAATCTACGGGAAGCACTTGAGGATAGTGGAGTAAATTACGGCGACTTGCGCAAATACGAAATAATTTGCGGGAGCATTAGCAGGTTTCGAGAGAGTGTACATAGAAAGCGACAATATTGGCCACTGACTTGTGAAATATCAATGACACATAAGCAGCAGCGTTGATGCTTGATGAGCGTCGCATCAAGCGGGTGACGATGAACTGCAAGATTAGATCTTCTCAACTCCGATGATGTTGCCATGAGAATCTGCGGAAACCTTCCTTTTGACGAGCGAGGCATTGCGAGGGTTGGGGCTGTTGAAAATGTCGTCAAGCTCCTCGAGCGTACGCCGCTTGGTCTCAGGACTGACGCATCATGTTAGCATCCGCTCGGTAGTCAGGGGTTTTAACATACATGATCCACCAGCAGACAGCAGCCTGGATGGGGCACCAAACCGCGAAGACAATATACAGCCTCCATTTGATGTTCTCGAGCGCAATGGGGTACGCAAATTGATTGATCAGCATGGCGGTCTGGAGGCACAAGTTGGAGAAAGCCATGCCCTTGCCGCGCATCTCGAATGACAGGACTTCGACTGGAAATAGAGCTTGAAGAGGAGTGACTGGTACGTGGTCAGTGCATGTCTCAAGTTCAGTCGCTTATATGACACTGACTGCCAAACGCGTAAACGGCGTTGAAGAGGAAGATCATTGCGACGAAACCATTAGCTGCGCCATTCGAGGGTGACTTGGTATTGACGGCAACAGCGGCGATAGCGGCAACCCAGACGAATGCGACAGCGGAAAAGGTACCGATCATCATGGGGCGTCGACCGAGTTTATCCACGAATGTGGCACCGAGGACAGCCTAATTCTTGTTAGCCCAAATTTGAACCTAATTCCCATATGGCGACTTACAAATGCAAACTGCATGCAGGATTTGCCTAGGTTGATGTTCATCTTCTTCGTCTGGTCTGTAACACCAACTGTTTCTAGCACCCCAGCGATAAAATAGTCCACAGCCTGATTACCAGACCACTGCGCAAAGATGGCAAACACGCAGTTACACATGAGGCGATAGCGGGCTGCCCTGGTCTTGAAGAGCGATCCATAGTCCCACCAACGTTTGTCACCACCATCCATGTTGAGGTAATCTTCGTACTCGCGGAGCTGCATGGTAACCCAAATGCTCTCTTCATTCCCTCCACCATGGTATCTGGTCAAGATCGACTTTGCCTCTGAGTGTCTACCGCGCGTGTAGAGCCATCGAGGCGACTCGGGAAGGAACCAAGCGAGGAGGAGGATAAGGCCAGGAAAGAGTATCTGCATCCAGACGGGAATGATCCACGACGTCTTCCCGCCAATGTTGGCGGAGCCACGAGCAACACCGGCGGCTAGGAGACTGCCAACGAACCAGAAGGTGTTGTAGAGGCCAGTGACGACACCACGATGAGCTGGATGAGAGGTCTCGATAACGTGCAGAGGGCCAGCTGTCGTCATGATCGGTACTGCGAATCCTAGAAGGAAGCGGCCTCCCATAAACTGACCAACGGGATTATGGCCTGGACGAGTGGTCGCTTGGATGATGACTCCGGCGCAACCGATAGCGGCTCCGATCATCATACCGTAGCGTCGGCCGAAGGTATCACAAGCAGGTCCAACGAAGGGGAGAACGACAACACCGCCGATCTGATACATCGATGTGACGATACCAGCCCAAGCTCCAGTGGATTGTACGTTGTAGTACTTCTTGAACTCATCATTTGTGAGAAGGGCGTTGAACATGGAGCCGTCGAAGCCATTGCAAGTAGAGCAGAAGAAGCCGATGAAAGCAATCACGTATAGCACGAGGGCGTACACGCTCCACTTCTTCGGTGGCTCCTTGAGCATGGCTTCGGCGATGGCTTCAGAGCCGGAGATGACTCTGATCTCGGCGATCGTCTTGGGATCCTGTGTATTGTCAGTATATCTAGTTTATAGTGCCATGGTAGACGCACGCCATGATCCAATCCGGTGCTATTGACGGTCGAAGTGACTGTTTCTTTGGCTTTGGACATGGTCGCGATGCTGGTGCTCCAGATTTGAGCTGCTGGTGGAAGAATAATGGATACATGGACAACATATAAATCAACTTCGAGGATTACGCTTTGACAGGTCTCAAAAGCGCGTGATCGGACATGCGACCGCAATAGCCGGGTATCTAATACAGCCTAGCAGTACATTGGAGCTGTATGTAGTTCTTGAAGCATGTTTTTGGCTGCGTCGGGCACGGCATCGGTCGTGCTGTGGACGAAAGTAGTATCAATGCACGCCGTCGGTAGGCAGACTACAAGGCAGAGAGAATGAGCTCTGTCCGCAAGCCCTGCCGCGATACGACTCATACCAAAGCCAGAATAAAAGCGTGTGCCTTCAGCTCCCGACGGCGCGAGTTTTCCGAGACTCTGCACAGGGGCGAGCTCTAATGAAGCTAAAGCAAAGCCCTCGGTGTCTTGGTCCAGGCCCTGGGAGCCTGTAGATTTGGGCTACGGGCTGTGTCATATTCGAAAGCAGGCGCAAGAACGGTACGGATGGCCAAGCAACTCGTCTCAACTTTTGCTGGGTACGTCGCGTACCTAAGTAGTCTGATAGTAAGTCCCTCCTTCGTGATCATAAGTTTTAGTTGGATTGTATTCTTGCTACATGTACTGTTCATTACCAGCCATAAGCAAAATTGTAAAGTCGTAGCATCGGTAGAGTAGAACAACGACTGCGAAGAAGGAGCTTGCATGTATTCGAGATGTTACCTAGGTATCGTGTGACAACTTCTACGTTCGGTCATCACCACCTGACATTTTTTATTGTCGCTGGTAAGATATTGGAGTGACCTAGTGCAAGATATGCACAATCAGAAGCATCATTGATGCTGGTCGTGTACGACTGAATTTACCCGCCAATGGCAGTGGTGCATCCATGCGGCAGACGTGGGCGATTGCTGGCCGCCCATAACTTACATGTTGTCGCGTGTTAATTGATGCGAGGTAGTGCAGAACTACGGCGTTGATTATAGGGTAGATCATACGATGCACGTAGATGGTCCTCCCCAGTGTTGGAGGAGAGGTGTCGTGTTGAAGAGATTGGTTCGCCTCAATGTACCAAGCGCCTAGCGAGGACCGCTAAACAGAGTGAGTGGCTTCCCGCCGCGGGGTCCATGCTAGGGCGGACCAGAAGACGTGAAGACCTGCCGACCACAGAAAGGGACCTGCGTACATGGCGTGTTGGTAAGCCTCGAATCTGCCTCGATGGTGCTCTTGTTTTCAATTTCTCTAGAAGCCGAGCCGCTGTCTTCTTCAGCCATCCGCGCAAAATGCATCTGTTTCCCCTAACCCTCGTATTCGAGGACATCTTCCATCGGCATCGTGTTCCGAAACCGTTGTGAGCGCACTTCTGGATCCATCACTTTCAGCAAAGGCACGTGGAATTGGAGAACAATCGTTTTGTCGTACTTCTTGCATCGTGCATAGAGTAAAAAAATCGCAATGCCCACACAACCCGATGCATCACCAGGTGCCGCAAGAATTCGTGATCGATTACCTCAGCGAAGCTCTACCACCACCAAACGTGGAAAGTAGAGCCTGACAATCCTTCGTTATATTACGTGTAGCTTTCTTCCTCTACTGAACTACTATTAAAGATAGACAGGTTACTAGTTTAGGTTACAGACTTTGCTGTTTGTTGGTAGATTCTGCTGGTCTCGTTGATGACGAATTCTTGCGGCACCTGGTGGCGTCGGAGACAACTTCCGGGGTACTGGCTACGACTTCTACTCAAATTGCTTCTACTCGCACCACACCAAAGAGAGACGTCGCACTGAAACGCAGCTCAACTATGTAGCGGGGAATGACATTTCTTACCGGCCAACATCTCCTGCAATTGAGTTTTGAGAGTCGTGTGACAATCGTTCCACTCGGCGACGTCTATACCCACGCCAGCAGCGAACACGATCTTAACCCAGAGATCACGCGCTGGATCCTGGGGCTCTGTGCTGAAGAAGATGTTGTTGAGGTCATCGAGATCTAGCTTGACTTCAATGTCTTGTTGAGCAGATTCTTGCCAACGCTGCAGAATAAGGTCTTTGACACACTGATCCTCCATTTGAGCTGCAATACCGTAGATCTCGATGAGCGATGCGATATCCCAATCTGGCAGCTTGCTTAGCTGTTGCATGGAGATCAGTTGGACATATCGCGTAGCTGCGATCCTTGAAGGACATGTGAGCTTCAACTTGAGCTCGTTGCTGTACTCAAGCTCAGATGCGGCCCACCGTGAGCTTCGGCGGATGTCTTGAACGCGAACGTGTACGTCCCCAAGAGGCTGCCCGTCAGTACCTTCGACTTCAATTTCCATCCACTCCCACTGCTCGTGAGGCGGTACCGGCGTGCGGTAGTGTATATAGGTGTTGAGACCAGCTGCGTTGCGGACATCATCGGGAGGGACCCATCCACCTACGCGAAAGGATGTGTTTGTTGGATGAGCTTCGTTGCCAAAGTCAATGACATCTTCGTTTTTCTGTGCAGCCGTCATTTGAGGCCGATCGACACCTACAAACTGCGCCAGTTGTTTTGTTTTTCGCTCACGCGCGCCACGAGGCACTGCTGGCCGAGTCTTTTCTGCATATAAGATCTGGCGTGGATAATCGGGGTGCGCTGCCATAAACCTTGCACGATGAAGTCGAGCGCGTTTCTCCATTGCCGGCCCCCCGATGGCATACCCAAATTTCTCATTGTAGGCCTTAGCGACATCGGGCCATGTCATGGGACCAGTCGCTGTGGACCGCTCGCCATACGGATCTGGTAAGTTGTTGTCTCGGCTTTGGATAATGAACATCACCTGATCGTCCAAGAGCTTTTGCTTGCTGACCAGCGAAGAACCAGGCGTTGCTATGCGACGTGGGTGCGGCGTGGATGCAAGCTCCTCCCCATCTTCCCCACCTTTCCCATCTTCCTCAGCGTGATCTGGTTCGTACTCGTCGGAATGGTCATCAACGTCATCGAAAACGCCCATGGCTTGCGCTACAAGCGCAGCTTCTGCGTGGTCTTTCACCTTTTTCATCAGTCGAGACTGACCGCTGCTCTGTTCGCCAGTGGCTTTGCGTTTTAGGCCATTCATGGTGGAGCTGTGTTGTGTGTCTCGCTGTGTGTGATCGAAAGAGGAATGGGAGAAAATGAGATATATATATATATGGAAATGGACTAACAGTGGATGGCCATAGAATCATGTCGCTGCACAGTGCACGAGAGAGACGTCAAGTGAAACTCGTGGATCAGAATGTCTTGGCGGTGATTTCGTTGGCATTCTGTCTCTGCACAGTGATCACGCTCATCATCAGTTGGTTGTCAATATCCACGTGGAATGAGTGACTTCGACTGGACATAGATTCAAATCTGATACGGGCCTTTGATACTACGATCCGACATGACCTGAAAGCTTTTTCAGGTGGACTTGGCTGGTGTCCGTCGCAACTCGCCTACTCAAGAGACTTGAACGGCCAGCCCTCCAGACCGATCCTGAGGTAATTCGTGCTCTCGATCATATGCGCCTGCGCCTTGAGTTCGTCCACGTCCCAATTAGCCCACAAATACTTGCCCTTGAGGAAACGTGCTTCTGGACTGGCGAGCCAAACTATGAAGCCGGCCGGCAAGCTCGCATCATCGAAGCCACCAAGAAGGCTCCTGATCTCTTCCGAGACTGTCCAGTCGAAGTTTGCGCCGGTCATTTTTGGCTTGAACCCCGCTTGTCGATTCATGTCAGTCTCCACCGCACCAGGCTGAAAGCTAAAGACTGAGATCTCCGGGTGCTCGAATTGCACACACTGATAAAAGCGAGCGGTGGCCATCTTGGCTACGTTGTAGGCGCTGAAACCAGGAGCAATATCGAGATGCGCCGCGGATGAATTGGTCTCGATTATGACAGCATCTTTTGCCGCGTGCTCGAGGAATGCTTTCGTGAGGTTGAAGTTGCCTTGGAGGTTGGCGAATATGCTCTCCAGGAAATCGTCGGCAGAAAGAGACGCAATGAGTCCCATGCCACCTAGCTTTGCTGCGTTGCTGCACAGCACGTCGATCTTTGACTTTGTGGCTACTTGGTCGAAAGCAGCCCTGACTTCGCTGTTCTTAGTCATGTCTGCCGCAATGGCAAGAACTTCGACATTGGGAGAGCTGGCTTCGATTGCGGCTTTAGTATCGAGAAGAGGCTCTTCTCTGCGACCGAGGATGGCGATACGGGCTGCGCCTGCCATGGCGAAGTACTTCGCAGTCTCCGCGCCGATTCCAGTTCCTCCGCCGGTGATGACGATGGTCTTGCCATCCGCTGAGAGGTCTGGGCGAGTAGGATCTAAGGAAGGATAGACGGTCTTGTGGAAGGTCTTCGTTGGTGCTGTCTTGGGTGACATCGTGATGGTGGGAATCGTGATGTTGGAATTGTAGAGAGTCGACTTGATGTGGTTGAACCATGTTACTTCGACCACGCTCGTTATATATTCACCACACTGAAGAGCTTACGTGAACGTGTGCGTGTTTGGTCTTCCATTCGCCATGTATGAGCGAGGAGCAAAACTGCCTTATCTGGTAATGCCTACTTCGCATCCTTACGAGCTATGGCCAAGACGCGGCTGTTCCGGGTCTGTGATTCGCCCCGGCTCCATCGCGCGACGGGGTACACAGTGTTACAAGACAGGTTCCAACACTCAAGTGCTCCGGGCGGTACAATTTGCAATAAATTGAGGGGATCTTTGAAGGAGTTGAGGTGGCGCCTGCCAACTACGTGACAATTTGTCCCGCCCGTACATGGCCTAGCACCAATCCAGCAGAGATCTGCGCTTACAAATGAGCTTCCACCTGACATCTGAAACAAATTGCACCGTAGACCTTCCATTCGCATCACCAAAGTGCAAAATGGCCGGCGAAGAAAACTCTCCCGTCATGCGATGCTTGCTGTGCAGCAAGCCGTTCAACAAAGGCAAGCCACTGCCCTGGAGTCTACGCACCAACACTAGGGAACTTAATTAGCCAGATTGGCGGCTAGAAGCTAATACCCGCAACACAGAGTCCACGTTAAAAAGACATGGCTATTATTGCAAGTCACGAAAGAGCTCAACCATGATCAAGCGATCACGTGCGTGCATCGCCTGCGCAAAAGCGAAAGCACGGTGTGACAACTTTTCCGGAGCCTGCACAAGGTGCGCGTCGAAGAACTTGCAGTGCGAGTATCGTAATCGCAGGGCTTGTATCGCTGAAGCCCCGGACATCGTATTCAGTGCGAATTCGTGCGGAACTGTCGACATCCTTTCACTAGACCATGCAGACACAAGCCATCTTGAAGTAGATGGCACGTCCATGGACTTCAGCATCGCAAGCAATGTCGACGAGCGCTTCGATTGCAACGTCGCTGGTCCAGATTTTCCGAATCAACAGGCTTTACAGAACATGTCGCTAGACTCCGTGCTACACGGGCCTTCTGATCCAAGCATGTTGGATGACGGTTTGCCAGACGACGTTTGGCTGCAAGCTCACATGAACATCACCTCTATACCCGCAATGCCGTCAAACGCCATGCGATGCTTCGCCAGGAAGCCAGCACTTCAAGGCCCCGCAAAGTCAACCGCCACAATGATGAAGCGCGTGCTGATCGCTTATCCCACAATGATGCGCACTCGGGAATTCCTTCCGCCTTTCATACACGCGTCATACTTCTCAGGCGTGTCGAACGCCAATCGCCAGCCTCCAGAATCGCTTACCACCTGCGAAAGCCTCATGCAACTGCTTGGCAGTAGCACTGGTGGGGAGGCTAGCAGAAGGCTTGTCTGGAAGAACATACACCTCGAGTGCGATAGAGTTCACCTCGAGGTATTGACAACGCTCTTTTGGGACGTCTTGCAGCTGACTCGCTCCTACAGTGTAGCAATATGGACACGTGGGAGTTGTTATCGTCCATGCAAGCACTGTTGATTTACATGCTTCTCCGATTAGGAGAAGGCGAACGGCCCGACAATAACTTTGACGTGGCACTCCTGTCCGCGATGTGGGTAAGAAAGCACCTCAGGTCCAACATTTCGCCCACGGTTCTAAAAGCTCTAGGTGGTAGCGTGCGCACTAAATTTCAAGATTGGCAATTTTAATTGCGCATCGCCTTTTGGCCTCAGCTACGGTACATCGTATGAGGAGTGGATATTCGAAGAATCAAGAAGGAGGTGCGAGCTTCTGTTGCCGTGACATTGTATATGCACATGTTAACCTGCTTTGCAGATTCAATGTGGTCTTTAGGTGCCTGAGCATGCTCTTCAATACCGATGGCGTAGAAGCCTGTCTCCTATATGGCGGCTTCCTGCTTGCGCCGTTACCTTCTAAGAAGCAGTTATGGGCGACACGGGATGCGCATCACTGGCAACTAGAGAAGCAGAGACAAAGCGAAGACGGCAACGTCTTTGGTATCCAAACGAGTGGACGGATGGCGAAGTTCAGTGACTTCTCATCCGTTGAAGATATGCATACAGGGATTGTACTTGCGCAGCCGCACATACTTGCGCAGCCCCACGACCCAACGGAGGAAGAAAGTGAGGTTAATTGGACGCAGTGGTGCTCGGGCATGGATGACTTAGGTGCGCTAGTTATGCTTGCTACTTCGCTACGTATGGAATTATAGTAAGGCTAGCAAGCTATAGATAGAATAATACTTTATATACGTCTCTAAATATATATTAGGAGTAGCGTTTAGATTTTAGTATCTAGTACTTCTTGATTAGGGTCAGATAACAGGTGTTCTGATAAGGTAATAATTGTTTAGGGTGCAACTTGTGTATTGTTGTGTGTGTTGTGTAGTCTCGTAAGGGATAAGACGGAAGGTCTCCCTGTCCTAGTCCCTTTTAGGACTAGGGGGGTCTATAGAACGTGCTATCTTTAACTCTATTCCCTTCCACCAAATACTACCTTCTATCTGACACACCCCTTTAGCTTAAGCCTTACTCTAAGCTAGAAACCCCGCTTATACGACTTTAGACCCTTCTGTGCTGCTGCGTGGGTCGTTCTTATAACTGTGGCTTATTAGTACAGTGCCTGCAATCTCTATACTCTCTGTCTAGCTAAGCAGATGTTCAATCTGTCCTTCCTTAACAATAATCTTATCCCTAATGTCTACTAGACTAACGTGTTTAAGGAACTAGCGCATCTTATTAGCTAGTAGTAACTTCGTGAAGCTATTAGCAATTATCTTGTTAGTAGGCGTATAGATTACTCTAATCTTCTTT
>Ga0265797_10012873_pt1 | contig 10165 bp, 7 predicted proteins | sample P2T30metagenome_FD_192433 | JGI IMG/M metagenome (GOLD analysis project Ga0265797, IMG submission 192433) | Plant litter microbial communities from East Loma Ridge, Irvine, California - P2 T30 | ecosystem: Environmental > Terrestrial > Plant litter > Unclassified | place: USA: California... | reverse complement strand
TGCGCCTTCGCAACAGGATCTGTCTTCGTAACAAACGTATGTAAACCTTTGACGTAGTGATGTCACCCTTTCTTGCTCGAGTGCATCGCACCTTCCTGACTTGAGTGCATGTTGATGGTCTTTGCGTTATTGCTCATTGTGTGCGCGGAGAAACCCGGTCGCCAGCACGACCCTCAACTCATATCGCAACAAACGATACGGATGTTGACACCCCACCTCCCAAACACTCTCACATTGCTACGCACTTTCACTTGAACTGTGTTAGCTCACTCATCACACATCACAAACATTCACCTCGACTCAGTCGAATCACCACCCCGCCACTCAACATGGCTCCGGGCACCAACACAGCCACTGTCACGGTGCTCACTGACTTCGACCTGGTCGAAGACATCATACTACGCCTTCCCATCCGTGATGTGCTCCTCATCAAGCGTGTCTGCAAATCCTGGAAGGGAATCCACGACGAATCAATCAGGATTCAAAAGGCTTTGTTCCTCCTCCCAGCCACTGAACAGAAGATCTACTACCCGGACTGCAGCAAGCCAACATGGTACCTGGCCCCAGACCGCAGTGAGCTCATCGCGAACGGCTTCGTTTCTGAGGCAGACGAAGAGAGTGACGGCGACGTAACTCCCACCAATTCCCCGAAGATGACCGGTCAGGCCAAGCCTGTTGACAAGGAGAGTGAGGTGAAGCGTGCGGAGGGTAGCATTGCATCAAATGGTAAGCTCAACACTCCACTCCACTTCACTATCGCTTGTAAGTCCCTGGACGACGAAGCCAATGGCAAGGTCTTCGTCGATCCCAAAGGCGGTCTGAAGACGCGTGGACAAGAGGTCGTCACGCACGGCAACCAAGTGGCGGGCGGCAGCAGCAGTAGCAGGCAGGCAAGGCAGGGCAGTGTGGCATCAGGTGAGAACACTTGTAGGACCATGGTTCTCTACGACTACAACAACCACAAATCAATGGGCGCAAAGACCAAAAAGAAGGTCTCCTTCGCCAGTGACATCAACATCTTTGGGCAAAAGGTCAAAGGTGAGGCCGAATTCGCCACTGAACCGCTACACGTTTCCAGCGAGAATGGCAGTGAGCGTCTCAAGATCCCGATTTGCATCAACGACGGCAAGATGATGGTGTCTCGCGTCACTCCTCCCATCATTAACCCTTTCTTCGAGCTCTTCATGGAGCGCTTCTACCGCGGCTCTCGCGGCGGGTTCTACCCCAAAGAGCTCAATATCTCTCCCGAAGGATACTTGGACTACTCTGGCGACCTCGTCGTCCGCCCACAGATCAAGCTCGCCAACGGCGAGGTCCTAGGCCGCTCCAGGAAAACCCGCGCCGTGCAGCGCTACGATGCCTCCTGGCGCAAGATGCACCCCTTCAACGCCGTCACGGCATCCATCGAAGTGGAGTGCTTCGACTTCGGCGCCTTCGAAGTCTACTGCGACTGGGGCATGCTGGCGGGCAGCATGATGGAGCAGCTCGGCGAGCACTGGAGCAAGACGTGCCCGGAGTGCTGTATCATCGATTTCTGGTTCAGCGAGTTCATCAAGCAGGTCTGCTTCACCGACCAGAGTCACTGGAACCGTGGCAAGCACGGTGTCAAGAAGCTGCCGGGTGGTCTCAACAACACGGGCTGGGAGGTCCTAGCCGAGCTGAACGCTGCTAAAGTCCACACCACTGGCGTCAAGGATCGTATCAGACCTTTCTAAGCAAAGGGTAAGTTTGGTACCTGTCAAATATTGAGCGGGGCTAATCCAGTCTAGACGCAGAGTACAGAAGGCAGAGTGCAGAAGAGAGAGAGCAATGAAGGCGCGATCGTGTAACAATAGCAGGCTATCGTCGGCAATGTGGGTAATATCAGCATTGTTGCCATTGAGACAGAGCAACAGCGGATGGCACTTTTGCCTTTTGAACACAGAACAGTAGTTGGTAAATAGCGGCGATTGTTGTGGAGAGACTTTGTAATGGAATGAAAACGAACTGTGAACCTCAAACTCTTTGTTGTCTCGCCGGCTGCGTAGCTTGTTGTTGAAAAGGGCATCTCAGGTATGTGCACGCCTATCCGGAGAGCCCACAATGACCTCCATGCTCTCCCGTTGACGAGGATGACATCTTAGGAGATGGACGGCCTAAGTAGTTGCGCACGGGATTCAGATACCACACAGTCATCACAACGCCTCTTCAGTGTCACACATGCCATCGGTAAGCTCGGCTTGTCAGATATGTGCACATCGCGCTGAAGTGGTGTATAACCTTGCCGAGCACTCTCAGTGGCAAGAAGCAAAAAGTCTGAGCCGGGCGTCTCACGTATTTGCATGAGGAAATCGAAAATCGCTCGAGTGTATTGGCATTCTCTCGAGGAGAGAAATGACGGTCACTGAAAAGGACGCCTCACGTATAAGCACGAAGAACTCGAGCATCTCTCAAGCGTATTAGCACTATCTCGAGAACATGAATCATGATGACTGAGGGAGACGCCTGACGTATTTACCCAAAGAACATGAAGAGTGCTCGGAAAGATTGACGCTCTCTCGAGGTCAAGAACCATGGACATTCACAAGGACGCCTTAGGTATCCGTATACAGGATTTGGATGCACAAAAAGGTCTTGACGCTACTTCGTTGGCTAGACTGGGTATTCAAGATAGAGAAAGTCTTTCGTATGGACTTATGCAAAACAGTAATTACCACAATAGCTCAGCATTCGCGATGGGCGCTAGATCTTCCTCCGAGTCCGATTTCTTGCTACCCCAGTCCATCGGCTTCCGGTGCCAGTATCGAATGAAACTTTGAGCGGCGTGGTCCGTGTGGAAGCCAAGGATGTAAACAGGGTGAGCGACCCGTCTCTTTTGAGCATTATCACTGCCATCAGAGCCACTGAGCGAGACTCGAGACTTGGACATGTCCCAAGACAGTTGAGATTGCTCAGTCTGAGGCCGGGCCACGCTTCCACTTTCTTCGTTCTCGCTTGCCGGGGTGGCAGGACGTTTCGGTTCGTACCTGGTGATTTTGATGTTGGCCTCGTCCCCTCCCGACCAGCCAAGTGCTCTGTCACGGCCACTCTCGTAGATGATGTAGCGAATGCGGGTCATAGGTAGCTGCGGGCCTTCAAGGGTCAAGCGGACCTCGAAAGGCATTTTGTCCGGCCTGTTCAGGATAGCGGAGTATCCACCATGTTTGACAATTGATGCCACTAACGGTGAAACTGGAGGCTTGAGCTGACGAAGATTCAGAGTTTGTGTCGATGGCGTGAGGGTGTAGGCCTGTATCGCAGCATAGACGTCCATCCCGTTGACCATATACCCTGGCGTTGGAGCCAAGGCAGTGTGCAGTGACTCCGGTGTCTGTTCGGCCGCTAGACGAGCGATGCGCGTTGCATGACCTTGGTAGACGAAAGCGCTCAATGGTGAGGAGAAGAGCAGATAGTAGAAATTCTGCTGCTCTAACGTGGCCAGATTGCGGCCCGGGACGACCTTCAGAATATCTCCTTCCTCCAGTGTCCAGCCCTCCATATGTTGACCTTGCGGTATCAGGCGAGTGAAGTCCTCTTCGGTCAAGTTCTTACTGGCGTTGAGCAAGACCAGAACACTCGTTTGCGATTCCGCCTTTGCAGCCTGCAACTCCATTGCCCGTCGTTTCAACAAGGCACCGCGCGATTCGCCTGTTTGAGGAGGCAGAGCAAGACGGTCTGCGGGCGTCTGCTTGCGTGTAGGCATTTCCAGGGGCATGCGAGGGATCTCACGCTCTTGCCTTGCCGCAACCTCCTCATATCGCTTGGTCTCCTCGGGGAAAAGCTGCTCGATCAAGGACGGCTTCCTGGTCTCCGTGGGCTTGGGGTCGGTTCCTTTCTCCTTGCTCGGCCGTCGCTCTCGATTTGTCTTCCTAGTGTTGGATGAGAATGGTTGCGCGCGATTGGCTCCATGGCTGCACGCGCGTGGGATGGTATCACGGCTGCTCCATATCGGCCAGATAGCGCGCCTTCTCGACAATGGCGCTCTGAGCATCAATCGCTCGCATGAATGACAATGCTTGAGAGGAGGCAGTGGCTAGAGTAGTCCGCCTGCAACTCGCAGACGAGCCAGTGAATTGTAGCGGAAGCAATGCAGGGACCGAGGCACGCTAAACCGCATCGGGAGGCGCGCCTTCTTTTTGAAGGGTTATCAATCACATGCGACTGCTCAGAGTGCCATCGAAGCACTGCCTGGCGCCTTGCGGGTTCGGCCAATTGCTAGCACTGAGGAAGAACCGCCAAAAACCATTCGCATCGGCTGACTCCCTTACTCACCACCTCGTCTCTCGCCACCGTGGTTTGCGACCATCCGAAGACATCAATCCACTCTGAGGTTAATAACACAAAAAAAATGGGTGAGCTTCGTTTCGTGGTGCGCCCGCTCACAGCGACTGGACTCGATGGAGCCTTCCGAGTTCACATTGCTCCCGAAGCACTCGACAAAATCGGCCTCAAAGTCGGCGACTTGTGCCAGATCACCGACGAGGATGGCTCGACAGGCCTAGGAATAGCGTGGCGTGCAGCCGACAGGATGGGTACCAGCCCGAAAGTGCCACCCGCGAAGATGAGCGACACACTCCGCGAGACCTTCGGCTTCAAACAAGGAACTCAAATCACCATCTCCAAGTGCGACAAGAAGATTACCAGGGCTCAAACTGTGTCCTTGACCGACGTTACGCCTTCTGACTACGACGGCACGGATGACGGTAGCTGGGTTGGCCGATGCCGTTACCTCCTGAGTGAGTTGTATCCGATTGCGCTTGTAATCATACGCCTCCGCAAACGGCGCATTTCCCTCAACAGAAATGCTAACACTCTCCATAGACAACTGTGATGCATTCTCGGTCGGCACAACTTTCGACGTTGCCGCGAAGAAAGGGCTTAAGAAGCGTTTCTTTGTCGAACATATCGAGGCACCTGGATCATTGGACTCTGCAACTCTTTTTGTCCTCAACGATGCAACCGAAGTGAAGATCGTGGAGACCGCCGACGAGGCATCGGACTCGATCCACCACAAAGTCTCAGATATGAGACTCGAGGTTGATCGTATCGGTGGTTTGGCCGATCAAATAAGTGTCCTCAACGAAAGTCTGCTACTCTTGTGCAAGAAGGCCAAGCAGCAGAACGATGAGGATGACGGCTTTCCCTGGAACTCGAGCATCCTGGTCCATGGTTATGAAGGCACCGGCAAAACGATGCTGCTAAAGGAGCTTGAGTCAAGGTCAGGAGCTAGGAAGGTTATCCGTCTTGAGAAGAGACAGCTCCTTGGTACAGCATCGAAGAACGACTCTGTCATTCAGGCTGCATTCAACGATGCTCTGGCCAACCAGCCCAGTCTTGTTGTCATCGATAACCTTGAAAAGATTGCCGCTGCAGGAGATGCCGTCGCTCAGACGACAGTGGATTCGCTTCGTGCAGGATTTGACTCTATCATTGGCACCGCGGTACTTGTCATTGCAGCTACACGCAATCATACCGACATTGATAGCTCGCTCCTGGGCTCAAAGCGCTTTGCAGAGACTCTCGAGCTACCTGTACCGGATCGCTCCGCCCGTGTGGAAATTATCAAAGCTCTACTACACAAGATCAAGATCAATGACGACTCTCTCCACGAGAATGTAGGATCTCGTACACATGGATTCACCGGCAAAGACTTGGGTGTCTTGATCGAGAAGGCGCTGAAGAGAAGCCTTCTTCGTACGGACAGGGAGGAGGAATGGGTGAAAGTGCACTCGCGCCCCTCGACTGACCAGAGTACCGCGGAAACGCTTGTCGACGGCGCTACCCACAGCCAACCCGAATCTAGCACTCCTCCAAGTCATGACAATTCTGTCCCAAGAGTGACTTTGGAAGATTTCGAGCTGGCACTCACACAAGTACGCCCTACCGCCTTGCGTGAAATCATCTTTGAGACTCCCAAGGTCACTTGGAACGACATTGGTGGATCTGATGCTGTGAGAGAGATGTTCGATGAAACCATTGGCTGGCCTATCAAGCACCCAGAACTATTCGCTCGATTTAGCAGATCGAACAAGCAGAAAGGTGTGCTCCTCTACGGCCCTCCAGGATGTTCGAAGACAATGACGGCCCAGGCCGTGGCGAACACATATGGACTCAACTTCATCGCCGTCAAAGGTGCCGAGCTCATCAGCATGTACGTTGGTGAGTCTGAGCGCGCGGTGAGAGAGATCTTCCGCAAAGCCAGGGCTGCAGCCCCTAGCATCATCTTCTTCGACGAGATTGACGCCATCGGGTCTACTAGGGAGTCTGGCAGCAGCTCGGGCCTACACGTGTTGACCACGCTGCTCAACGAGATGGACGGCTTCGAGACTCTCAAAAGCGTGCAAGTCTTGGCAGCAACTAACCAGCCAGAGTCACTCGATCCTGCTATCTTACGCCCAGGTCGCTTTGACGCACATGTTTACTTAGGCCCTCCAAACGGTCCTGCTCGTCTTGACATCATGAAGATCGCGACCAAGGGATTAACACTTCAAGACGACGTGCATCTCGAGGAACTCGAGAAGGAGACAGAGGGTCATTCGGGAGCCGAGATTGTACGTGCGTGTGACTTGGCCGCTCGCCAGGCTCTCCGACGTATTGTTGGAGGTGCGACAGATGAGAGCTTGTGCAGGGCGGACTTTGAGGTCGCCTTTGCACGCACGACCAAGGGCATCACGACGGAGATGCTCGAAGCTTACGACGCCTTTGCCCAGAAAGGCGCTCGTCGTTGAGAGGTCTAGCTTGTTGATGTAGCGATCACGCGATCGCATTTCCATCGATTATGGTAGACAAATGTTGTCTTAAAAAATCAAAGTGCGATGTCGATCACCTTCCTCCATACCACTACAACGAAGGTGAATGTGCAGACGACGGGTGATTTTGACACAGTTTCGATGCGATAGGAACAGAGCTTGCGGTTGTGAGCTGTCACTTGGAACACGTAGTCTGTCAATATTCAGGGTCGTAATTCTGCGCATGGCTTTGATTGGGCGATCAAACATTAGAAACCCACCTCCGCACGCACTGGCGCTCTGGAGCGTTTCACCTTAACTACGGCAGCGACTACTTTCCCCTGTCGCTGTGCATCCTTTCGGCTTCGGACATATAGTATTATTGCTTGGCCTACATTCCATATACCCTGTTCACAAGCACCCAGCCAAAGCGCCAGAAGGAATCCTTCTACCACACTCTCACGTGGTATTGCTGGAGACGTACTGCGTCAAACATCGCAACGCTGGCCTCGGACGCAGGGATCAACACCGACTGGACGGAGCAGCAATGCGAACAAGCGCCACTATTCGTTAATCGTGCGTCGTGCGGGCTGAGAAAACCGGATCCCGAGTTTCACGTGCTGGCCAGCACGACATATTAGACACTTCCAATCGCCATGCCTCTCAGCACCTTCGGCGTGGTGTCTGCCATCACGCCCTCGGTCATTGAAACATACTTCTCCCACTTCCTAAACCGAGCCCCTTTGCGCGAGAAGCCAACCGCCCACATATCCTACCACGAGGGTCTGCGACTGATTCGCGAGTTCCTGGACTACTCTGCGAAGCACACGGTCGAGGACTTGCAAGCGTTCACCGCGCAGTGGGTGCCCGCGCCGACGTGGGTGCGCATACAAGATGTGGAGATCAGCGCGCAACACCTCGAGCGGAGCGCAAGATTACTACAAGAGCAGCTGGGACCTAGTGGAATTGAGCTGGTTGGCGGAAAGACGTGGTGGCAATGGCGGCGACCGGATACACCTTGCAAGGCCGAATGGGTGGAGATGAAGAAGGATTACAACGAGCGCAAGCGTTCCGGCGGCAAGTGCGATAGGGCGATCCTCTATGTGCACGGCGGCGCGTATTACTTTGGATCTGTCGACGAACATCGATACCAGATCCAGAGGCACGCGCGCAAGCTGAAAGCCAAAGTGTTCGCGCCTAGGTACAGGCTGTCGCCGCAGTATCCCTTCCCTTGCGGTCTGCAGGATTGCATCGCGGCGTACTTCCAGTTGCTACAGGACTTTGAGCCGAGTCAGATTCTCTTTGCTGGCGACTCTGCAGGAGGCGGAATGGTTCTGAGCATGCTTGTTACTCTCAGAGATCAAAGACAACCTTTACCAGCTGGCACTATCCTGCTTTCGCCTTGGGTTGACCTGACACACTCGTTTCCTTCGGTCGCCGGAGACGGGGCAGGCGATTACATCCCCCCTCACGGATTTCATCACAAGCCTTCGATGGTGTGGCCTCCTCCGAACTCGGACGAGCTTAGAGATCTCGCGGCGACGCCGATCAAGAAGAAGAAGTCAAAAGACGATCTTTCATCGATGTCATTCCCTGACCAGGATCGCAAAGTTCCACATCCGGATCGTGATCTATCAATTTATGTGGGCGGCGAGAGGATTACGATTAAGGATCAGATTCAGATGTACACGACCAACTACATGCTCGCCCACCCGCTTGTATCACCCGTACAACAGCCGTCGCTTGGAGGCCTACCGCCAATGCTCATTCAAGTAGGTGGCGCTGAGCTCCTCCGTGACGAGCAAATCTACGTTGCACATAAGGCGGCCAACCCCGCGGCGTACGCTCCAAGTGAGACGATCATGAACGAGTACAATTTAAGAAGCGAGGACATCAGCAAATACCCGCCTACCAACGTGCAATTGCAAGTCTGGGACGATCTATGTCACGTGCCGCATACTCTGTCGTTCACACGGCCTGCGAAATACATGTATAGATCGGTTGCACAATTCGGAGCTTGGGCACTCGGCGAGGCGCAGCACCAGCCTGTACCAATGACGGACGACGATCATCTATCGATCATCAGCTCTGGGCCTGGCACTGACAATGAATCGTCCACCAACCTTCCAGCGAGTAAATCTCGAAATACAGACCAAGTCGACCGGTTCCGACCAACAGATACCCAAGGGCAGCAAGCGAATGGCATGGTCGGCAGGGCTGGCGATCCTCTGCCTCTGTTCGAGGACCACATGATCAGGCAGAGAGTTGATCGTCATGGTGTCACGTATGCTTTGACCCCAGAGTCGGACCTTTCCTGTCTTCATTTGGACCCCGAGAGTATTGGAGCTATCAAGCCTGGACCCGTCGGGAAATGGTTGAAGTACAAGAAAGCCACAGACAGCAAGTTTTCGAGCGATAAGAAAAAGGTCCAGAAGAAGCGTATTAAGGAGATGCAGCAGGGCTACACGGTAGCTGGCGAGAACGAATATCCGCCACCGACGGCGCTTGCTGGTCGCAGGACTGCGGACATGCCAGCCGATAAGAAGCTCAAGAAGTCCTGGGGCTTGGCGATGTGGTCTGGATGGGGCTCCAGTCATGATGAAAGCCAAATCGAGCGCGAAGACAAGCTGGAAAGGGTGCCTAGTAATCGCCCTGAAAGCCAAGAACCCAACAATGCGGCGGCTGTCAGTCATGCGCCAGAAACTGCTGGTTTCAAGCCATTTGGTGGTTCTGCGACTCCGGAGGGTAGACAGAGAGGCGCGTCGAGCTCTTCCATGTTCTCAGGCCGTTCGCAAAGGGACGAACGGTCGGTCAGCCCATTCGTTACAGGTGCTGACGACGGACCTACTGAGAGGAGCGCTATAGGAGGCAGCAACCTCCGACCACCAAGTGAACCCGTTTCACGCAGCGTCTCAAGGACTAGCAGCAGGTATTCGGCGACAGCCCCGCAGCAGAATGTCGATGCTGCTAAGCCATCAACGACCTCGACCGGTCTCACGAAGAGTGCACCAATCACCACAGACGAATACACCCTAAGTTCAAGTGCTCTACCTCGTGTACACTCGCCTTCGCACGATCGCGTTCAGTCGCCTACCAATGGCCTCGACGAAGCCCAGACGCCGCAAGACCTGACTTCAAGCAACCTCCCGGACGGCCCCATGGCGTATCCTTTCAAGATTCGCAATCCGATCCCAGGCTACACTAGCAGTGCTGCAAGCTCGAACGGTGACGCAAACGAAGCTCAGACGTCAAGCACGCTGTTCCCCAGCTCTGGGTCTACTGGTGCAGCTGGCGCGCGTCCGGGGCTCGCACGGCCGATCTCTTCGCTGCATGCCTTTTCAGACAAGGAATTTGTGATGCCAACTGCCGAAAAGGAAGTTGCATTCGAGTCGTCTTCCAGTCCTTCCACACCCACAGAT